>JACKQG010000344.1_pt1 | contig 68717 bp, 62 predicted proteins | sample 8237621 | NCBI WGS metagenome assembly JACKQG01 (sample SAMN15677084, study PRJNA649215) | marine metagenome | biome: marine; feature: Black Sea; material: saline water; isolation source: suspended particulate matter (SPM) from the Black Sea western gyre | collected 2013-06-09/2013-06-10 | depth... | reverse complement strand
GGCCCCAAAAGGTTATCTTCTTATAATATTGTGGAATATTCATTTACACTTTGTCAGTTATATCTAAGAAAGAATTATGATAAATTTGCCCCATACATCCGGAAATATATAACCATCTGACCGGCTGACCAATAATTGATTTATTTTCTATAAAATAGGAAATGAACTGGAAAAAGTGTTCAACTCACAAAGTTATTGTCATTCATTTTGTTTTACGAATTTGCACTGCCCCTGTAAGACAATCATTCTTGACTGTCTGCGTACAGACAGGCATGTCTGTACTACAGGGAAACTTCACCAAAGGCTCAGGATGACAGTTGGGTTGGGACTGTAAACTTCACTCGCTGCGCTCATTCAGTGTAACAATTAACAAGGGTCATGTTGCCATGACCCTTGTTAAAAATATTATTGCATAAAAGTGGCGAGAGAATCTTTCTCGTACAAAACCCACGATCAGGGATGATCGTGGCACACTTTATATCAATTGTCTAGTTCAAGTGTCATGTACCTGGCCACGCCATCTCGTTTTAAATGGAGCATAACCATATTTCGTTTTTGCGTTTCCTTTAGCAGAGCTTGGAAATCTTTGGGTGAATTGCATCTTTTGGTTCCGACTCTTGTAATAATATCGCCCAAACGAATTCCCGCTTCTTCTGCAATACTCCCTTGAGAGACCGCAGTTACAATGACACCTTCTTCACTGGTACTGATATTGTATTCCCTCATGAGTGTCCGCGTCACTTCTGAAACCTGAATGCCCAATTCATTTGTTTGGGTTGGTTGACTCGTGGCTGCGAGAACTTCCTCTCCGGGCATTTCTTCTAATGTTACTTTGAGTGTCTTTTTCTTTCCGTCTCGAATCACAACCAAATCATATCTTTTATTGGGCTTCGATGCGGATACTGTATTTCTGAGATGATCTACATTTTTCACCAGTACACGATTGAATTCTACAATTACATCACCTGTTTTTACACCTGCCTTTTTAGCGGGGCCATCTTTAACCACGTCGGATACCAATGCACCATCCGGGGATTTTAATCCCATGGCACGAGCAGATGAATCATTCAATGGCTGAATCTGTACGCCAATCCAGGACCTTAAAACTTTACCATGTTGAATTAAATCAGCCATGACCCGTTTAACCATATTCGATGGAATGGCAAAGCCCACCCCTTTATTACTTCGGTCAAAACTGTTGGTATAAATGGCAGTGTTAATCCCAATTAAATCGCCGGTGGAATTCAACAGGGCTCCTCCGCTGTTTCCCGGATTAATAGCTGCATCGGTCTGGATAAAATCTTCATACACATCCCCCTGGATGATATTACCACGGCCTTTTGCAGAAACAATCCCTGCTGTCACTGTATGACTTAAATTAGCCGAGAATGGACTCCCCACTGCCACAACCCATTCACCGACACGGAGTTTATCCGAATTTCCAAAACCCAAATCCGTGAGGCCCCGTGCTTCAATTTGCAACACGGCTAAATCTGATTTGGGATCACGTCCAACAACTGTAGCTTTATACTCGGTCTTATCCAGTAATCGAACGGTGATTTCATCCATATCGTCCACCACATGATTATTGGTAATCACATATCCTTTCCGAGAATTAACAATCACACCTGAGCCAAGGGCTGTTGATTTATATTCACGTTGTCTGGGCATACGTGGAGCAAAAAACTTAAAAAAATCATTATCCTGAGGCAACTGACCGTGGAGTTGGTTGAGATCCACTTTTTTCTCAGTTAAAATGGTCACAACGGCTGGGTTTGCTTTTTCCGCAATATCGGCAAACGCATCACTAAATTGTTTTAAAATTGAATTTTGGGCGGAAAGCGTTCCAACCAAAAAAATCATAAATAATATTTTTTTCATTTTTTTCCTTTGTTTCATAATGCTCCCTTGAATGCAATCAATTGTTGAAGGTTCCTTAGAAAGGGATTTTATTAAATGCTCTTTTGAAAACTGAAAACCCAATCATTCATTCCTTCAATTGATTCTCCGTCAATGGTTGCCTTCACGGGTTTATCAATCCGAAAATATAGCGGTTGACCGAATACAGTTTTGGACAATCGGATTCCCACTCCATAATCTAGGAGAGATGTATTGCTGAATCCATAATCACCAACCGTAAACTTTGACCCTGAGAGTGTCCCCGCATCCAGGAATGCGGCCAGTTCGAATTTAACCCCAAAAAGGGATTTCGTTAAATAGCCTTCCAAAGTCGTTGTAAATATATTTTCGGTCCCTATAAATCCCTGATTTGCAAAAGCTCTAAGATTGGCATCACCGGCTAAATGGTATTTATTCCTAAAGTTTGTATTACCATAAAAACTGGATTCATCCCTCAAATATGGTTTTTCATAATGCGTACCTGATCCTGCACCTTCTACCGTGTATCTCTCCTGACTCGGGACACCTTTATCATCGGCCCACACTCTTCCATAGATACCTCTAAACCTTGCACCGAACAATCCAAAACTTTGATCAAATGATTCTGTAATGGTTAATCGGCTGAAAGTCCAATCGGATATACCGCCGGGGGCAAAATCAAATACGACTAAATTAGAAATAGGTCCTAAGTAAGCGTTTAGCTTGGTGAAGAAAATGACCGTTTTTCCTTCATCGTATAAATTGTTTCTACTTGGATCCACCGCATGAGTCACATAAAATCCTGATTCAACCCTATTAATACCATAAATCGGATTGATGGCATTCAGCCTTTTTTCAGAATTCAAACCATATCCACTCACACCACCCAAATTATATGCGTGGAAATAATTTTTGTCCATCCCCTTAAATAAGTCTCGATTCCACCCGGATACTTTCCAAAATAGGTTTCCTGTTTCTACACCTACATTTAAATCGGTTTCCACATAAGTCTGTAACCCATATGATTTCCTTAACCGAACCCCGGGCATATAGCCATCTGCTTCTAAATAATGAACGGTTGGGTGCCATTGCTTTAGAGCACGGTTTCTGGGAATGTACCGCATACCAGGGCGATAAAACATTTTTTCTGATGGCATCCGACCAGTAAAATTATTGCGATAGTCAATATCCATGGATTGAGCATCGGGGTCCAGCGTGGCTGATTTAGGTTCGTTGGGTACATTATATGTAAAAGAATCGCTTGTCCGGAATTTATGGTTCGTCCACCAAATTCGATGTTTAGTCCCATTATTAAGCGTGGTTTCCACCAATTGAGGCATATCTCGATTCCCTTTTCGGACGATGTTCAGAGTCACATCCCAGGTGCCGTTTGATTTCTTCCTTTTCTCCCATCCTTTGATGCCGTAATCCAATAGACGCGTATCATGGAGCCATGGACGAAAAAACCAGTCCAAGTCCTGGCCACTCACATCTTCCATAGCATCAATAAATCTTTTTTCATTTGTATGTTTCAATTTCCATCGGCGGAAATATTCCTGCATTCCTTTTGTGTACGTTTCTTCGCCTAAAATATATTTCAACTCATCCAGCAAAAGTGATGGTTTCGTGTAGGCATTGGCACCGGCAGCCCGACTGCCTTTAAACATATAGGTCGATCGACTGATGGGTTCATCCTGACCGCTGGCCATAAATCCAATCATCCCCCATTGGGAACTACTGAGAGAACGATTAAATCGCCAATATTTTTTCTGCCAATCTTTATATCGCTTACTCTCCTCCAGATCAAAACCGTGGTCACCGTACCGATCCATCATATACCATCGTGTTTGGAAGGATGTAAATCCCTCGTCCATCCAGGCTTCACGCACTTCATTATTGGCAAGGATGCCGTAAAACCAAATGTGTCCAACTTCATGTAGAATAAGACCCTCTGATTCGCTGCTGTCCATAACCAGCATAGGATATTCCATACCTCCCCCAGCAAGGCGATCTGTATTGGTTACTTGAGGATAAGGGTACATGCCAAATTTTGTACTGAGCCATTGGATGGCACGTTCAGTTCGTGCCACTGCTTTCTTCGTCCACTTTTTTCCATTCTTCTGGTTGAACAAGGCATGGACTGTAACCCCATTCCATTCGCCACTTTCATATAAAAAGTTGGGTGTGGTTACCCAGGCAAAGTCATGCACCTGTTCTGCATGAAAAGATACGACACGTCTTTCTGTAGTATCATATTCAATGCGATTCTTTTTGAATTCTTTTAGCCAATCTGAAAATTTTTGACTGGTATCCACTTTCACTTCTTCCCACCCTGGATCTCCATTTGAAACCTCACCTGTGGCACCAATGATATATCCTTTGGGTACATCCATGGTCACATCGTAAGTACCAAATTCACCATAGAATTCACCCTCCGCGTGGAATGGTTCATTGAACCAGCCATTTTCATCATATACAACCATTTTTGGATACCAATGGGCAAAATTATATTGTTCACCGATTCTACCCGCCCGTTCTGAGAATTCACCCACATGATGCACCCATTTCAATTCGATGATTAATGAATCTTCGGGTGCCAATGGTATTATTAGTTCAGATGTGAGAATCGTATCGTCAATTTTAAATGTATCTGATAAAGCAGTACTTGATTGGTTAATACTGAAATGGGTGATATCATAATTACTGAGATATTTATCCATCCCCTTTTTAAACCGTTTACCTCGACTTCCACGTCCTAAACCAGCTAAATATTCACGGTGTTTAACTGTCCCCTCCTGGAACGCATTGGCATAGAGATTAATATAAATATGATTCAATGAATCAGGAGAATTATTAATGTATTTGATTGTTGAATGGCCACCGATTGTGTGAGCTGTCGTATCCAATTTTACATCCATTTGATAATGGACAAACTGCTGCCAGTAATCACCTGAAAATACAGAAGAAAAATTCAGTGCAAAAAGTAGAAAAAAGAATTTCATTTATTCATTCCTAAAATTGTGGGGGATTCAGGGGGTTAAATATTGTGGTTAACGCTGTCATAATCTCAATTGTATTCTAATCGGATACGAACATTATTAATTACATCCCCATCGCCGCCTGCCCTTCGGTGTGGCCAAGTATATCTTCTTCATAATTGGGAAAGACGAATAAGGGAATAGTATAATTCTTATTCACTATGAAATGTGAAAATTGTGGATCGAAGGATTGAAAAATGGTTCAATGTAAGAATTCACAAGAAAAATACTTACGGATTTTTAAGAAGAAAGGAGTGGCTCTAAATCCTTGAAAAATATTTCTTCAGTCCTGGGACCGATATACCCCTTCACTATATATCCAAATTGATCAATAATTAATGTTGTAGGAATTCCAGTAATCGGTTTACCGATTGCGCGGCCATAAATGCTGGTCACCTCTTGCGTTTCATTATTATCAATATCTGTGAGTACCGTGTATTCCATGTCCCAGTCTTTCATAAAGTCGAGGATATTTTCAGGTGAACCGGACGTGAGTGTCACACCCACAATTTCCAGACCATCTTTTTGATATTTCGCGTGCAATTTATTAAAATCAGGAATTTCTCTACGGCAAGGGCCACACCATGTTCCCCAGAAGTTTAGCATGATTACTTTACCCCGGTTTTCACTCAATTTGAATAAATCACCTTGAACCGTGCGAAGTGTAAAATCTGGTGCTTTGATGGCGTAATCCGGACGCTTTTCTTTATTCCCTCCAACCATTTTGTTTACAATTTCGCTTGGCCGGGTGGCTTCCTTCATTTTTTCTTTTTGACCGCAACCCAATGCAATCAAAATCGTCATCAATAAAACTATTCTCATTTTAATCATCTTTCTATCCTGCTAATCCTTTATCCAAAAAATCCAAAAAATCATCGAGGCTTCGAGTCATTCCTGGGAATGTGGTTATGACTTCATCGTCGGGACTTAAAATGACATAATAAGGCAATGCTGCCGTCCCGAATCGATCGATTTCATATTGCTGGTTTTCCCGATGGTTCGGACCTCCATCTGTATAAAGCTGTACCAAAATCATTTCACCAAATCGATGTTTTACTTCAGTCTTCGTAAATGTATTGGCTTCCATCCATCGGCAATTTGTGCAGGTATATCCTGTAAAATCAATAAATACTGATTTACCTGTTGCCCTCGCTTCCGCAAGTCCTTCATCCAAATTTCGATACCAATTGAATTCCTCCGCCATAGATGCACCGTTTGTCCGCACTGCGCCTGATTCACTCTCAACTATTGGCGGTAAATAGGAATATATTAAGCCATGAATTCTTTGCCCAAATAATCCGGATGTAAGATACAACCCGAATGTCAAAAATGCTGTACTTAACATAAGCCTAGGCACACTGATGGAGGTCATGGGCGAATCATGAGGTAATTGAATTTTTCCCAGAAGATAAATACCTGTCATAAGCATCAATACTGCCCAAACAGCCAATACCGTATTATGAGAGAAAAATCCCCAACCCCAAACTAAATCTGTATTGCTAATGAATTTGAACGCAGCTGCTAATTCCAAAAAGCCCATAACAACCTTAACCGAATTTAACCAACCACCGGATTTGGGCATTTTAGCTAAATATTGAGGGAAAAGAGCCAAAAAGAAAAATGGCAATGCAAATGCAGCACTAAAAACAACCATGCCGATCATGGGCCAAAACCATTGGCCTTGAGCAGCGGCGACCAAAAGAAGTCCTACAAATTGAACCGTACACGTAAAGCTAGTGAGCGTAAATGTTACTGCCATGAATAAAGTACCCATGACACCGCCACGTCCCTCTTGTTTCAAGGAATATTGGCGCAATGATGATGGAAGTTCAATTTCGTACATCCCGAAAAGAGACAAAGCAAAATACGTAAATAAGGCTGCTATAAATATATTCACCCATGGATTCGCAGCTAACTGGTTCGCGCCCGATGCGCCAAGCGTCAATGCCAAAATAAAGCCCAAGATAGAAAATGTAGCAATAATCCCTAAGGTATAAATGATTGCATTCGTAATGGGTTTACCCTCGCCTTTTTCCCCTTGATGCGTAAAAAAGGAAACGGTAATTGGAATCATGGGAAATACACAAGGTGTAAGCAGAGCCAACAGACCCATAGAGAATGCCAGTATAATAAAAGAGAAAAATCCTTCATCAATGGCCGCATCCAGATTGATGTTTCCATAATCGTCTAGCACGTCTGAAACTAAAACAATATTAGTATGGTCATCTCTGGTTTCCCCTGCTTCAACAATTATGGACACAGATAAAACGTCTTCTTTGGGTGGATAACACAGGGATGCATTGCAAACTTGGAAAAGGACATTTACAGATAAATCATAAGTACCGGGGGCCAGATCAGATTTTAATAAAACAGGCGCTGTAAAAACGGCACCGCCTTGATGGGTGCGGGTATTGGTTAAAAATCCTTCATCATACTTTTCAATCGGTTCATCTTCTAAAACTAAACCTGACTCATGAATCGGATCACCCGTAACCACAACTTGAGTTGCAATTGGCCCTTCACCTTGGTCACGTAGTGCATACACTTTCCACTCCGCATCCATTTCTGCTGTAACGATAATATTCACAACTTCTCCAGCACGAACAGAAGATTCTGCGTGAGCTGAAAGAGTGACTGGGTTTTCAAATTGTCCCCAGAGATTGGCAGTAGAAAAAATGCCAATTAGGATTATTGTCTTCAAGTATGTAATCATTTGTCTATTTTGCTCTCACAAATCGGGTCGAAAATAAGTGTATTAACTCTGGTGACCAAACCATTGTTTGAGGCGAAAACTAAGTCCACTTTTTTGATTAATTTGTCGTTGAATTGTCAAAATTGCATTTTCACAAGATTGGATACCTTCGTCAAAAAAATAATCAAATCGATCAAATTCTGACCATTGATAATTTTTCACATCCGGGCTGATAATAATATCTGCTTCTTCGGCATAAAGTCTGATCAAGTTTTGGTAAGTGGTCATATCTGAACGCATCATAATTTCGTATATGTTTGCTTCAGCCAAAGGTTTCACCCCACGACGGCGTATGTCAATCCCTATTAATATATCTGCATCATTTCTGATAATCGTTGTGGGTAAGGGCATACTTGCACCTCCATCTACAAGAAGCTGACCATCAATTTCAGTGGGTTCAACATAGCCTGGGATGGTGCCACTTCGGGTTGCCGCTTCGACCAAATCACCAGAATCGTAAACCACCGGCTGACATGTATTTAGATCTGTAGCAATGATTTTTAAAGGAATTTGTAATTCATCAAATGTTTTAACAGGAATTAAAAAATCGAATGCATCTTTCAAACGTTTTTTCTTTATAATAGAATTTCGATGCAAAGACATGGCCAGAACCATTTGATTCTTAAACTTTTTTGCAATTTGATTAAAAGCTGAACTTGATGCTTCTGGTTTACTTCTTAGACGATCGGTTCCCAAAGCATGAAACGGATCACTCTTTATAAATTCCCTAAACCTATTTTCTACCCAATCCGGATCAAGGGTGGCTGCATACATTGCTCCCACCACACTACCGGCGCTTGTCCCCGCAATGTGGTGAATGGGAATATTATATTTTTTAAGGATATTGAGAACGCCTATATGCGCTGCACCTCTTGCGCCTCCTCCCCCCAAAGCAAGACCAATTATTGGCCTTCGCATTTAGTCTTTCAACGCCTCGCTTTGTTTCATAATCTTCACAGACATCTCCACTTTTTCGAATGGATTATCACCGTCGGGACCTTGATACATGCGGTTTTCTCGTTTTGGTGTATTGACGCTTGCGATATGGTCAATAACTTCCAATCCTGAAATGACTTTGCCAAAAACAGTATATTGGTGATCCAATGCAGGTTGGGCCGCATGACAGATAAAAAACTGACTGGACGCACTATTTGGATTTCGAGTCCTTGCCATGGATAACGTACCCCTCACATGGAGAGAATCATTGAATTCAGCAGGCACTAACCATGAATCCGGATCATCTTCTCGCCCAATTCCAAAATATTTACCTGCTCGGCCCCCCGTTCCATCATTCATTCGATCATTATCTTTAGAATTCGGATCACCCCCCTGAATCATAAAACCAGGAATAACTCGATGAAATGTGGTTCCATCGAAATATCCTTCTTTGGCTAATACTTGAAAATTTTCAACATGATAGGGAGCAATCTCTGAATATAGTTCTACAACCATATCACCAAACTGTGTGGATATTACTGCTACATCATTATCTTTTGCACAACTCATGAATAGTACTCCAATGCTAATTAAACTGATTATTTTTTTCACTATTTCAAACTCCTACTTCCTGGTTTTGTCGTCGGAATTGCTGCCAATTCCGCCGGTATTTCATTTTCTTCATAACTTAAAACTTCTAAAGGCACTATCGAATATTGGTTATTGTGTAAAACGATAGTTCCATTGCTGCGGTCAACTATTACCCCCACACCCACAACAATACCATCAAATTCTTCCACAAGATTCATCACTTCTTTGACGGATCCACCTGTGGTGATGACATCTTCCACAACTAACACTTTTTCACCGGACTCAATATGAAATCCGCGACGAAGAGTCATCTTTCCCTTTTCCCTTTCCGCAAAAATGGTCCGTTTCTCCATGGCTCTACCTACATCTGTACCAATGACAATGCCACCAACTGCTGGAGAGATTACTATATCAATGTCTAAACTTTCAAAATGATCCGATATTTTTTGAGAGAACATGGATAAATACTGTGGGTGCTGCAACATCTTTGCACATTGGAAATAAGATGGACTGTGGCGTCCGGAGGTGAGAACGAAATGGCCCTCGAGTAAAGCGCCGGTTTTCCTAAATATATCTAAATAATTTGACATGATTGGTGTGATTTTTGATTTGTGAAATGTGTTATTTGATATTTGATTTATTTATTTTTACCAATCTTCAAATTTTTATCAGCTGTTTTTGTGCTTGAAACAAAAATAGAAACCAATTCATTACATTCAGATTTTAGCGTTTCACAATTATCCAGATTGATTGGAAATTGTTTTTTTATTATGATTTTAAGTGAAATCAAAGTTTCCCGTAATTCCTTCAGTGCAATTTTCATTTTATGAATAAAATCTTTTTTTGATTCTGCACCTCTAACTTCGCCATAAAGTAATGCTGGTGCAGTCCCCGATCGAATTATTTGACCCCCAATATAATTTCCAGATCTTAAATTAGGTAATGTTTCAGCCATATTCATAACATCTACAGCAAAATCAATCAGTCTATCCTCGAGTTTTTTAGATTCATTCATTTTTATTTGCTTACTTTTTAGTGGTTCAAATTCATCTATCAAAAATCAAATTTCAAGAATCAGCTCTCATCAATCGTTATTTCTCTCATTTGGTTTACATAATCTTGCGCCGCATTTCGAATAGCTTTTTCACTCAAATCACCAGCAAAACTAATTCCTCTTGAAACGTTAATCAATGCGATACCGTCAACATTTCCATCTTTCATACTTTGTTCCAAGTCACCACCCTGTGCACCAATACCGGGAATTAAAAATGGAAGCCCAGGTGCCTGCTGTCGAATGCGTCTAATCTCTTCTGGTGCCGTGGCGCCAACGACTAATCCCACATTGTCATTGCGATTCCACTGGACGGCCATTTGCGCAACTTTATCGAACAACAATTCATTCCCAATCGGTTGATTTTGAAAATCGGTGGCTGAAGGATTGGATGTTCGGCACAGAATAAAGACGCCCTTTTCAGAATCTTTCGTAAAAGGCGCGATAGAATCCTTTCCCAAAAAAGGATTCAACGTTACCGCATCAAATCCAAAATGAGTAAATAAACTATGAGCATATTGTTTCGCCGTATTTCCGATATCCCCTCTTTTCGCATCTCCAATAATGATTGCATCATCACCAAAATAATCCATGGTCTCTTCTAACCATTTAAAACCAGCGCTCCCCCATCTTTCAAAAAAGGCTAAATTTGGCTTAAATGCCGCAGCTAAATCTTGAGTTGCATCAATGACCTTATAAGCATGTGCCTTTAATGTATCTAAGGACGAATCTGTCGAGCCTAACCCTTCTGGACTCATATCCAGCCCCACGCAGAGATGGCTTACTTTTTCACTTATTACGTCTGAAAGTCGCGAATTAAATGATTTCATTAGCCAAGAATTTACTTTGGGTTGACCTGAACCTGAAAAAGGATTGTATGATTTATTTACCTGAAATTTTCGCCACTAAGACGCTTATATACTAATGGATTAGTGAAGCGATGGATGAATGGATTAATGAGAAAGGATCTTCTGAAAAAAGAGTGGAAAAAAAATATTATTCTAAATGCAATTTGATTGTTATCAAATATTATCAAAGATTAAAACGCCTGATTAATTGTCATTCAAATCGTTGCCATGTTTGTGTAAAACAATTCAATTCTGTTAGATTTCGAAATAATATTCAACTCCTAATGGAGTTGATACATTTTCGATTTTAGTTCTATAAATATGTGACTCCTAATGGAGTCTAACCACCATAATCGGGAAACCCTATTGGGGTTTAATATTTATAGAACTTATAATAAATGAGTGGAGAACTCCGTTAGGCGTTCAATAACCTGCTTCAATTTTTCATGAATCAACCATGGTTTTACCTTCCTCCATATTTTTTTATAATAATGGATGGCGGGCGGGCATGAAACTCGGAATTCTTCGTGGCTAAATTTCCAGGGTATAAAATCGATTTCATCGATTAAATTCACACGCTATGGATCAACTTTCTATTTCAAACTTACCCAATTCAAATTCCAAAATCATCGCTTCCAGTGGTGTTTTCCAAATTGAATTAATAAAACATACTGGGAAAGATGACTTCCCTCAACTCATTGAAATTTCCAAATCATTAGCAAAGGATTATGGAGACAAAGCTATTCTTACTGAAGCGACGATTCACAAATATTTCAATAAATCTGGTTCTCTACCATTCATTGCCAGATACAGAAATGAAATTATTGGCTATATTATTGGTGTCCCTTTAGAAACACTTAGTAACGAACCCTGGGCAAGGTTGGATGAAAATTTCGGGAAGGGAAATACACTTTATACATATGCTTTTGTAATTCAATCCGAGTATAAAGGAAACGGTTACGCGAAAATGTTGAAACGGGTATTTCTAAGTTGGGCAAAGAAAAAAGATGGAATTGATTTTATCACTGGTCATGTGGCCAATGGTATTTCTGCACGATTTACGGGTGATATTCGGATTGTAGATCGCATAGATAACTGGCAAGGAACCGGCAAAACATTTGAATACTATCGACGAGAAATAGAACCAAGCCAAGCTTCCCCTCTGAAAAATAATCCCCCTTTAATTACGCGAACTTAATCTTTATTGGTGTTATCCAAAGATTATTCTTACAAAAATGTTAATCCAATTCTTCGGTTGAATCCCTGCTCAAAAATCCTAATTAAAGTTGAGAGTTGAATATTCCCTTTTCCGTTTTCCAACTTTGATATATAACTTTTTTTCGTTCCCGTTTTATCAGCAAGTTGTTCTTGGGTTAATTTTGCATCTTTTCGAGCCTCTTTTAGCATTTCGCTTACAATGAACAACTGAACTTTCGCATCATACTTATTTCTGCTTTTACTCCCGACTTTACCGTGCTCAACTTCAATTAATTCTTCAAATGTCGTAATTGTATTTTTATTATTCATGATTTTTATCCTTTTGTGTAAAATATTTTTTCATGAGTCTCAATCCTTTTTCAATTTCCTTTTTGGGTGTTTTTTGTGTTTTTTTCTGAAATCCATTAAACAAGATGACCAAATTCCCTTTATCAAAACAGCAAAATATTCTGTAAATATTTGACTGATATTCTATCCTGACTTCGTAAAATCCATTTGTTCCTGCCAAATGGGTTAAAAACTTTTTGGGAACTCTTTCCACCTGTTTTATTAATTCAAGTACATATTTTATTTTTTCTTTTACTTTTCCATTTTGCTTGTCATAGAAATTTATAAAATGATTTTCATAGAAAATAATCCTTCTAATCATACTGCGAAGTTATCATATAAGATAACATTTCTCAAGTGTTTTTAAAATCGAGTTGATAAATAAATAAAATATATTGGTAGGATTGGGAATGCCCGAATGAATATTGCCGTCCGATCATGTGGCCAATGGTATTTCTTCACGATTTACGGGTGATATTCGGATTGTAGATCGCATAGACTCTACAGATCAAATGTTTGTTAAAATCAATAAATACCGTATATTTTCACCTGTTAATTCAATTTAGGAAGCATATATGGAATTATTAAGTCGATTATTTCGGAATCCAACGGGGAGCTTTTTTCTTTTCGGCCCCCGCGGCACGGGTAAATCTACTTGGCTGCGCAACCACCGGTCCCATGCAGTTTGGCTTGATCTCTTAGACCCTGAATCACAACGAATGTATCAAGCTCGCCCGGAGCGACTAAAAGAATTAATTGCCGGCCAACCTCAATTGAAGGATGTGGTCATCGATGAAATACAAAAGGTCCCGGCACTACTGGATGTGGTGCACGAATTGGTAGAGTCCGATAAAAACCTCCGATTCGTATTGACCGGTTCAAGTGTACGTAAGTTACGTCGGGGAAGTTGGAATTTACTGGCTGGCCGGTTAGGGATTGCAAATATGCATCCTTTTATGGCCATAGAGTTAGGAGAGTCATTTGATCTTCAGAAATCGTTGGAAATGGGGTTGGTACCTCTGATTTGGAATTCAGACAATCCGGAGCAAACAAAACGTGCCTATGCATCATTATACCTCCATGAAGAAGTACAGGCAGAAGCACTCGTACGCAATGTGGGTGCATTCGCCCGTTTTATGGAAGCGATTAGCTTTTCTCATGGATCTCTGTTGAATCTTTCCCAAGTGGCGCGAGAGTGTCACGTAGGTCGAAAAACAGTTGAAGGATATCTAAATATAGTTTATGACCTATTATTAGCGTTTCATATTCCGGTTTTTACCTGTCGGGCTAAGCGACATCTCGTGGCTCATGATAAGTTTTACTATTTTGATACAGGCGTTTTTCGTTCATTGCGTCCGGCGGGTCCCTTAGACAGACTGGAAGAAATAGAAGGCGCAGCACTTGAGGGTCTTGTTGCGCAACATTTACGTGCGTGGATTGACTATCATCCCAGTGATGTCAAACTTTATTATTGGCGTACAAAATCCGGCAGTGAGGTTGATTTTGTAGTGTATGGTAAGGACGTATTTTTTGCGATTGAGGTTAAGCGTTCCGCCACTGTGTACAAAAAAGACCTTCGCGCACTTCGTACATTCAAGGATGACTATCCCGAAGCATCGGTTTCTTTACTTTATATGGGAAAAGAACGCTTAATGATACATGGAATTCCATGCATTCCATGCGAAGAATTCTTAAAAGAACTAAACCCGAAAGAACAAAAAGTACCAATTTAAAAAATGGATGAAATATATGGGTAACGGTTTTCGGTGAGGACGCCCGTATGGGTTACGGCATTCGGAGTTTGGTTACGGCTACCGTATTACGAAGCACGAATACCGATACGGGCTTCGCCACCGTTAAACGGAACCGATTAAAACTATTTCTTTTTCGTCGCCAAACTCACCACAACCAGTGATACCACTGAAAGAGTTATGGCTGGCAACACTTCATCCATATTATTATAAATATTCGCAGGAATAATTTTCTGAATAAAAGTCGCCTCTTTCCATAATAAAGTTGTGACCGTCCCCGTTATGATGGATGCCACAGCCCCTGCTTTTGTGGCTCCCTTCCAGAATAATGCTGCCACCAAACTAGGTGTAATGGCTGCGCCGTAAATAGTATAGGCATAGAGTGCACGCTCAAAAAATCCAGCAGACTTTGCAAATCCCAATGATACGATATAGGCGATAATGCCTAGCCCAAGGACAAGCATACGACTTAAGAATACAATCTTTTTTTCATTTGCCTTTGGATTAATATAATTCAAATAAACATCCCGCATGAGGGTTGTGGCAGGCACAAGGAGAAAACTATCAGCAGTGGATATAATAATACCCACAATCGTTGTCATCATAATGGCACCCAGGAATGTGGGCAATAGTTTATGAGCCGCATAAATCAAAACATACTTTCCCACTTCCGCATCAGGAATCATACTGGAGGCTACCCATGCGGAAAAAATAATCATCAATTCCGCAAGAAGGACTGCAAAAATTAATACTTTTGTTGCGGACTTGGCTCCTTCGGCACTTTTACTGGCGAAAAACCGTTGATACATATTTGCATCGCCCATGATGAGCAGAAAAGGCGGCAGACAAAAATTGATGATATCCATGGTAGAATACACACCAAAAAAGTTCATATGCTCCGGTTTACCCATGGCTTCGAATGACACTGCCATTCCTGAAAAACCACCGGCCTTTATCATAAATATTGGAATCGCAATAAAAAACGAAACTAAAATAATAATGCCGTTGGCAACATCCGTGTAAGCCACACTGACCAATCCGGCTAACATTGTATAAGCGATGATAAAAATGGCAGCTATAATCGTACCCATTTCCACACTGATCAGAGAATGTCCACTATTATCGGTTAAAATCGTATTGAGTACAGCGCCGCCTGCATTGAATTGGTAACTGACGATTACCATATATGCCATAACCAAGGCTAAAACAGAAAGCAGCCTTGCGCCCGGTCCGAACCGATCTCCTAATATTTCCGGGACAGTAAATTTTTCAAAAGCTCTTACTTTTCCCGCAATTTTAGTAAGCAAGACAATACCTAAAATACTGCCCAGAGGAAGAATGAGAGCGGCCATACCTGTATCGTATGTTTTTCCCGCATTACCCAGAATAGATCCTGTACCCATCCATGTGGCTAACATAGTACCCACCAGGACCCACGGTGTTAAGGATCGACCTGCCACAGCAAAATCAGATTGGGTCTTAATTTTACCGGCTTTGTACATTCCAATACCGATTAATGTGAACAAATATAAGAGAATGGTGACTAAATGAATCATATGTTGCTTCTGACTTGGTTAACTTGGAGCAATGAAATTAATTTTACACCATGCGAAATACAAGCATCAGCATCAATTTAAAACATTTAATTTCCATTACGATTTTATTTGGACTGATTCCACATCTATGGGGTCAACCCAATCATAACGAATCCAACCAAAAGGAAAAGTACGTGAATCGATTGGCAGAATCGTCGAGTCCCTATTTACTTCAACATAAAAATAATCCGGTAGATTGGTATCCCTGGGGAGATGAAGCATTTCAAAAAGCGGCGGAATTAGACAGGCCTATCTTTCTTTCCATTGGATATTCCACCTGTCATTGGTGCCATGTGATGGCCCACGAATCGTTTGAAGATGAACAAGTGGCCCAACTGTTGAATGAAAATTTTATTTCCATCAAAGTGGATCGGGAAGAGCTGCCTGAGATTGATCACGTTTATATGTCTGTCTGCCAAGCTATGACCGGTCGTGGCGGGTGGCCTCTTACCATTATCATGACACCGGATAAAGAGCCATTTTTTGCCGGAACGTATTTTCCCAAAAATGGTCGCTTCGGTCGTCCTGGGATGACAGACCTCCTTCCTTCTATTGCGGATGCATGGAAAAACAAACGGGCAGAGTTAGTCCAATCGGCTGAAAGGATTAATGAATACCTGTTGAATTCGAATACAAAAAAATTGGGAAACCCGCTAGCAGAAGCCATATTGAAAGAAACTTATTCCCAATTTGTAAATCGTTATGATAAAAGCCATGGCGGTTTTGGCACACAACCAAAATTTCCCTCTCCTCATAACTTAGTATATCTACTTCGATATCATCATATGACGGAAGATAAAACGGCACTAAAAATGGTTGAAAAAACATTGCAAGAAATGCGGTTGGGCGGAATTTTTGATCATGTGGGATATGGGTTTCACCGCTATTCTACTGATAAAGAATGGCTAGTCCCTCATTTTGAAAAAATGCTATATGACCAAGCCATGCTGGTCATGGCATATATCGAGGCATTTCAGATCACAGGGAACTCCGTATATCAAAAAACAGCTGAAGAAATTTTAACTTATGTCAAACGTGATATGACGGATACGGATGGTGGATTCTACTCGGCTGAAGATGCGGACAGCGAAGGAGAAGAAGGCCTTTTTTACGTATGGACCACCCAAGAATTAAAATCTATTTTAGGTGAGGAAGATACCAAATTTATCCAAAGTACATTTAATTTAACATCCGATGGAAATTTTAAGGATGAAGTATCCCGTCAATCAACTGGGAAAAATATCTTCCATTTGAAGTCACCCATCTCAAATTTAAAAGATCTCGAAAAAATATCTAAGATACGTGAAAAACTATTTACTGTGAGAGAAAAACGAATTCACCCGTTAAAAGATGATAAAATTCTTACAGATTGGAATGGGTTAATGATTGCATCTATGGCCAAAGCAGGTGTGGCTTTCCAAGATAAAGTACTTATTGAATCCGCCGAAAAAAGTGCCAAGTTCATTTTTAATAACCTAATGGATAAAAAAGGCCGATTGCAAAAGCGTTATCGCAATGGGAAATCAGGGCTGGACGCCCATTTGGACGATTATGCATTTTTCATCTGGGGATTATTAGAACTCTACGAGGCAACATTTAAAATTGAATACCTCAAAAATGCCATTCAACTGAGCGAAACTATGGTTTCGGAATTTTGGAATGAATCCAGCGGAGGCTTTTATTTAGGCAGTAATCAAGCAGAAAAATTAATTGTTCGCGCCATGACCGGTTATGACGGAGCTATACCATCCGGCAATTCCATCGCTGCCATGAACCTGCTTAAATTGACACGGATCACCGGAGAAGTAAAATGGGCGGAGATGGCCGATAAAACATTTAAAGTATTCTCAAATGAAATAAAAAGAACGCCAACAGGATATACTTCCATGGTGACGGCATTCTTATTTGAATTGGATCATCCAAAAGAAATTGTCGTTGTGGGTTCAGGAAGTGATTCGGACACCCAGGCTGCGCTTGACAGGATCAGATCTGAATATATTCCAGGAAAAGTTCTTCTTTTTAAGGATTTGGATCATCAAAATTCTGAGCTTTCCACTTTAGCGAGGTGGACCGATTCACAAGAAACGATAGATGATAAGACTACATTTTATGTTTGTCAGGATTTTGCCTGTAAAATACCAACAACCGATATTGAACAAGCATTAAGATTTATCCATGAATAAGCCATTATCACGCCGAGTAGGTGAATTATTCGCTCATATTCAGGATTTGATTGATTCAGCAGCCCATTCGGCCATTCAGCGGGTAGATGAAAAGGGTGGAAAGAAAAATAGACTATTGGGCTTTTTTTCTTCAGTCGGGGATGCTTACTTTAACAAATACAATGAAATCAAAAAACAGAAAGAATCAAATCAAAAATCCTGAATTGAGAAATGCATGAGGAGGCCACACGAAATATTTATATGAATTTTAGAGTCATCTATGAATCAAAATATTGCTTCCTTTATTTTTTCTGTAAACCCTTCGTGCCTTTGAGTCTTGGTGGCTGGTACATTAACATAAACAAATAAGAGAAATCATGAAACTTGAATTACACTGGAAAATTATTATCGGACTTGTCCTTGGACTCATTTATGGCGTCTTCGCCGCAGCAAATGGTTGGGGCGGATTTACCACAAACTGGATAGCACCCTTCGGTATAATATTTATAAACTTATTAAAATTAATTGCCGTACCACTGGTATTATCATCTTTAATTACTGGAGTGGCGTCCCTTTCAGACCTGAAAAAGTTGTCTCGAATTGGTGGAAAAACAATTACAATATATATTGCGACTACTGCCATTTCTGTTACTATTGGTTTAGTTTCTGTAAACCTATTAAAGCCTGGGGACACCGTACCTGAAAATATGAAGGTTAAACTTCAGAATACTTATCAATCAGCTGCATCGGGTAAAATGGAAGCGGCAGACCAAGTGAAAGAAAGAAGGCCTCTCCAGCCAGTCGTTGATATGGTACCCAGTAATTTCTTTAGTTCTGCATCCAATAATCGGAATATGCTTCAAGTTGTTTTTGTTGCCATTCTCATGGGGATTGCTCTCATTCAAATCCCCAAAGAAAAGGCAAGGCCAGTGTTAGATTTTATGGAAGGAATTAACGACCTTGTTATCAAACTTGTTGATAATATTATGTTGATGGCACCTATGGGCGTGTTTGCACTCATTGCCGATACAATTACATCCGTGGCAGGGGATAATCTCAGTAATGTTTTGGAATTACTTAGTGCCCTTGGGTTTTATATGATGGCAGTGATAATCGGGTTGGTCATTCAAATGTTGTTCACCTATACCGCCGTGTTAAAAATATTTTCAAAGATGTCATTAAAAAAGTTTTACAAGGGCATCGCACCAGCCCAACTTCTGGCATTTTCCACCAGTTCCAGTGGAGCTACGCTCCCAGTTACTATGGAAAGATGTGAAGATGAGTTAGGCGTTTCCGAAGAGGTCTCTTCATTTGTACTTCCTCTAGGGGCGACGATTAACATGGATGGTACCGCTCTTTATCAGGCGGTTGCCGCCGTATTTATCGCTCAAACGTTGGGAATGGATCTGACCCTAGGCGCACAACTTACTATTGTGCTCACAGCCGTACTCGCGTCAATCGGAACGGCGGCTGTACCTGGCGCTGGAATTATTATGCTGATTATTATCCTCGAAGCTATTGGTGTCCCAAGCGCGGGGATTGCCTTAATTTTAGGCGTAGATCGAATCTTAGATATGATGCGAACCGTAACCAATGTCACCGGTGATGCGAGCGTGGCGGTGGCGGTGGCTTCTACTGAAGGTCAAATTTCCGAATAAAATAGATCCCGACTCTTCTTGAAACATATAAAATAATATGTGTAAACTTAGGTAGCTATTTAAGAATTCTTACTTCAGTCTTTGAATTTCAGGATCTTCAAGAAATGATCCTTGAGATAACCTTCTGAAGTCAAAAAACAGGCCTTTTCTGTCCCGATTTATCGAGATGGGATAAAGGAAGTTTGCTGAAAGCAGAGGCCTCTACCGTGTTAAACGGATCCTTGAAATCGGGTCTGAAGTAAGATCATTAAAAAAACCCTCGAATCTTGCCATTCTTTTTAAAATAAAGATGGATCGGGGGTTTTTTATTTCACCATGGCAGCTTGAATTTGGTTAATCCGCCAACGAGCCCCTTTTATCTTTAACCGGACACAATCATCGTCGTAATTCCGTTCTAACACATCCACCCCCTCTTGAGCCAAAGCTATTTCTTTAGAATCTTTGTAGGAAAACTGAAGGTCAACGATTTGAAAATTTTCATCCATAACTTCAATGATTCTCTCAGAGAGTTTATCCATTCGTAAGGTTTTTAATGCAGATATATAGATTCCATCGGAAAATTTTCTCTTTAAATAGTTATGATTTTCTTCAGCCCCATACCGGTCAATTTTATTGAATACGATTTGCATTTGTTGCCGATCAGCACCCAGTTCTTTTAATACCTCCATAATTGTAATAAAATGATCTTCAACCTGACTACTGGATGAATCTAAAACCAGTAAAATCAAATCTGCATCAACGACCTCCTTTAATGTACTCCGAAAACTTGCCACCAAATGATGAGGCAGTTTCCGAACAAATCCCACCGTATCACTCAACAATATTGAATGTGAACTATCCAACTCAACAGAGCGTACCGTCGTATCCAACGTGGCAAATAACTGATCCTGAATAAATACATCTGCACCTGATATCGCTTTCATTAATGTTGATTTCCCTGCATTGGTGTATCCCACCAATGCGACCTTAAATTGATTCCCACGCCGTTTACTTTGCGTATTTCTTTCCCGCTCTATTTTCTCCAATTCTCTTTTTAATTTTGATATGCGCGTTCGGATTAGGCGGCGATCTACCTCAATTTGAGTTTCACCGGCACCGGCACGAGTTCCAATACCACCCATTTGCCTTTCTAAATGCGTCCATGCCCGAGTGAGTCGCGGCAACATATATTCTAATTGTGCCAATTCAACCTGGGTTTTTGCTTCTTTTGTCTGAGCGTGCTGCCTAAAAATATCCAGAATCAAACCGCTGCGATCAATCACTTTTACTTCTTCAGTGAGATTGGTATAATTCTTAATCTGCCCCGGACTGAGTTCATCATCAAAAATAATGAGCGATACACCTAATTCTTTTGCCTGGACAATAATCTGCTCTGCCTTTCCAGACCCGATAAAATATGATGGATTAATCCGTGATAATTTTTGGGTAACATTCCCCACCACTTCTGCCCCAGCCGTTTCTGCCAATAGTTTTAATTCTTCCAAATGTTCATCCACTGTATTCTGATCTAATTCGCCATGAATTACCCCCACCAACAGCGATTTTTCTTTCTGTTTTATTTTTGGACTATCCATTATGATTTCAATTTTTTTGCTTCCGGCTTCATGCGGCTTAAATAGGATTCCAATAACATACAGGCAATGGCTATAATCAAGAAAGATCGCCATAACGCCCTTCCCTGCCTTTGAGTAGATATAACCTCTTTTATATTTACACCGGGACGTATCCAGACAGATCGCCTTTTCCCCAGGATAGAAATAACTTGATCCTCCCGAGCACGCAAACTTGGTTTTTCAAATGGGGATAATTTTGATGAAAATGCTGTATAGAATTCGTCTCCTGCAAATACTTCGTATGAACCCAATTCCTGGATTTTACTGATAATAAGTGCTTCCCGATTATAGTCGGGAACCACAAGAATCTTATTTCCGGAAGGTGTGCGTAAAGACCATTTTTTATTGATGAGTTCTTTTTTAATCTTAATATATTTTTCCTGTCCAACCTCAACCATTGACGTATTGATTTCGTTCGTTGCAGACAAAATAAGCAGCCGATGAATTAATGGAATGAGGAGTCCCTTCATACCAAAATCATTCCACCTAAGATCTAACGGTGATGTGAAATAATAAATTTGGCTACCTGAATGTGGAATTTCAATAAAATATGGATCATTATTATTTATAGTTAAAATATTTTTCTGGCCCGTTTGATTTTCAATTTTATTATATTGATAAACCTGAGGGAGAGCCGACGAAACATCTCTCAAGTTTAATTCCTGCAAAATAGGGTTTTCCCTATCGGTTACATCAACAGAAAAATAAGACTCGCCTGTTACCCGAACTGTTTCTATAAATTTAGGTAACTTTAAATTCGATTGGGTTATAGAATTTAATTCCGAATAATTTTCACCCGAGAACCAAAGGATACTGCCGCCTCGGCCTAAAAATCTTTTCAAGGATTCAATCGCTGATGCAGTTAAATGCTTCGGATCTTGAAGAATCAACACATCTGTTTCATCCAGATAAACACGATGAATATTATCCATTACTTTTAATTCAATATCTAAAAACCGATCCTTGCCGCTTATAGCTTCTAATACCGTTTTCAGCATAAATAAATTATCCTGAGAATTCGCAATCACTTTGCATGAAATTTGCTCCGGAATGGTCAATTCAAATGTCTGGATATCGTCAAAAGAATAATCATCTTTGGATATGACTAATTTTCCCCGGATAACGCCGCTTTTCCCTGGATAAACCTGAAATAAAAAATCTTTACTTTTTTTGGGTTGAAAATGAGATACAATTTGTCCAACTCGTTCATCATTGATGTATAATTCCACAGGAATATTGCGCCGTTCAATCGGTCCCATATTTTCAATTTTAGTATTGAGTTTTAATAAATGATTGGGAAGTTTAATTTGGCTGACAGCTGATATATTAGAAATAGACACATTGTCCGACAATGGTTCCTGACCGATGAAGTAAAATTGCCAATCCTTAAAATCTGTACTGAAATTGGATGGTGGTGTAATGGGAAAGTCACTTAAAATATAACACTCTTTATTAACCGAGGCATTGGTTACAGATTTCAATACTGAATCCACAACAAACCATATTTTATCTCTCCCAACAGTTTGGGGAATATTCCAATTTGCCGGATTAATAGCCATGCCCTCTTCTATAATATCATCATAAATTAGTTTAACAGGCGTTGTTTGATACACTTGAAGATTCACTAATCCATCAAAACTGGCAACTAATTTGGGTAGTTCAGATTTTACTTTATCTAGATAGGATTGTCTATCCCTTGTTACTGCCATACTCGCCGAATTATCAATGATGATGACAATAGTAGATTCATTCTCACTGGGAATCCAAGGTGAATCGTTATTCAGAATTGGTCCAGAAACCATTAGAACCAGTGCGGTTATGATTCCCATTCGTAGTACGATTAATATCCATTGTCGGATTTTTAATTTCCGAATGGTTTCATTTTCTAATGCCTTGATATGGCGAATGGAAGAAAAGTCAACTATTTTTGTATGCCTAAGACTAATGAGGTGTATAATTAGTGGAATGGATACGGCAGCCAATCCCCATAACATCGACGGAAATAAAAAAGACATTAGATGGGCGTCGAGAGCATCATCATAATTGCACCTGCTCCCAATGGAATTTTAAAATTATCATCCAATGGAATCGGCACAATTTCCATAACCATTGCCGCAAAGGCGCCTCCCAATGAAACGGTCAGAGGCAACGATGAATAATTCAAAGCAATAATTACACAAACGATTAAACCACCGAAAAATCCCTCCCAGGATTTATCCCATATTTTATGTTTTCCAAACCGCTGACCTATTAAACCTGCAGCCGTATCCCCAAGGCTCATAAAAATAAGTGCAATGATGGCCACGGGTTTCGAGAATATCATGATAGATATAACGGCACCAATCATGACCCACGTTGCACCGGTTAGTTTTCCTTCCTCTTCATGACTCCTGAGCATGAATCCAAAATATTGATTAAAAAAGGACTTGATCCAGCTTACCTTATGCCGTAAAACATCCATCAGAATTGCTAAGACCGTTAGGACCGATAGTAAGGCGACAAATACCCATTTTTCAGGAAAAACATAAAGATAAGAAAAGGGAATTGCCAGATTCAATAAGTGGATTAATTTTCGAATATATTCGTTAAATGGAATCATTTTTGAATGGAAAGATTGTCAAAAATATCCTGCAAATCTAAAATACTCACAACGATGTCAACTTGAATCGTTTGATCCAGAACAGTACCGGGTGAGATGGATTGATCCAATACAGTATATGGGACCAAATCTTCATTTTGTTGGTAGGATATTTTACCCACTTTTAATCGCGCATTCATTAATGATTCTTTTGCTTTTTTCAAACTCAAACCGAATAATTGGGGGACTTGAAAAAAGTCTGGTGGTAATCCCTGGCTGACAGTTATTTGAAGGCCAAGGCCTTTTTTAATATGATCTCCTGATTTAGGAAACTGCCAGGCAACCGTTCCTTTCGGATAATCAGGATTGAATTCAGTATATACCGTATCGATTCTAAGCCCAATTTGCTGAAGAGATATTTCTGCACTCCTTCGGGATTGACCGACTAAATTTGGAACTATGATCAATTTTTCCGGTCTGGCAATTTTCAATCGAATTGTCCGCCCCGGCTTTACTTTAGCTCCGGCGACGGGATATTGATCTACCACAGTTTGAGGGTCAACCGCAGCTGTATAAACCGTATCATATACGACACCTTTATATCCTTCCGTTTCCAATTCAACCAGGGCTCTATTTAGACTTTTTCCCATGATATCTGTCACAATTAAAGTTTTGTCCTGACGGACATAGGATGGCATCACAAACCAATCAAATAATAAAATTAATGAAAGGGAGACGATACCGAAAGCAAGTAAAAATTGTATAATTTTATTCATCATTTTTTTTAATTCGAGCAGCAAACAACCCATCGACTTTATCCCGAGGTGGAAATGTTTCTAAACATTTTTGCACATTCAGCCAGCCATTTGGCACGAAATCTTTTCCAGATTCAATACAGAAATTGTCGTTCAATTTAAGGAACCACTTTACCACATTCCAATTCTCTTCCACTTCCAATGAACAGGTGGCATAAACCATGACGCCTCCCGGCTTTAAATATTTGGCCATGTGACTAATGATAGCTTTTTGAATTGTGGCCATAGATTCCATATCATCTTTATTCCTCCGCCACCGGATATCTGTACGTCTGGCCATCACTCCAGTGCCAGTGCAGGGTGCATCAATTAAAATTCGATCGGCCATGGGAAAATCATCTTTACTTGCATCTTTTCTTTTCCATTGAATGGGCCATTTTAATTCATCTGCCCTTTTTTCTCCAATCACCAATCGGGCTTGGCTAATATCGGATGCTAAAATTTTGCCATCATTTTTTATTTTTTCAACGATATAACCGGATTTTGTTCCCGGTGCCGCACAAACATCTAAAACAATATGACCCGGTTGTGGATCTAATAATTCGACCACCGCACCGGAAGCGCGATCCTGGACATGGATTAAACCTTTTGTAAATAATTCACTTTTGACCGCATTTCGAAGACCGGACGCCACACGGATAAAACAATCAGATTCGGGGCTTTGGGAGAATTTAACTTCTAAATGTCCTAATTGACTTATAATCGAATCTTTAGACTCATTCACGCAATTCAGTCGGATATCAACGTAAGAGGGCTTATTAAAATATTCACATAGCTGATTGGTTTGTTCACCACCGAATTGATCTGTCCATTTTTCGATAATCCAATCGGGAAATGAAACCCACTTTGATTGTGATTGGTTTTCATCTTTCTGATTAGGATCGATAGCACTGGTCTTTCTCAAGAGCGCATTCACCAACCCACCGAACTTTTTACCTAACTCCTTTTTGGTGAATTCTACCCATGAATGCACGGCTGCATGTTGGGGAATTAATTCATCCATGACTGCTTCATAAAACCCAAGTCGCAAAATGAGATGTATAGATGGATGTAACTTATGTAATGGTTTATCTAAGAATAATTCGATCCAGTAATCCAATCGACCCTGCCATCGAACAACCTCGTTTGTCAACACCAAAGATCTCGAAATATCCTGTTGCTGTAATTTATTATTTTTAAAATATTGATCACGCACTGACTTTAACCGATCATTGGACCGGTAATATTTTTTTAAAATATGAAATGCATGATAGCGAGCGTCTTTCATCTTTAACCGATGGGGTCCCCAATGGTGACATGCATCCCTTTTAGGCAATCTGCCATATCCATTTTGCGTTTTCCCTCAAGATGAACTACCAGTATTTCCAATTGACCGTCACTACAAGAAATAGCCATTCTGTTCTTCTCTAACAATGAAATTTGACCCGGAAAATACGTACTGTTTTCATTCATTATTTTTGTTCGAAATATCTTCAACCTTTTACCCATCATCATTGTGTACGCTCCTGGAAATGGCGATAATGCTCGGACTTTATTATGGATGATTTTTGACGAAACAGACCAATCAATTTTACACATTTCTTTGGATATTTTTGGTGCAGCAGTTGCCAAATCATTGTCTTGAGATTTTAGTTCAACCTCTCCTTTTTCCAAATAATCCAAAGTTTTTAGGATGAGTGCCGCCCCATTTACTGCCATTTTATCTGTAAGAGATCCACAATCATCTTCATTATCAATCTTAATTTTTTCCTGTAATAGTATTGATCCTGTATCCACCTTTGATTCAATCATAAAAGTTGTGATGCCTGTTTTCTTTTCCCCATTTAATAATGCATGTTGGATGGGTGCTGCCCCTCTATATGCTGGCAATAATGATGTATGAATATTTACGGATCCGATGGTTGGAATATTTAGAATTTCCTTTGGCAAAATCCTAAAAGCAACCACGACAAATAAATCCGGGTTTAATGACTTTAATTTGGTCTGGAATGATTTGTCGTTTAGAGAATCTGCAGGAATAAAATTAAGGTTCAATTCTGTGGCTAATTCACCCACAGCCGTATGTTTTAATGTACGCCCCCGCCCCATGGGTTTTGGTGCATTGCTCACCACTCCCAAAATGTGATGATTTGATTCATGGAGTGCAATCAGTATTGGATTGGCAATCATGGGATTGCCCATAAATACGATATTCATTATTCGGCTCCTTTAGAATAAATCAGGAAGAGTAAAGCCTTCTATTAAAGAATAAAAGCCTTTCGGGTTTTCGCACGGGTAGCAGCCCCTTCTGCTATCATTTTTAAATCTTTCTCAACAGTCATTTTTACTGTTTTGGTTACGCGATCAGTAATAAACACACCTTTCAAATGATCAATTTCATGTTGAATTGCCCTAGCTAACAGACCACTCATTTCTTCAATATGTTCATTTCCGGATTCATCTTGGTACTTAAATTGAATAAACTCGGGCCGTTTCACTTCTAATCGAACTTCAGGAATGGACAGACACCCTTCTTCAAACCAGGATTCCCCGCTACTGTTCAAAATCTCACCATTGATGAAAATATGAACACTTTCTACTTCATCCTCTATATCAGAAATATCAATAATGAACAAATTTAAATCAACACCAATTTGATTCGCCGCCAAGCCGATCCCACTTTCTTCATACATGGTATGGAACATATCATCAATTAAAGGTGGAAGGTTTTTAAAATCTTTTACCGGCTTGCAGACTTTTCGAAGAATGGGATCTCCATAATGAACGACTTCCCTTACAGCCATTAATTCTGAGCCTCAATCGTTTCTGTCTCAGAATCATCTACGGAACCAACCTGTCCGGCAATCGCAGACCTGTTGATAGTCATGTTTGTATTTTTATCTACTTTCAGAATAACTGATTTTTTTTCCTTACCTTTAAATCCGGCAATCGTGCCATGGATACCACCAATCGTCACAATGTGACTTCCCTTTTTCAGGTCTTCCAACATTTTTTGTTTTTCTTTCTGACGTTTCGCCTGTGGGCGAATCATCAATAAGTAAATAATAGCCAAAATGATGACCATAGGTAAAAAAGTTAAAAAGCCACCACCTTGGCCACCTTGGCCGCCAGCAAATAATTGTATGAAATTCAATTGTTTCTCCTATTTCTTGAGCCGTGAAATTACCGAGGAAATACGAATTTATTAAAAGAAGACTTTAAAAAATAAATAATATTTTAGCCGGACTTGAGTTAAAAATGCCTGCCTGTCTAAACGACAGTGCAGACTGCAGATATGACTTAAGGGCGGTGTGGGAATCATTCTTAACTCCTTGCCCATCACATAAAATATTTCTCAATAGAGGCAGGCGGGAACCCTCCCCCAGTTAAGTTTAATTTGCACCAGAGTAATATATGATTCCCTTCAACATCATTTGGGTATAATAAGGGGAATAACACTTCTCTTTTCTTTACGATAAGTTCGAAAATCGCTGTCCAAAGTACAAATAATGCTATTTGACATTTGCTCAGACATTCTGACCAAACAGCCATCAGCAAGAGACATGGGTATATCACTATATTTTTTTATTAAAGTTGTAACCGAACTCATCTCATTTTCTAATCGAAATCTAATTTTTATCAATTCTCTTCCAAATAGTTCTAAAATGCTATCGGTTCCATTTTGCACATTCTGCATTAAAAATATGGATTCAGAAATAACAGATTCACAGGTATAAAATGGCGGTTTTAATTGGGAAAATTGATTCTTCGCCCAATGGTGGTGGTAATCAGATTTATTCAAAAAAGCCACGATGGGGCCGGAATCTATGATAACTTTTTTATTGTCCATATTCTTCTAAATAGCGTTTATTTGTGGATAAATCAGATGGACCTTCAACACATCCGGCTAAATCTCCAGCTAAATCTAAAAATGACCCCACTTGATTAAAATCGTCATGTGATAAATATTCTAATAGAGAATTCCGCACGATTTCTGAACGGGTGAAGCCTTTTTCCTCAGCAACTGTTTTTAATTTTTTTAAAATATTATCTGATACTTTTAACGTTAATGTCTTCATAATGAAATCCTTTATTGTATTACGTTATTGGCAATATAGTAATACCCGTTGTTAAATATCAATATATATTTATCTTTAGGGGACTGTCACCTTTACAAGGTGGTACAAAAAGAAAAATGATTGCCCCATAACCCCGTCATTCCCACCTTGTAAAGGTGAAGCGATTCCCAATATGGATTTGAGAATATTTATTTGAAATCCCCTAAAAATGTTGGGTGATCATCCACGATCTGAACAAAACATCCGGTGGGGATAAATACCCAGTGGGCAAATCAGACATTTCTTCCCCGTGCTGCAGGACGACACGTCCTGCGGGAGTTTATTTATGTATCTTTGGATTGAAATGATGAACACTTGTTGCAGGACGACACGTTCTGCCTGAGTTTATATTTGTATCTTTGGATTTAAAATGATGCACACTTGTTGCAGGACGACACGTCCTTCCTGAGTTTATGACGATGTTACCTTTACACTGCGGTATGAAAAGAAAAATGATTGACTCTTACCCCGCCTTCCCACTTTGTAAAGGTGAAGCGATTCCGCAAAATTGTGTTGAGAGTGTTTATGCAAGTTTTTCCAATAATTGAATGGCGACTTATCTCCACAATCTTCTCTTGAGTGGGATATTGTAATATCGTTATATTTCGATAGTATAATATCAATTAATTATGGAGATATCATGACTGCATCCACCACCACGTTGCGTTTACCAGAGAAAAAGCTCCGTGCCCTCCGGGTTGCCGCCGGGCTCCTGAATCGGCCCATGAGCCGGATCGTTGAAGACCTCTTGGATGAGTATCTTGACGATATTGTTGACGGTTTCGAAATTGAAAAAGCCCTGAAAGAAACAGATGAAATTTCATGGGAGGACATAAAAAAGGAATGGGATATTGTCGGTTAGATATTCCATTTTTTTTAAACCATCCGCCAAAAAAGCCTTTGACAAACTTCCCAATGAAATAAAATCTCAACTGGGAGTTAAAATTGAATCTCTTAAAATATATCCTTACCAAAAAGGGGCGAGAAAAATAATCACTACGACGAAAAATGTGTTCAGGATTCGATCCGGGAAATATCGAATAATTTATCAAATCCAAGATGGCGAACTGGTGGTATTGATATTGAGAGTTGCCCATCGAAGTAAAGCTTACTAAGTGGATTAATCGGCCTTTTATCCGCAAAAGAAGGTGTAAAATGATGAATAAAGTGAATCATTTCTAAAGCTTAAAGTAAACCAATTTTAATAATCACCTCTTGAATCCTTATAACGAATAATATTTATTTCATGCCTTAGGCAGGACGATACGTCCTGCCTGAGTTTATTTATATATCTTTGGATTGAAATCATGAATACTTGCTGCAGGACGACACGTCCTGCGGGAGTTTGTTTAAGGATTTTATAAAAAGAGTGCTAAAAATGGGATGATGGGTTAATCAGACTTTTTCAGACAAATCTCAATTGTGGTCCCTTTACCGATTTCACTTTGAATGACTCTGATTTCTCCATGATGGATTTCATCTATAATACGATTGACCAATGAGAGACCAAGTCCCCACCCTCTTTCTTTCGTACTAAATCCAGGACGAAAAATATTTTTCCAATCCTTTTTCAGTATTCCTGATCCATTGTCTTTTAAATGAATAATTCCATTTCTATCATTGGAAAACATTAAGATTTCTACTGTTCCCTGCTCGCCTTTAATGGAGTCAATACCATTTCGAATGACATTTTCTATAGCCCAGCCAAGGAGAACTTCATTTCCTTCAATATAAATATCTTCCGACGAGGAGACAGTTAGCTCTATTTCTTTTCCCAAAGATGGCATTCGTTTTTTTAAATATCCAGTTTGCCGATTGACCAAATCTTTTAGCGATATACTTTTTAGAATGGTTTGACTACCCATTTTACTAAATCGACTCCCAATTTGACTTAATCGTTTTAAATCAGATTCCATTTCTTGGACAACATGAGATGATTCTTCAGGATGGTGCTTTAATCGATCCACCCACCCCATCAATGCGGAAACAGGTGTACCCAATTGATGAGCCGTTTCTCTGGCCATTCCGACCCAAATGTTACGTTTCTCGCTATTTCGAATGGAGTTAAATCCCATGAATCCAATGAAAATAAACAGGGATACCACACCAATTTCCAGATAAGGCAGCCATTGCAGCTTCCGAATGAGATCGGAATCGCCATAATGCAGAAACCCTAAGGGAATAGACTGCCCTGATATTTGGTCATGATATGAGATAGGAATGGGCTCATTCTGCCTATCCATAGATCCCATTGGTTTCCGGAGTTGGTCCGGGGATTCAATACGCGCTATATTCCTCGAATATAAAGGTACATTTTTATCATCAGAGTAAATAATAGGAAATTGGACCTTTTTAATAATCTCATCAAATACAAAATTCAAATTTGCATCCGAATCCTCATTAACTGTTTTGGCTATAATTTCCGAATAAAGTTTTACAATATCCCGATTGTCATCCTTCAAACGATTTACAATTGAATTTGAATATCCGAGTAACCCAATAATTAAAATCAATCCAACAAAAAATAGCCCGACTTTTATATTACTGTTGTTCCGGTAACTATTCATCTTTCTTTCGTCTAAAATATCCAAACCCAATCAAACCAAGGGAGAGGCCAAAGGATGCAAAAGAAATCGTCAAGCCTTTGTTAAATGATGATTTATCATAAATAAATTCAATAGTATGATTCCCTGCCGGCACTTCAACACCACGCAGAATTCCATTTACTTTAACCGTTAGAACTTCTTGACCATCAATCATGGATTTCCACCGAAGAGGATAATACACTTCACTTAAGACCAGAAATTGATTTCCTTCAGATTCTGTGGAAATCGAAATTTTATGAGCGGTTCGATTAAATTGAGTAATAGTCGCCTTTGAGTCAAAGGAAATATCGATAATTTCAGGGGTATATGCCGTTTTGCTCGGATCAAATTCCGGTTGCATAATCTTTGCCCATATATCATCCACCTCCTTTTTTACCTCATCTACAAACCAGGCACGTGGAAATGAATTTTCAACTGAAAATACAGCCACAGGCGAATCTCCTCTTGAAGATCTAAGTTTACCCTCTTTAACGAGTTTAAGGGATGGATGGGTAATCTTTTGCTGACTAATAAGATATTTTACATTTAACATCTGCAGGACAGGAATCGCACCAGCATTCCCTGTTTTTGACAGAAATGTATTATAATCCCTTAACTTTGCGGGATGATAACCGCCAACCGATTCTAATCCGAAGGCAGCAAAACGACTGTCACCAAACAAACTTCCAATGGGATAAATCCGAAAAATGCTTTCATCTTCTTTTAAAAAATCTATCACTTCGTCAGATTTAAAAAAGCGATCTACAACGCGTTTAGACATAAGTTGTGATCCACGCCCACTTGAGCGCTTGGGCTGAATAATCTTAAAATTGACAATCCCAATATCAACGATCGCCAAGGAAACAGTGACCGCCATCAGCATCGCTTGAGACACTTTACGATTGATCCAAAGCCAAATAAGCACCATGAGTGAGCCTGAAAATAGAATCATTAACCAGGCATCATTTAACCACAAATTCCACCGAAGATTGTTTAAAGCTTGGGCTGCACGTGGATCCTGTATCCGAGGTGGAGAAAAACTGCCCCTTACGGCAGATCCTATAACAGTCCCACCCAAAACCATGGCGATAAGAAACAACCCAATTAAACCGGCAATTCCCCAAAACCATTTCGGGATTTTTCCTTCTTTTAATTTTAACAATTCATCCAATCCAAAAGCGGCTAAAACAGCCACATTAAATTGAAGTAAAATGAGTATCATATGGGGAACACGAAACTTATTAAAGTATGGAAATATGTTAAAAAATAGGTCGTAAACCAAACTGAAATGTTTCCCGAATGATATAAATAAAGCAAATACCGACGTGATCACTAAAAATTGATGAATCATTCCCCATTTTCGAAAAAGACCTATTATTGCTAACAATAGTATAATAATACCCATATAATTTGGATAATCTGTGAATGGCATGAATCCCCAATAAGGTTGGCCGCCGAATCCAAATGCAGAAGGAATAAAAAATGTCAACATTTCTTTCGGATGGAATGACCATCCAGTTGCATAATTATAGTCTGCACCGCCACCTGCTGAACCACCTCGAACAGAAAATGGTGTGTACTCCATTGCCGGTAAATAAATCAAAAGTGATAAACCAACGCCAAGTAAGCAAGCAATTAAAAAGAGTCCAAATCCTTTCCCCAAATGTGCACGTTTATCCTTATTGCGAATTTGATTAATCAATTGAAGTAAACTATATGCACCAATCAGCATCCATGTATAATAGGCGATTTGAGCATGGGCTCGCTGAAGTTGAAACCCCAACAATAATGCCAACCATCCCACATTCCACATATTCGGTTTTTCCCATAATCGAACCGTAAACCAAAGAACCCACGGAATGTATGCTGCCGTCATCATTTGGCTACCATGACCAAAGACAACCATGGTTACCATGTAAGGAGTAATCATAAAGGCCGTTGCACCCAACCCCGCTGCCCATTCTGAACATTTGAAATGACGAAGTAATAGGAATCCACCGATACCGGCAAATAATAAATGAAGGAGTTGAATCATCATCCCCGGCAGAAAAAACAATTTTGACAAATAATCAGGGAAATAAAGATTGGATATGTTAGTAAATGCTTCTGCCGTCGGCATACCGCTGAATACCCATGGCTGCCATAAGGGATATTCTCCGGTTTTTTCAAGGACATTATTAAGTGCTAATCCAATAGCTTTCGGAGCTAAACTATCGGAAGAGCCAAATGTTTTTCCACCAAAAATAATGGGATTGAATAAAACAGAAATTAGGACCAGTAATAGAAATCCGGTAACAACAACAGGATTTTTCAATAATGATTTCATTTCATTCCTTTTTTAAATGCGTTTTTCAATACTCCCAGCCCGGCTAAAAAGTCCTTGTCTTCCGGCTCAAATTTCAGGATCCACAGCATGGCACCAAACGTAATGATAGAAATGAAACATACAACCGAAAGGGTCAACAAGGTATGATATCCCATTATAAAAGGCTGCACACCCATCAATGCTCCCAATGTCACTATTCCTGCAAGAATTGGTTTTAATAATTTTTTGCTTAAAAATGATATTTTCAGAATCCAACGAACTTCAATTACACGAGTAAATCCAATTGCTGTAAGAGAAATCATAGTTGCCCAAGCAGCACCGTAAATCCCGTAGCGCGGTATCAGGATCACATTCATTATGATATTTAAAATAAAGGCCCCCAATGAATTCCATAACGCAAGGCGCGTATAACCCGCCATAGTCAGCACGGCACCCGGAGCACCTAAAACAGCCTGGATGAATGCAGCGCCCGTAAGTATGACCAGCACAGGAGCGCTTACCATATAATCCGGGCCAAAGAGCAACATCACCTTGACAGGATATAGAACAAAAATGAGTGAAATAGGAATAGCCAAGGTCAGGATCCAACGACTCACAAGTTTACACAACCTTGACATTTCATTCACTGCCCCCTTACTATGCAGTTGGGATAATATTGGGGCATAAATACTAATAAAAGAAAATAACAGTACTTGCAATAAACCTGCTGTGCGGGCAGCTGGATGATATAGTCCTACTGTCGAAGTATCCGTAAAAAACCCCAGCATGAGAATATCCATCCAATGCATAAACGTTTGCAGAATGGTTACAAACATGAGGGGAATAGAGAAGATAAGCAATGGTTTACTAAACGGGGCGGATAAAACACTTTTAATTGTTACCCCCGAAAGAGTTTGCAAAAATTTAAATATTAAGATGCAACCAATGACACCTGTTATGGCCATGGGTAGTATAAGGGCTGCTTCTTTAGATATGTACCAGAAACTCATCACCATCATCCCAAACAGGACCGTAGGATTCACAATCTGAGTGGCAAATACCTTGTACTTCATCAGTTTAAATCCTTGGGTGGCAAAAGCAGATACAAGAGTAAATGTGTTGAAAGGCATAGTAAAAGCAAATACAATCAGGACAATATGCAACAAAGGCGGCCCATCCAAAACACTTTTTACCAACCACCCCGATCCTAAAATAATGACAGCCAACACCAGTACTGAAAAAATACCCGTCATTTTCAAAGCTGAGCTAATCATACTCCGAATTTTTGCTCTATCCTGTTGAGGATCCAATCGACTCACGAAACGCATTATACCCGATTCCAATCCCATCTTAGCAAGAACTTCACAAATCAGAATAATAGAGTTAGCCAGAGAATAGATTCCTAAGTATTCAACTCCCACCCAACGTGCCAATAAGGCTGTATAGAGGTATCGGTTTACATTCCCATACAAAAGACCCGAAAAAGTGATCGTGGATTCTTTAGCTATCTTTTGGGCAATATTCATTTTAAAATACCCAATTCATAGATTTGGACTTTCTCAAATATTCCTCTTATAAAAGGTCGAAAACCCGTGAAATAAAAGTAAGTTGGGTGTATGCGAAATATATTTTGCCTGATAATACGAAATTGAGCACGTTTAAAAAGAGAATGCAGTCTCTCCTGGTGCATTTCGTGAAAATGACCCGGGGCCCATAAAAAATAAGGTTTACCTAACGGAGTGGATAAATATAAACGACCGTTTTCTGATAATCCCTGCCGTATTTGTTCCAAGCACCAGAGTGGATTATATAAATGTTCAATTATTTCAAATGCCGTAATGACATCATATTTACCTTTAATTTTTCCAGTATCCAAATCAATGTTTGTATTTTTAAATGTGCACCCAAATACATTTTCCAATTCAATTGTAAAAGACGTTCTGTCTCCAATATCTAACCCCGATTTTGTTTTATCACATATTCCTATAAACTCAAGCGTTTTTGACCATCGAATCTTATTGGTATCCAATTCAGAATATTCGGAATTTATTTTTTTTCTATAAGGGTTTATCATTTATCAGATTCTTAATATTCATCACAATTTCAAGTTGATATTTGAGAATGTCTGAACTTATCAGGAGATAATATAATCATTAGATCAATGTTCCGTAAAGCGTATTCAATTTTTCATTTACACTCTGCGGCGAAAAGAAGCGGTTCACCTCCTTTTTTCCCCTAATCCCGGTCTGTTCAAGCTCCACTTCATTTTTCACTAACTCAAAACATTTTTCTGAAAGGGCATCCGGGGTTTTCTCAATCCACAGACCATTTTCGGGACCAATATTGATTCCTTCAGCTCCTATAGGCGTAGTTAAAACAGGTGTGCCGCAGGCCAATGAATGCGTTAATTTCATTTTCAAACCGGCTCCGATAAAAATGGGAGCAACAAACAAGGTTGATGACGCAACAAAGGTATCTATATCCTGTACAAACCCAAAATAATTGGCACCATCTGTTGTATCCACTTTATTAATCAATTTTTCCGGTAAATATTTTCCGGCAATTTTCAAAAGAATTTCAGGATTATTGTTTTTAACTCGGGGAATAATTTCATCTAATAGAATTTCCAGTGCTTGCAAATTTGGTTCCCGATTGAAGGAGCCGATAAAACAAATTTCATTCCTATTTTTCTCTACCTTAAAGTCATTAACATGTACTTGGGGAGGGATTACCTCAATCGCAGGGAGATTTTGCCAATTGGATATACAGAATTGTTTATCCTCTTCAGTTACAGTAATAATTTTATCAAATTTTTTCATCCAGCCGAATTCTAATCTTTTTGCAATTTTAAACAGCCGCGCATTTCTTCGACGGCTCCTCCCTGTTCCGGCATTTAAAGAACCGCGAAAATATACTTTTGTAGAAATATCATGTTGAGATAAAACTTTAGGAATGTTTGGCAAAAAACCTGCAAAATGGTGCATCACATTATACTCAATCTGGATAAGGTCGGGTTTAAAATTTGCACAGGATTTAATAACCGCCTGTTTCATTTTTCGTCTATTATATTTAGCAATAAAAAATATATCCAATCCGAGGATAGATTTTATAAGTGGAAAAAAGTTTTGGATGATCCCCTTTATTATTCCACCCAACCCTCTTCTATTTCTCTCATATAAAACCGGGATAACGGTGACACCTAATTTCTCTAAATCGTGTATTTCAGCCATATCTACGGAATTTACAAAAGTTGACAAAATGATGGTATGCTGAGAAGCCAACATCTTAATATTACGGAAAATCAACTGAGCACCGGCATGACCACTGGTTTCAGAGGGTAGGTAAGGTGTAATAAATAATATTTTCATGAATTAGGCTTCTTAACTACATAAGCGATACTGGATGAGAATATTGCTTTTGAAATCAATTCTGATAAAAATGATAATATTTTTCCAATAATATTGAGCCCATAGGGCGGATTGTTTTTATTTTTAGTAAAAGGAAATTCGAGACAAATCCCGATTCGTTGATTTTTTGTATGATATTGATCATAATAAAACCAATCTAAAATTTCAAATCCTGAATTAAGTATAAATTTCTTTAAATCTTTTTTACTATAATAATACTGATAGAAAACCCGATGACTATTTCGAAAGGATGGGTTAAGTAATTTCAATATTGGCATAGTAACCCATTTTCGAAAAGTCCCTCTATACACATTCTGATAGGGTACGGCCACAATGAGTGTCCCATTGATTTTTACAACTCTATATGCTTCATTTAGGGCGTTTTGTGGCCCATCTTCAAAATGTTCTATCACCCCCATCGATAAATATAAATCAACTGAATTATCCTCTAAGGGTAGTTTATTAACGTCACCCACTCTAACATCAATAATCGGGTCTCGTTTTTTTATAATGTCTAATGGCTTTTCGTTAAAATCTACACCAATTAAATTTGTATATTTTTTTTCACGAAGAAAAAATAGGAACTTCCCCAATCCACAGCCACCCTCCAATACAACGCTGTTTGCATTTGTATTACCTATAATTGCATTGAGCATTAAAGGATAATCATTTTTCGCCTCTGTTATTTCATCGTCAATTGAAATATCATTCCAGAAAGAATGCCAACTGGCATCATCTTTTTTTAAATACCATTTTACTGCCAATTGAGTGCCATATATTTAGTAATCTGAACTTGAAAATTGAAAGACTCTCTTGATTAGTAAGAAAGCTTGAATCGTGGGTAAAACAATAAATAATAAATCTATTCTATTTGATAATATGAAAATAAAATAGAATAAATATATATTATTAAACAGTTTGATTATTACATCAAGTTTCTTTGTGCCCTTGCCCTTCGACGATTGATGAACCTCAACCCCTTTTAAAATATAATCTCTGATAATATGCTCAACTTGCGTCATTGCATAGATCATCACTCCCCCAAATGCATAGTATAATCCATACTCATCTTGCTGAACCAAATGAATGCCTAAAGAGGTTAATACACCCAATCTAAGAATATGGTCTGACACGGCATCCCAATAATACCCTTTTAAAGATGGATTCGTCGAATGATAAAATCCAATTTTTTTAAAACGGGCCAACATTCCGTCCATTAGATCAAAGATCCACCCCAATTGTAGTAACAATACAATTAATATCTTGTATTCTACTAAATTAATCGAGATTAACCATATGGCACTTAACTCTGATACAATCGCGAGTAAAGTAACCATATTCGGTGTTATAAATGATGGTGAAATAACTGCACATACAAAACTTGCAATCGGATAATGAATAATATTGGTGACAATATCAAGATCTTTACGATATAAAGATATTTCTTTGTAACGATTTAAAAGTGCCACTTTATTCTACCTATATTTTTTGACCAAAAACCATAAAGTGTTTAATATCCACGAGTATATCATTATCATTTTCAATAAAATTTGCCAATTTTTGATAAGAATCAGATGTATTCTTATGTCTATCAATCGCTTCTTGTTTTTGAGATTCATCCCTACATGTATTATTCAGCCAATTCATTATACTTTGATTTTTAAGAATAAAATGGCCTGAGTCAACGCTTAAATATTTAGAAAATAATTGGACAATCTCTCCTTGGGTAGGATAGTGAATATTTCGACCAATTAACCAATCATATTCTTCAGAAATTGAATCCTCTGGAGGTACAACTTGAGAAAATAAAAAACACCCATTTGGTTTTAAACATCGATAAATTTCTGAAAATGCCAATACGGGATCATCAATATAATGAATGACATTTCGCATATAAATTAATTCAAAAGAAGCATCCTCAAATGGTAAATCATGAGCATTCGCCACAATCGGTGTAATATCCGGATGTTTAATTTTCGCAATCATTTCTTTACTTATATCTATACCGGTTAAAGGACCAATTCTTTCAGATACTTTGTTTGCCACCGCCCCTGTTCCAATGCCAACTTCAAGAATTGTTTCAAAATTATTTCTTGGAAGCATATTTAGAAATGAATCGATAAAATCCTCATTTTTAACCCAATTGGTTTTATTGTATTGACCGGCTCTTTTTGCCCAATAATTCTCTGAATATCCCTTCATTTTTTCTTCCTACTCACAATTTTGAAGATTAATAATTTTAATTCTATAATTCCTATTATCATAGCGATGGGAAAAGCTATTATGCCTTGAATGGGATTTACATATTTTGCCAATAATCTAAATTTAGCATTTTGTTTTCTTTTCCATTTTTCTATGGAAAACTGCCCTCCCATAGAAGCCGATACTTTATGCCATACTTTCGATTCGGGAATAAAAACAATGTTTCCACCCTTTTGATTAAACCTCAAAGATAAATCTACATCCTCAGAATACATAGGAAAGGATTCATCAAATAACCCAATGGATTCAAAATCTTCAGTTCGCATACAAACGCAACATCCAGTTGCATAATCAATTGTTCGCTTTTTTGAATAAAATGCTGAATCCTTTTTCCGGATACCAAGATGACGAATCAACCCCGTCCATAAATTAACCTTCCCACCAGCAAACCAAATAGTTTCCGGTTTATCCGCATAATATATTTTGGGCGCTGTTTGTTTTGTGTTTGGTTTGGATTCTAATTCAGCAATGAGTGGTTCCACAAAATGTGTGTCAACTATCGTGTCATTATTCAGGAAGATGGCATAATCAGACTTGTTTGTGACAGATTGAAACCCGGCGTTATTACCACTGGCAAACCCGATATTTTCGGACAACTCAATTATATCTATTTCTGGATAATGTTCTTTTATCTTTATTACAGAATCATCTGTTGAACCATTATCGATTACAGTCACTTTTGCCTTGGGGTACGTGACTTTTGCAAGGGACGCCAAACAATCTAGAGTCAAATCCCTTCCATTCCAATTGAGGACAAATATATTTACTGATTTAGGCATTATGATTCCGCTAACTCCAAAACTACTTCTGCAAAATTATCCCAGGAAAATTGTTTTTTGTATTCCTCAATAAATGGAGGAAACTCTTCCCTATCTGATTCGAAATATTTTAAAACACCCTTAGAAATACTATCTGAATTTGGTTCACAGATAAATCCGGATTTACCATCCTCCACAATTTCTGGAAGTCCACCCACATTGGACACGACTACAGGTTTATTAAAATGGTATGCAATTGGGACAACACCACTTTGGGTCGCTGATTTATAAGGTAACACAACCAAATCGGAAGCACAAAAATATTGATTCACCTTTTCATTTTGCACAAAATTAAATCGAAAATCAATCACATCAAAAACATCATTTTCTTCTGCCAGTTGAATATATTTATTTTCGTCACCATAGCATTCACCCACCACCAGGATCTTAAAATTATCAATCTTTTCTTTGAATGATTTTGCTGAGGTAATTAAAATATCCAACCCTTTATAATCTCGAATTAACCCGAAATTGAGAATAATTTTTTCTTCAGAAACACCGATTAATTCTTTCGCTTTTTGCTTTTCTATGGGTTCACCGAAAATATCATAAATCGGATGAGGTGTTTTCCGGTATTTTGTGTTGGGCTCAATTTTCAATAAATCTTCTTCAACCGTATTGGACATAACAATAAACCCATCACAAAGACTAAAAAACCTTGCAGTCATTGCGGAATCTAAGGGTCTGGATTCATGAGGAGTGATATTATTACAGTTTACGATGAGTTTCGCACCACATCCTTTTTTGACCCCTTTAGCAATAGAGGCAAACGCCGGAGCAAAAAATGGCATCCAATATTGAAAAATGACTGTCTCTGGTTTAAGTCTGTTTATATACTTTACAGACTTCTTCCATGAAAACGGGTTAATCGAATTGATGATGGTTTTTGCCTGTTCACCTTGGAACTCAAAAAATTGTGTTTTACCCGGGAATAATCCCTTGGGATATTGTAAGGAAAATGAAACGCGATGAACTTCATGATTTTTGGATAGCGTTTCTGCTAAAGAATGATTAAACATGGATATTCCTCCCCGTAAGGGTGGAAATGGCCCAACAAGTACAATTCGCATAGTAGAGAGATTAACCGGTTAGGATTTTAAAAATCCCTTGACCCGGGATTCCTTATCCTGATTTGAATTGGCGATCATTTCGCCAACCAATCCAATAGAAAAGAATTGAATCCCAACAACAATGATTAACACACCCAGCATGAGTAAAGCTATATGTTTCGCGAAGGGTTCTCCTACAAAATATTTTAAATATAAAACGTAACACTCGATTGCGAAACCAAATAAAAATGTAAAAAGCCCAATTTGACCAAAAAAGTATATGGGACTTTGAATGTATTTTGATAAAAATAAAATAGTAAGTAAATCAAAAAAACCATGAAATAACCGTGCACCGCCGTATTTTGTTTCACCGTGTATCCTCGGTCGATGATGGACAACAATTTCAGTTACCTTAAATTTTTTCTGTCCAGCAAGGGCAGGAATATAACGGTGCCTTCCTCCATAAATATCTATCGTTTTAACCACAGCTTTTCGATATATCTTTAAACCACAATTAAAATCATGAATTTTAACACCTGTAAATAATCGCGTCACAAAATTAAATAATTTAGACGGCAATGTTTTTGAGATTGGGTCTTTACGGTCTTTTTTCCATCCAGACACAAGATCGTATCCTTCCTCAAGTTTGCTGACTAAATTGGGAATTTCTGCAGGGTCATCCTGCAAATCCCCATCCATGGTAACAATATAATCTCCTTCCGCATATTTAAATCCTTCTGCCAATGCTGCAGATTTGCCATAATTACGGTGAAACTGTATGAAGTTTATATGCCTGTCTGTTTCACCCATTTCCGTCACAAGATTCACAGAACCATCCGTAGAACCATCATCTATAAAAAGGATTTCATATGATTCGAATATTGATAATGATTCAGTCAATTGATGGTGAAGTTCCCTCAAGGAATCCACTTCATTGTATACAGGAATTACAACTGAAATTTTCATGAATTTACCTTTATTGTGGGGATAGAATTGGGAATTTTTCGAATAAGATGAGGATATTGTACATCATATTCCCGATCCATCATAATTAATTCAATTTTTTGATTTTCATCCTTCATATTAAAGGTGACATGCTCAACCAAAGGGCCATATTCCGTCTGATTAGATCTAAATTGAATTCCCCCCAAAATTTGTTCTGATTGATTTTTTATTCTTTCTGGATCGGAAAACATGGATGGAATTTCTCCCCAGAGAAACGTTCGCATATCATTGGGTCGAATCATTTCAAAAAATGGTAATGAAATGAGAATAGACGCTTGATCGTATCTTCGATTGTGAAGCATATCCCATGCATCAATTGTTTCATCCCCTAAAATGAGAAATAATGTTTTCCGACCAATTAAATCTTTAAATTGAATGTAAGCTGTATCCCGGGATGCTGTAAACGTAAAATTCAACCGTCCCTGAATATCACCTTCAGAAAGAATATATCCTTTCCCCCGACAAAAATTCTTGTCACCTAATTTTGGGAAAACTATCCCTTGGTCAATGGATTCACCGGGTTCCATAATGGGTGCTTGTGCGCATCCAATGATAAGTGTAAACAAAATGAAATGGAATTTATTCAGGAGAAGCCTTATTGATTAATCGAACATTATTTTTATCCAAACTAAGCGCACGTTTATAATAATCCATTGCATCATCTGTTTTTTGAATTTTCATGAGTACATCTCCAAGATGTTCAAGAACGATTGCATTCTCCCCATTAATCTTTACTGATAATTCAATATATGCTTGTGCTTTTTCATGATTATCTAATTTGAAATATATCCATCCAATCGTATCCAGATAAGATGCATTCTCAGGCTCTAAGGCTATTGCTTTTTTAGCCAAGGTGAGGGCCTTTTTTAATTCTTGATTTCTTTCCACGAGACTATAGGCATAATTATTAAACGCTTGTGCATCGGTACTGTCTGTCTTTATCAGCCGAAGATAAATTTTATCTGACTTATCCCATTCTTTCACTTCATCATATAGGATGGCCATGGAATGAAGTACATTAGGTGAATCTGGTCGAATTGTGAGTGCTTTCGAAAAATATTTTTGAGCATCCTCAAATTGTTTCAATTGGTTATGGCTCAGTCCCAGCAAATACTGAATTGAATAAATTTTATTAAATGTATCTGAAACAGGTTCAAGAAGCGTAATAACATTCCCAGGATTTTTATCTTCTAAATAGACCAATGAGCGGCTATAATATCCACGCCAATCTTCTGGAAAATTAGATACTAGCTTATCCGCCACTTTCGAGGCTTTTTCATAATTATTATTATCCATATATAAATCAAATAGTGGAAAATAGTAGTTGGGATTTTCGGGTGTAGCTTCGATGGCAGTTTCAAGTAAACCCAATGCTTCTTCTTTTTGACCCGCACGATACATTAGCAATCCCATTTGGGCAGTACGGTCGGGAGAGTCTCCATATTCAGCATTCATAGATTTTAATGCATCAATTCCTTCTTTATAATTTTTCGAATTCATAATTAAATCAATATACATCCCCATATATTTAGGTTGGTCTGGATCTAAAAAAGTCAGTCTCTTGAAAATGGATTGTGCCTGGATAAAATCTTTATTTTGAAGTGCCAACCGCCCGCCCGTTTCCAACAGTTCCAAACGGGAAGGATCCAAGTCAAATGCTTCTAAATAAAGTTGGATCGCCCCAGAAATGTTTTGTTTCACTTTTTCAAGTTCTGCCAATGCAATGATATATTTTGCGTCATCCGGTTTTAATTTATGCAATTGATTGAATGGTTGTTGTGCCGCTTCATATTTTTTCTGAAGAATATACTGATCTGCCAACATCTGGAGTGCCTGTTCATCGGATGGATCTAAGCCAATTGCAATATTTAGATGTTTTTCAGCCATATCTGGTTTACCCAAATTCCAATAAGATTCCGCAATAGATGTATGGATGGCTCCCACACCTGGATCCAATTCCAGGGCTTGTTGAAACTCTAAAATAGCCATGGCAAAATCACCTTGATTCATCATCATTTGGCCATCCATAAAATGGCGGAGACCTTCCGGGTTAGGGGTCTTCTCACCTATTGATTCAAGTTTTACCTGATTCTGGGGGCTTGGCGTTTTTGACGAAGTTGTCCCACATCCGAATAGGATCAGGGTTAACAAGAAAATTGGGTTTAACTTAATTATTTTCATGTGGTTTTCTTCTCGTGAATCTAAACATTAAACAGGCTTAAATGTTCCGAAAATGAAGAAGGTTTTTACAATTCCGGAGCAATGGTAACATCATTCCCACCATTGGATTTTGTATCATACATTGCTTTGTCCGCTTTAGAAATCAAACTTCGTACTTTTTCTGCGTGGTGGGGAAATCCTGCCATTCCGGCACTAATCGTTATGTTTACTGCAATCCCACCCTCTAAAAACGTTTTCTCAGCAATGGACTGTACAATTCTTTGGGCGAGAGGTAAACATTGTTTAATATCCGTATTGACGAGTAAAACTGCAAATTCTTCACCGCCATATCGTCCCACAACATCAATTGCACGCACATTCTCAGAAATGACCTGAGCCACTTCCCGAAGGACATAATCTCCATATAAATGACCGTAATTATCATTGACCAATTTAAATTTATCCAAATCCAGGACGACCAACCCTAACATTTGGTTAAATCGCCCGGCTCGACTTATTTCCTCTTCGAACCTGTCTAAAAATGCCTTATGATTTAGTAGCCCGGTCAAACCATCGTGAATCGAAGTAAGATGTACTTTTTTATACTCTTGCTGCCAATTGAGAATTGAACTCACCGTGCCGCACAATAATTGAAGCAGCCGTACATCTGAATCAGAATAAATCCTTGATTTCAACCGCTCCAGGGTTATTGCGCCTATGGCTTCATCGTTTGATTTGAGTGGAATGCTTAAAACGGACATAAAATTAAAATCACGATTATCACCCGGTTTAAATCGATTCATTTCCGGGTATTCCTCATACCACGCATTTGAACATATGTTTTTACCATCCTGAATAGCCAAGCCATGCAGTGTATTTTGAAAAAGGAATTCCTCCCCTTCATCAATATCATCATGAAGGCCATCTACCAGCTTAATCAATCCTTTTTTCTTGTCCTCAGTAGATAATACAATCGTCAATTTATCATATTGGAAAAAAGCGCGGCATAACCCTCGAATGGATTGAAATAGTTCTGATTCGTCCGATTTAACTTCTAATTGATCAAATAAATTAGCAATTCTGGAATTGAAATAATTATCAGCCATAAGTGATTCCATTTGCTCTAAATCTTCCATCCCATGCGTAATAAATTGACTGAGTTTTTCAATTACATCCTGATCCCGATCTTGAATCGATGAAAAGTGATCTGTATATACAAGTAAAAATCCGACGACATTGCCTGAATATAAAATGGGGAATCCAATTAAAGTTTCACTCCCGCGCCAAGTTTTGGTTCCAAGAATATCCTCCCAGCCCTCATTCTTTTTATTTTTCTTGAGAATCAATGGATCGCTCGTTTTTACTATAGAAGAAATAATTTCATTTTTTGTTAAAATAAAATCTGAAAAATCTGTGGAAGTGTTTTCCTGACATTTGAATCCTTTATTTTCAGTGTCTATCATATATATGGCCGCCGAATAATCCGGATTAACAATTTTGACTAAATTGAGTACTTGGCTTAAAAGTCGATTGTAATGGGATTTAATCGCAGATGAAAAGGACGGATCAATACCATTATCTTGGGGAAGTTCAAATTCATCATCCTGAGAATCATCTCGTTTAAAATATTGCGGGAATGCGTATGAAATAAGTGTAACCACAAGCCCACCCATGGCAGCACCCTTTAGGATTAAAAAAACCAAACCATCCTGCGTCGGAAAGATAAATAGAAACAAAATTAAGAAAAAGAGGACAATGACGGCGATTTGTCGGTAAAATGTCATACCACAAAATAAAAATCCCTGCGTTGAAATACACCAACTACAGGGATTTTTTTAAAAATACTTTTTAAGCGATAATTAACGCTGATCTTTTACGAATTTCACTTGATCACCCAGCTTGAATATTTTCTTTTTTTGAAGGGTTGTGTCCGATGAATCTGATTCAGATGCAGCCAGAACAGCATCTTGCTCGAAATCAATAGCAGGATTTTCCGGTGCCGGGTTTGGTGCATCTGTAATATTTCCTGTATAGGCCGGGAGGGTGTTGACGGGAGAATTGGATTCCGGCCATAGGTTAATACCAACTGTGATAAAGGTTGCGATCAGAACGGTCATTATTCCTGCATATAAGGGTGTAAATCCAAATAAAGTTTTTGACGGTCGATTTACAAATTTTTTGGATGGTCGACTTTTTTCAAATTCGATCATTTTGTGTAAGCTGGACATAAAACTGCCTGATGTTTTTATCTGCGATAACGATTTAACCGATGTCATATTCGAGCGAATGGAATCCACAAGGATTTTGGCATCTGAGTTTGCCTTCATAAAATCCTCGAAGGCCTTCCGGTCGGAAAGAGGTAATTCATTGTCTAAATATGCTGAAATGGCATCTTCAAATTGGTAACGATCCATCAAATTCTTTTCTCCTATTTTAAATCTTTTAATTCTTTTTGCAACTGTAGCCTTGCCCGATTAATCCGGGATTTAACTGTTCCAAGTGGAACTTCGACTATCTTACTGATCTCTTCATAAGAAAGTTCCTGAATATCTCTTAAAATTGTAACTGTTCTAAAATGAAGGGGTAAATTTTGAATCGCAGCCTGAATTTTCTTTTCAATATATTCACCCTGAACAATTTCATCGGTCTCGGGAGCCACAGAAGGTAATTCGTAATCTCGATCTTCCGGGCCCATTTGACTAATATTGGTTACTTTGTGGTGTTTTTTCTTCCGCAATTCTGTTTTAGCTAAATTTCCAGCGATCGTATAAATCCATGTAGAGAACTTGGCAATATTTCGATAATAATGTTTATGCGTATACAATTTTAACATCGTGTCTTGAATAATATCTTCTGCTTGTTCCATATCATTCACAAATCGATAAACAAACGTCATGAGTTTATCCCTGTACCTGATGACCAATTCTGTATATGCCTGCTCATCACCCTCTTGAAAACGGGCGATTAATTCCTCATCTGTATAGCGGAACTGATTATCCATTAAAAACGGTGGCATAGACAAATTCGGTGATGGCTGATTCATCTTTTATCCGCGATGATTTCAGTTGTTGGTCGATTTGCGCCAATTGCTTGAGCGCAAGGGTGATTTCTTTACTTGAATACTGGTTTGCATAATTACCTAAATTTTTATTCACACTGGGTGATAAACGAGTATAACCCATTTTAATTCTATTTGTTCCACGGGAAATTTTGTGAAACAATAACTCTTGGAAAAACTCTGTTAATGGGTACAGCAAACTAATCATAGATATATCCTGCAAAACCAAGGACCTTCCTAATTCCAAAGATTCCTTGAGTTTTCTTTGTCCCAAATAATTGAAAAACTCATATTGCCGAAATTTTCTTTTCCAACCTGAAAATTGTTTAATATCATCTTGATATATTTCACCATCTGCAGAAATGGCTATTTTATCAATTTCATTTTTCAAATGATTGAGTGAATCTCCTGCAATGTCTATGAGTGTTTTAATAATGTCTGGCGACACATTTTGAATATCATTTTCTTTAAAGAAATCATTCGCCCATTGAACCATGCCGCGCTCAAAAGGTGTAGAACAGGAAATTGGTTTGATTCCTTTAACCAATGATTCCAAGAATTTGTTTTTTGCCCCATACTCATCCTGCATCATGATCAAGGTATGACCTTCCACTGGATTATTAATATAATCGAGAAATTCGTCTCTGGCTTTTCCTTTGAGCGCATTTGGGTTCCGAAGTAAAAATACTTTCTTTGAACTGAATAAATCAGCAGCAGTCAGGTGATCCAAAATATCTTTAGAACTCATTTCATCAGGAATCAACATTGTTTTATGAATCGATTCTCCATTAAACAATCTTTTGATGAGTTTTTCTGAAAATAATTGTTGAAGATATTGATCTTCTCCCATTAGGTAATATACCGAATCAAATTTTCCTTTTTCCAAAGATTGGATTGCATTATTAATTGGGATTGTATCGATTTTGAATCGTGCCATGTTAAATTGATAAATAAGTAATGAGGCCAACCATTAGGCAATAGTAGCCAAAAAGATGAAATTTTCCACTTTCTAATAATCCTAATAACCATTTTAAAGATATAGTACCAACGATAAATGCACTGAAAAATGCCAGTGATAATTGGAAAAATGGAATGGAGATACTCCCGGGCTCCACATCCAATGCGGTGAGCAATCCCGCACCGGCAATGGCGGGGATGGCCAGCAGAAAGGAAAATTTAGCTGCATCTTTCCCCGATAATCCTAATGCAAGCCCTGTACTGATGGTCATCCCCGACCGGGATATTCCCGGTATCATTGCAAATGCTTGAGTCAGACCAATCATTAGACCTTTTTTCCAATTTAACTGTTTACTTTTTTCATTCAATCTTTGAGTCAATAATAAAATAATTCCTGTGAAAATTAATGATCCGGCGACCATAGAGATCGATTCAAATAAATCTGTGATCATATCCTTAGCTGCCAATCCAATAATGACTGCGGGTAGTGTTCCCACAATCAAAAATAAAATATATTTTTGCGTATCCTGTTTTTGAAGTGAATGAATCATGGATGATAGTTCTTTCCAAAAGACATATAAAACGCTTAGAAGGGTTCCCAAATGGGTCACCACTTCAAAAACATTTCCAGGCGTATTGACACCCAAAAGCGTCTGCCCAAGAACCAGATGTCCAGAACTGCTAATGGGTAAAAATTCAGTAATTCCCTGGATTATGCCGAGTATTATTGCGTCTGTAAGCGTCATATGGATGAAAAACCGTGAATGAATTTATCAGGAAGAATATAGAATAAAAAGAAAAGCTATCGCCATCCAGCAATTGCAATCATTCTTCCGGATTTTTTTCCATCGCGACGGTAAGAATAGTATAAATCCTCTCTACAGTTGGTGCAGTCATCGTCAATCATTATATTTTCTGATTTTATTCCCGATGCAATAAGTTGATGCCATAATGCACTTTTTAAATCCAGCATCTGACGATCATCTTTTCCTGTAATTGAAAAAGTATCATCAAATTGGCTACTGACTTCAGGGCCAACCTCAAAACAACATTGATGAATGGCAGGTCCAATAATTGCTCGAGTACTATTAACATTGCTACCGACATCCTCCATTCGGTCAATTGCCCGCTTTGAGATATCATTTGCAGTCCCACGCCATCCTGAATGAACTAACCCAAAATTCCCTGATTGTTTATCTGCCAGAAATAAGGGGATACAATCTGCAACCTGGATACTCAGAATAAATTCTTTATTATTGGATATGACACCATCCGTTTCCTCTATAATTCCAGGTTTTTCTACCAATCGTACCCTATTTGAATGCACCTGTTTCGGATAGGCCAATTTATCTGCATCGAACGGGAAGGATTCCACAATAGCTTTTCGGTTATCTGCCTTAGAAAAGATTTCCTGCCTTTGAGTCATGAAGGCGTGAAACCCCTGCATACCGAACCAATCTGAATAATCTTTATAATTCAATTTTTCCCTATGGATATTGGGATGGAACCAATCGAAGTGAGTCACCAATAAATACGCCCTGTGGAACCAATTCTTTTCCGTTAAACTCCAATATTTGGAATGCAGCATTCACATGAGGATTCGATGGGTCTGGTGAATAGTAAAATCCCTGGCCCGAGTATATATCTACCCATTGCAATGATTGGCTCATGGATTTACGGGAACGGGAATCCAAAGGTAATTGTGTCAGCAAATGAGCTGTATTTAACCCATCGTAATACGCTTCCAATAAATCACCATAAAAACCTGTTGAATCATTTGATGGCGGATTAAAGTTGGTGATTATAGACAAATCTTTCAAATGGGGACCAATATTATCTTTTCTTAAAATCTTTTTATCCTGCCAATTTTCATTTCCAATTATTTTCGCATTTAAATTATACATGGGTAATTGGGGACCAATATATTCTAAATCGTCTATATTGATCGGCAAATAGATCCCCTGGATTGTATTCAATACAATTTTTGTCGAATCTAAAGAAGTTATTCTTTTTTGTTTCGGTTTCGGTAGGTCAAAAAAGTCCTCTGCAGAAATGTCAAATAAGGCATCCAGACTGTCAATTTCCATCCCCAATGCTTCATCAAAAGATTCCTCTTTTGGTAAAAGGCTGAAGGCGACCCTTCTAAAATTTTTAAATTGTCTTTTCAGGTTTTTCGGTGGTCCAGAATACCATTCCGTTGCCACAACAGTTCCCCCAAGTCGATCAACTTCCTTAATAAAAGCATCTGTTTGGGTTTCACCATAAAAGTCCGCTGGGGCAATGACTGCCAAACTATCCAGTTCCAAGACCTTCATGGCATATTGAGCAGCTGCCTTCCCCTGCATAGAAACAGTGGAATTAATTTGAAAAACAAGCGGGTTGATTTCACTCAGGTCGTTTTGTTGAAGGGTGGTGAGAATAATGGGAATATCAGTTGATGTCAACGCACTGGCGACGACCAGCGATGTCTGAGGATCTAAGGGACAAATAAGGGCTAATAATTGATCCTGCTGTACAAGTTTTTTAGCAACTTTTATCGATTCAAGCGAATGACTCCGGTTATCCTGGATGAGGATTGACAATCTTTGGTTTGATATATTATTTGGTTTTTCTCCGTCGTAAAACCCGGATAAAAACGCTTGACCTATTTCCGATTGATCCCCAGACAAAGGGAGTATAATGCCAACCATCGTTACAGGATTCGGAGGTTCATAAGATGCACGCAAAAGATTCTCATAAAAAGGAAAATAGGTATCCTGAAATTGCCCCATATTCACTTGATTCAGGGTAAGTGCTGCATCATCTGGGTGACCACTTGAAATTTGGAAATTGGCCTTCGCCATGAGGTGAATATTTCTTATTTCAGGATCAACTTCCAGGGTAAGTAACTCATCCAAAAGATGTTTGGGTAATTGAATCTGAATTAATCGAAGTATTTTTGAATCAATTTTTCCACTGAATGTATCTTCATTTGAAAGCTTTTTCGCCCGATGGTACATTCGGTATGCCGATGAATAATTTCCTTCATTCACATATAAATCACCCAGGCTTTCCATGACATTCTTCATGAAGGCACTTTCCGGAAATTGGGTAAAAAATGTTCGAGATGTCTCCCTGGCCGATTCAACTCGGTTCAATCCAATTTGGGATTTGATCAATAACAACAAAGATGCTTCGTTATAACTACCGGGTTCTCCCGCCAATATTTTATTCAAAATAGATTCGCTTGTGGCAAAACGGCCTTCATTATACTGGGCCACAGCCTGATTAAACTGACGCTCGATCAACTGGGATTGAAACCAATTCTGCCCAAAGCAGGGATAACACAAAAGTACGAATAATATGGATTTAAACTTGTTCATTTAGAATTCGAGTTACCTTTCAACACATAAAATATACTGAAGCATATGTTAAATGGTGTCTGGTTCTTTGGAAAATAATATGGTGTGTAATATAAAAAGGAGTAAATCTGAAAATATTATTCGACGGTAACGCTCTTAGCAAGATTACGAGGTCTGTCAACATCGCATCCCCGAAGCACAGCTAAATGGTAGGCCAACAATTGAAGCGGAATGGATGCCAGTAAAGGGAAAGTCCGCGGATGTGTTGACGGAACATCAATAATATAATCAGAAATTTTTTCTAAATCTTTTGTACGCTTATCCGTCACAGTGATGATCACACCTTTCCTGGCTTTCACTTCCTGAATATTAGATAGTACTTTGTCAAATGTACGGTCGTGAGGTGCCAAGAAAACAACGGGCATATTTTCATCAATCAAAGCAATGGGGCCATGCTTCATCTCTGCTGCGGGATATCCTTCTGCATGAATATAGGAAATCTCTTTCAGTTTTAAGGCCCCTTCCAAAGCCACAGGGAAATTCATCCCCCGACCCAAATAGAGAAAATTATCAGCCTTTAGCGTTTCCCAGGCTATACTCTCAATTTCATCTGTATTGGCCATCACTTCCTCAACTTGCTTATTCATATCCCACATGGCTTTCGCCAGTTTTTGACCTGCACTTTTGGACATGCCATTTTTCCGGCCGAAATAAAGAGCCAGTAAATATAAAACGGATAATTGTGCAGTAAATGCCTTCGTTGATGCAACACCAATTTCAGGGCCTGCATGAGTATAAATACCACAATCTGTTTCCCTTGCGATGGACGAACCCACCACATTGCATATTCCCACCGTGAGCGCACCATATTCTTTTGCCATTCGTATGGCTGAAAGCGTATCGGCTGTTTCACCGGACTGAGAAATGGCGATAATGACCGTATGACTATCAATGATGGGTGTACTATAGCGAAATTCTGAAGCATATTCTACATGGACTGGAATTCCGGCAAATTCTTCCAATAGATATTTCCCCATAAGACCGGCATGCCAGGATGTGCCGCAAGCAGTAATATATATTCGATTCGCTTTTTGAATGCGATCTATATATTCACTCACACCACCCAGAAAGGCCGTACCTTCATCAAGGTTTAACCTGCCGCGCATTGTATCGGTGATTGTTTTTGTCTGTTCGTGAATTTCTTTCAACATATAATGGGGGAAATCCCCTTTTTCAATTTCTTCAATTGAAAATTCAATTTCAGTCGCTGTTTTATTAATGATGGAATTATCAGAAATTGATCTAATTCCATGGCCGTTATTTGTAATCGTAACCATTTCGCCCTCATCTAAATAAACAACATTCCGGGTGTGATCAACAATGGGAGATGCGTCACTGGCGATGAAATATTCATTGTCACCTATGCCAAGAACAAGGGGACTGCCTAATCGTGCTGCAACCAATTTCTCCGGTTCATCATTGCAAAAGGTTACAATTCCGTATGCACCAACAACTTCATTCAAGGCAACCTGGACAGCCTGGTCAAACTCAAGACCATCCGAATAATAAATATCAGAAATAAGCTGAACAAGAACTTCCGTATCTGTGTCGCTTTTGAATTGAATTCCTTTTTCTTCCAGCACTTTTTTCAACACAGAATAATTTTCAATAATGCCATTATGAATGATGGCAATGTTCCCCGTGTGATCCCAATGAGGGTGTGCATTGATATCGTTCGGTTCGCCGTGGGTGGCCCAACGTGTATGACCAATACCTATAGATCCTTTCAGGATAGTATCATCAATAACTTTATCGAGTTCGGAGACTTTACCCGCTTTTTTGAACGAATGACTCCCATCGCCATTCAAAACGGCTATACCTGCTGAATCATACCCCCTGTATTCAAGGCGCTTCAGCCCCTTCATAAGGATGGGGACAGCATCTTGCTTACCAAAATATCCTACGATTCCACACATATTGTTTTGAATTTAATTAATTATTGTTTTATTGAGGTGTGAACTAAATCACCATTGGGACCATAAAGTGAATATAAGACTGATTCTAAAATTATTCCCACTCAATTGTTCCAGGTGGTTTTGATGTAATATCATACACAACACGGTTAACACCTTTCACTGAATTTACAATTTTATTGGAGATTTTGGTCAATGTTTCATCGGGCATCCTGAACCAATCTGCCGTCATTCCGTCGCTGCTTGTCACGGCTCTAAGTCCCAATAAATGCTCATAGGTTCTTTGATCACCCATAACCCCAACGGTCTTCACTGGAATCAAAACAGCAAATGCCTGCCAAATTTCATCATATAGACCATCTTCGTGGAGCGTATTCATAAAAATATCGTCTGCTTCTCTTAAAATATCTAAACGGGATTTTGTAATTTCCCCAATCACCCGCACTGCCAACCCGGGACCGGGAAAAGGGTGGCGATTAATAAGTGAATTCGGCAAACCTAATTCACGTCCCACATTACGTACCTCATCTTTAAAAAGTTCCCGAAGTGGTTCAATTAATTTAAAAGTCATATCTTCCGGTAATCCCCCCACATTATGATGACTTTTAATGACATGAGCCGAATTTCCAACGCTGGCACCGCTCTCAATTACATCGGGGTAAAGGGTTCCCTGGGCAAGAAAAGAAACATCCCCAACTTTTGATGCCGCCTTTTCAAATGACCGGATGAACTGTTCACCAATTATTTTTCGTTTTTTCTCCGGCTCCACAATACCCGAAAGTTTTGACAAGAATATGTCAGTTTCATTAATGGATGTGATATTGACACCCAATCCATCCTTCAAAGCAGAAACACAATGTTCTGCTTCATTTTTCCTTAATAGGCCGTGGTCAATTAAAACGGATGTACATTGACCTCCAACAGCTTTGTGCATTAATGCACCAACAACGGAAGAATCTACACCGCCGCTGACACCACAAATAACCTGCCCATCCCCAACTTGATTTCGAATGAAATCCACTTGTTCATGAATAAAATTTCCTGCAGTCCAATTAGGTTCACAATGGGCAATCTTAAATAAAAAGTTATTTATAATTGTATCCCCTTGTACAGTGTGAACCACTTCCGGGTGAAATTGAGTGGCAAATCTATTAATTTCTTTATTCGCAATTGCGGCGACTACACCATTTGTTGATTCGGCTAAAACGGTCCAACCACCCGGCACACTTCGAACTTTATCCATATGGCTCATCCAAACCTGGGTGCCATCTGAAATGCCATTCAGGATTGATTCAGGTTTCATCATTTTTATATTGGCAAACCCATATTCACCTTTGGACCCCGGTTCGACTTGCCCTCCAAAGTGATGCGCCATCAATTGCAGCCCATAACATATTCCTAATATGGGGAATTTTAAGTCAAATATACTCGGATCATATTGAGGCGCTGAATTGTCGAATACACTATTGGGTCCACCGGAAAGGATCACCGCTTTGGGCTTTCTTTTTATGATGGACTCAGCTGATGTTTCAGAAGATAATATTTCTGAAAAAACATGCTGTTCCCGTATTCTTCGTGCAATTAATTGGGTGTACTGTGATCCAAAATCAAGAATAATAACCCCTCCATCGTGTAATGGATTCATTGAATTTTCCAATCAGTTAGCTTATCCACATAATCAAAATGTGTCAATTGAGGATGTAAAGGTGTAATACTCACATATCCCTCTTTAATGGCAACCCCATCACTTTGAATGTTTGTATCGGGGTTAATTAGTTTTCCCGTCATCCAATAATATAATCTACCTCGAGGATCCTCCCGTTTTTCAAATCGATCCTTAAAATAAATAGACCCTTGGTAGGTAACTTGGTACCCTTTGATTTCCGCTTCCGGTAAATTGGGTACATTCACATTCAACAACGTACCATGGGGTAAATTATTTTCCATCACTGCTTTCACAATCTTTTTAGCTACAATTTTCGCGCCGGTCCAGTCTCCCCCCCGAATAGAGTCTAAACTAATTGCAATGGAGGGAATCCCTAAAAATGTTCCTTCCGTCGCTGCCGAAATCGTACCAGAATACAATAAACTTTGACCAACGTTCGCACCTGCATTTATTCCGGATATAATTATATCCGGCTTTTGTTCCATAATAGCCTTTACACCAATCTTAACAGAATCTGCTGGTGTCCCATTCACCGCATATCCAAGAAATCCACCTGATCTTTTCACCTTTTCAATTCGAATCGGATCTGAAATCGTAATGGCGTGACCTACGGCACTTTTTTCTGTATTTGGTGCCACAACAGTTGGTTCCCCGATTTCTGACATAGCCTCCCATAAGGCATGAATACCATCGGCGAAAATACCATCATCATTTGCAATTAATATAGATGGACGTTTCATGATGTGAGTACCTCAATTAAATTTGAAACTGTATCTTTCATCTTTTCTCGGGGAACAATATGATCCACAAATCCCTTATCCTGTAAAAATTCTGCACGTTGGAATCCTTCCGGTAAATTTTCTCCAATAGTCTGTTTAATGACTCTGGGACCGGCAAAACCAATGAGTGCTCCAGGCTCAGCTAATATAATGTCCCCCAACATACCAAAACTTGCTGTGACGCCACCTGTTGTTGGATCAGTTAGGATTGGAATGAACAATCCTCCTTCATCCTGAAAACGCGCCAATTTTGAACTGGTTTTGGCCAATTGCATGAGTGATAATGCCGATTCCTGCATTCGAGCTCCTCCTGAAGCACATATGAGTATAAATGGTATTTTTTTCTCTCGAGCAAGTTCGACAGAACGGGAAAACAACTCTCCCACCACAGATCCCATACTTCCCCCAATAAACGCAAAATTCATCACCCCGAGAATTATTGACTTTTCATTGATCTTCCCTGAATAACAATTAATGGCATCATTTTGACTTGTTTTAGAAATGGCAGTTTCCAATTGATTTGAATATTTTTTCTTCGCTTTAAATTTTAATGGGTCAGCCGATTTTACTTTCGGAAATAATTCTTCTATATCGCTGTGATCCAAAAGAAGATCTCGGTACACCGTTGGTGATACACGAAAATGATGACCACAGTGCCTGCAAACAGAATGATTTTTATCTAATTCAGGTTTATACTGAATTTCTGTACAGGATGGACACTTTGTCCATAATCCACTGGGAATATCTTTTTTCCCAAGTTCTGCAATATTTTTATCTTTTCGACGAAACCAAGCCATGTGTTTTTACTTTTTTTACCATGATTACTGCATCTTCTCCGTCTGAATAATATTCATTTCGAATATCAATCTCTTCAAAACCGAAGTTTAGATACAAATTTATTGCGGGGAAATTAGATCGTTTCACCTCTAAATACACGTCTGCATATTGCAGATAATTTTCTAATATTTGATCTAAAAATTGGTTACCTCTTCCCTGATGCTGAAAAGGGATATCAATCGCAATATTTAAAATATGTGCTTCCCCTTCTACCAAGTGAGCAAAAAAATATCCAATGATTATTCCATTTACCTCAGCGATGAGGTTTAACGAATGACGTTTTCGCTTTAATTCATCCTCTATGGCTTCTTTTGTCCACGAATCGTTAAATATCCTTTTTTCCATTTCATATATGAGTTCCAAATCATTTAATGCTGCTTTTCGAATAATCACTTTTTTGAACCTATTGTGAATGAGGAAATATAATTGGGTACCAAATCATAGGGAGTTTTCTTCACCCAACGATCAAAGTTTTTTTCAGCCAATATTCCGGTCATTTCTGCTGTAGGCGGAACCGATAAAATTATTTCGTCACCTAAGAGTTTATCACATCCATATTGGGCTGATTCACCTGTAATTTCAATATCATTCCATATACAAGCTTTTTCTTCGCTGACTGCCCTTATGCATTCCTGGATAATTGAAAATTGCTGATAGAAAACAATATCACTATGAGAATACAATAATACTGTAAATCCATCTGAAGTTAATCCACTATTGGCGGCCATAGTCTGTAATGTGGGTACAGCTACAATGGGCAATTCTTTTGCATAGGCAATACCCTTTGCAAAACTTAATCCCACTCGCAATCCCGTAAAAGATCCTGGCCCGATTGAAACGGCAATCGCATCTAAATTGATATCATCCAATTCAATTTTATCCTTGAGAGAAGCATAAAACTCCGGCAGTTTTTCTGCATGTTTTCTTGGAATTTGTTTATCGATCTTATATTGGCATTTTTCATTTTGGATAAATGCAATACCGCACCAATCAGTTGATGTTTCAATCGCGAGAATATTCAATTTGGTAATCCTGAAATTTTGATTGACCTGGCGTTGGCATTTTCTGCTAACCGGTTAAAATAAATAAAAATCCAACGATCTGTCCAATAGGGTTCAATCCGCTCAGCCCATTCAATTAGTGTGATGCCATGCTCCGGATTTAAATAATTTTCGCCGCCAATATTTAAAAAATCCTCCGGTGCATCTAACCGATAACAATCAATATGATAAAGGGGACAACGTGTCCCTTCGTATTCACTCACCAGTTTAAAGGTGGGGGAAATGACAGAATCCTGGATATCTAATCCAAGAGCGAATCCCTGGGCAAAAGTGGTTTTTCCTGAACCGAGATTCCCAATGAGCGCAATAATCGACCCTTCGGGAATGGTTTGGGCTAAATCTTTTGCAAAGGATTGCGTTTCCTGAACGGAATGAAAAACATGTTCTCTCATTTTGGGTCCATGATAAAAATGGGAACCATCATTTCTTCCATTGAAATACCCCCATGTTGAAAACTACCTTTTAACATGTTTTTGTACTTATGCTGTTCATTAGGGTACAAGAAAAAATAATCATCCTTAGCCAGCAAATAGTTATGCTGATGCCCGAGAGATGGAAGTTTATAAGCATCAAGATTTCGGATGTCTAAGGCACTTTTGTCGTCGGCATTGATGTTGCGCCCGTGTTTATGACGGACACCGGAGGAAGAATCTTTATCTGCTGCCACCATAGAACTACGGTTGACCATAATGCTCCCATGATCACTGGTCAGAACGACCTTATAACCGGCAGATCCTAAATCCGTCAGTACAGATCGAATCCATGAATTTTCGTACCAAACTCTCACCGCATGTCGGTATCCTGATTCATCCGGAACCATTTCTTTTAATACATCTGATTCTGATCTCCGATGGGCCAGTTGATCTACAAAGTTTATGACAATAGCCAGCAAATCCAAATCCAGGTATTCCCCTACCCTGGATTGGAATTTTTGCCCTTCTTCTGCCATCCATATTTTATGATAATGAAGCGATTTATCTGCCAAGCCGTTTCGGGCTAATTGATCTTTTAAATATATTTCTTCATATTGATTTAAGCTGCCACGATCCTCAGACATTGCCCTTAATTGTTCTGGATATTTTCGACAAAATTCTCCAGGGAATAAGCCAGAGAAAATAGCGTTTCGACTAAAGGGTGTCGCCGACGGGAGGATTGATGATGATAGTTCAATTCGAATGGAATAATTTTCAGCCAATAACGGATACAAAGCCATAAACTGATCCAAGCGCATTGCATCCATTACCAAGAGACAAACTTTTTCATTTTTCTCTAAAATTGGCTGCACATATTTTGGGAAAACGTCTGTAGAAAGAGTCGGGTTGTTTGTGCCTGCTACCCAATTCTCATAATTGTCCTGAACAAAATGCGTGAATTTTCGATTAGATGTTTGAATTTGTTCATTTAATATTTGATTTAAATTCCCTTCCTTTTGTTCATCAAAATCCAATTGCCATTTCACAAGCCGACTATAGATTTGCCACCAATCATTAAAAGAAATCGCATTTTCTATATCTAATTCAATTTTTTGGAATTCCTGTAAATATCCACTGGTGGTCTTTTCACTACGAATTTTTATGTTTTCAAGTACCTGTTTACAGGCCATAAAAATCTGGTTTGGATTGACAGGCTTAATTAAAAAATGAGCAATCTTTTCAGAGATCGCTTCATCCATGAGCCATTCTTCCTCGCTCTTTGTGATCATTATAATCGGTAATGCAGGATTATTTTCCTTTATTTCTCTCAGGGTTTCCATACCGTCCAATCCGGGCATGAACTGATCTAAAAGAACCAAATCAAATACAGTATCCTTGGACAACGAAATGCCATCCCTGCCATTTGCACATGTGGCAATTGTATAGCCTTTTTCTTCCAAGAAAAGTATATGGGGTTTTAGGTGGTCGATTTCATCATCGACCCAAAGGATTTTACCGCGGGATTTTTCCATCATAATTAGATTGGGAAATTACAGATTAATGTGTTCGAGCAGAAAGTGTTAAAGGCTGATAAATTATCAATTGGATTTTATTGGAATAATTAATAAATCTAAAGAATAAAAAATTCTCTTAATTCAGCCTGTCTTTCCGCCGCTTAATATATCCTGGCACTTCTCCTGTAAATTCTACTCCGGCATCTTCCAATCCATCAGAAAAGGCAGCCATCATTTTATTATATCGCTCATACACTTTCAGCAAGGCTGAGACATCACGAGTTTCCCAATATTCTCCTTCGTCAAAGACTTCGGTGGCTATGCCATTCTTTCTCAGAAGAGATAACCATTCCACAACAAGACAATGGGTTTCAATAAATTTTACGGCATATTGTGTTTTACAAAATCCACTACCCTCCCAATGATCTTCATCCCCATACCTCCCAAGGTAAATGAGGACTTTTTCAGACATTTCACCGGGATCACCTAATAAATAAAAAATCTCTTTTGGATATTCTGGAATATCCCCGCCAATATTCTTATCGGAATGCCTCCAGGCCCAATCGAATAAATCTTTTTTCTCTGGCTCATCTCGGGATTCATGATAATAATGGACTTCCATCACCGCATTTACCCCCGGTGATTTATTGATTTCATCACAAACTGGCTTCAGCGCTTTTTTAACAGATTCATGTGATCCATTTAAGGATAATTTCCAGTGAATTGTCAGTCCCATATTATTTTGTCTTCATCGTCCATACCCAATCCCAGTCCTTCCCCGGCGGGTCCTTCTTATAATAATCACAACGATCTAAATAAACTGCAGATGGTGTGGTGGGTCTATCGGGGAATTTTTCCTCTAATTTTAAAGCGTCCTTAAACCGTTTTTTGGCTTTCACCCAATTTTGGTCGTGATATAATTCCATTCCTTCATCGAAGGCTTGAACTAATTGAGAATTCTGTTCTGATAATTCATCCTTTAACGATAATAATTCGTATGCTTTTACCGGTTTTTTCTTTCCTTTCACCCTAAGATAATCCAGGAAGCGCCATTCGAATTGATCAGCCACAACTTTGTAGGTGTTGTCTGCAACAAAAATGTAAACGCCATATTGTTTCGCAGCCGGCTCTAACCGTGCCGCCAGATTTACCGTATCACCCATCATGGTATAATTCATTCGCATGGCCGATCCCATGTTGCCTGTTACCATTTCACCGGAATTCAACCCGACTCGATGGCGAATATTGTAGACTAAATCCGGCCAATCACCTTCTTCCTTCCATCTTTGTCTCATATTCACCAGTTTCTTTTCCATTTCTAATGCGGTTAAACAGGCATGATATTCATGATTTTCTAATGGAACAGGTGCACCATAAAAAGCCACAATCGCATCACCGATATATTTATCCAGGGTGCCTTTATGTTCCAACAAAGTGTCTGTCATTTCAGTCAAGTATTGATTCATTAAACTCACCATCCGTGTGGGCTCTAATACTTCTGAAAAAGAAGAAAAACTCTGAATGTCAGAAAAGAAAGCTGTATGGTATCCAGCGACACCACCCAATTTTGGTTCCTGTTTATCTTCATACATTTGGTCAATCAAATCCGGAGATATATATGCTCCGAAAGTGTCTTTCAGAAAATTCTTATCTTTTTGTTCAACGATAAATTTATATATCACATTAGCTGTATATGTGACAACTAAACTGACAATGGGTGCCACAATTGGAATCACAAGGGATTGCCCAATATCCGGAAGAGCTGTTTCAAAATAATCAGGATAATCCGCTACAGTCGCATTGGGGAGAAGGGGTGCCAGCGAACTTTTAATCATCCAGAACAAATCATCAACAAAGAGACCGCATGCGATTCCAAAATAAATAACGCCCTCAAATATAATCAAAATACCCGCAATGACGGGGTTCAGAAAAGACAAAATCAAAAATGCAATTAAACTTAAAAGTGCGATTAATAATGTATGGCTTATGGGATATCCATAAACCAATTCAGTAAGCTGACCTCCCAATACTTGGATATAATTATTATCCAATAGTGTTTGGATGGCATTGCCATGTGTCTCCATTCCCGGCGTTAATTGCTGAATGCCCCAAAAATTATAAAAAGGCGTTTGTTTATAATCGTGATGCACTTCTACAGAGGTCCCAATCACAACAATTTTATCATAAAAAGGAGAATTGGTAAAATCAAATTCACCACCAATGCCCATGGCATCCATCATTTCACTTCGTTCTTGAGGATCTTCGATGGCCTGAATCCATTCGGGTATTTCTCCTGGAAGGAATTGACTCATCCAATCCAAATCTTCCATGGGATCACGAAGGGTGACATCTTCTGTATCAATCACATATGCTAATGAATACTTTGGGAAAGTTCCCCAAGCTGGCAAATCTTTTTCTCCCGGATACTTATAACCGGACGGAGGGCCATAATAATTCACCAGGAATGAATTACCAGCCCCATAAGCCCTTATTTTATTATCCCCATAGGTCCACGTTAAGTTATCCCGATCAAAATAGGGTTTAGCCGTATCGGGTACATTGTGGAACGCTTTAAATGCCTTTACAGCCAAGGTTAAATAGTATTTTCCAGGTTCATGGGCCATTTCTCCAAAAATGGCGTATCGTCGAGAAAATCCGTCGATATCCATCTGATCATTTATTAATCCCATTTCTGGCTTAGCTTTGGTGACCGGTTCCACCGGATAAGAGATATATTGAGGCGGAACTAACGTGGGTTCTGTTACCATTTTCACATTCATCACAACCGTCGTCCCAAACATTTGGGCTTCGGTAATCGCTTCTCCAAGTAATATATCTCCATGGCGTGGAATTAAATAAGGAATAGCATTCCAAATATTTTTCGCCTGTGTCGTATCCCGAATGTTTGGCACTTGGTCTATAATATATTCAGGAGAAGTGGATTCGATTAAATCCTGATATATTTCAGATCGGTTTTCAGGTGCATCAAACTGAATATCAAAAACAATTACTTTGGCCCCTGCTTTATATAAATTCCGCACGACCCTTCCCCAAACACTGCCTCTTGGATAGGGCCATTCCTCCGGCATGAGGCGCCATGCTTCATCATCCACTTCGAGCAAAACCACATCCGTACCACGGTTGATATATGTTGAATCAGATATGGTCCATCCTGTCAGCGGACCGCGGACAGAACTAAATCGATAATCATAAGTTTTAAGTTCAATGGTGTCGAAAGCGCCAATCCAATGAAAAAGAGACACAACAATGATCGCACCAATGGTGATGAGCCAACCCACCCAGTTATCCTGAACGTACTTTTGGATGATTTTAGGGGGTGTGGTCATAGTCAAAAGTTATATTGAAGCGTGAGTATAATCCCTGTTGAATTTATTTCCAGCACTTCATTGGCATTATCCACTTTACCATCACCATCATTATCCAAAGTATCCTTTTTAAAACTGGGAATATAATTCAATCTGATTTGACTCATAAATGATGCAGAAAGGGTTTTATTGATTCGATAATCCGCCCCTGCTCTAAAACCAAGTAACTGGGATTTTATCTGGCTTTGACTATTTAAGAGAGAAACCGATCCTTTCGCCAGCATTTTATCCTGAAATAGTCGATAATTAGCCGATACAGAAATATTTGTCCAGGTATATGGCGTTTTAACCAGGGTATTTCCATTCATGGTTGGTATCTCAAGTTTAGTCTGACTGAATTGGGTAATTGTTTTCAATTGGCTTGGGAATGTTGAAGATAAATTGATGGATATCGTTTTTGAATCTGTTTTGGGGAACAAATACCCTGCACTTCGTTTTTTAATTAAGTTATCTAAATTGGTCACATTTCCGATATTAAGGGTCAGATTTTGTTTGACATCTCCACTGATAAATGGCACTGTTATCGCCATCATATTGGAAGCTGCTTTTGAATCTTCTCGAAGATCTATAACGGTACTTCCAACTGAATCCAGTTTAGTCTTTTCATTGTTTTTACCAATGGATTGATAATTAACAATGATGGACGGCATTCCGGGACCAGGCAAAAAAGTCATATTCATAAAAAAGGTATTTGTATTGAGAGGATTAATTGTTGTTCTGAGGATTTTATTATCCAAATGCTTGAATCCAAAATTAAGAAACAATGACCGATTCATTAAGGAAACTCTATCCGAAATAGTAAACTGGCGCGCATTACTCCTGAGAAATGGATTGGCCAGGGAAACATATTCCGGGCCAACTTGGCGATATTCTACCAGAAAACTATTCCGGGCATAGTGGCCCCGAAGCCGAATATTAAATGCAGATGAGGGCATGTTAATGATGGATGAAATTGGATGAGCCTTTAGGGCATTAATATCAATGGGGACCAAGGGAGACATATTTGTATTAATAATGAATATTTCTTGAAATTTTATTGGGTTTATTAATATTAAGGCTGTATCAATTTTTGATGATCCTTCTAGTTCTTTTCCATTCTCATCATACTGAACGCCAATCCACCCATCCAAGGAATCGTCCAATGCTGTATCTAAATCAGCCCGTGACATGGCACCATCCCAAATATCCCGATTGTACAAACTCATATTCCAATTGAAATCCAGAGTCAGTTTCTTTTTGTCAAAAGATGTACCGAGATTAAAACCGAAAACCAGATTATCCAACGGTTTCTGACCTTTCCAATTCGAAGTTGGCGATTCAAGGGAATGACCGACGGAAGTTAACGCTTCTCTAAATGAATCAATCGTATAGTTGCCGGGTGTGACACCGATGACCAATGAATCTGATGAAAATTCTGCCTTGTTTAGAATACGATTTACAGATGTGGTATCATCGCGAATTTTAATAAAGTGAACGCCGGCCCGTAATTTTGAAAATAAATCTAAAGACAACCTTAACCCGGATATTTTTCTTTTAAACGCAAAACCGGTACGGTCTAAATAATAAGTTTTTGAGCCATCTTCTTTTCTCTCAGTTAAATCTGTCAGGATTTGATAACCCCCATTGATATAGTTTTGCTCATGGACTTCCCTGTTCAATTCTCCCTGGATATATTGAAGTCTCACCCATTTTAAATCTGCATCCACTCCAATACCCCGTACACGTTTCCCGTCAATCGTAAAAGGATTAAATCGAGGATAAAAATCACCAATATCCAGGTCCATTATTGACCCAAAAGAAAACCGTGTACCCAAACGGTTTTGCGGTTGGAGATATTGGGATTCCCGTGAAGTCAAACGTATATTTGTGGTCAATTTTGCCCATTGGGCATTCAGAAAAATATCTCCCATAATTTCAGCAATATTTAATGGTGTTCCCGCAACAGTTTCAGCAGAAACCCGACTGCTGAAACCACCTTTAAATTCAATGAATTCTTTAATATCTTTTTGGTTTGTTCCAAAAGTAAAAGACCAAGATACGGGGGCTAAATCTTGTTGGGCTAAATCTTTCATGTGAATTTCAATTGTATGATTGCCCGTTTCCATCTTACCGGGATCATAACTTAGAATACCATCTTCCAACATCATTTTAGAAGATATATCCACTCCGTCTATTAAAAGGCGGACTGTTGACGCATCCACATTATTTGCATTAAAAAAGGATGCAGCCACAAGCAGGGAATTTTGATCCACAATTGCATTCGGTTCTGGTGATAGTATCAGAATATCTACATTAGGAAGTTCCCCAAACACGCCATTATCATCAGAATCCTCCGGTGGAATTACAGTGATAAAATGGGGTCTGTTAAATGGATCTTCCACGGGGAAGGAAGCGATTCGACCATCCTGAAATTGAAAAGCAATTACATATTCCAAACCATTTTCTGTGAGACTAAATCCTGGTAAAAGAACTTCCCAGTTAAATCCTGTTTTATGAAATTGGATTTCCTGATAGAATTCTCCACCTGGTAAGCGGTAATAGAGTGTTGCATCTATGGGATCTGTGATTTCCAGAATAGCGGAATGAAGAATTAAATCCTGACCGATTATCCCATGAGGGGGCGGTGTATGATGGAGAATTTGAGTTTGAGAAAATCCAATCTGGATCAGAAAGAGAAAAGGGATAATTCTTATCCCATTACAAAAAAGCGACTTTTGATATTTCACAAACTTATTTATATTTTATAATCAAGGTCTTCTTTTTACCTGAAGCATCCTTGAATTCAATTTCTAATTTTTTGTCATCTCCTTCTGTAGCTGTTGGATCTTCTGGAATAGTTTTCGGATCGGTTGTGAATGATTGAATTCCACCATCTTGGGAAGAGAAACCGGTTATTCCACTTGTGATATCTATCGATTCACCCGATAACTGATTCATAAGCGTGACCACCCCATCTATTCCAATAACGGAGTCCCCAGTTTTTTTATCGGAAATAAGCCAAAAGTCTGTTCCTTTCACGGACGCAACAGAAACGGAAGTCCGAATAATAAAATCACCCCTCTGCTGTTTATTCACCTGGGCACGAATGATACCCCCATCTAAATTTATTTCTTTTGCAATAGCTTTTGCTGAACGCTTACCGGCGATAACTAATTCTGTATTTTCCTTTATTTTTAAAGCAGATTTATCATCAATAAATATGAGGGCGGCAAAACTGCCCTTATCAGTTTTTAGAAAATCCCCACTTTCAAAGATATGTCCCTTTTTCAGTATTTTTGGTCCAGCTTTTCCACGGGTATAACTGACAGACCCAATGACTTTTGTTGCCACAGCAATTTTATCTCCACCCAATACCAATGATAGGAAGAATAGGCATAAACTGATTTTTCTAATTAATTGCATCCTACTTCTCAATTTCCACAGAATTAATCATGACTTTATTTTGGGCCATCTGATTAAATATTCCTAAAAGGGTTGTTTCATCAATCGTCTTTTTATTCAATGATATCTTTCCGGTGGGTTTAAATCCTTCCAGAGGGCTGTCTGGGCCAAAAATTGCGTTAAACTGATCTTCACCCATTACCTGCCTTAATTTTTGATTAATCATCGTATTCGAAGTTGAACTAGAAGATTGAGATGGGTTTGAAATCTTAAATGCATAAATAGGGGAGACTTGATCTTCTAAACCGTTTGTAGTGGGAACACTAGTTTTCACCTGCCAAAGATAAATCTTTCCATAATCTAACGATCGTGCTCCCGAAATTGGATATTGAAAGGTACTCACATCATCAAGTTTTACCCAGGATTCTGATTGGTTGAACGGCAGCATACGTTCATCACGCATGGCTTCTTCCGGTGAAGAATGATATCCCACTTTGAATTCAGCCACACGTAAATATGTTTCGCAATTACGGCAAAATCCTTTATTCCAATTAAATATTGGATAGGTTGTATACACCATATTAAAAGAAGTATCTGCCAATTCACCTCCTGGAGACTCAAGATTTATCCCCGATGGAGATTCTACAAATATAGTTTTTGATTGCTGGTCAGACATAGAAATATCTGATTTTGTTGATCCAGAATAAATAATCAATTCAAATTTGTATTCACCATCTGCTAATTGTCCTGTTGTTAAGACTGCGCTGATCATAGATTCAAATTCAGACGGATTGATCGATTCTTTTACACGGATATAAATTGGGACCACATTCGGCGGGTTTCCCTCGTCTATGAGTGAGGTAGTGGTGCTCGTAAAATTTCGATTATCCAAAACAACATCCGCTTTCATTTGAAATTCATTTGTCTCCAATTCAATTAAAGTTGTCCATGAATTAATCCCAAGCGATGGAGATAAAACTGACGCTTTAAACCAGGCTTTTGCATAAATTGGATATGAGTTTGAATAAATACGAAAACGAAAAAATGGAACATCTGACTTACCCGTTTGAACATCAATATTACTCATGTAATAAGTGGCATATTCGTAGAATTGACCATCTAGTTTTGCCTGCGTAAAAGCAAAGTTCGAGCAAAAGAAAAGTGGCATTAATAATGATTTATATATATTTTTCACCATGACAGATATCAATTCAGATTTCAAAGGTTAATTTACCGAAACAAATTAGGTCTCTTCAAGGATTTTTGGTGGACATGTGTTTCCACGCACATATCTAAAAATACAGGTATTATCCATTAAATTATATGTAAAAATAAAAAAGCCCCGATTTATCAGGGCTTTTTTAAAGTTCCCGGCGACGACCTACTCTCCCACGCTAGTTACCCGCGCAGTACCATCGGCGCTGTAGGGCTTAACTTCCGAGTTCGAGATGGGTTCGGGTGTAACTCCTACGCTATGATCACCGGAGAAATTTCAGGGAATTGATGCGGATCTTCAATTGATCAAGAAAGATTGATAAAGCCATTCGGCCAATTAGTACCACTCAGCTGAATGCATTACTGCACTTACACTTGTGGCCTATCAACGTCGTAGTCTACAACGAGCCTTATTATCAATATGATAGGGAGAACTAATCTCAGGTCAGGTTTCGCACTTATATGCTTTCAGCGCTTATCCTTTCCGAACATAGCTACCCAGCGATGCTTCTGATGAAACAACTGGTGCACCAGAGGTTCGTCCACTTCGGTCCTCTCGTACTAGAAGCAGATTCCTTCAATTCTCCTGCGCCCACGGCGGATAGAGACCGAACTGTCTCACGACGTTCTAAACCCA
>JACKQG010000343.1_pt1 | contig 68801 bp, 61 predicted proteins | sample 8237621 | NCBI WGS metagenome assembly JACKQG01 (sample SAMN15677084, study PRJNA649215) | marine metagenome | biome: marine; feature: Black Sea; material: saline water; isolation source: suspended particulate matter (SPM) from the Black Sea western gyre | collected 2013-06-09/2013-06-10 | depth... | reverse complement strand
AAGTAGAGGGGTTGTATATTGATGAAAATGTAAGTTTTGCAGACTTAAAACAAGCGCTTTTATATTTTGCAAAAGAGATGTTTGGAGAGAAAACTAAAATACGATTAAGACCTTCTTACTTTCCGTTTACCGAACCAAGTGCAGAGGTGGATGTAAGTTGTAATATTTGCAACAGTAAAGGGTGTAATGTATGTAAATACACGGGTTATTTGGAAATTTTGGGTTGCGGTATGGTGGACCCAAATGTGTTAGAAAACTGTGGAATTGACTCTAAAAAATATACTGGTTATGCTTTTGGAATGGGAATTGAAAGGATTGCCATGTTAAAATACGGAGTAAAAGATTTGCGCCTATTTTTTGAAAATGATGTTCGTTTCTTAAAGCAGTTTGATAAAAACATTTAAAGCTGTTTACCCTCCAATATTTTAACAAAATCAGTAACTGACATTTTTGATGTTTTTTTGACAATTTATTTGTTTGTATATTAGCATCTTAAGTTGTCTTTCCTGTAATTATTTAGCAAAACAGAAGGTTGAAAATTATCGCTTATAAAAACTAGCTGTTTCTATAAAAGCCTACCTCATCTTTTTTCATAATTTTGCACTCTCATTTTATAAAAACAAATTACAATGATTGATATTAAAAAAACATTAGATGTATTAGGAATTAAAGCATCTAACAATGGTACTTCAACAGGAGCTAATTCTTTTGGGGGTGGAGCTGAAATTGAATCTTACTCACCAGTAGATGGAAGTTTAATTGGAAAGGTTACTGCAACTACTCCTGAGGAATATGAAAAAGTAATGCAAGCTGCAACAGCTGCATTTAAGGATTGGAGATTAAAGCCTGCACCACTTAGAGGAGAAATTGTTCGCCAATATGGAGAAAAATTAAGAGCTTATAAACAAGCATTAGGAGAATTGGTTTCTTACGAAATGGGTAAATCTTTACAAGAAGGATTAGGTGAAGTACAAGAAATGATTGACATCTGTGATTTTGCAGTTGGATTATCTCGTCAGTTACACGGTTTAACTATGCACTCTGAGCGTCCAGGGCACAGAATGTACGAACAATATCATCCACTTGGTGTAGTTGGTATTATTTCTGCATTTAATTTCCCAGTTGCTGTTTGGAATTGGAATACAGCATTAGCTTGGATTTCAGGAGATACTTGTGTTTGGAAAGCATCAGAAAAAGCACCTTTATGTGCAGTTGCTTGTCAAAATATATGGAATGAAGTAGCAAAAGAAAATGATTTACCAGAAGGAATTTCTTGTATCGTAAATGGAGATTATAAAGTAGGGGAGATGATGACTTCTGATGATAGATTGCCTTTAATTTCTGCTACAGGATCAACAAGAATGGGAAGAATTGTAGGTGCGGAAGTTGCTAAAAGATTCGGAACATCATTATTAGAATTAGGAGGAAACAATGCAATTATCATTACTCCAAATGCTGATTTAGAAATTACAATTATTGGTGCATTATTTGGTGCTGTTGGTACTTGCGGACAAAGATGTACTTCTACAAGAAGACTAATCATTCATGAATCAGTTTATGATGAGGTTAAAAATAAATTAGCAAAAGCTTACACTCAATTATCTATTGGAAATCCTTTAGATGAAAGTAATCATGTTGGGCCGCTTATTGATACGGATGCCGTAAACATGTACTTAAACGCTATTGAAAAAGCGAAACAGGAAGGTGGAAATGTATTGGTTGAAGGTGGTGTGTTGGAAGGTGAAGGTTATGAAAGTGGTTGTTATGTTAAGCCTGTAATTATTGAAGCTGAAAACCATTTCCAAATTGTACAAGATGAGACTTTTGCTCCTATCTTATACATCATGAAATATACTGAATTAGAGGAAGCTATTGAAATGCAAAATGGAGTTAAGCAAGGTTTATCATCTGCTATTATGACAACTAACTTGCGTGAGGCTGAAAAATTCCTTTCTACTGCTGGTTCTGATTGTGGAATTGCAAATGTAAATATTGGTACTTCTGGTGCTGAAATTGGTGGTGCTTTTGGTGGTGAAAAAGAAACTGGTGGAGGAAGAGAAAGTGGTTCTGATGCTTGGAAAATTTACATGAGAAGACAAACAAATACAATTAACTATACTGCTGAATTACCTTTAGCACAAGGTATTAAGTTTGATTTGTAAAAATAGTTTTTGGTTGCTCGTTTTTAGTTGCTAGAAAATAAGAAAAAACCCTACTCTTTTTTAGTGGGTTTTTTTATGCTTTATAAGTAGGGTATGACACTTCTTTTGGAGAGCTAATACAAAATAATCGAACTTCATCTTCAGTGTTTATTTCTAATTTTTCCTCATAATAAATTTTAATGAAATCGCTTTTTTCTACTGTATTAGTATTAATAGTAAGATTTCCTAAGAGTACATATATTGAGTAATACTTGGTTGTATCTAAACTCATATTAACTGTTTCATTTTCTAAATAGAGCTGAAACATTTCTACTCCTTCTGCTTCAATTTGAACAGGAGAGTTTTCTCCAATCCATGTTTTTTTATTTCCATTTATAGGAAAGTTATTAGATGAATAGTCTTTGTATTTTGCTTTTTGTGATAAGGTTTTTTTGATGTTTGGATCCAACCATATTTGAAAAATTGCAGCCCCTTTATGTATTGTTTCGGCATGAGAAACACCCGAACCAGATTGTATTACTTGTAGAGAGCCTTCCTCTAAATCAATCCATTTATCAATTAAAGTGTCATAGTGTTCTATACTTCCTTTTAATACTACTGAAATAATTTCAAATCCTTTGTGAGGGTGTAGAGAAATGGTACTTTTTATAGTTGCTTTTGCATGTGCCCAATAAAATAAATTAGAATAAGCAGTTAGTTTTCCTCCTTCCATAGGAAATCCTATGGGTTTATTTTCTACAATCTCTCCATTATTAAATTCACCTATAGCCTGTTCCTTCTTTTTTACAATTTCTATCATCTAATGTTTGTTTACTCAGCCACATCAACAATAATCCTATTGTCTCTATTTACAATCTCCCAAGCAGTTAAAAATATTAACCTTGTAATGGTTTCTATTTTATCAAAATCAATTTTTTCTACTGTGTCGGTTACTTTGTGGTAATCTTCATGAATACCGTTAAAATAGAAAATAACAGGAATATTGTTTTTAGCAAAGTTATAGTGATCTGAACGATAATAATATCTATTAGGATCATCCTCTTTATTAAAAGTGTAATCTAAATCCAAACCAATATATTCTTCATTTACAGCTTCACTTATGTCATGTAATTCTTGGCTTAATCTGTCCGCACCAATCAAATATACATAATTAGGGTCGGTATGGAAATCACCAATTCTTCCAATCATATCAATATTAAGATTTGCTACCGTATTTTCTAAAGGATAAATAGGATGGTCAGTATAATATTTACTTCCTAATAATCCTTTTTCTTCTCCTGAAACTGCCATTACTAAAACAGATCTTCTTGGTCCATTTCCTGCTTTTTTAGCTAACATAAATGCTTCTGCAATTTCCATTGCAGCTACTGTTCCGCTTCCATCATCATCAGCACCATTAAAAATTAAACTATCGTGTTTTCCTAAATGATCATAATGTGCAGTAATAATAATTAATTCTTCTTTTAAATCTGTTCCTTCAATAAAACCAAGTACATTTTCTCCTTTTATAATTTTTTTCCTACCTAAAATTTTCTTCATCAAACTCATGTCACAATCATCACATTTACACAAGTGTCTTCCTGATTTTACTTTAAATTTTTGATAGTACTTTTTACCTTTATATGGAGGAATTCCTATATTTTTAAAATGGTTCATTATATAATCAGCAGCCATTTTTTGTCCTAGCTTTCCTGTTTCTCTACCTTCTAAAGAATCAGATGCAAGTATTATAAGGTGTTTTTCTAAATCAGCCGCAATTATTGTTTCTGCATATTTTATATTTTCTTGAGAAAAAGCAGTAATTGATAATCCTATAAAAAGGATGAATATTATTTTTTTCATATTAACAACAAGCTATTTTATTTACCCTCCTTTCATGTCTTCCTCCTTCAAATTGTGTACTTAAAAAAGTATCAACAATTGCAGTAACTTCTTCCCATTTTAAATGACGAGCTGGCATAGTTAGTATATTTGCATTGTTATGTAGTCGGGCTTGTTCTGCAATGTGTGAATTCCAACAAAGTGCTGCTCTAATTCCTTGGTGTTTATTAGCGCTCATATTAATTCCATTACCCGTTCCACAAAATTGAATTCCCAGTTCATTCTCATTTTTTTCAATAGATTCGGCAAGTTTATGTGCAAAATCAGGATAATCAACACTCTCTAATGAATAACATCCATAATCAGTAATTTTATTACCTTTACTAGATAAGTACTCTTTTATTTCTTCTTTGTAATTAAATCCTGCATGATCACATGCTAATCCTATTTTCATAATTTATTGTTTTAACAGTCTGTTAGTATTTATATAATTTAATCTAGTGTTTTATTTTAAGTTATTAAAAAACCATTTTCTAAAATTGTTAATAAATAAGTAATCAAATCAAATAACTTCATTTTGATTTTAAGTTGAAAAAATTAAGTCTTTATCAATTTTTAAAGTCAAGTAAATTTATTGTTTTTTATATTTTACTTTTAAACTTATTTATTAACTTTATTTGATTGTAAAAATAGTTTTATTTATTAAAAAAACAATGTTAATTTCACTTATTAACATCTTTATTTTTTTGTTAATTATTATTATAACTTATTGATTATTAAAACTAAATAATTAACATTATTTTAAAATAAATATTAACTAAAATTCAACTTTTATTTATCCTAATTTTATCAAAATAACTTTTTAACTAAACTAACAACCTATAATAATTTACATTTTTTTTTAATAAAAAATAATTACTAAATTTATTATAAATATATAATGTATAAAACATATAGTTTGTAATTCAAATAAAAATACTAATTTCACAAACTTAATTAAAAAACAAAAATCATGAAAAAATTATTATTAATAGCAGTGGCTTTATTTAGTTTAACAGTTTTTGCACAAACCTCAGGAGGTCCAGGTCCTTATGGATATACTTGGGTAAATACTGATCATGCAACTAATCCGGCAGTATATAATTGGATTGATATTGAAGCAGTTGAAAATTATGTAGATGGGCTTGGAGATGATAATATTGTAGGACCATTTAATATCTCCCCTTCATTTAATTATTTTTGGTATTCAGTAGATAAAATTTATATTGGGTCTAATGGATATATAGGTTTTAAACCTATTCAAGTATCTTCTCCATTTCCAACTATGCCTACAAATTCTTTTTCAAAAAACAATTTTATTGCTGGGTTTATGTGTGATTTGAATTTTGCACCAGATACAACAACAATAGCACCAGGAGGAATAACAGCAAACCCTGCAAGATGTTATTTTGCAGATTTTTCTACTCAAACAGTAATTTCTTATGTAAATGTTCCATTTTGGACTGACCCTAACACAAACCCTATACAAGGGCAAGAATGGGCAGGATTTAATACTTTTCAAATTGTTTTGAATAAACTAGATTCTACAATAACAATAAATTATAAAGATAGAGATATTACAGTCCCAACTAATGGAAATGATATTGAAGTTGGAATACAATCTAAAGTAGGATCTTTTGGTTTACAACAATCCTCAGGAATATATTTTGATGCTTTTTCAACAGGAGGAATGCCAAATGCAATTCGTTTTGATTTACCAACAAATCCTGGTGCAATTACTGATGTAGCAGTTGATTGGAATGATAATATAGAAAATAAAGGAATATTTTTATCTGCAGATGGAGCTGACTACACACTTAAAACAAATGTGCTAAATGAAGGAAATACAGTGTTTAATGGTGCGTCAGTAATTTCTAATTTATCACCACAATTTGCCCCACCAGCAGTATCTAATAATGCAACTTTAAATCCTTTAAATTCAGGAGAAGATACTACTTTTGTGTTTACAAATAAATTTCAACCATTATCCACAGTGTTAGGGCCTCATACTTTTCTTACAATGCTAAGTGGCGCAACAGGAGATATGGATCCAACCAACAACACTCTTGAACAAGAAATAGTTGTGGTTGATACCACACAATCAACAATTAATTTAACTTATGCACACACTCCAGGAGGAGGAAGTATAAATTGGAGTGGAGGAAATGGAGGGATAGCAGTTTATTTTGAACCCCCATTTTATCCAGCGCTTATAAAAAGCACTAATTTTTTTATTGAAAGTAATGCGGGTGCTTCAGGGTTTTGCGCAAAAATATATGATGATGATGGACCAAACGGATCTGCTGGAACATTAATAGATTCGGTTTGTTATAATTCATTTCAAATAAGTGCACCAGCAAATAACCTTGTACCAACAGCTAGCCCAGACACGATTTTTAGTGGAGGAGTTTATGTTTTATGGTATATGAGTGGTCCAAATATAGCTTTAGGAAAAGACGTTACCCCTCCTATTTCAGGACAAACCTATGAGGTATTAAGTAACTTTTGGGCAACATACAGAGATGTTGAAAATGAAGACTTCTTTATATCTGTTGATATTGAAAAACTCCCTCTTGCTGATGATATTGGGGTTACTTCAATTGTTAATCCAGCCAATGGAAGTATACTTAGTTCTAGTCAGAATGTAGAGGTAATAATTGAAAACTTTGGAAATAATGCAACCACATCATTTGATGTAAGTTATCAATTTAATTCTGGAACAATAGTTACAGAAACAATATCTAATCCAATTTCTTCAGGAAGCACATATAATCATGTTTTTTCTACTCCAATTGGCCCTATGAGTATTGGTTCTCCATCAGCACAATTATGTTCTTGGACCAGTTACACACCAGATCCAAACAGTGTGAATAACCAAAGTTGCAATACGATAAACGCACCAACCACTGGGTTAAATGAGCAGAATGTTTCAAATATATTTATATACCCTAACCCAACAACAGGAAAGTTATTTTTAGAAAATCTTCCAAAAGAAAATATAAAAATAATAATAACTGATGTAAGAGGAAAAACAATTTACCAATCAGATAAACCAATTGGAAAAACAATAGATATTTCAACTTTTACAGATGGTGTATATCAAATAAAAATAGAAGGAAAAGATTGGGTGTGGAATAAAAAACTGATTAAACAATAATAAAATTAAGTTGTTTTTTTTCTAAATCTGCTGATTTTACTTTAACCTTAACTTTTTGCCCTAATTGGTATTGAATATTTGTTTCAATTCCGGTTAGGGCAAACTTTTCATCTTCATAAATAAAATAATCTTCTTTCAAACTTTTTATTTTTACAAGCCCCTCACATTTATTTTTATCAAGTTCTACATATAACCCCCATTCAGTAACACCAGAAATAACACCAGAAAAAACTTTCCCAACAGCAGGCTGCATGTATTTTACCTGCATGTATTTAATAGAATCGCGCTCTGCAGTTGATGCTACTTTTTCCATTTCAGAACAATGTTTACAAACTTTTTCTAATCCTTCTTTTGAAACAGAATTTTCTCCATCAATATACTGTTCTAATAATCTATGAACTATTAAATCAGGATACCGTCTAATAGGAGAAGTAAAGTGTGAATAATAATCGAAAGCCAATCCGTAATGTCCAATATTATTGGTTGAATAAACTGCTTTTGCCATTGAACGAATAGTTAGTGTTTCAACCATTTGTTGTTCTTTTTTACCCTTTACATTTTTAAGTAAATAATTTAAAGATTGAGAGAGTTTATTAGGGTTCTTGTTATCTATTGAATGTCCAAATTTCTTTACAATATTATTTAAAGTTGAAATTCTATCATTATCTGGAGTATCATGAATTCTATAAACAAAAGTTTTAGCATCTTTTTTAGGAAAACCTATGTGTTTTGCAACTGTTTTATTTGCTAAAAGCATAAATTCTTCAATCAAATGATTGGTAGATAAACTTTCTTTAAAAGAAACATCAATAGGGTTATTATCTTTATCTAATATGAATTTTACTTCAGTACTTTCAAAATTTATTGAACCATTTTCTTGACGTTTTTTACGCAATATTTTTGATAATTTATCAAGTAACAACAACTCAGTTACTAGTTTTCCTTTTTTATTATCAATTACATCTTGTGCAGTTTTATAAGTAAATCTTACATCAGAATGAATTACTGTTTTAGTAATTTTATAATCTACTAAATTCGCTTTCTCATCCATTTCAAACAATACAGAATAAGCTAAACGATCAACATTAGGTTTTAGTGAGCAGAGATTATTTGAAAGAACCTCAGGAAGCATAGGAATTACCCTATCAACTAAATAAACAGATGTTGCCCTTTCAACAGCTTCTTTATCAATAATTCCACCCTTTTTTACATAATATGATACATCAGCAATATGCACTCCAATTTCCCAGTTTCCATTTTTTAACTTTTTAACCGATAAAGCATCATCAAAATCTTTTGCATCTTTCGGATCAATGGTAAAAGTGGTTGTTTTTCTAACATCTAATCGCTTGTTGATTTCTTCTATAGAAATACTATCAGAAAATTTACTAGCTTCTTTTTCTACTTTTTTTGGAAATTCTGGATCAAACCCATAATCATATAAAATTGAGTTTATTTCGGTGTTGTGATTATTAACCTCTCCAATAACAGAAATAATTTTTCCAACAGGATTTTTCCTGTTTTCCGACCAATCTGTAACCTCAACCAAAAGCTTTTTCCCGTTTAAATTAGCTTTTATTTTTTGTTTTGGAATAAAAATATCAAAAGGCACCTTTTTATTGTCTGGAATTAGAAAAGCAAATTTTGAATCTTTTTGTAACACCCCAACAAAAGAAGTTTTTTTCCTTTCCAAAACCTTTAAAACTTCTCCTTTCTTTCGTCCTTTTTTTTGTGAAAAAACAAGCACTAAAACCCTGTCCCCAATAAAAGCAAACTGGCTATAATCTAATCCAATAAAAATTTCCTCTCCATCATCAGATTCAACTAATAAACCCCTAAATGAAGCGGTTTTTACAACCCCCGCTTTTTCAAAAGAACGCTCAGATAATTTATATTTTCCAGGTCTTATTTCGATAATACTTCCATTTTTTTGCAGACCAATCAAAACCCCTACAATAAGGGATTTAATTTCAGGATTGTCTTGACCAATAAGTTTGTAAAGCTGTTTGTAATTAAAGTTTTTGTGGGGGCTTTCTCTAAAAAAACTCAATACAACATCTATTAACTCTTTTTTTGAATAAGGTTTTTTGGATAATTTTCCTCTTTTTCTTTTCTTCATCTATCATTTTTGTGTGTGGCGAAATTAATGTTAATTTTGTTTGCAAATGAAACAATCTAAAATACTAATATTAACAACTGTTATTTTCATTTTCTTTTTATGCTCTTGCAAAACAAAAAACCAATGTCCTGCTTATGATGAGCCTTCAAGTAAAAAAGAGGAAAAAGACGGGACTAAATACAAATTAATTTTGTTAAAAGATGGAAAAAAAGTAGGTGTGAATAACAAAAAAAGAAACAAAAAAGCCAAGCAAAAACTATTTAAAAAGAAGGTGTTAAACTAAAACCAAGCACTCAAATCAGCGCTTTTCTCAATTCTATTTTCCAAACTATCAGGCAAAAAAGTAAAAAAATCTAGACCAGAAATACGCTCAATAGAATCAACAGAAACAACAAAATCGGATAATAAGCCAGAGGTATTACTGTTTTCAAGCAAAAAAGAAGAGGAGGAAAAATCTGTTTTATCCAAAATTATTTTGAAATAATATTTTGGAATAGAAATATCTTCTCCGTCTAATTTTGGCAAACCATCTGATAAAACACCACCAACAATTACAATTAGTTCCTTGCGGTTTTCTGCCCACTCACGCACTTTTGATTCTAATTTACGCCACAAACCATTCTGATTAAAATAAGGGTTTTGAGGAGAAACATTACTCATCAAGAAAGTTTCATCCATAGCAAGCTGATTCCATTTCATGTCAGCTGCCGGCAATAAGTGCCCTCTATCATATCCTGAATTTGTATAAGAATTATGTGAGGGGGTTCCAGAAAAAACAAGGGCATCTTTTGAAAAATAATTTTTTCTTTTGGCATTTCCTAGAATCATTGAGTCGCATAAAACATAATAAACCCAAGCAGCCTGTTCGTGTTTTTCATTATAACACAAAGTATAATAAGTGTGATTAACCACAACACAGACAGAATCACAAAAAGGAAGAAAATCATTAACAATTTTGGGCTGTTCTTTTTTTGACTGTAAACCAAAAAACAATAACGACACAAGTAACAAAACACATAAAAAAACAAATACTTTTTTCATAACCATTAAGCGTAACGAATGACAAAAACAGTTCGTAAACAAATATACATAATTAAAAAAATGAAAACACTTTTTAATATAATAATAGCATTTTTAGTTACATCTGCATTTGCGCAAAACAACATTTGGAAAGTATATAATAGCGCTAGTACCAACCTTCCGGACAATAAAATAACAGCAGTAATTATTGACAAAAACAACAATAAATGGATTGCTAGCCAAGAGGGGTTAATCTTGTTTGACGGAAGTAATTGGAAGACTTTTACAACCAAAAATAGCAAACTTCCATCCGATAAAGTTTTAAGTATTTTAGAAGTAAATAATAGTATTTGGATTGGAACATCTTTAGGCTTAGTGCAAATAAAAGAAGATAAATGGAGGGTTTATAATGCAGAAAATAACAGCATCTTTTCTAAAAAAATAAGAAAAATAGTAAAAGATAAAAAGGGGAATATTTGGTTGGCAACAGAAAGAGGTTTGGTAAAACAAAATAAAGATGAATGGATAGTTTTTAATAAGAAAAACACTAATATAAAAGATGATAATTTTATATCGTTAGCTGTTGATAAAGAAAATAATATTTGGGCAGGAACAAATAGTGGGCTTATTTACATAAAAGAAAAAGAGATTATAGAATACAATAGTAATAATTCACCACTTCCTGACAATCATATATGGAGTTTGGCAGTTGATAAACACAATATAAAATGGATTGGAACCAAAAAAGGTCTTGTTTGCTTATCAACAGAAAATTGGAAAATCTTTACAGATAAAAACTCGGATTTACCAAGTAATACAATTAACTCATTGGCAACAGATGATTATGATAGAGTTTGGGTTGGAACACAGAAGGGAGTTTCTTCTTTTGACGGCACAGAATGGAAGTTGTATAAAGCAACAAAAAAGAAAATGAACCACTATAGTATTTATATTGATGAAAATGACAACAAATGGATAGGAACAGAAAAAGCATTATTAGTATTAAATCAGGATGGAGTGAATATAAAAACACAACAAGCAGAAACAGAAATAGACTTTAAAGTAACAAATAACATATCAGAAAACAACACTAAACTTACCTATTATTTACCACAAGCAACCAAAGTGAGTATCAAACTATATACATTTCAAGGTAAAGAAATTGTAACAATTTTTGAGGAAACAAACCTCAAGGGCCAACATCAGTTTTATTACAATACCAAGCATTTATCAAATGGAACATACTTTTGCCAGTTCCGAACAGATAAAAGTAAACAAACTCAAAAAATTGTGGTAATGAAATAAAAAAAGATTTGGTTAATACGCAAAAAGCCCGACTAGAAATAGTTGGGTTTTTTGTTGCTCTTTTCCATATCCAAAGAGAGGAGGATAAATTTTTTTATTATCTTTGAGAAAACATTAATTGTGAAAAAACAAATAACTTTTTTATTTCTTTTTCTTTTTGTTAAACTTGCTGTCTCGCAAGTTAATTTTACAGAATTAAACAATAAATGGTATGTTGTTAAATCATTTCCAAATGGAAATAGTCAAAACCCCTCATTTTTAGCGACTACCACCACTTTTTACGGAAATACTGGCGACACAATTATAAATAACGAAACCTGGATAAAAATAGGGACAACACAAGATTCAATACTGCCTTTGCTTAATTATACTAATTTAGGATTAACAAAAACCGATCAAAATTATATTCTATTTATCGAACAAGGGACTAACACAATCGATACTCTATATAATTTTGACATTAACATTGGAGATTCTATTCTTTATAATTTTAACACCTTTCTTCCTAGATATCTACAAGTAGATTCTGTTGATAGTGTTTTAATTAATGGATTATATCACAAAAGAATCTTTTTTGAAAGAGAAGATTTTCCGCTTTGTTGTGCAGTAGAAGAGGTTTGGATTGAGGGGGTGGGAAGTTTACACGGGCCACTTTTCCCGTATTATCCAAAAACATTAGAAATAGAATCGTGGGATGAAGGAAATGATTTAAGCTGTTTTGAGCAAAACGGTTTACAAACTTGGAGTCACCCTAATTACAATGAATGTTTTATTAATATAGTTTTAAATATTAAGCAGAACAGTTCTAATCGTAAAACTAACATATATCCCAACCCAACAAAAGGGAGAATAACAATTAAAACAGAAGCGGTTTTCAAAAAAACAAACATTAAGATTACAAATATTTTTGGAAAAGAAATTTTAAATAATGAGTTTAACAATACAAACACAGTTTCTGTTAATATTAAAAATCAAAACAGGGGAATTTATTTTATTCATATCCAAACACCCTCAGAAACTACTATTCTCAAAATCATAAAAGAATAAGAACAAACCCAACAGGAAGTAAAATATTGTTTGGTAGTTTTTTTATAATATTGCGTATAATTTTATTCAAAAAGATGAAAAGCAAAAGCGTTAAAATCATTTTATCAATAGTGTTAACACTATTACTTATTCCGCTTATTGCAATGCAGTTCACAGATGAAGTTTCTTGGACAATTTTAGATTTTACAGCTATGGGAATCTTATTGTTGAGCACAGCTCTTTTGTGCGAACTTACTATTAGGAAAGTAAGCAAAATCAAATACAAGATTATCTTCTTTGTAGTTATTCTACTTGGGTTTCTTCTTGTTTGGGCAGAGCTTGCAGTTGGAATTACCGAAACACTCTTTACGGGTAATTAGAAAATAATAGTTCCTTACAACAAAAAAGCCAATCAAAACGATTGGCTTTTTCTAGCTCCCCCTCTTGGACTCGAACCAAGGACCCTCTGATTAACAGTCAGATGCTCTAACCAACTGAGCTAAGGAGGAGTGTTTTTTCAAAACGGCTGCAAAAATATAAGAAAGGTTTAAATAATACAATATATTTGCCAGAAAAACAAATATGAGTATATTAGTAGTAGGAACAGTGGCTTTTGACGCTATAGAAACACCCTTTGGAAAAACAGATAAAATAGTTGGTGGTGCGGCAACATACATCTGCTTATCGGCATCTTTTTTTACAAATAAGCTAAATTTAGTGTCTGTTGTTGGGGATGATTTTCCTAATAATGCTATACAAATGCTAAAAGATAAACAGGTAAACATAAAGGGGTTACAAATAAAGAAAGGAGAAAAAACATTTTTTTGGTCTGGCAAATATCATAATGATATGAACACCAGAGACACTATTGAAACACAGCTTAATGTATTAGAAAAATTTGACCCAATAGTACCAGAACAATACCAAAACTCTGAATTTTTGATGTTAGGAAATTTGATGCCTAGTATACAGAAAAAAGTGCTAGACCAAATGAAAACAAGACCAAAACTGGTTGTTTTAGACACCATGAATTTTTGGATGGATCTTTTTTTAGATGACTTAAAGAATGCACTAAAAGAAGTAGATGTGCTTACCATAAATGATGAAGAGGCAAGGCAACTTTCTGGAGAATATTCCTTAGTGAAAGCAGCAAAAGTTATTTTGGCAATGGGACCGAAATACCTTATTATTAAAAAAGGAGAACATGGAGCTCTTTTATTTAATAAAGAAGAAGTGTTTTTTGCCCCAGCGCTTCCACTAGAAGAGGTTTTTGATCCAACAGGGGCAGGGGATTGTTTTGCGGGAGGGTTTGTAGGATATCTTGAAAAAACGCAAGATGTTTCTTTTGAAAATATGAAAAGGGCAGTAATTTATGGTTCTGCAATGGCATCTTTTTGTGTGGAAAAATTTGGAACAAAGAGACTAACGGAACTTACAGATGAAGATTTGGAAAGTCGAGTAAAAGAATTTGTCGATTTAGTGCAGTTTGATATATCACTAGTAAAGAATTAAAACAATTTATTGTCATTAGCAACATTATTTTCGTACCAACTATCTATTTTTAAATTTTTACTTTCGGCAGCTTTTACAGCTAAAAAGTCACACCTTTCATTTTCTTTATTATTTGCATGTCCCTTAATCCAGATAAACTTTACCGAATGTTTCCTGTAAACTTTTAAGAATCGAATCCAAAGATCGGGATTTTTCTTTTTGTTAAAATTCTTTTTTTCCCAAGCGAAAACCCATTTTTTTTCTACTGCATCTACCACATATTTTGAGTCAGAGTACACCACAACAGAAGAATTTTCTATTTTTAAAGTTTCTAAGCCAACAATTACACTTAGTAGCTCCATACGATTATTTGTTGTAAGTTGGTATCCAACAGAAAATTCTTTTCTAAGAGAACCACTTAAAAGTACCAAACCGTACCCTCCATTTCCAGGGTTTCCTTTTGCCGAACCATCTGTGTAAAGTGTAATCATTTTTCAGAAGAGGTTATTATTAATTCAATTATTTTTGGAAAATGTTGGAACTCTAACTTATGAATTTTATTTGCAAGACTTTCTAATGTGTCTTCTTTTACGATATCACAATTTGCTTGAAAAATAATTTCTCCTTCATCATATTTACTATTTACATAATGAATAGTAATTCCACTTTCTTTTTCTTTGTTTTCTAATACTGTTTTATGCACTTTACTACCATACATTCCTTTTCCTCCATATTTCGGCAGTAAGGCAGGGTGGATATTAATTATTTTATTTGGATATTTTTTTATCATTTTTTGAGGAATTTTGAGTAAAAATCCAGCTAAAACAATAAAATTAACCTTAAACTCAGTGAGTTTTTTTTCAATAATAACAAAATCAGACAGCTCTTTTTTTGAAAAAACAAGCGTATTTAGATTCAGTTTTTTAGCCCTTTCTAACACAAAAGCATCTTTTTTATTACTACAAATCAGAACAACCTCTATATCAGATAAGTCCTTAAAATAACCACATATATTTTCAGCATTTGAACCATTTCCAGAAGCAAATATTGCGAGTTTTTTAGGCATTATTTTTTTTGTCAAAAATAGTATAAACAAGTAGATGTTAAAATAGAAAATAATAAAGTTTGCAAATTCTTTAATTAATGTTTTTCTTTGCAGCTTATTAATTAAAAATATTTTGACATGTCAGATGTAACTACAAAAGTAAAAGCAATTATTGTTGACAAATTAGGGGTTGATGAAAGTGAGGTAACCACTGAAGCGAGTTTTACTAATGATCTTGGAGCGGACTCATTAGATACAGTGGAACTTATTATGGAGCTTGAAAAAGAATTCGACATTCAAATTCCAGATGATAAAGCGGAAGCTATTGCAACTGTTGGAGACGCAATATCGTTTGTTCAAGGAGCGGTATAAGTAAACAAATAAACTTTATGCAAGAAAGACGAGTAGTCGTTACAGGCATAGGTGCACTTACGCCTATTGGTAATAATTTGCAAGAATATTGGGAAGGGCTTACAAATGGAAAAAGCGGAGCTGCTCCAATTACTCTTTTTGATGCGGCTAATTTCAAAACACAGTTCGCCTGTGAAGTAAAAGATTTTAATCCAACCGATTTTTTAGATAGGAAAGAAGCCCGAAAATTAGATAGGTTCTGCCAATTCGCAATGGTTGCTACTGATGAGGCAATTCAAAATTCGGGACTTGATATTAAGGCAATAAACCCAGATAGAGCGGGAGTTATTTGGGGTTCAGGAATAGGAGGAATGAGTACATTTTATAATGAATGTGTTAATTTTGGAACTGGAAACGGAACACCCAGATTCAATCCATTTTTTATTCCAAAACTTATTTCTGATATTCCAGCAGGACATATTTCTATAAAATATGGTTTTAGAGGACCAAATTTTACAACTGTTTCTGCTTGTGCTTCTTCTACAAATGCATTGATTGATGCTTTTAATTATATTAAATGGAATAAAGCAGATATTTTTATTGCTGGTGGCTCAGAAGCTTGTATATATGAACCAGGTATAGGAGGGTTTAACGCCATGATGGCACTTTCTACTAGAAATGATGATCCAAAAACAGCATCTCGCCCTTTTGATAAAGATAGAGATGGATTTGTTATGGGAGAAGGAGCTGGAGCAGTAGTTTTTGAAGAATATGAGCATGCCATCAAAAGAGGAGCAATTATTTATGCGGAAGTAGTTGGAGGAGGTTTAACAGCAGATGCACATCATATAACCGCACCACATCCAGAAGGTTTGGGAGCATCAAATGTAATGAGATTGGCTATTGAAGATGCTAGAGCAAATGTGAGCGACATTGACTATATTAATGTGCACGGAACATCTACCCCACTTGGAGATATTGCAGAAACAAAAGCAATTAAAACATTATTTGGAGAGCATGCTTATAATTTGAACATTAGTTCTACTAAATCCATGACAGGACATCTTTTGGGTGCGGCAGGGGTAATAGAATCAATAGCTTGTATTATGGCTGTGAAGAATGATGTTATTCCACCCACAATCAATCATAAAACAGATGATTCAGCAATTGATAATAAGCTAAATCTTACTTTAAATAAAGCAGAAAAAAGAACGGTAAATTACGCCCTTAGTAATACTTTTGGTTTTGGGGGACACAATGCGTCTGTTGTTTTCAAAAAACTAGAAAACAGGGATCTCTAGTTTAGTAAATCTATTTTATGAAACCATTAACACTTGATTATTTAGAAGAGGTCGATTTTTTTATACTAGCAATTAATAGCCATGCAAAAGGATATAAATTATGTTGGGATATTAACAAAAAATTGAACCTAAACTTTGTAAAAAACAAATACCACAAACCCGAAAAAACAAAAAATGTAGAATTTAGCAGGTTTACATCTGAAAATAAGGATTTAGAAATAGAATACAATTTGATTTCTAATTATTCCAAAGGAGGATATTTACTGCCAAAGTATAAGAATATAGATTACTTTTTAAAGATTCAAAATTATTTTTGGGAAAAAGAAAAAGAAGATTTTATTGGAAAATTGCGACAAATTCCTGAAATTTTGTTGACTTTTGAATTTGATTTAGACAATATAAACTCATTAAACCCATTTATTTTTTGTGATAAGAAAAACTAAAATAATAGCAACAATAGGTCCTGCAACAGCATCAAAAAAGGTTTTGATGCAAATAATAAGTAGGGGTGTAAATGTTTGCCGGCTTAATTTTTCCCATCTATCACATGAAGGGGCTAAGGAAATAATCAGTAACATAAAAGAAATAAATCAAGAACTTCATGTTCATACTGCTATTCTTGCTGATTTGCAAGGACCAAAAATTAGGGTTGGAGAATTAGATAAACCAATAAAATTAGTAAAAGGAACAGAAGTAATTTTCAGCACAAAAAAGAAAAAAAAGTGCATTTATATCAATTATCAAAACTTTGCTAAAGATGTTACCCAAAAAGACAGAGTGCTTTTAGATGATGGAAAATTAGTCTTAGAAGTGGTTTCAACAAATAAGAAAGATACAGTTGTTTTAAAGGTTATTTTTGGTGGGTTATTACAATCTAGAAAAGGAGTAAATTTACCAAATACCGCAATTTCATTACCATGTCTTACTAAAAAAGATATGGAGGATTTAGAATTTATTTTATCAGAAAAAATTGAATGGGTAGGACTCTCTTTTGTAAGAAGAGCCAAAGATGTAAGAGTCTTAAAAAAGATAATAGATAGTAGAAATCTGCACCATAAAGTAATTGCCAAAATTGAAAAACCAGAGGCAATAAAAAATATCGATACAATTATTGAAGCAACTGATGCGATAATGGTTGCTAGAGGAGATTTAGGTGTTGAAGTGCCGCCACATAAAGTGCCTGTGTATCAAAAAATGATTGTAAACAAATGTCTTGTAAATGCAAAACCTGTAGTAATCGCCACTCAAATGCTAGAGAGCATGACGGATAACCCCACAGCCACAAGAGCAGAAGTAAATGATGTTGCTAATTCCGTGATTGACGGGGCGGATGCAATGATGCTTAGTGGAGAAACATCTATAGGAAAACACCCGGTAAAAGTGGTGGATACTATGCGAAAAATAATAAGAGATGTTGAGGGTAGTGAGCATAATATTTCCAAACAAGAAGGCACAAAAGATTCATCCCAAAAAGAGCGGTTTTTATCCTCTGCTATTTGTTCTTCAGCTTGTCAGATTTCCGAGCAAACCAGAGCAAAAGCGATTATTACCATAACCTATTCTGGTTTTAATACCATCAAAACATCAAGCTATAGGCCTCACGCTTTTATTTATGCTTTTACCAACAACCACTCTATTTTGAATACCTTAAGTTTGGTGTGGGGCGTGCAGGGTTTTTATTATAATAGAGGTGCAACTACCGATCAAACCATTAAAGAAACCAAAGAAATTTTAAAGAAAAACAAACTAATAAAAAAAGGAGATTTGATTATCAATATTGCAAGTATGCCCGCACAAGAAAAAGGAATGACCAACATGTTAAAAATAAGTAAAGCATAATTATGGTAAAAAAAATAAATACAAAATTATTAGCAGAAATTTGTGAGGTAGCAGGAGCACCAGGACACGAACAAAGAGTAAGAGAAATAGTTTTAAGAGAAATAAAACCTCTTGTTGATGAGATAAAAATGGACAATATGGGAAATATTGTTGCCATAAAAAAAGGAAAAGAAAACAAAAGAGTAATGATTGGCGCTCACATGGATGAGATTGGTTTTATCGTTACCCATATTGATGATAAGGGTTTTGTTTTCTTCCACACACTAGGGGGTTTTGATCCTAAAACACTGACAGCACAAAGAGTTATAATTCACGGAAAGAAAGATGTGATAGGCGTAATGGGAAGTAAGCCAATTCATTTAATGAGCGTGGCAGACAGGGCAAAAGTACCTACGATAAAAGATTATTTTATTGATACAGGAAGAGAAAAAAAAGAACTGGATAAAATCATATCGGTTGGCGATACCATAACAAGAGAAAGAAAATTGATTGAAATGGGAGATTGCCTAAATTGTAAATCATTGGATAATAGAGTTTCAGTATTTATCTTAATTGAGATGTTCCGAGAAATGAAAAAGAAACCTCCTTATGATGTATATGGTGTATTTACCGTACAAGAAGAAATTGGAATTAGAGGAGCGAATGTTTCAGCTTTGGATATCAACCCCGATTTTGGATTTGGACTAGACACCACCATTGCTTTTGATACACCTGGAAGCACTAAAAGGGAACAAGTTTCGGCTTTGGGTGAAGGGGCTTGCATTAAGGTAATGGATTCTGCTACTGTGTGTGATTACCGAATGGTAAAATACATGAAAGAATTAGCAAAAAAGAAAAAGCTAAAAACACAATTGGAGATTTTGCCAGCAGGAGGAACGGATACCGCAGGAATACAAAGAATGAACCCAGGAGGAAGTATTGCTGGGGCGGTTTCTATCCCAACAAGGCACATACACCAAGTAATTGAAATGGTACACAAAGAGGATGTAAGAGGAGCAATTGATTTGTTAAGGCACTCAGTAGAAAACCTACATACTTACGATTGGAGTTTTAGGTAGTGACTCTCCATTAAAAAAAAGAGGTAAAAGAATATTAAGCTTTAGACGGATGTTAGGCGTATCATTTTTAAAGTGAAGCTGTGCCAGTTTTTCGGTTTTTTTGAATGGCGAGCTATTAGGCATAAAAGTGATTGAGCGAGCTTAATTGCATGTGTCAATTAGCTATTTCCATCTTCCTCAATAATTTCTTCTTCCTCCAGTAACTCATCTTCTTCATCTTCCCCAATCTGAGCCAATTTATTTTTATAAGAAATTAAGGACCAAGTCATAACAAGACAACTTACTAAAATAACAAACAAAAGAACCCCTTGAAACTCCTCTCCTGCTGATAATTCATCAGGAATAGCAAAAAATAAGAGTATTGTAATAAGTCCTCTTGGTGCTAAAAACAGTTGAGGATTGATATCTGTTCCGTTAAAAATAAAAAGAGTAACAACCCTTACCAAATAGATAATAGCAAGAATAATAAGCCCAATTCCAATAACCTTAAAACTTAACAAACTCCCTAAATAAACGGACCATCCAAAAATAATAAAGAAGAAAGTCCTCACCACAAAAGCAGTTTCGGCTGTTACTACCTTCATATCATCAAGCACTTCTTCCACCCTTTCTAAATCCAATAATTTTAATAAGCCACCCCTAAAAAAGACCTTATAATTATTAAGAATCATCCCAAAAATAAGAATGATAATCAAAGAAGATAAGTGGAACATTTTACCTATTGCATACAAGAGTAGCAAGATAGCAATAAGTAAAAATAACTTTACATGCCCCTTTATATTTTGAAACACATAAATAAGGACATAAGAAATAAGAATAGAGAAAATAACAGTTAACGCTAGGTTACCAAAAACCTCTCCATATACGCTTTCCCCTCCAGGAGAGCCAACCATAGTTAACACACTATAAAAACCAATAATCCCGAGTATATCAGAAAAGGTGCTTTCATAAATCATAAATTCACGCTTATCCTTATCCAAATCATCAATACTAGGTAAGATAATTGCAGAACTTAAAATTGACAAAGGAATAGTGTACAATAAAGCGTTTAACACCTCAACATCCATCACATAATTAAGTGCTAAAGCAGCTAAATAAGCAGTTCCTGCAAGTCCGAGCAAAGCAACTAAAAAGGATTTTACAATCAATCCTACTTTCTCTTTCAATAATTTTAAATCCAGTGCGGCTTCCAATACAATCAGGATTAAACCAACCACCCCCAAAGTCTCTAGAGTTTGTGATAAATCAGGTTTTTCATATCCAGAAAAGCGCAAACTATAATTAATTACAATACCCAATCCAATCAACAATAGCACAGCAGGAATTCCTGATTTTTTAGCGTAAAGATTAAAGAAATAAGAAATTATAATCGTTACCGAAAAGATGATTATTAAGTGATATGTACTTAATGTTTCAAACAAGTTTAAAAGAGTTTTAAAATATCATTTCCATTGGCAAATATAAGCAAACTTAGAAGTAAAATCATTCCCGTCATTTGCGCGTATTCCATCACTTTTTCAGGAGCAGGTTTTCCTACAATCATTTCATAAAGCAAGAATACAACATGTCCACCATCCAAAGCAGGAATTGGTAACACATTCATAAATGCTAGCATTACAGATAAAAATGCAGTTAAATTCCAAAAGATTTCCCAATTCCATTTTGCCGGAAACAAAGAGCCAATCGCACCAAACCCCCCCATTCCTTTGTAAGCACCAGTACTTGGACTTAAAATCAACATGAACTGATCAATATAAGAACTAAGTTTTTTAATCGCTTTTTTATAACCAGCAGGAAAGGATGCAAAAAAACCAAACTTATGAGAGGCTAATTGATAATAACCCAATTCTTCTAATTGAGAAAAATTAAGATTAGCAGGAGAAAAACCAAGTTTCCCAGCATCATTTACTAAGGCTTTTACCCTCAAATCATTTCCAGCTCTTTTAACTAACAATTCAATATTTTCTCCTTTATGAATTGCAAGTTCTTTTTGAAACTCATCAAAATACTTATATGATTTTTCATTAATACCAACAATAATATCTTTCTTTTTCAAACCTGCTTTTTCAGCATTTGAATTTTCCACAACACCACTTACAATTGTTGGAATTCTTGGATAAAAAAGTTGTTTATTATTATTGGCTAAAAACTGATCAATTACATCATGAGGTATACTAATAGTTACAAGGCTTCCATTACGCTCTACTGTAATATTTTCAGAAACAATCACTTTTTCTAGAACATCAGAAAATCGCTCAATTTTCTCTCCGTCAGCAGCCACAAACTTATCTCCATTTTCAAAACCTAATTCAATAGCCATTTCACTAACACACCACACACCATTGTTTATACTTTCGTTTGGTAGGTATTTATCTCCATACACATACAATGTCATGGAATAAATGAAGATTGCAAGCAATAAATTAACTGTTACCCCTCCTAACATTATGATTAATCTTTGCCAAGCAGGTTTTGCTCTAAATTCCCATGGCTCAGGCGGTTTTTCCATCTGTTCTTTGTCCATACTCTCATCAATCATTCCAGAGATTTTTACATACCCTCCTAGTGGCAACCACCCAATTCCATATTCTGTATCTCCTATCTTCTTTTTTACAACTGAAAACCAAGGGTCAAAAAACAGATAGAATTTCTCAACTCTAGTTTTGAATAATTTTGCGGGTATAAAATGTCCTAGTTCGTGTAGTATTACTAGGATTGATAAACTCATTAAGAGTTGTGCTGCTTTTATGATAAATTCCATCTATAATAATTCGTTAGCTAATTTTCTTGTTGCCTCATCTGTGGCAATATAATCTTCCAAAGTTGGATTGGAAACAAAGGTAATTTTTTCCATACAATCTGCAATTAAATCTGACATATTTAAAAAACCAATTTTGTCTTGAAGGAAGGTTGTTACTGCAATTTCGTTTGCGGCATTTAAAACACAAGGCATATTCCCTCCTTTTTCCATAGCGTTATAGGCTAATTGTAAGTTCCTGAAAGTTTCCAAATCTGGTTTTTCAAAAGTTAAGTTTGGGTAATCCATAAAACTAAATCGCTTAAAAGTGTTTGCTAGCCTTTTTGGAAAACCTAAAGCATATTGTATTGGGAGTTTCATGTCAGGCACTCCCATTTGTGCTTTTATAGAGCCATCTTCAAATTGCACTGCCGAATGAATAATTGATTGAGGGTGAACTACAACTTCAATTTGTTCTGCTTTTAAATCAAACAGCCATTTTGCTTCAATTACCTCTAGCCCTTTGTTCATCATGCTGGCGCTATCAATTGTAATTTTAGCTCCCATTTCCCAATTAGGATGTTTTAAGGCTTGTGCTTTAGTGATATCAAGTAAATCATTTCTTAACCTTCCTCTAAAAGGACCCCCTGAAGCAGTTAAATATATTTTTTCAATTGGATTGTATTGCTCCCCTACTAAACATTGAAAAATAGCAGAATGTTCAGAATCAACAGGGTAAATATTTACGCAATATTCTTGGCATAATTTTGTGATTAAATCACCAGCAACTACTAAAGTTTCTTTGTTGGCTAAGGCAATATTCTTTTTTGCTTTTATTGCTCTAATTGTTGGTTTTAAACCAGAATAACCTACAAGAGCAGTAAGCACTACATCAATATTATCTCCCTCCACTACTTCTTCTAAGGATTGTTGTCCGGCAAATACTTTTATACCTAAATCAAAAAGTGCTTCATCTACCTCTTTGTATTTTTCCTCATTGGTGATAACAACCGTATTGGGTTTAAATTTTTTGGCTTGCTCAATTAATAAAGCACTGTTATTATTTGCGGTTAGCACCTCAACCTCAAATAAACCCGAATGCTCACTTATCACCTCTAAAGCTTGTGTTCCAATTGAGCCAGTTGAACCTAAAATTGCGATTTGTTTTTTCTTTCCTTCCATTAAAATGCGTTTAATTTATCAGCAACTTTTCTGTCATTTGCTAATCTTGGTACTTTGTTTTGTCCACCTAGCTTTCCTATTGATTTCATATAATCTCTAAATCCGTTTTTACCAATAATAGTTACTTGCAAAGGTTTTAAAATTCCACCACTAATTAAGTCCTTATAATAAGTGTTTAGGTTTTGTAATTCATCATCTAGCATTTTACTAAAAAATTCTAAATCCTTAGGTTGTTTTTCAAATTCAATTAACCATTCATGATAAGGCAATCCGTTTTCAGGATTTACCTCAGGTGCAACATGAAACTCATTAACTTGTGCAGTGTGTTTTTCTATTGTTTTTTCTAAACTTTTTTCAACTTCTTCTGCAATTACATGCTCCCCAAATGCTGAGGTAAAATGTTTAATTCTGCCGCTTACAATAATTCTGTATGGATCAACTGAAACAAATTTTATAGTGTCACCAATATTATATCCCCAAAGCCCAGCATCAGTATTTAGGATGATTACATAATTTACTCCAACCTTTACATCAGCCAAGGAAATACGAGTTGGATTTTCGTTAAAAAACTCATCACTAGGGATAAATTCATAAAATATTCCATGATTTACACAAAGCAACATTCCCTCCTCTTTTTGAGAATCTTGATAAGCAATAAAACCTTCTGATGCAGGATACAGTTCTACTCCATCTACTTTTTTTCCAATTAGTTTTTCAAAGGATTTTCGGTAAGGTTCATAATTAACCCCTCCGTAAATAAACAAGTCAAATTTTGGAAAAATATCTTTTATAAGCTTTCCTGTTTTGCTTTGTAACTTTTCAAAATACATTTGCACCCAAGGAGGGATCCCAGAGATTAGACTCATATTTTCAGGAAGAGTTTCTTCAACAATAGCATCTACTTTTGTTTCCCAATCATCTATACAATTAGTTTCAAAAGAAGGTAAGCGGTTTTTAGTTAAATAGGCAGGAATATGATGAGCCACAATTCCTGAAAGGCGTCCAGTTAATATATCTCCTGTTTTTGTAAGTTCTGGGCTTCCTTGCAAAAAAATCATTTTACCATTTACAATTGAGGTGTTTTTTGTTTCGGCAATATAACTAAGTATTGCATCACGAGCAGCTGTAATATGGTGCGGCATACTTTCTTTACTTATAGGAATATATTTTGTTCCTGATGTTGTTCCTGATGTTTTGCAAAAATAAAGTGGTTTTCCCGGCCATAATACATCTTCATCTCCATCAATTATTTGCTGAACATATCCTTTTAGCTCTTCATAATCTCTTACTGGAATTTGCTGCTTAAAATCAGAATAATTTTTTATCTCAGAGAAATTATGATCTTTTCCGAATTGTGTATGTTTTGCTTTATTAATTAAATCAACCATTAATTTCTCTTGAACTTTTACTGCATTGTTTTTCCATTTATTGTTTTTAGAAACAATAAATTTAGCAAAAGGAAGGCTTAAAGATGCTTTAATTCCCATCTTAAAATAAAATGTAGTTTTCAGGATTTATAGGAGTGCCTTTATGCCAAAGTTCAAAATGTAAATGCGGACCTGAAGAAAACTCTCCAGAATTCCCAATTATTGCAATCACCTCTCCTGAATTTACCCTATCGCCCTCCTCTTTCAACAATACAGAATTATGTTTATAAAGTGAAAAATAATTATTTTCATGCTGAATTCCAATTACATATCCCGTTTCGGAAGTCCAATGGCTAATTACTACAACCCCATCATAAACACACTTTATTGGCTCGTCTTTTTTTGCAACAATATCAGTGCCAAAATGATTTTTTTTACGATCAAACTTACTTGTAACCACCCCTTTTATTGGGCTAAAAAACAAGATACTTTCCAGCTCATTACCACTTGTTTTCTCAGTATTAGAAATAGAAATTTTATCTTCAGCTTCTACCGTAATCCTAAGCAGGGAATCTTCTTTTGATTTTTTAAACGAAATCTCTGTTTCAGAAACAGAAAGAGGAATACTACTTTCAGAAGTAATACTTATGGGGTCTTCCCCATTTACAATTGCTGAAATATTTTTAAGGTAGAGCTCGTTTATCAATAGTTTTTTTTCTAAAGAATCTGTTTTTAGAGTAATAGCAATAAGTTCCCTATATAAACCGCTACTTGCTTTCCCAGGTACATATTCGTTTAAAGGGGTGTAGCCAACAAGCAGTAGAAAAAAAACAAACAACAAAATCCCAAAACTAGTAAAAACAGCAATTACATTAAGGCGAGAAAGCCGAAAAGAAAGTCGTTCTTCAAGCGTACTATCATTCATTATAATCAAGCGATACTTATGCTTAATTTTTTCTAAAAAGGAGTTATTGTTTTTTTCTTTCATTTGGTTATGCAAATATCAAAAAAATAAAAGTTTATTGGTAGTAGAAAACATTCGGAAAAATAAAATAATTTTGTGCAAAATTAGTTTAATTGCTGTAAATGAATTTGAGAAGAAAAAATAAAGCTGAAAAATTCCTGATATTACTATCTTTTACCCTAGTAATTATTTCTTGTTCAACTAAAAAGAATAATTTCGTAAACAGAAAGTATCATGGTATTACGGCAAAATATAACGGATATTTTAACGGAAAAGAAAGCTTAAAAGCCGGAATAAAAAAATTAGAAGATGCTCATAAAGACGATTTTTCAGACATAATAGCTGTTTTTAAAACGGGAGATTTAACAAAGACTAAAACTACTCACCCATATATGAATAAAGCCATTGAAAAGGGCTCCATAGTAATTCAAAGGCATTCCATGAGTATTAAAGGAAAAGAGTACAATAAATGGATTGATGATAATTATTTTCTGATTGGAAAGGCATATTTTTATAAAGGAGAGTTTGATGAAGCAATAAAAACTTTCAATTACATAAAAGAAACCTATAAAAAAAATCCAATAAAGTATGATGCGGCCTTATGGTTGGCAAGGAGTTATTCTGAAAAAGAAGACTATATAGCTGCAGAAATGGAGTTAGACCAACTACAAAACGACAGAAAGTTCCCAGAAAAATTAGAAGATGAATTAGCTGTTATCCTTGCTGATTTTTACCTAAAACAAGATAATTATATTTTAGCCTTAGACGAACTAAACACAGCAGTCAAACTTATAAAAAAACGGAAAAAGAAAACAAGATATTATTTTATTCTAGCACAGCTAAACCAGAAACATCAAAACTATAAAAAAGCAACAACTCTTTACCAAAAAGTAATAAAATCTAATCCGGAATATGAGATGGTTTTTAATTGTAAAATAAATAAAGCGCAATGTGTGCAGGGGAATAATAAGCATAGTGCAAAAGTGAGGGCCGAACTCTTAAAAATGACAAAAGACGATAAAAACAAAGAGTATTTAGATCAAATATATTTTGCTATCGCTAAAATGGATTTATCAATAGAAGATACCACCTCAGCAATAGAAAACTTTAAATTATCAGCAGAAAAAAGCGAATACAATGAAACACAAAAAGCTCACTCATTTTTAGAGCTAGGAAAAATATTTTATGCTAAATCTGATTATGCAAACTCTTCAGTGTTTTATGATAGCACAATTATATTTATGGATTCAGACCATAAGGAATACAATCAAACTAAAGAAAAACAACTTTTATTAGCAGAACTTGCAAGGTACCTTAACATCATTAACCTTGAGGATAGCTTACAATTATTAGCAGGATTGAGTGAGGAGGATTTAAATCAAGCGATAAGCAAAATAATAAAAGAAGAGCAGAAAAAAGAGTTAGAAAAGCAACAAGAAGAAAGGCAAAGAGCCAATAGCAGGTTTGAAAATAATAGGTTCGGTGGCAGAGAAAATAATTTTGGACAAAGAACTTCTGGGGGGAGGTGGTATTTTTATAATTCAGCAACTTTAAGTTTTGGACATTCCGAATTTCAAAAAAAATGGGGGAAACGAAAACTAGAGGATGATTGGAGGAGAAGCGATAAAAAAATATCTAATAATTTAGAAAACGATTCCACCGCACAAAATCAAGAAAGCAATACTGATGAAAAGGTAAACAAAAAGGACCCTAAATATTATAAAGATAAAATTCCGCTTACAAAGGAAAAAATGGAAACATCTCATTTTCAAATAATGGAAGCGCACTTTCAAGCTGGAATGATTTATAAAAGCTATTTGAGCGAAAATAAAAAAGCCATAAAAATGTTAGTTGCCCTTTGCCAGAGATATCCAAAAAATGAAAACTACACACCACTTTCATATTACAATCTTTATCTAATTTATAAAGAAAATAATAAAAACGAAAAAGCAGATGAGTGTAAGGAGACTTTATTAGCAGATTTCTCTGACAGCAAATACAGCAAATTACTAAATGAAAAAGATTATTTAGCAAATATTGAAAACAAACAGAAAAAACAAAAAACACACTATAATCAAACCCTTTCTTTATATAACAACAAGGATTATGCAGCAGTAATTTCTAGATGTGACTCTTTAGAAATGACCAAAAACAATAAAGAATTAAAACCAAGATACGACTTACTAAAAGCGTTAGCAACTAGTAAAACCAACGATAGTTTAAGTTTTAGAAAACAACTTAGCAAAATTGTAAAAAACTATCCAGAAACAAAGGTGAAAATTAGAGCAGAAGAAATTATAGCTCTTTTAGATAATCCTGAAAAAATGTTGAAAACAAATAGAGAGGTAGAAACAGGAACGCCATACATTTTTGATACAAATGGCTTACATTATTTTTTGTTGTTAATACCAAAAGAACAAACGGATGTTAATTTTATTAAAACACTTTTATCAGATTACCATAATACCAATTATAGTATTGAAAGTTTTGAAATTACCGCTATACTTTTCGGGAAAGATAGACATTTGATTATGATAAAAACTTTTGATAACAGCAAAAATGCAACTGAATATTTTAATGCGTTTGGTAGTGCAAGTAAAGTGAATAATGAACTATCAAAAACCGAAAGCAAAAAATTAATAATTTCAGCACAAAATTTCCAGCACTTCTTTAAGCATAAAGATGAAGAAAAGTACTATGAATTTTTTACAAATAATTATTTAACAGAACTTTAATAGTTGAAAAAGAAATGATTACATTTGCCTCTCCAAAACAAACTTATTATGTTCTCAAATAAAAAAGAAATGATTAGAGAAAACGAAACTTCAGCTGCGGTAAATATTATTGGAATAGGTACTATTATAACAGGTGATATTCAATCCAAAGGAGACATAAGGATTGATGGAACACTTAAAGGATCTGTGAAAACAAGCGGAAAAGTTGTGGTTGGGCAAGCCGGAAAAATTGAAGGCGACATAGAGTGTAATAATGCCGATATTGCCGGCTCATTAAGTGCGAAAATTACAGTTGGTCAACTTCTATCACTTAAAGCAACTGCAAAATTAACAGGAGATTTAATTACTAATAAATTAGCAATTGAGCCAGGAGCTGCATTTACAGGACATTGTAGCATGGGGGCTGTAGTAAAAGACATTAAGCATGTCGAAAAAACAGAAGCAAAAGAAAAAACAGCTTAACAAGTACCTTCAACTTACATCAATCGCTACTCAAATTGGTGTAACTATTTTTTTAGGATCTTATTTAGGTAAATATATTGACGGATTGTACTCCTTTTCAAAACCATGGTTTACCTTATTACTAACTTTATTTGCAATGGTTGTTTCTATTTATAGCGTAATACAACAGCTAAAAAAGATAAATAAGCAAGATGAAGAATAAAGGTTTAGGAGTATTTATTTTAATTCTTTTTTTTATTCTATTAGCGATTTTCACGGTCCATATAAGCATTCTTCACTTTTTAAATCATGACTTGTTTGCCAATAGAATTGTAGCTTCTTATGTTGGGAATTTTGTGTTAACAGTAATGATATTTATTTTTATTTATAAAAATAAAGAGAAAAAAACAGAAATTTTAGGTTTTTTATTTTTAGGTGGAAGCTTGATAAAATTCACCTTATTTTTTGTCTTTCTATACCCTTTTTACCTGCAAGATAATTTTGTTTCTACAGTAGAGTTTTTATCATTTTTTATCCCATACTCAATAGCTTTAATTGTGGAAACTCAACAGCTTATTAAAGCACTCAATAGTGTATAAAATTACTTGTCTAAAAAAAGAGTTAAATTACTTTCAGAATTTACATAAATAGTTAGATTTGCACCGATTTTTAAAAAGAGATTCAAGGTACAACAAGATGAAAGTAAACACAATAATTTTTACACTAGTAATTTCGGTTTTTTTTAACCTTAATATTTTTGCTGATGAACATCTTTCAAATAGCGAAAAAGACATTAAAACTGAAATAAAAGAAACAATTTCTCATCACTTACAAGATTCTCATGATTTTGTTCTAACGCATGGCCTTTCATTTCCACTACCTGTAATTCTGTATACAGATGGTAATTTGGATATTTTTTCCTCTGCTAATTTTCATCACGGAACAACGCCTTATGAGGTTGATGGTAGGGTATATTCTTTAGATCATGGTCATATTATTGAAGCAAGCGGCTTGCATCCGATAGATTTCTCTATTACAAAAAATGTAACCTTCATTTTTATTGTTTTTTTAATGATGATGTTCATGTTTATTAGAATGGCTAAGTCGTATAAAAAGAATAGCTTACCAACTGGTATGGGAAGATTGTTAGAGCCTATAGTTTTATATATAAGAGATGACATTGCTATTCCAAATATTGGAGAGAAGCATTATAAAAAATACATGAGCTACTTGCTTACAGTATTTTTCTTTATTTGGATTATTAATTTATTTGGATTAACTCCACTAGGGGTAAATGTAACAAACAATATTGCCGTAACCCTTTCATTAGCATTAATCACTTATGTGTTAACGACAGTTACTGCAAATAAAAGTTATTGGGGTCATATTTTTTGGATGCCTGGCGTGCCTACCCCAATGAAATTACTTTTAGCCCCTATTGAGTTGTTCGGAACAATTATCAAACCCTTTTCTTTAATGATTCGTTTGTATGCAAATATTACAGCTGGACATATTGTTTTAATGAGTATTTTAGGGTTGATATTTATTTTTAAAGGATGGATTGGAAGCTCATTGTCTTTCGGATTAGCTTTTGCATTATCATTATTAGAGTTATTAGTAGCAGCATTACAAGCATATATTTTCACCATGTTATCAGCACTTTACTTTGGTTCGGCTGTTGAAGAACATGATGATCATTAATAAAAATATTAACTAGAGTGTTTAATTTAAAATCAATTTAATTATGGAAATTCCAGCTATTGTAGGTGCAGGTTTAGTAGTAATCGGAGCAGGTATTGGTATTGGTAGAATTGGTGGGTCGGCAATGGACGCTATTGCAAGACAACCAGAGGCTACTGGTAAAATCCAAACAGCTATGCTTATTGCTGCAGCACTAATTGAAGGTATTGGATTTGCTGCATTATTTGCAGTATAACAAACCTATTAATCAAAACTGCAAGGGTTGCTTGCAGTTTTGATTATATTTTAAAAATTAAACGACAAACAAAACAAAAATGGATAAATTAATAAATGACTTTTCGGTAGGATTGTTTTTTTGGCAATCATTACTTTTTATTGCCTTAATTCTTTTACTAAAGAAATTTGCATGGGGTCCAATTCTTTCAGCAGTTGAGGATAGAGAAGAGGGAATTAAAGATGCATTAGAGGCAGCAGAAAAAGCCAAAGAAGAAATGCAAAATCTTACTGCAGATAACGAAAGAATTTTAGCTGAAGCAAGAATTGAGAGAGATGCTTTATTAAAAGAGGCAAGAGAAATTAAAGAGGAGATTGTTAATGATGCAAAAAAATTAGCAAGTACTGAGGCAGATAAAATTTTACTTTTAGCTAAGGAGAAAATCAATAACGAAAAAATGAAAGCAATTACTGAGCTTAAAAATCAGGTTGCTGAGATGTCGATTGATATTGCTGAAAAGATTTTGAAATCAGAACTTTCGGATAAAAACAAACAAAATGAGTTAGTTGCTAAGGCGTTAAAAATTAACGAACTTAACTAGGATACAATGAAGCAATCAAGAGTAACAATTAGATACGCAAAAGCTTTATTGCAACTGTCAATTGAGCAGAATACATTGGAGCAATCATATAATGACATGATATTGCTTGATGCAGTTTGTACAGAAAGCAAAGACCTTTCTTTATTGCTTAAAAGTCCTATTGTAAAAACGGATCAAAAATTAAGCATTCTAAAAGAGATTTTTGAATCAAAATTAGGAGAGGTAAGCATGGCGTTTATTAACATAATTACCGCTAAGAAAAGAGAAGGTTTATTGGCTTTAATCGCCAGTAGTTTTATCGCTTTGCATAAAGAATATAACAAAATTGAAACCGCTACAGTTACTACTGCTGTTCCTTTGGATGAGGCATTAAGAACTGAGGTAATTAATTTTATCAAGAAACATGGTGAAGATAATGTGGAGTTGACACAGAAAGTTGATGAAAAAATTATTGGAGGAACAATCATCAGAATGGGAGGCAAGCAATTAGATGCAAGTGTATTGAAAGCGCTTTCTGATTTAAGAAAAACATTTAACAAAAACCTATATATACAGGACTTTTAAAAACAAAAATAAAATGGCAGAAGTGAAACCAGCTGAGGTATCAGCAATTTTAAGACAACAATTAGCCGGACATAAGTCAGAGGCAGAACTACAAGAGGTTGGAACCGTATTACAAGTAGGAGATGGTATCGCCAGAATTTACGGCTTAATAGATGTTCAATCGGGAGAATTAATTGAATTTGAAAACGGACTAAAAGCAATCGTTTTAAACTTAGAAGAAGATAATATTGGAGCGGTTCTTTTAGGGCCTTCAAAAGGAATAAAAGAAGGAGATGTAGTAAAGCGAACTAAAAAAATTGCTTCCATTAATGTGGGAGAAGGTATGTTAGGGCGTGTTATAAACACTATTGGAACTCCAATTGATGGGAAAGGACCAATTAAGGGAGAAACTTTTGAAATGCCAATTGAAAGAAAAGCACCAGGAGTTATTTTCAGGCAACCAGTAAATGAACCACTTCAAACAGGAATTAAAGCAATTGATGCCATGATTCCAGTAGGGAGAGGGCAAAGAGAATTAGTAATTGGCGACAGACAAACAGGAAAAACAGCTGTTGTAATTGATACCATTATCAACCAAAAAGAATTTTACGAAAAAGGCGAACCAGTATTTTGTATTTATGTTGCTATTGGACAAAAAGCATCTACTGTTGCTGCACTTGCTAAAAAATTAGAAGATGCCGGAGCACTTGATTATACTGTTATTGTTGCAGCCAATGCATCTGATCCTGCTCCAATGCAATTTTACGCACCACTTGCTGGGGCTGCAATTGGTGAATTTTTTAGAGATACAGGAAGGCCAGCACTAATTGTATTTGATGATTTATCTAAACAAGCAGTTGCGTATCGTGAGGTTTCTCTTTTACTTAGAAGACCTCCTGGAAGGGAGGCGTATCCTGGTGATGTATTCTACTTACATTCGAGATTATTAGAAAGAGCCGCAAAAGTGGTAAATGATGATAAAGTTGCAGCACAAATGAATGATTTGCCAGAATCTTTGAAAGGAAAAGTAAAGGGCGGAGGATCACTGACGGCACTTCCAATTATTGAAACACAAGCGGGAGATGTTTCAGCATATATTCCAACCAATGTAATTTCTATTACTGATGGACAGATTTTCTTAGAATCTGATTTATTTTTATCAGGAGTTCGCCCAGCTATTAATGTAGGAATTTCTGTTTCTCGTGTGGGTGGAAATGCACAAATAAAATCCATGAAAAAAATTGCTGGAACACTTAAATTAGATCAAGCTCAGTATAGGGAATTAGAAGCATTTGCAAAGTTCGGATCCGATTTGGATGCGGCAACTACTGCTATTATCGAAAAAGGGAAAAGAAATGTGGAAATTTTAAAACAAGGACAATACTCCCCCTTAAGAGTTGAGGAGCAAGCGGCAATTATTTATTGCGGAACTAAAGGATTATTGATGGATGTTCCAGTGAAAAAAATTAGAGAGTTTGAAACAGAATTTATTTCTTTTTTACACCAAAAACATCAAAATACTTTAGATGATTTGGCAGGGGGAAAATTAACAGATGATATTACTTCAACATTAGAAAAAGTAGCAGCTGATCTTTCTAAAAAGTACTCAAAATAAAAGATGGCAAACCTAAAGGAGATACGAAATAGAATTTCTTCAGTTGAATCAACAATGCAGATTACTTCTGCAATGAAAATGGTATCTGCAGCTAAATTAAAAAAAGCACAAGATGCAATAATTCAGCTTAGGCCCTATGCTAATAAACTAACAGAAATACTAGTAAATATAAGCGAAAGTTTAGATAACTCAGAAGAAAATCTTTTTTCAACAAAAAGAGAAGTAAAGAACATTCTTTTTGTAACGGTTACTTCTAACAGAGGGCTTTGTGGAGGCTTTAATTCCAACATTATTAAACGCACAATTTCTCTTATAACTGAGGATTACAAAAACTGTAATTCAAGCATTATTTCTATTGGAAAAAAATCTTCAGAATATTTTTCTAAAAATGATTTTAATGTAGTAAGTACACATGATGATTTGTACAATGAAATTACTTTTGAGGGAGTTTCTAAAATTGCTGAAGGAATTATGAATGTTTTTACAGATGCAAAATACGATAAAGTTATTTTGGTGTATAATCAATTTAAGAATGCTGCAACCCAAATAATTATGAACGAAAATTATCTCCCTGTTGAAACGCCAGAAAATCAAACAACTATTATTGGAGATTATATTTTTGAACCTTCAAAAGAAGAAATAGTTCAGGAGTTAATCCCAAAATCTTTGAAAACTCAGCTTTTCAAGGCGATATTAGATTCATACGCTTCAGAGCATGGTGCAAGAATGACAGCAATGCACAAAGCAACCGATAATGCTAATGATCTTAAGGATGATTTAACGCTCTTTTACAATAAGGCAAGACAAGCGGCTATTACGAGTGAAATTCTGGAAATTGTTGGTGGAGCAGAAGCTCTTAACGGATAAAATTAGAATAAATATAATTGTTAAAAAACCCACTATTAGTAAGTGGGTTTTTTATTTTAGAAATGATTCAAACGCTTATATTTGTATAAAAATTACTAAAAAGATGGAATACAAAAACATATTGTTTGAAAGCAAAAATGCAATTGCTTATATTACAATTAATCGCCCAAATCAACTTAATGCTTTAAACACAGAAACTATAGAAGAATTAAGTTTGGTTATTTCTATTGCGGAAGAGGATAAATTAATAAGGTGTATGATAATTACAGGAGCTCAAGATAAAGCTTTTGTGGCAGGAGCCGATATAAAAGAATTTGCTAAGTACTCCAAAAAAGAAGGAGAAAACCTAGCAAGAAAAGGACAAAAAACATTATTCGACTTGCTTGAAAATTGTGGAACTCCAAGTATTGCAGCAATTAATGGTTTTGCATTGGGAGGAGGGCTTGAACTTGCTATGGCATGTCATATTCGTATAGCTTCTGACAATGCAAAAATGGGATTACCAGAAGTTTCCTTAGGTGTAATTCCTGGCTATGGAGGCACACAAAGACTGGCTAATTTGGTAGGAAAAGGAAAAGCAATGGAAATGATAACTACTGCAGGAATGATATCAGCAGAAGACGCAAAAAGTTGGGGGCTTATAAATCATATTTGCTCGCAAGAAGAATTAATTTCAACAGCTGAAAAAATAGCAACTAAAATAATAAGGAATTCGCCCATGGCAATTGCTAAAGCAATAAAATCCGTAAATGCAGGATTTGAAGATGGCGTAAATGGTTTTGAAGTGGAGAAAAAAGAATTTGGAAATTGCTTTGAATCGGAAGAATTTTTTGAAGGTGCAAATGCATTTTTAGAAAAGAGAAAAGCAAACTTTTAAGAGTTGAATCCCCTAAAACAACTAGCAGGACAAACCGCTATTTATGGCTTAAGCAGTATAGTTGGGCGTTTGCTCAATTATTTATTAGTTCCGCTTTATACACGCTATTTTATACCTGCAGAATATGGAGTAGTTACTGAGCTTTACGCTTATGTTGCTTTTTTGGTAATTGTGTTAACTTATGGTTTGGAAACGGCTTTTTTTCGTTTTTCACAAAAACAATATGATAAAAAATTAGTTTATAGTACTAGCTTAATTTCCCTCATTATTAGCTCAATTCTTTTTGTTGTCTTAATGTTTTTTTCCCAACAACCCATTGCTAATTGGCTAGAATATCCTCAAAACCCAGAGTATGTAATTTGGTTTGCACTTATTATTGGCATGGATGCAATTTCTTCAATTTCCTTTGCCAAACTTAGAGAACAAAGACAAGCTGCTCGTTTTGCCTTGGTGCGTTTGGTCAATATTTTTATCAATATTGGGCTTAACCTTTTCTTTATTATTTACTGTCCTTACGCTTTGGATAATAACTTGCCTACTACCGATTTTGTAAATTCAGTTTATGATCCTGCCGTTGGGGTAGGTTATATTTTTATTGCCAACCTTTTTGCAAGTATTGTAACAATTTTGATGCTTTTCCCTGAAATGATAAAGAGTAGTTGGAAGTTTAATTCAATACTTTGGAAAAAAATGATGATTTATGCTTTACCCTTATTAATTGCTGGCTTGGCAGGAATGACAAATGAAACGATTGATAGAATACTATTAAAACAGTTATTGCCTGAGGGGGTAGATAAAATGGCAGAAATTGGAGTGTATGGTGCATTTTATAAAATTTCAATTATTATGATTTTATTTATTCAAACTTTTCGTTTTGCTGCAGAACCCTTCTTTTTTTCACAAGAAAAACAGCACAATTCTCGAAAAATATATGCGGATGTACTTAAGTATTTTACCATTTTAGCGTCTTTAATTTTCCTATCGGTTATGCTTTATTTGGATGTTGTAAAACATTTTGTTGGCAGTTCTTTCCATAGTAAAAATGGTATAGAAATTGTTCCTATTTTACTTATGGCAAATCTGTTTTTAGGAATTTATTACAACCTTTCTATTTGGTATAAGTTAACGGAAAAGACAGTATATGGTGCAATGCTTGCTTTTTTTGGAGCACTTATCACTTTAGGATTAAATTTTATATTAATCCCAAAAATAGGATTTGTAGGCTCAGCATGGGCAACTTTAGCATGTTACTTTAGTATGACGTTAGCATCATTACTGATTGGAAAAAAACACTACCCAATTCCGTATGATTTAAAGCGAATATTTACATATATAATTCTTTCCTTTGCATTATATAAAATAAGTATTTATTTTGAAACATCAATGCTTATAAATACAACTTATTTATTTGTATTTGTAATAGTAGTTTTTATATTAGAAAAATCAAAAAAAGAAGTAATTTCCGAACCTGAATTATTTGACTAAAAAATGAAAGTAAAAATTGTAAACAAATCAAAACATGAATTGCCTCATTATGCTACTAGCCAATCTGCTGGAATGGATTTAAGGGCAAATTTGGACAAGGCAATACAACTTCAGCCACTAGAAAGAGTGTTGGTAAAAACAGGTCTTTTTATAGAGTTACCAATTGGTTATGAAGCCCAAGTTCGACCAAGAAGTGGGCTGGCTTTTAAAAAAGGAATAACAGTTCTTAATTCTCCAGGCACCATAGATGCAGACTATAGAGGAGAAATAGGCGTTATCTTAATAAACTTATCGGCAGAAGAATTTGTAATTGAAGATGGAGAAAGAGTGGCACAAATGGTAATTGCAAAACACCAGCAAGCCAACTGGGAAACGGTAGTAGATTTAGTAGAAACTAAAAGAGGTGCTGGTGGATTTGGCAGCACTGGAGTAAAATAAAATGATGAAAAAAGGGATTTTTATTATATTATGTTTTTTAAGCGTACAAACTTTTGCACAATGGAAAAGTTATTATCCGGAAGGAACAAAAAGAAAAACTACAAAAAAAGAAAAAAATAAAGAGACCGAAAAAGGAGATACAAAATTTAAATTTGATAGTCATTTTTACAATGCACTTAGTTTAAAATCTTTAGAAAATTATGATGATGCCCTTTTAGAATTTGAAAAATGCATTAATATAAATCCAGAAAATCCTGTTCCGTTTTACGAATCGGCTATTATTTATAAATTATTTTCCCAAGTTGAATCGGCTTTAGAATTTTCTAAAAAAGCATATTATTTAAATAAAGAAAACATTTGGTTTCAGTTGCTTTATGCCGAGCTTTTAACCAGTAATGGACAAAACACAAAAGCGGCAATAATATATAAACAGCTAATAAAGAAATATCCAGGCAATGAGGAATATTATTATTTATTAGCAGATAATTATATTTATTCTAGAAGGTTTTCAGAGGCAATAAAAATTTATAATCAATTAGAAAAACACAAAGGATTAGATAAGAACATCATTATTCAGAAGCAGAAACTTTATCTTGAAAATAAAAATTTAAAAGGAGCTATTTCTGAGATTAAAAAACTTATTGAAATAAATAAAAATGATATTAATGCTTATGAAACTTTATCAGAACTCTACTTATTAAATAATGAAACTGATAAAGCTTTTGAGATATTTAAAAAGATTTTAGAACTTGATCCTGAAGACGCAAAAGTACACCTAACTTTAGCAGATTATTATAGAGAACAAGGAGATAACGAAAAATCGTACAAAGAATTAAAAGCTGCTTTTTCGAGTCCTAAGCTATCTATTGACATAAAGGTAAACATACTTATTTCTTATTATTCCCTTATCGAATTTTCTGAGCAAATGAAAAATCAAGCAATGGAACTTTGTGAGATTTTGGTAAAAACTCATGAAGGAAACCCAATAGCTAACGCTATTTATGGCGACTTTTTATATCAAGATGGACAAAATTTAAAAGCAAAAGCCCAATACAAAAGAGTAATTGAATTGGATGAAAACAGACCGCAAGTTTGGAGTCAGCTTCTGTTTATTGAATCAGAATTAGAGGATAATAAAGAATTAGAAAGTGATAGCGAAAAAGCCTTTCAATTATTCCCATCTAATCCTGTTTATTATTTTTTCAATGGCATAGCTAACTCTAGATTAAAAAATCATAAAAAAGCAATAATTTCATTAGAAATGGGTTTAGAATTTGTTATTGAAACTCCAGCTCTTTTAGTGCAATTTTACTCTACTCTTGGCGATAATTATCATTCTTTAAAAAAGCATCAAAAATCGGATTCACTCTATAATTTAGCACTCGCTTTTGACCCTGATAATGTGCAGATTTTAAATAATTTTAGTTATTATCTTTCTCTTAGAAATCAGGATTTAGAAAAGGCAAGCGAAATGTCCAAGAAAAGCAATGAATTATCGCCTGATAATGCATCATTTCAAGATACTTATGCTTGGATTTTGTATCAGCAAAAAAACTATAAAGAGGCAAAAATATGGCTTGAAAAAGCATATAAAAATGGAGGAAAAAACAGTCCAGTAATCACGGAACATTTTGGAGATATTTATTTCAAACTTGGGGATAAAGAACAAGCTATTATTTTTTGGAAAAAAGCCAAAGAATTAGGGGACGGCTCAAAATATTTAGAAAAAAAAATAGCTGAAAAAACGCTTTATGAATAAGCAATTATTATTTCTAATTATAGGTATTTTTCTCATTACTGCATGTAATGTGAAAAAGATGACAATAAGCAATACCGCTACCCCTCCAAAATCAGCAAAAGCACTTATTGAGAAAGTAGAGATAAATAACAAGCCTCCAGAATGGCTATCTTTAAAAGGGAAAATAAGTTTAGATAAAGAAGGCCAACAAATAAAATTTTCAACTGATATTCGTATTAGAAAAGATAGTGCTATTTGGATGTCGGTTAGAGCTCCCTTTGGGATAGAAATTTTTAGAGCCGTTATTAGAGCAGACAGTGTTTTTTATATGAACACTCTAAAATCTACTTTTAGCAAACAGCCAATTTCTAATTTACACAAACATCTAAAAACGGAGATTAATTTTCAGCAAGTTCAAGATATGTTTTTCGGAACCCCAAGTATTGATAAAGCAAAATATAGTTTTTCAGAAAATGAGAAAGGATATTTAATTTCAGCAAGGAATAAGGAAAAAGGGATAATTTCGTTTAGTATAGAAAAAGACAATTTTAGAATTATTGAGGGTAGCTATTTTAAAAGTAATGATGAATATTTTAAATTTAACTTAACAGAATATATTGTAACAGAAAACGATTTTACCATTCCTAAAAATGTAATGCTTGATGTACAGACAAGCGAGAGCTTTTTAATAGAACTCAATTACTCTAAAATTACAGTAAATAAAGTACAAAAAATGCAGTTTACTATTCCAAAAAGTTATGTTGAAACTAATTAAACATACCACCTTTATCTTGCTTATTTTGTTTTCTCTACCAACTTTTTCGCAAAGCAAAAAAGATCTAAAAGAAAAAAAGGAACAAATAGAAAAAGACATAAAATACACCAATAAATTATTAGAAAAAACAAAAAAGAATAAGGAAAAATCCTTAACACATCTAAAAACCTTAAGTAAACAAGTAAAAAATAGAGAAGAACTTTTACAAATGTTAAATATTGAAATTGGATTTATTCAAAGGCAAATAGGAAAAACCACTATAAAAATAGCGGATAACCAATTTAAGATTCAAGAAAAACAGGAAGAGTTAAAAAGATTGCAGCAGGAATATGCTAAGATGATTTATTATGCATCTAAAAATAAAAGCAACTATGATAATTGGGTTTTTATTTTTTCTTCTAAAAGTTTTAATCAAGCATATAAAAGGATTAAATATCTAAAGCAATATACTCAGCATAGAAAAACACAAGCCGAAATAATTACAAAAACAAAAGAGGATCTTTCGAATGAAATAGTTAATTTGGAAAACCAGAAAGCTGATTTACAAAGCGACAAAGAAAATAAAAAAGCACTTATAATATCTAAAAAAACAGAAGTAACAGAGTTAGAAATTCAAAAAAAGGATAAAAAAATACTGATAAAAAAGCTCAAAAAATCTGAAAAGTATTTTAAAAAAGAATTGCAAAAACAGCAGCAAGTTGCCAAAGAATTAGAAGAAAAAATTAGAAAAATAATTGAAGAGGAAATAAGAAAAGCAAGAGCAAAAGAAAAAAAAGGAGATGCAAAGGGTTATTCTTTAACTCCAGAAGCAAAAGCTTTATCGGATGATTTTTTAGAAAATAAAGGGAAATTACCATGGCCACTTGACAAAGGAATTATAGTGCAAAGATTTGGAAAACAACAACATGAAGTTTTTAAAAATATTGAAACATATAATAATGGAATAGACATAGCTACTGATAAAGGATCAAAAGTGAGAGCTATTTTTGACGGAAAAATATCTAGAATATTTTTAATAAAAGGAGAGGGAAAGGTGATTTTAATAAATCATGGAGAGTATTTTAGTGTGTATTCTGGGCTAAAAGAAGTGAGCGTAAAGGCAGGTGAAAAAATAATTGCTAAACAGCAAATAGGGGTTGTTATAACAAATGAAAACAAGCAGAAAACGCACCTTCATTTTGAGATTTGGAAAAATTATGACAAACAAAACCCTTCCCTTTGGCTTTATAAGGCCCACTAAGAAAGAAATTACTATTTTTGTGAATTAAACAAAACCAATTAAAAAATGAGCAATATTTTATTAGCAATACCATCAGGAGCATCAATAGCACTAATTGCAGTTGCAATATTATTACTTTTTGGCGGAAAAAAAATTCCTGAATTGATGAGGGGATTAGGAAAAGGAATTAGCGAATTCAAAAAAGGAAAGAAAGAAATTGAAGATGAAATGGATGGTACTAAGCAGAACAAAGAGGATAATTAATTAAGAAAACCATTGAATACTTATCGATCCTTAAATAGCATAAAAAATGCTATAAAAGCCGGGGAAACCACTTGCCTTAACTTAGTAGAATTTTATATTCAAAATATTGAAAATAATAAAACCCTCAATGCTTTTGCTGAAGTTTTTACTGAAGAAGCAATCAAAAATGCAAAAGAAATTGATGCTAAAATAGCAAATGGAAATGCCGGGAAATTAGCAGGTATGGTAATAGGGATTAAAGATAATATTTGCTATAAAAATCATAAATCAGCTGCAGCTTCCAAAATTTTAGAAGGATTTGAATCTCTTTATAGTGCAACAGTAGTTGAGCGCTTATTGGATGAAGATGCAATAATTATTGGTAGATTAAATTGTGATGAATTTGCTATGGGAAGTGCAAATGAAAATACGATTTATGGTGCTACAAAAAACCCTTTAGACAATACAAAAGTAACTGGAGGATCATCAGGTGGGGCAGCATCAGCAGTAGCGGCAAATTTATGCTTAGCAACTTTGGGTAGTGATACTGGAGGATCTATTAGGCAACCTGCATCTTTTTGTGGAACAATTGGGTTTAAGCCAACTTATTCGAGAGTTTCAAGATTTGGGCTTATTGCTTTTGCGTCATCATTTGATCAAATAGGCCCTATTACAAACACAGTAGAAGATGCGGCAATTATACTAGAGATAATAGCTGGAGAAGATGATTTTGATAGTACGGTATCTACTAAAAAAACAGACAAATACACTTATCTTTTAGAAGATAAAAGCACTAAGAGAATTGCATATTTTCCAGAATTTTTTGAAAATGAAGGCTTAGATGGAGAAATTAAATCCACAATTGAAAGCCAAATTCAAACCTTAAAAAACAATGGACATATTGTGGAGAGAGTTTCTTTTCCTTATTTAAATTATTTGGTGCCAACTTATTATGTTATTTCTACTGCTGAGGCATCTTCTAATTTGGCAAGATTTGATGGAGTACACTATGGTTTTAGAAGTAGTAATGCAAATAGTCCTGAATCTACATATACAAAAACAAGAACAGAGGGTTTTGGGAAAGAAGTGCAGAGAAGAATTATGCTTGGGACATTTGTTTTAAGTGCTGGTTATCATGATGCGTATTATACAAAGGCGCAAAAAATGAGGCGACTAATTCAAGATAAAACCAATAAAATTTTAAAAGATTATGATTTTATTTTAAGCCCAACAACTCCCCACACCGCATTCAATTTAGGGTTAGAACACAAAGACCCTATTGTAATGTATTTGGAAGATATTTTTACGGTATTGGCAAATTTGAGTGGAAATCCTGCAATTTCTTTACCTCTTGCCAGGCACTCAAATGGCATGCCTTTTGGAACACAGTTAATGGCAAAACCATTTCATGAAGCCGATCTTTTGGCTTTTTCACACAATCTAATCAACAGTTTATAGTTAAAAACTACAAAGGATCTTTACAGAGATGTAATTAGATATTTCCGAATTTTGTTGGAATATAAATTTAAGATGAAAAAAAGAATAATAAGCATAGCAGCTTTTTTGTTTTTCCAATATGCTTTTGCGATTAATTTACCGAAAGATTCGACAAAATTAAAGCAAAATAACATTGAGATTAACAATGAAAAAACAGAGAAGGAAATAATAAAAGAACGCCTTAAACTGCTAAACGAAAAAAGTCCGATAGATTTAGTTTGTAATACGGCTGTTGAAAATTCCATAAACTCTTATTTAGGAAGAAATAAAAAACTAGTATCCAGAATGTTAGGATTGTCGCCAAAGTATTTTCCTATGTTTGAGGCATGCTTAGATAAATACGATATTCCGTTAGAATTCAAATATTTAGCAATTGTAGAATCTGCTTTAAACCCTAGAGCTCGCTCTCGTTCTGGAGCAAAAGGTTTGTGGCAATTTATGTACACAACAGGCAAGCAGTACAACTTAAATGTTACTTCTTATCTAGACGAAAGACAAGATCCTTTAAAATCAACTCAAGCGGCTTGTCAGTACTTTGCAAAACTCTATGAAATGTTTGGAGATTGGAATTTGGTTTTAGCCGCATACAATGGCGGACCCGGATATTTAAAAAGAACTATGGCAAAAACAGGGATATATGATTATTGGGAATTACGACCTTATTTAAGAAGAGAAACAAGGGGGTATGTACCAGCATTTATTGCTGTAAATTATGTAATGAATTATTGTCACGAATATGGAATTGAAATTCAGCAGCCAAAAAATACTATTGGGAAAACAGATACAATTACTTTAAATATGCAAATAGAATTTTCGATTTTATCGGAATTAACCTGTGTGGATAAAGAGATTATTTCTGAATTAAACCCAAGTATCACCAAAGAGGTATTTCCAAAAAATACTATCATTACACTTCCTAAAGATATTATGATGGATTTTGTGATAAACGAACAATCTTATTATTCTTATATTCAATCGGTTAATCAAAAAGAAATTTTGATAGATGAAAGCAGATTGATTTATGTAGTAATGCAAGGCGATTATTTGGGGAAAATTGCAAAGGAAAATGGAGTAGCAATTCATGAAATTAGAAAATGGAATAAGCTTAAAACGGATAAGCTTAAAATCGGAAAAAAGTTAGTGCTTTTTATAAAAAAGGATTTTAAAACAGTTGAGAGGAAAAAAATTGATCACCCTATTTATATTGTAAAGCAAGGCGATACGCTTTGGGATATTGCAAATAGATATGATGGAATTAGCGTTAAGGAATTAATCGAACATAATAACTTAAATTCTAACCATCTAAAACCAGGAGAAAAGATATTTCTTCCTACAAGCTAAACAATGCGAAACCTTATTTTTGTTTTATTTATTGCTTTTTTATTTTCCTGTGAAGGTGGAAAGAAAATCCTTCCAGAATCAACTGGTTCAGCAAACGAAATTATTGTAGTTGTTTCTGATGAAATTTGGGATAAATACCCATCAAAAGCAATAAAAGAAAGTTTTGCAAAGAATTATCCCGGACTACTACAATTAGAACCATTTTTCAAGATTATAAGAATAAAGCCGGCAGAGTTTTCTACTATTTTCAAAACCCATCAAAATATAATTTTGATTTCCGAAAACCAGCTGCAAGACAAAAACAACAATTTGTGGGCATACCCACAAATTGTTGTTGGTTTACAGTGGAATGCAGAAAGTGACAGAAAGAAATTTATAGAAAAATGTGAAAGTTACACTACTATTTTTTATCAAAATCAGTTACAAAAAGAATCTGAAAAATTTTCTGAATCAAACAAAAGGATAAAAAAGAATTTTGGTATAGATGTGAAAATCCCTTCTGAATACACAATTATAGTAGATAGTACAAGTATTTTTTGGGCTACATTTAATCCTATAAAAAGTGATTTAATAAAACAGATTTTGGTTTTCAAATTAAAAGTAAATGAAATAAATTTTCAAGAAAACTTGATAATAAAAGTTGATTCTGTTTTAGAAAAAACACTCAAAGGAAAAGGAGAAAATAATTTTGTTCAAATAGAAAAAAGATTTCCTTTAGAAATATCTACAAATACCTATAGAGGGCTTTGGAAAATGGAGAAAAAATTTATGGGGGGACCATTTTTGATGAAAATAAGGAAGAAAAATCAAGAAGAAATAATTGTTAGTATTGGAATAGTATTTGCTCCAGGAAATCAGAAAAAACACTTTATAATAGAGATGGATGCTATACTTTAATTTGGAAGTACAATTAATTTGTTTCTAACAGTTCTTAGTCCAATACCACTTATTTCATAAATGTAATAAGCAGATTTTAATTTTGAAACATCAATAAATTGATTAGTAGTTTCAATTTTTTCTGATAAAACGATTTGACCAGCTAAGTTATAAATAATTAGTCTAGGGTTTTTATTTAAGGCATTTTCAGGAGTGCTTAAAATAAAATAATCATTAGATGGATTGGGATAAATATGCACATAAGACATAAAATTATTTGCTATCCCACTTGGTTGAGTTTGTAAATCGCTTTCCCAAATACCTCTGCCAAATGTGGCGGCTCTTATTTTGCTTGAGCCATAATGTATCTCCAATTCATCAACCCTTACATTAGGTAAATTTGTCATAAATGCTTGCCATTCAGACATACTATTATCTTTATGATAAACCCCCACATCTGTACCAATATACAAATCATCATTAGTTAAATCCTGATAAACTATACAATTTACGGGTAAGTTAGGTAAATTTGAACCAGAAATATTTGTCCATGTGTTTCCTCCATCAGTTGATTCGTACACCTTACTTCCATTGGTGTAATTTGAAAAAGTTACAAAAACCCAATTTGGGTCGTTTGCTGATACAGTTACATCAGAGATTGTTGAACTCGGAAGTCCTGGCTTTATATTAGCCCATGTATTTCCGCCATCAAAAGTAACGGATAGTTTTGAATAGGTAGCAGCATAAATAACATCCATATCTGATGGGGCTAAAGCAATTGTTCTTATATCGGTTTTTCCTGTAAGATTATTAGAAATAGAATCCCAAAAAGCACCTCCTGTTGTTGTTCTATAAACCTCCTGGTAGCCAGCTACAATAAAATTATTATCAAGAGGATGCATTTTATATGGAGTTACCCAAGCACCACTATAAGAAACAGGTTTGAAGTTAAACCAATTGTTTCCGCCATCATAAGAAATTCTTAATCCCCCATATTGTGATGAAGAATAAAGTGTGTTTGGATTATAAGGATCGATAATACACTCCATTCCATCAGCTCCTCTTATAGCATCCCAACCTACGGAAGAGAGCCTTTCGGTTCCATTATCCTGAGCCCCAGCAATAAGAATATCCGCATTACTAACAGAAAGCCCTAATCTATAAAATTGAGATATTTCTAAACCATCACTTATGTCCGTCCAAGTATTTAAGTTGTCTAAGTATTTGTAAAATCCGCCATCATTTCCAGCATACAAAACATTATTGATAGGATTGTATTCCAAGGCATGTTGATCTACATGCATATAGGCATAATTTCCACTTCCACTACTAGCTTCAATATTCCAATTTTGCCCTCCATTAGAAGATTCCCAAAGTGCAATTCCGCCAGCATAGATGATGTTTTCATTAATAGGAGAAATAGCCAAGCTCATATCGTACCATGATTGCCCCCCATCAGAAGTTCCATCAGTATTTCTTCCTAGAATATTACATCCAGCAGTATTATTAGGGCAATCCATTTGTGTTACCCAAGTACTTCCTGCATCAGAGGATTTATAAAAACCATAAAAACCAGCATCAGATTTAGCGATAAGAGCATAAACTACTTCAGGGTTTGCTGGCGTTACGCCCAATAAAATTCTATCTAATCCAGCAGTTGGCAAGCCACCGCTTAATATTGTCCAGCCAATTCCTGCATTTGTAGTTCGATATATTTTAGAAGCCCCACTTGAAGCGTCCAATGCAGCATAAATTACAGAAGGATTATTTGGTTTAAACTCAACATCACGCATTCTGCCAGTTAATATGCTTATCCAAGTAGTGCCCCCATCAGGACTAATGGTAATTCCACTATTTGTAGCAGCTACCAAACTGTCGGGATAATTAGGGTTTATGATTAGCTTATTAATTCTTTTACTTTGATTCACCCCATAACTAAGTCCAGTTGTATTCCATGTATTTCCACCATCTATACTTTTCAAAACGCCAACACTATAGGTATCAGAACCATCAGCATCCCCAGTTGCTATGTACATAATTTGATTATTTGTAGGATGTATAACAATAGATGAAATCCCTATAACAGGAAGATTATCAGTGTTGGTAGTCCAATTATTTCCACCATCAATGGTTTTCCAAAGCCCGCCACCGGGAGAGCCAATCCAAATAATATCAGGGTCAAAAGGATCAAAAGCAATTGCATTTACTCTTCCATTTCCTCTTTTCTTTCCGTTTGACAAAATAATTGGAGTGTCAAATGGACCTAATGGCTGCCAATTGGATGAGGAAGAAATTTTAGAATGGGCTAATTTTTCTTTTTCTTTTTTCCACTCGGTAAATAAAGCAGAGGATGGAAAAACACCATTTTCAGGCATTCTTTTTTCTAAAAAATATAATGAACGAGCATAGGGCTTATACCCATTTCCCTTTGTGTAAGGATTCAGAGATTTGTAATCATTAAAAGCTGTAATTTTTTCAGCAAGCGTAGCGTTTTCATTTAGTAGTAAAAGTTGTTCTTCCCAAACTTGAGCAAAAGAAAAATTATAGCAAAATAATAAAACAAAAAGTAGGAATATATTTTTCATTTGTAGGGTTTTAAAAATTGGAATGTAAAGATAAGATAAAATTTCTACCGCTTGCACTAATTCCAGAAGCAAATGTTTTGTAATGAATATTCATCATATTTTCTAGACCAATTCCAATAGTGAGTGTTTCATCAATTTTATAGCTATAGTGCAGGTTTAAGGTGTACCACATTGGCGTTCCATCTATTGTCGCTTCTTCCAAATTATCTACTCCAGCAATATCATAATCTTCTTGCTTTTTCCAAGCATTGTATTTGCAGTAAAATTCAATTTCCTGCTGACGATAAAGATAAGCAAAAGAAACAGTTGCATTAAGAGGTGGGATGTGAGCAAGTGGTTTGTTGTTTGAGTTTCTTCCTTTTAGATAATTGCAATTTGCACTAATAGTAAAGCTATTATTTGGGTAGAATTTCCCCAACAAGCTAATGCCATTAATAGTAGCAGATTCTATATTTTTATTCATTTGTATCCTCATCAATTCCCCATCATAAAGCATACTATCCGCACCATTTAAGCTACCATATTCTCTACTAATAGCATTGCTTAATTTAGTATTGTAAATCTCAATTTGAAGTTGCAATTTTTGTGCTTTATAATTAATAGTAAGTTCTAAATTATTAGCATATTCTGGTTCAAGCTTATCGTTAGGGACGATAACATCTTTGTCATTTTTTGAAAAAACTTTTCCTATATCATCCACATTTGGATTACGAAACCCACCATAATAAGAGGAGCTAATTGTAGTGTTTCTGCTAATTTTGTAGGATAAAAGAGCAGATTTAATAAAAGAGCTATTCTTATTTCTTACCTTAGTAAAACTAAAAGTAGGATTTGTAAAATTTGCTATTAAATCATATTGATTGAGCCTTCCTCCAAGCAACATTTTTATCTTTTTTGAAAATGGAATAGTCAACTGACTGTAAGCAAAATAATCGTTAACTGTACTTCCTCCACTTGGGTAGCGCGTTGGGTTATAAAAAGTTGCATTTTTACTATCCGATAAGTTGGCTGTGGAATTTATATTTTGATGCCGTGTTCCTATTCCATATGCAAGATTTACAGCCACAATTTCCTTGTTAAAGTCCAATAGAAAATCATAAATATTTACATTTTCATATCTGTTGGAAAGCAAGGTTTCTTCAGTTTTTTTTTGATGTCGGGATTCCTTTACATTTTGATAGGCCATTGTAGATTTGAAACCATCATAAATAATTGTTGCCTTTTCATTTGACCATGAAATACTTTGTAAAAATCGATTTTGAGGTCCGTAATACCAATCAGAATATTTTTGTTTTTTATCTTTTTCATCATTCATTTTATCAAATCGACTAATGTCAGAGGAAGTGGAATATTGGGAGTTAATTAATAAACCATTATTTTCATTTATTAGGTATAAAATTTTATGCATAAAATCAACTTGCTGAAATGAAGTAAATAATTGTTCCTGCCCTTTTGTTGCAAAAGATTCTTTCCCCCAATTTATATATTTGTGCAATCTATTTTTGCCCATTTTTAAGTTCCCAACAGATTTGATAGAAAAACCAGAAGTAAATGCTAGTTTTTTTGCGTGGTAGTTAGATAAAAAATTAAACATTACCGCATTTGTAGCACTTTCGTATTGTTGATGAATCTGCAAGGAACTTTCTTTAAACAAGTTAGATTTTGTGTAAAAAAGTAAAGCTCCTCCCATTGCCCCATTGCCATAAGCTACAGATGCGGGTCCAGAAAGTAAATTTACCTTTCCAATAAAAAAAGGGTTAATAGTAGAAGAGCTTTGCAGATGACCGCTTCTATAAATTGCATTATTTAAAGGGATGTCATCAACCACCAATAAAAGTCGATTAGCTTCCATTCCTCTAAAGTTGGGACTGCCGCCTCCAGCTTGGTTTTCCTGAATAGTTATTCCGCTATTAACCGATAATAATTCAGCAGTAGATTTATTTACTATTTCTTTGATTGTTTTTTTTGTTTGGCATATAATAGTCCAGCCCAAAAGTGGTATTTTAGCTTCTTTAAAATTAATTGTTGGAAGTACTTTTGTTTTGGCAGAAAGGTAAACTATTTTAGAAATATCAGAGAAAATGATTTTCTTATTATGATAGGATAAATGTGTAAATTGAATGCTATCCGTTTCTTTAAAAAGAGAAATATTTACCATTCCATTTTTATTGGTGCTTACCCCCACTTCTTTACAAATTAAATTTACATTTTCTATTGGAGTATTTAGCATACTATCTAAGATTTTAATCTCTTGTCCTAAACAAAAAATTGCACTGATGCTAAAAAGAAAAAGAAAGATTTTCTTCATTGTCGTAATTGCTCAATAACTCTATGCGATTTCAAGTTTTTCAATTCATGATGATGCAGTTTATAATAGTCAAGCAAAATTAAAAGGATTTTTTTTCTATTTCCATAGGAAATATTTACCTTCCAATTAAACAAAAGAGCTTTAAAATTTTGCAAATCTTCCCCATCTATAAAATGATTATGTGAATTTTTCTTTTCAGAAAAGCAACCGTTTTGCAAATCAAAAAATGGAAGCACATCATTTTCTTTTGAAGGATAAAATCCTAAATAAGCACTTAGCTTAATTAGAAAAATTAAAGGATAAGTATTTGGAATTTCATTTGTATTTTCAAGTTCAGAAACACTGGTTTCAATATAGTTAAACAGCAGTTCGTCTTTTTCGTCTTCAGCCAAAACTTTTAGCAAAACCTCAGCTATAAAAACTGCCAATAATCCCCTACTTATATCAAAAGGAATTCTTTTTAATACTTTTGTAACTCCAATTTCTTTAATTCTTTTTAATCCTGTTTTTGATTTTTTATAAAGTTCTAAATCAACCAAAGTAAAAGGTTGCAAGAATCCTAATTTTGCTTTTGCTTTTTTCTGTCTTATGCCATTTATAATAATGGACTGTAAACCAAACTCTTGGGTAAAAATTTTAGCAATTACTGAGCTTTCAGAATATTTGTAGTAATGTAGGGAAATACCCTTTGTTTTTTGGAGCATTAGTGAATAAAAAGAATTTTACTTACCATTGTTTCTTCTCCATCAATATTGCTGCTAAAAACTAAATAAACTCCAGTACTTGCTCTATTTCCACTTTGGTTTTTGCCATTCCAAATTGCTTGTCCGCCAAGAGCGAAACTTTCAAAAACCATATTACCATTAATGTCCGTTATCTTTACATTAGCATTATTTACAAGCCCCTTAATTGCAATTTTTCCAGTATAGCTTTCCTTAACAGGGTTTGGGAAAACAGTTACATTATTGTGAGAATTATATCCTTTAGTAGCATCTGATCTGTAGTAAATAATACCTTTTTCAGTTCCAATAAATACTTCTCCACTAATTTCATTTATAGCAATATCAATTATATTGTTTGAAAACAAAGGGCTATTTTCAGTTGTAAAATGATGAATTTCCTTAGTTCCATCTGCAGAAAGCAAGAAAACACCAGAGCCATTTGTTCCAATCCATTTTCTATTTGCTCCATCTACCTCTATACAATTTATGGTTTCCGTATCCAATAAGTATTGCCCATACTCCCCTTGCTGAATAAGTATTTGTTGTGCATCAAAATTGAAGCCACTAAACACCAATTCAGGAGAGTAGAAAACTGTAATTCCCTTATCTGTGCCCACCCATATCTCCCCTTCCAAATCCACTGCCAAAGAATAGACTTCCAATGAAGGCAAATTACCACTACCAATATTTTTATTAATAAGCTGAACTTCATCATCATTAATATTCTCAATTGTCCCTTTATCATCATACACAAAAAGCCCAGAATTTTTTATAATTCCCCATTTCTGACCATAATTATCAACTACTAAATCTTCAAAATAAGTGCTTGGCCCATCAACTCCATTTAAACGAAAAGAATGCCAATTCCCATCTTTGGTTTTTACTACCAAAGGGTTTTGAGCAAGAGAATTAATTCCCCATAAATTCTGAGAATCATCAAAAAACAAATCAGAAACTCTAATCCAGCCATTTACATTTGCAATACTTACAGTGTCCAAAGCGCCATTGGTATTTTGGTAATTATATTTTTCAACAAAGTTTTTATTTTCTAGTTTTATGATGCCGTTATTCCAACTACTTAAATACACTTCTGCATTATTTTTAGGGTTTACCACAACACTTACCACATCATATGTACCGTCAATTTCAGATGCACTCTTATAGTCCCACTCTGAGTTGTTTTCGAAATAGAAAACACCATCAAAATTCCAAATGTTTGCACGACTTGCAAAATAACCGCCAGGGGCAACCCACAAATCATTTTTGCTTGCAACAAGTTTAAAAACATTAGCTGTTCTTGGACCATTTGGATCAATTTGCTGTACAAAATTATTTGCAGTATATTTTAGCAAATCCTTATCAAAATCAGCTACCCAAACATTACCATCCATATCATAAATAGCGTGTTTTGCATTTGAGATATTTTGGGTTATTGTATCTGTAAGAGAATCGTTTTTTACTATAATAATTTCATTATCCGAAACAATAAATAATTGATTAAAAGACACAGATAAGGATTGGATGCTGTTGCTGGGATTTGTAAATAATTTCCATAAGTTATTCTTATAGATAATAACTACATTATTACTAGCACTATCGGTAGTGGTAGCATAAATATTCCCATCAAAAAAAGCAATATTATTAAATGTATTATTGGCAATAAGTCCATTTTCAAAATCACTTTGCTTTTTCCAATTATGAAAATCAGTAAGATTTTCCTCATTAATACTTGCCGAATAAATACCATCAGAAGTTGTTACAAAAAGAGAATCTTCACTAAAACAGCAGTCATTTATCTCTACAAAATTTCCATTTTCTCCTATTTTATAAGTGTCTAAAATTTCTTCTGCTTCTGTATCTAACACCACCAAACCAAAAGGGCAAGATAAATAAGCAATATCATCAAGAAAAAAAATATTGTTTATGGTTTTTTCTCCTAAAATGGGTTTTTGTTTAATATCAGAAATATTGATAATTTGTCCTTTTTTTATTAAATCAATATTCGTGTTTTTATAGGCAATAAGTAGAGTTTTACTTTTGGGTTGGTAAGCAATTTTCACAACTTCATTATCAGAAATTCCGTTTACTTTAGACATCCTATTAATGCTTTCCTCTGCTTTCTCAAAATAAAATAGTCCGCTTTCTGTAACGCAATAAATTTTATTTTCAACCTCAGCCACAAAAGTAGCATTATGATAAGGCAAATGGTCGCGCCAAGCACCAATTTGAGTGAGTTGAGCTTTTGCAAATAGTGAACTAAAAAGCCACAATAAAAAGAATAACCCTAACGAATGTAATTTCATATCAAATACAATAATAAAGCAATATTATTAGATAACTTTATAATCAGTAAAAAATTGTCGTTTATGCAAAAAAGGATTGTTATTTTTGCAGTCTTGGCCCAGTAGTTCAACTGGATAGAATATCAGATTTCGGCTCTGAGGGTTGGGGGTTCGAATCCTCCCTGGGTCACAGTTAATCAATAATAATTTGCTTTTCCACTTTTCCATCATCATAAATATAGAAAAGCAATGTATTTTTCTTTTTAGAAGAATTTTTTCCAAGGATATTCACAACTTTTATTAATTTTTTCTCCTCTGTTGTGTTTTCATTCAATCCCGTATTACAAAAAATAACCGTACTACTATCTATCATGTTAAATTGATCATTTAATTCGGACTCAATATCAGCAGTAAATCTTAAAATACCAGGAGAAGTAGGGGTCACAAAAAGATTATTAAAAATAAGCAGGCTATTATAGCCACTTGTATAATTGTTATTGTCAGGAGGAGAGGAAGAAATAATCTTTACTCCACCGCCACTAATATTTTCAATAGTAAAAAAACCAACAATACCTGATGTATCAATAGAATAAATAATCGCATTATTAGAACTAGTAATTATCCCGACTGTTAAGATTGTCATAATGGTATCTGTTGAGGTAGCGATTTCAGCCGTTCCAACCGTATCCCCAGTACTTACTGAAGAAATATCAAAAGATCCTCCGTCAGAAGTAATTTCACTTGTACCTATATCAGGTTCATTTTGGGATTGCATCACTCTTAAGCTAAAAGAAACATGCATATTGCACAAAGTAGAACTCATACCATAAAATAATAAAGGGTTAAAAGGAGCAGGAACAAAGGCAATAGTTGTGAAAGTATCAATTACTGACCAAGCAGAATTTTGCTGATTCGTAGAATCACAATATGCTTCAATTTTCCACTCATAAGTAGTTAGTGGTTGAAGAAGTGGTAAGAGTCGGCTTGTCATTGAGGAGTCAATATTTAATAAATTCCCCCAATTTGCAGCCCCCAATTCTCTTATTCTAATTCTATAATGATGAGCTCCTTGAACGGCTGTCCAATTTGCAATAACAGAGTTGTGCGTGATATTTGTAACAAAAAGTCCAGTTGGCACAGGGCATTGCGAAAAGCTAAAGTTTATAATTAGCAAAAAAGAGAAAAGGAAAAGTGGTTTTTTCATATTACAAATATAAAGATTTTTAATAAAACGAACAAAAACAACAGAAGAAGCTGTAAATCAAACTGTTAGACAAGTCTTTCTAAAACGGTTTTCAAAACATTTTAATGATAAAGCACTAGAGCAAAGTAAAAAAGCATTAGAGAGCTTTATTTTAAGCTGTTTACTTTTTTAAACACATAAATTGAGCTAGAGTGCCCTCTTTTACTGAAAAATGCAATTATATTAGAAATTAAGCCAATGGTAAATCCTTTCAAAAGTTTCTTTCGTCCAGATTTATATTCCTCACTTAAAACAGAAACATAGAAAGAATCAAAAATCATAGGTTTTACTTTTACTAAGTTAAATCCATGCTTTTTAAAAAGAGAGCGAATACTATTTTTTGAAAAATGCCAAAGATGAATAGGAACATCCCAAGCTGCCCAATACTCTTTATAGTAGTTGGCATCCCAACTTTTAAGATTAGGAACAGCTATAATTACAGTTCCATTTTTTTCTAAAATTCTGGAAAACTGCTCGATTGTTTCGTTTAAATTTGGAACATGTTCCAATACATGCCACATAGTAATAGTTTCAAAAGAATTATCATTAAATTGATTCAAATCTGTATTTTCTGAAACTTCTAAATTATAATTATTAATTGCTTGTAATCTAGCAATTTCTGAAGGCTCAATTCCTCTTGTCTTAAAACCAATATTTTTACAAGCATTTAAAAACTCTCCTGTTCCACAACCAATATCCAAATGGTTTTTTGATTTAGAGTGTTTTTGAACTAGCTTTAGTTTTTGTAGAATAGCATATTTTCTAACTATTTGATACAATCTTTCAAAAAGACCTTTACTAGTATTTGTATGAGAAATGTATTTTTCCGAAACATAATATTTTCCTAAATTCTCATCAGTTGGTCTTGGGTTAGTAAAAGTAAAATTACATTTACTACAACTAACAATTGTAAAATTTTCTTTTGATGTTGAATAGTCTTTACAGCTAAAAAGAACCGTAAAACTACCTTCATTACAAATAGAGCAGGTTTTTAATTTTTTCATCTTCCCATATAGATTAATAAAATATTAATATCTGAGGGGGAAACTCCACTTATTCTTGTTGCTTGTCCAATAGAATTAGGACAAATATTTTTCAGTTTCTCTTTTGCCTCAGCAGAAACAGAATGTAATTTATCGTATTCGAAATTCTTAGGAATTTTAATATTTTCCAATGAATACATTTTTTTAACCGCTTCCTTTTCTTTATCCATATAGCCATTATATTTTATATGAATTTCGGCTTGTTCGATTTCTGGTTTTCCAATATTATTTTCTTTAATAAAAGATTTTAATTTCTCACACTTTAAATCCTTCATGTTAATATGTGGCCTTGCTAAAATGTCTTTTAGTTTTTTCTTTTGACTTATTTCCGCACTTGCTTTTTTCTTTAAAATTGGATTTATTATTTTGGGTTCTATATTTTGCTTTGACAGAAAATGTAACAAACTTTCTTTTTTTGCTCTTTTCTTTTTTAGTTCTACAACTCTTTCTTTGTCTGCTAATCCAAGATTGTATCCAATTTCAGTAATCCGATCATCCGCATTGTCTTGTCTTAATAAAAGTCGATATTCTGCTCTAGAAGTAAACATTCTATAGGGCTCTTCAGTCCCCTTTGTAATTAAATCGTCTATTAAAACACCAATATAAGCCTCCGACCTAGAAAGTGTAAATGCTTCAAGTTTAGATATATTTTGATGGGCATTTATTCCTGCTATTATTCCTTGTGCGGCAGCTTCTTCATAACCAGTAGTTCCGTTTATTTGCCCACAAAAAAATAAATTTTTAATCAATTTTGTTTCCAAAGTTTGTTTTAATTGTGTAGGCGGGAAATAATCATACTCAACTGCATAACCAGCTCTTAGCATTTTCACCTTTTCTAACCCCTTAATTTTATGAAGTGCTTTAAGTTGAACTTGATACGGTAGAGAGGTGGAAAACCCATTTAAATAAATTTCAATTGTATTTCTTCCTTCTGGCTCAATAAAGAGTTGATGCTTATTTTTATCGGCAAAACGATTCAATTTTTCTTCAATAGAAGGACAGTATCTTGGTCCTGAACCTTGAATTCTTCCTGTAAACATTGGAGATTGATTAAAACCCTCTTTTAAAATGTTATGACACTCCTCATTAGTATAAGTAATAAAACAGCTTTGTTGGTTTTTTACAGCTTTAGTATTTGAAAAAGAAAATTTACTTGGGTTTATATCCCCCTTTTGCTCTTTGGTTTTGCTATAATCAATAGTTCTGCTGTCTAATCTTGGAGGGGTTCCTGTTTTCATTCTCCCATGTGTAAATCCTAAATCAATAAGCTGAGATGTTATTCCTTCTGAGGATCTTTCCCCCATTCTGCCTCCTGAGAATTGTTGTTTCCCAATATGCATAATGCCGCTCAAAAAGGTGCCATTACATAAAACAACCGCTTTTGCCTGTATTTCAAAACCTAAATTGGTTATGACACCAGTTACATTCCCTTTTTTATGTGTTAGCGCATTTACTGTGTCTTGCCAAAAACTGATATTATTATTTTTTTCCAAAGCGATTCTCCAATTTTGGGCAAAAATCATTCTATCGCATTGTGCTCTTGGGCTCCACATGGCTGGTCCTTTTGAAGTATTAAGCATTCTGAACTGAATGCTGGCACTATCTGTAATAATCCCTGACATCCCTCCTAGCGCATCAATTTCTCTTATGATTTGTCCTTTTGCAATACCTCCCATAGCAGGATTGCATGACATTTGCGCAATGGTTTGCAAATTTTGGGTAATAAGCAAAACTTTTGAGCCCAATTTAGCAGCAGCATGTGCCGCTTCACAGCCAGCATGCCCGCCACCTACTACAATTATATCGTATGTCTGTTCAAAAATCATATGTTTCACATGAAACAAATTTATAAAATACTGATAATCAGAAAATTAAGTTTGCAAAGATAAATAAAAATCTTCTTTCTCTCTCATAATTCCCTTCTCTTTTTTACTTTTATCATTATAGCCTAATAAATGTAAAACACCATGAATAATAACCCTAGAAAGTTCGTTTTCAAAAGGAGTACTGTGAATGGATGCATTTTCCCTTACCCTATTAATGCTTATAAAAATATCGCCAGAAAGTAAATCTTGATCAGAATAATCAAAAGTTATAATGTCTGTAAGGGTATCATGCCCAAGGTAAGTTTTATTCTTTTCATGCAAAAAAGTGTCATCACAAAAAATAAAATTAATGTCTTTTGCCGTTTTTCCTTCTTTTACAATTGTTTTTATAATCCACTTCTTTGTAGCTGCCTTTTGTTTTAGCTGAAAATTAGTTTCAGAATGAAATAGAATCATTGGGCTTTTTTACTAAGTTCATTAAAATATTCTGACACTTTCTTTTTATAAAAAGGAGAAAGTTGGGCAGGTTTTGTTTTGAGTAATTCCATTTGCTTTTCTTTTTGTTTTTTGTAGTCAGAATAGCTGTTATTTGTATTTATAAGCTCATATTTCCATTCGATTGATTCTTTTTTTGGTTCTTCCTCTTTTTCTCTTTCTGCCTTTTCAGCTTCTAGCAATCTGCTTAGAATATCTTCTTGCCTTCTAATCGTTTCCTGTGTTATTTTATTATTGACAATATCAATTTCATTTTCTTCCATTTTTTTTATCATTTTATCAATATTTCCTTTCTCCCCACTTTTCCCGATTTCGTCTCTTAGTTCTTGCAATTGCTTGCGAATGCTTTCTTGTTGCTGTGATAGCTTGGATAAGTTTTTACATTGGCCATTATTTAGTTTTTCTCCTTTCTTTTTTCCTTTTTTCCCCATCATCCCTTTCATTTGTTCATTCAATTTTTTCTGCATTTTTTTCAATTTTGAAAGAGATGGTTTCCCAGATCCTGGCTTGTTACATTGCTTGTTGCACTGCTTACTTCCTTTTTGTTTGTTTGCCAAATCTTTCTGCATTTGGTTTAGCATTTCCGATAATATTAAAGCTAAATTGTTGGCAGAAGTCATTGCAAATTGTTGCTCCCCCATTGCTTTATTTACGATTCTTTCTTCCAAGTTTTTAGTCGCGAAAGACATATTATTTTTTATTAAAGCAATTTCTTTATTCACGGCATGCTGAATTTGCACTACCCTTTTACTAAGGGCAAAAAGGGAATCCTCAATAATTACTGCATCATCCACTAATTTCTTTTGTGTTTTCACAAGATTTACATAAGAAGGACTGTTTTTTGGAGTAACCTTTACTTTTTGCATCAAATCTTCTTGCTCGAATGAAAGATGAATCAAATTTTCTAGAATTTGCCTTAAAGTTTCCATGTCTTCCTCTTGTGCAGAAGAGCAAGAACTTGCTTGCAATGTTTGTAATTTTTGTTCCAACTCATCCATTTTCTCTAAGGCATCATCCTGAGATTTGGACGATTTCTTTTTCTTATTTTTTTCTAAGGCATCTTTACTTTCTTGCATTTTTTCAGAAATTTCTTTTTCCTGAGTTTCAGTATTTGGCATTTTATTTTTCTCTTCCAACTGCTGATTTTTCTCTTCCAGCTGCTCGATTTCCTTTTTCAAATCGTCAAATTCCTTTTTCAAATTTTCTTGTTCTTTGGCAAGTTTTTCCGTGTCTGATTTTTTATCATCTGTTTTTTCTTTCAGCTCTTTTTGTTTCTCTTTTAACTCCTTAACTTTATCTAGGGCTTGTTCTAATTTTTGTTCAAATTCCAATTGCTTAAAAAGCTCCAAATTTCTATCTAATTCTTTTTCTAAATCAGCATCATCTTGTTCCATTTTATCTAGCATTTCCTTCAAATCTTCCTTATTCATCTCCTCCATCATTTTCTGCATCTCCTCCAAAAGTTTTTTTGTTTCTTCATCCAATACTTCATCAAACAATTTTTCTAATTGCTTTTGTTTTTCCAAAAGTTCAGGCGATACTTTTTTATATCTTTCTAGTTTTTTCTGTTTGGCTGAGTTCTTTTCTTTTAACTGTGTCATCTGATTTTGTAAAGCTTTTTGCTTTTCTACCAATGCCTCCATCTTTTTCTTTTCTTCCCAGCCCAACTTCTTTTTTTCTAGTAAATCCTTATTCAAGGATTTAATATCTTTTTTAATATCTTTTGCCAAATTAATGCTTTTTTGCAAATCAGATTTTATCCTATTTTCTTCTTTTTCCAACTGATTATTTAAGTTTTCCGCATTTGGCGCATTAAGATTAAAAAGCTGACTTTTAGTAAATTTTGAGCCATTTACTCCATCATTATCCCAAAGCTTAAAATAATAAGTGAGCTTATCACCCAATTCCAAATTAAGTATGGAAATATCTGTATGATGGAAAAATTGTTGTTGCGAAACTTTTTCAATAGTAATTTCTGTTACTTCAATAATCGTGCTATCTTTCTTTTTTATCTGATAACAAAATTCCAATTTGCTTATTTTATAGTCATCTTTTGCAATTCCGCTAAAAAATATTTTTTCTCCAATACTGTCAATTTCTTGCTCTACAATAATAGTTGGGTAAGCATCCGGAATAATATTTATATGATAAGCAATACTATCAGAAATCAAAAAATCATTTTCGGTAATAATTTGATAGAATTCAGATTGTTTAAATTGATAATTAAAAGCCATTCTATCATCCGTAATTTGCTTTGCCAAATACCGCTTTGTTTCTATTTCTAAAAACAATCTATCAGTATTTTTCACATCAAAGGACCAATTAACATGCGTCCCTTCCGGAATAGTTAAATCCCCAATATTAGTTAAGCTTTCGGTTTTTAATCCGGTATATTTTGGAGGAGAAAGTAAAAGTTCAAAGTTAATAATAGCTGGTTTTGGAAGAACGCTTAAAGTGTAATTTTTAGAATAAAATCCGTTTGCAGCAAAACGAAAAGTTCTTTCAGATACCACATTCTTAAACAAAAAGTGATAGTCGGTAGCATTGTCTTTTGGCAAATTAAACAGATGATTATCTATCTCAATATATACCATTGAAGGAATGCTATTCCCCTCCATATGTAGTTTCAACTTGAAATCATTTTGCATAATTACTTCCAAATTTTCCTCATCAATAATAAAATTAAAAGGGGCTTTTGGCTCAAAAAAGGTATTGTGTTTTATTATGCGTGCAGAGCTTTCCGTTAGTATGTGTTTGTTCCCAGAAGCAAAAAAGAACAATACAATTAGGAGTGGAAATGCTATCCATTTTGTGTATTTTTTATTTTCTGAAAAATTAATTACAGCAGAGAAAGAAAAAGAAGAAATTTCAGAAATTTTCTGATTAATACTCGCCTGAATTAAAGTGTTATCATCTTCACTCATTTTATTTAACTCTAAAACATTCAGCAGTTTATCATCTACCCCAGAAAAGTGTTTCCCAATTATTTCAGCTGCTTTTTCCATGCTCATAATTTTACCATATCGATACAAATGCAGCAAAGGAACAATCACAAATCGGTATAGAATAAAGGCATTGATAATAACATAAGTCCAAAATAAAATGGAACGAACAATTATATCAAACTGAGAATAATATTCTAAAACGGAAAAAACAAGAAAGAAAATCAGTAGAACAGATGCAGAATAAATCCCTCCACGAATCAATTGATTCTTGTAGAATTTACTGATAAACTCATTTAATTTATCAAACAAATGTTGTGTCGTATTTTTCATGGATTGCAAAGGTACAATTTTATCCTTCAAATTGTCAAACGCATTTATCTGATAAAGCTTATCTTTGCAGCCGAATAATTTTAATAAAATGTCAGAAGTAAGAGTAAGATTTGCACCAAGCCCAACAGGGCCACTACATATTGGAGGAGTAAGAACTGCATTATATAATTACCTTTTTGCTAAAAATAAAGGAGGAAAAATGATTTTGCGTATTGAAGATACTGATCAAACAAGATTTGTTCCAGGAGCTGAGGAATACTTAATTGATGCGTTAAAATGGTGTGGCATTGAATTGGATGAATCAGTAGTAGATGGGGGAGAATATGGGCCTTATAAGCAATCCGAAAGAAAAGCAATGTACTTGCCTTATGCCGAGCAATTGGTAAAAGATGGTTTTGCTTATTATGCTTTTGATACTTCAGAAGAATTAACAGCAATGCGTGAGAGAATGAAAGCTGCAGGAGTTCCTTCACCACAATACAATGCGGTTACTCGTACTACTATGCAAAACTCTTTAGCTTTATCAGAAGATGAGGTGCAAAAAAGATTAGATGCAGGCGATCCTTATGCTATCAGAATAAAAATGCCTAGAAATGAAGAGGTAAAACTAAATGATATTATTAGAGGGTGGGTAGTTGTAAATACAAACCATATGGATGATAAAGTTATCTTTAAATCTGATGGAATGCCAACTTATCATTTGGCAAATGTTGTTGATGATTATACTATGAAAATTTCTCATGTAATAAGAGGGGAGGAGTGGTTGCCTTCTGCACCTTTACATGTTTTATTGTATAAGTATTTAGGGTGGGAAGATGAAATGCCAGAATTTGCACACTTGCCTTTAATCCTAAAACCTGATGGAAACGGAAAGTTAAATAAAAGAGATGGAGATAGATTAGGATTTCCAGTTTTCCCAACTCAGTGGACTAACCCAGAAACAAAAGAAGTAAGTTCAGGTTACAGAGAAGGAGGTTATATTAAAGAGGCCTTTATAAATATGCTTTCTTTTTTAGGCTGGAACCCAGGTACTACACAAGAGATTTTCTCAATGGAGGAGTTGATAGAAGCTTTTAGTTTAGAGAGAGTAGGGAAGGCAGGAGCAAAGTTTGATTTTGATAAAACAAGATGGTTCAATCAGCAGTATTTAAGAGTGAAATCAAAAGAAGAATTAGCACAAGGTTTGCAAGTTATCCTAAAAGAAAATGGGGTAGAGGCTGATGATAAATTTGTTGCTACTGTTTGTGAACAGTTAAAAGAAAGAGCCACTTTTATAAAAGACATGTGGGAGGAAGGGAAATATTATTTTTCAGCACCAACTACTTATGATGAAAAAACTATCCGTAAAAAATGGAAAGAAGACACGCCAAAATATATGAGAGAATTAAAAGATAGGTTAGTTGGATTATCTGATTTCTCCTCAGAAAATATTGAGATAGAATTTAAAACATACTTAGAAGAAAATGAATTAGGAATGGGGAAATTATTACCTGCTTTTAGGGTGTCGTTAACAGGACTTGGAATGGGACCTTCTTTGTTTGATATTGCATCACTTTTAGGAAAAGAAGAAACAATAAATAGAATGGAAACGGCACTAAATACAATTAATTAATGGGATTAATTACAGTAGAAGGAATTAGGGTTTTTGCTCATCATGGGCACTTACCAGAAGAAGCAGTTTTAGGAGGACATTTTATTGTAAATGTTTGGGTAACTGCTGACACGGCTGAAGTAGAAAAAACAGACGACCTTAATGATACAGTGGATTATGTGAAAATCATAGAAATTGTAAAGGAGCAAATGGCAGTAAGAGCAGATATGATTGAAGTTCCTGCAAAAAGAATTGTCGATACAATCTTACCTTTACATAAAGTACAAAAAGTAAAAGTGGAGGTGCAGAAAATCGCCCCTCCTATTGATGCTGCTTTCGAAAAAATCTCAGTAACCATTAAAGCAGAGCGAAAGGACTTGCAAGAATGAGATAATTGATTAAATTTGCACACCTTTAAAAATAGGGTCTCGTGGCCGAGCGGCTAGGCAGTGCTCTGCAAAAGCATCTACAGCGGTTCGAATCCGCTCGAGACCTCAAAAGAAAAGCCCCAATTTGGGGCTTTTTTTAGTTTTAAGCGTTCTCAAAATGGCATATTATATAATAGAAAATATGCAGTTTTACTCTATAACTATTCTTTTTTCTACTGTTCCATCATCATAAATATAAAATAAAGGGGTATTTTTTGTTGGTTCTGTTTCTCTGCCTAAAAGATCTGTGATATGTAGTATCTTTTTATCTTTTATTTGTTCTTGTAAGCCAGTTGCTTGGGGGGTTCCTGTAGATTCTTGACCTCCATTTGCTTCTACACTAATTCCAGTATATATTTCTTTACTATTACTAGCATCATCTACAACAAATGCTAGAACATGTGCATTTTCAATATTGATTTGATCAATAGTTGTTGTTAAATCAAAAACATACTGATTACTATATAAACTGCCTTGAGTAGTTCCAGATGTGATAGGATCTCCCCATTGTCCATTACTTATATTTTCTCTAAATGTATGTTTATATATGTAAGGATTTGAAGTTGATGCTGATGACCCTGCTTGGTAGGTAGAAGTAAGACTATCTTCTGAGATTAAAATATATACACTAGTTGATGAATTGATAGTGCTAGTGAAGTAAACTTCAACATCAATAGTTAAGTTTTGACTTACTGAATTATAAACAGATTTTAGCCCAATATTTAATGGTGCAGTTTCTGCAGATATTGTTGAAGCATAAGGAGCCCATTCTGATCTGCTCTGTAATATATCACCATTAACTTGAATTCTTCTATTTATAAATGCTGATGGCATATACCTTGAACCTGAAGAAGGTGAACAATAGGATGCTGTGTAAAATGCATCTGTAAATTGCCTTCTAAAATCAGTCCCTCCAGTCGTTCCGGGGTCAGTATAACTTGAATTGGTAGGATTATAACTAATAGTATGCACCATTCCTGCAGGGTTTGATGAAATAATGCTTTCAAGTTCTGCATGACCCTGAGGGCAATTACCACATTTTATACCAGTAAACTCTTCAATTACAACATGTTTGCTTCCTACATCAGTATACACAATAGTTTGAGCAGAAGAGTTATATACAACGCTCATAAAGATAATAATTAAAGTTGATTTTTTCATAATTCTATTTTTTTTAGTGAATATTTAATTAATTTTAAAGTATTATTTTTCTATAACTATTCTTTTTTCCACTGTTCCATCATCATACATATAAAAGAGTGGTGTATTTGGTTTTTGGGGAGTTTCTTTACCTAAGATGTCTGTAGTTTTTAGAAGCGATTTACTTGTGTGTTTTGTTTCTGAAATTGCAGTTGAGCCACTACAATTATTACTGAAGTAATGTTGTGGGTCTATATCGTTTCCCATCCAATTAGCGGTAGACCAAGTAGGATTATCAACAGCTATGCAAGTTAAATTCGGATTACCACTAGTTTTGAAAGAATACAAAATAGAATTATTTCCACTTCTAACATCCAAACTGGTAAGTTGATTTACTTGACAATCTAATTCTCTTAAATCCACATTATTACTCAAATCTAAACTAGTAAGTAGATTAGCTATACAGTCTAGATATTTTAAAGCTATATTATTACTTACATCTAAAGAAGTGAGTTGTGTAGAAACAACAAACAAACCTTCTAAAGCAGTAGCTCCACTTACATCTAAAGAAGTGAGTTGAGTACACTCATCACACCACAATTCAGTCAAAAGCGTATTATTACTTACATCTAAAGAAGTCATTATATCATTATTTCCACAATCCAAATAAGTTAAAGCAGTATTTTGTGTTAAATCCAAAGATGGAAGATCGTAATTCCCGTTCAAAACCAAATAAGTTAAAGTAGTATTATTACTTACATCAAGGCTTGTGAGTTGATTGTCATAGCACCACAATTCAGTCAAAAGCGTATTATTACTTACATCAAGTGTTGTGAGTGGATTAACAGAACAATCCAAATAAGTTAAAGCAGTATTTTGACTAACATCAAGTGTGGTGAGTTGATTACTAAAGCAATCTAGGTATTGTAACATAATGTTATTGGTGATGTTTATAGATGTAATCGAATGTCCTTGACAACGCAAATAAATTAAACCAATAAAATCTTCAAGACCTGTTAAATCAGAAACAGTAGAGACATTGTTGAAATCTAGGGTATCTATCCAATCAATATTTGCAGTAGTTACATAATCATCATTAGGTATTCCGTTACCCATTCCGTTGTTTTCTAAATAATCTTCAAAAAGATCATCAGGCACATAGGTTTGTTGTTGCCCAAAGCCAATCATTGGTAAAGCAATTAATATCAGTAGTAGTTTTTTACTCACATTAAAAAAGTTTTTATTTGTGTTCCTGAATACTTTGTATTTCATAATCTTAAATTTTAATCTCCTCAAACATACTCAAAATAAACAAATTGTCAAAATTCCGCACATTTTAAAATTCACTTCTTCTCTATTAATTTAATAAATGTTAAATTTGCTTCCAATTTTAAACAAATGATTTCAAAACTAAAAATTATAATAGTTGTAGTTTTTGCCCTTATTCCATCTGTAATTATGGCGCAATGCAGCATCACTTTGGATGAAGCAACGCACATCAATTGTTATGGCGATAATACTGGGGCAATTAGCGTAAATGTGGCATCTAGCCCAGCAACTACCCTTTATTTCTGGACAGGGCCTTTGGGTTTTTCTTCTGTTGTTAAAGATATTTCTAATCTTTTGGCTGGCGATTATCAGCTAATTGTAAATGAAACAAGCACTTCTTGTACTGATACTTTCAACTATACTGTGCAACAACCCCTTGAAATAACGGCAGAATTTACGCTTTCTGGCCTATGCGTTTTAGGTGATTCTGCTGATGTTTCTACTTTAGTTTATGGAGGAACGCCACCTTACACTTATCTATGGAGTACAGGAGTAACAACTGCATCAATTAATAATTTACCTCCTGGAGCGTATAATCTTAAAATTAATGATAAAAACGGATGTGTAAATTGGGGTTTTCTTACAGTTGCAATTCCTTCACCACTTCAAGCATATATGAGTATTTCTGATGCGGATTGTAAAGATGATAATACGGGTTCTATTCAAGCTTTCGCAACAGGCGGAACGCCACCCTACGATTTTTATTGGGAAGAAGGTCTTATAGAATATGATGACTCTTCAACTAGTATTCTTTCTAAGCTATTGCAAGGCACTTATGCAGTAGAAATAATTGATGATATGGGTTGTGTACTAAATGATACCGCTACAGTAAATCACAATCCTCAAATTTGCTTAGAAATTTATTCTGCTTTTTCTCCAAATGAAGATGCAATTCATGATTTTTGGGAAATAAAAAATATAGAATTTTACCCTGAAGCATTGGTGGAGGTTTATAGAAGAACAGGCGAAAGAGTGTTTAGAGCAAGAGAATATAAAAACACTTTAAAAGATGCTTTTACTGGAAAACTAAATGGGAAAAGGTTGCCATCTGCTACCTATTATTATATCATTAATCTGGAAAATGGAGACGAGCCGTTTACAGGAACCGTAACTATAGTAAGATGATGAAAAAAATTGTAATTATATTATTTTTTGTAACCTTTACACAGCTTTCCACAGCTCAACAAAATCCTGTTTTTTCTCAATATTTTGCAAATGAAATAGCATACAACCCTGCAGTTGCTGGAAGTAAATCCTACAATCCATTTATAATTATCACGCGTCAGCAGTGGCTTGGATTTAAAGGAGCTCCACTTACGGCAAATATCAGCTATCATGGAGCGCTTAATAATCGGTCTGGTATTGGAGGAAGTGTGTATCATGACAGAACAGGGGAAGCAACAAATAGTGTTTTAGAATTTGATTATGCCTATCATATTCCTCTTAATTATGATAAAGTTAATTTGTCTTTTGGGATTGCTGCAAAAGCAATGTATTACACTTTAGATTTAAAAGAAGAAAGCCTTCCTCCGGGAGAAGACCCTGCTTTTAATGCAAGTGCTTTTAATCAATTTTTAGCAGATGCTTCCTCAGGGTTATATTTATATGGGAAGAATTTTTATGTAGGATATTCTGTTTTGAATATGTTGCAATCCAAATTTAATAAAGAGGAAGGAAAGGGTTTCAGTACAAATAATTTACATAGAAATTATATGGGTATGCTAGGGTATAGATATGAGTTTAATCAAGATATTCATTTTGAGCCATCTATATTAGTCCGAAAAACAGAAAATTTAAAATCAGAATATGATTTTACAACTAGAGTGTTTTTTAGAGATGCTTTTTGGCTTGGTGCAAGTGTAAAAACCAACAGTTCTGCCTCTGCATTAGTCGGTTTTAAATCTGGGAAAATGCATATTGCTTATGCTTATGATCACTATTTTAGTGAAATAACCTCCTATCAATTCGGTACTCATGAACTTTCTATTTCTTTTAAGATTCCATCTATGATGAGCCAAAGGCACATCAGTTTTTGGAGTTATTAAAGGTCAACTCAAATGAAAAAAATTGAACATATTGGCATTGCGGTAAGGGATTTACAGAAAGCAGAAAAAATATTTTCTACTATTTTCGGCAAAAACGCTTATAAAACAGAAGAGGTAATTTCAGAAAGTGTAAAAACCACTTTTTTTAAAGTAGGGGAGAGCAAAATAGAGTTGGTTGCTGCTACCAATACTCAAAGTCCTATTGCAAAATATTTAGATAAAAACAGAGAAGGTATGCACCATATTGCTTTTGCAGTGGATGATATTGAAAAAGAAATGACTCGCCTTAAAAAAGAAGGGATTCGCCTTTTAAATGAGACACCAAAAACAGGAGCCGACAATCAGCTAATTTGCTTTTTGCACCCTAAAGATACTTCTGGCGTGCTTATTGAATTGTGTCAGGGAAAGGCATAAAATAGTTTCAAAAATCTTGTCATCTTGATTGAAATGAAAGATCTACAATTTCTTTCCATTATATTCTTTTACCTTGAAGCAAAAGAATAAGGTCAATTAAAAAAAATCGCCCCTGTTTTAGAGGAGACACCTTTTTAAAAAAAGGAGAGGAGTATAAATAAAATTCTTCTAAAACAGGCTACAAATTTCTACTCCATCCTGTAAATGATGACAGTTGATTCCTAATTTTTTAGCCGCCTTAATATGTTGAGGGGAATCATCAATAAAGAAAACTTCATTTGGCTTTAATCTATTTTCCTCCAATATAATTTGAAAGGCGTTTTTATCTGGCTTTCTAAATCCTATTTCGTGCGATAAATACATTTTATCAAACAAAGCAGAAAATTCCTCCCAGTTCTTTTCTCCTATCTTTTTTCTAAAAGCTTTGATGTGAATTTCATTGGTATTGCTTAGCAAAAATATTTTGTGTTTTCTTTTAAGTTTCTTGATGCAATCCAATCTGCTTTGTGGCAAATCAAGTAGCATGGCATTCCAAGCATTTTCTACTTGTTCTACTCTTGCATTTTTGCACTCTTTTTTAAGCTGTTGCAAAAATTCTTTTGGGCTAATTACCCCTACTTCAATTTTATCAAAAATGGGATTTTGTACTTTTTTAGAATAAAACAAATCTGCATTTTCCACCCCTAATTTTTCAAAGGCAGCAATAGTAAGTTTGTAGTCAATATTCAGAATTACGCCTCCTAAATCAAAAATTAACGCTTTACAATTTTTCATTGTGCAAATCTGCTAAATAATAGAACAATTTTAATAGTTTTGCACTTCCTTTTTTAAACAGGGCCCATAGCTCAGCTGGTTAGAGCACTTGACTCATAATCAAGGGGTCGC
>JACKQG010000342.1_pt1 | contig 68805 bp, 64 predicted proteins | sample 8237621 | NCBI WGS metagenome assembly JACKQG01 (sample SAMN15677084, study PRJNA649215) | marine metagenome | biome: marine; feature: Black Sea; material: saline water; isolation source: suspended particulate matter (SPM) from the Black Sea western gyre | collected 2013-06-09/2013-06-10 | depth... | reverse complement strand
ACCCCAGTATCTTTGCTTAGTAATAGAGTTATCTCTTAAATTCTCAAGCCAAGCTTCAAAAGCATGACCTCCTGTTTTTGGTATCCAGTTAATTTTTTTATTAAACTCAATCATCTTTGGTTTAAGATCTTCAACTTTGAAAAACCATTGTTTTGTTGTCCTAAAAATAACAGGACTTCCACATCTTCACCCTGCGGGAACTCAATCAAATGACAACCCGGGAAATTACAGAACTCATGGATCTCACCCAACAGAACTGCTGGACAATGCTTCATCGGGCCCGCCTCTCCATGAAGCAATGTCTTAACTCCAAATGGTTTACAAAATAACCATCATCTCCACAGGCAAAAACATCGAAACTAAATTAAATTTTATGGGAATGAAACAAATTCGCAACATCCTCCAACTTCACACTTAAAACTTAAAACTTAAAACTTAAAACTTAAAACTTTTACAAAACATGTATTCCTGTAAAGAAATCGCTGAACTCATATCCCAATCGATGGATCACCAACTAACCCTCCGCCAGAAAATCGGCTTCTATCTCCATCTCTCCATGTGCACATTCTGTGTGCGCCATAAAAAACAGATGGATTTTCTCAAACAACTCCTTGACCTGAACAAAAAACAACCGGACGTAATCCACCGCTCAATGACGCTTTCGAGAACAAAAAAAGAAGAAATCAAAAAATGCCTTCGTGATCATACCCATTCCTGAGTATCACCCCCCAAGAATTTTTATTTTTTCTGTAAGGTTTTCTCCACTCCTCCGTCTAATAATCAAAAGAAAATATTTGCTACTGCTGATATCAGCTCACGCTGATCATTAATGACTTCAGCACAAATTTCCACAAATGAAGGAGGAAACATTATGAACGCACTTATAAAAAATACAATGACCGTATTGGCGCTGGCTCTTTCTCTCTCACTTGTCCTTGGTACGGCTATCAGTGCCAATGAGATGAACTTCGACAGGCTTGCTGAGAGTGAAATCGTTACAGGAATTGATAGAGATAATTGCCGTTATGATGTGGTAGAAGATATTTATTTTTGTAAGCTGTAACGGCAAAAAAAAAAGGAGATCACCATGAAAACAAAAATTAATCGTGTACTGACTGGAGTTGCTTTGCTTGCCGCACTGAGTCTTGGACTGAGTGCCTGTATCCAACGGAATATTACAGAAGACCCGCTTTATCAAAGGGTTCCCGCAAAGGAACATGTAGAAAAATTCCCTGAAGGACACCAGGGTGGCCAGGGAGATTTCTGTCATTATGATGAAAAAGCTGATGTTTATTTCTGCGCCTACTAGACAAGTAAACCCACGAATCAAAATCATCCCGGAAGAAGCTTGCTGAAGCCTCTTCCGGTTTTTTATTTACTTCCCCTGAAGGTCTTTTTCACTTTCCCGGTCTTCCTCATCGCTGTCATTAAGCATATTTTCTTCCATTTCCGTGAGATATGCCAGATAGCGGGCCCCTTTCTCAGCCTGTTCTGCTATACGGCGGATACGGGCGATTATATCAAGACAGTGCGCTGTCTTTCTTACCGATATTTCTCCCCTGGTAGCCGCCTGCAGGAGATTGTTTTTTATAACTCGATACTCGTCTTTAACATCTTCAAGCTCGTCTTTACAGGCTTCCGCGGAGTATTCTTCCAGTTCAACATTAACCTTCCGCAACAATTTTACAGCATTGCTCTTATATCGGGTTAATTCGACAATAATCCCGGGATGACTGACCACATGACCCGGTTCAGACTGGAATCTGGCAAGATCAATGGCTAACTGGGCCATGTCCCGATGATACCCGGCTACACGCAAGGCATTAGGAAGCTGGTTTGCCAACTCTACCGGCAGATTCTTCTGCTGCATTTCCTTGCCGAATTCACCTATGGCCCTGTTTAATTTATCAATAACCACCTTATCAAGAGCCAGGCGCTTTCCCGGAACGGTTTCCGTACTGATAGCTCCTTTTGCCATACGCCTGGCAATGACGCCTGTTCGCTTAAGCTCCATTTCCAATGCATGCAGAGCAAGTGCCGGAGTAACCAGAACATTACGGTCCAGAAATTTAGGTCGCGATTCATCCTCTTCAGCAGTCCTGAACCTCTTTTTCAGAAAGACCACGAGCCTTTTTGAAAAAGGATACAAAAGTATGACACCAAGCAGATTAAACGTCGTATGGAAAAGGGCCAGGAGAATAATGGGTGAATCATCCATCCCTATACCTTTCTGCAGACCCTGGAGTCCGGTCAGCAAAAATGGCAGGGCAAGTAATGCCACCAGGCCTGTAACAATATTGAAAAGAACATGAGCACCGGCAAGCCTTTTCGCATTTGGTGTCGCACCAATAACGGAAAGAGCCGCTGTTGAAGTGGTTCCTACATTGGCGCCAATTACAGCAACAGCGGCAAAAGTTAAAGGCACAACACCCCCGGCAACCGCAGTAAGGATTATGGCAATGGCTGCACTGGAGGACTGCATAAGAAAGGTGAGCACAAAACCAATGCCGACAAAAAGCAGAATGGCGCCAACACCTTCCCACGCCAGTCCGGCCATTTGCAGATTATTCCCCATGGAACCAAATGCAGTTTTCAAAACATCTATGCCGACAAAAAAGATACCGAATCCTGCCAGGGCTTCACCAACGGAACCATAGCGCCCTTCAGAATAAACAACACGCAGGAACATACCCACGCCGATAGCAGGAAGCGCAAAGATCTTGAGATTAACTTTAAAGCCAATCATTGATACAAGCCATCCTGTCGCGGTTGTACCGATGTTTGTGCCATAAATCAGACTGACCGCATGACCGAGGTCTACCAGACCTGCATTGACAAAACCTATGGTTGCGACAGTGACTGCGCTGGAAGACTGCACCAGGGAGGTAAGAAATGCTCCGGTACATATTCCCAGGAAAGGCGTCCGTGTTGACCTTTCGAGGATATTGCGCAAAGAGGCGCCCGCAGCATATCTCAAACCATCAGTCATCATCTTCATTCCCAGAAGAAAAAGACCTATCCCGCCGATAAGACTGCCAAACATACTCATGGTCATGATGTCATGTTCTCCTGTCTTTTCGCTGTCACCTTATTAAAGCAGAGCCTCTGCTCGACAGATGGCTGTTGGCCGGTCAAACTGAAAAGGGCAATAGCAAAAGCAGAAACAACAAAACCGGGAACGATTTCATACATATCAAAGATACCGCCGCTTAACTGTTTCCAGACAATAACCATAAGACCACCGCTCACTATTCCAGCCAAGGCTCCATTTCTGTTTGTTCTTTTCCAGAAAAGAGAAAACAGGATTAGGGGCCCGAAAGAAGCGCCGAAACCGGCCCAGGCATACGCAACCAGATCAAGCACTTTGTTTGCCGGGTTCATAGCCATAACACAGGCAACGGCGGCAACGACTACCACTGTCACACGACCTAGCCAGATAAGCTCCCTCTGACTGGCATCTTTACGGAAAAGAGCTTTATAGAAATCTTCGGTCAGGGCAGATGCAGCAACCAGGAGCTGGGAATCAGCGGTACTCATGATAGCCGACAGGATCGCGGCCAGACATATTCCGGCAATAACAGGATGAAACAAACTTTCCACAAGAAGAATAAATACCTTTTCACTGTCGGCCAGCACCTCGGAAAAATAAACCTTCCCACTTATACCTGCCAGGACAGCACCAACCATGGATATGGCCGACCATATCATGGCTATACGGCGGGCTTTTGGAACTTTACTCTCATGCTTGATGGCCATGAAACGTGCCAGGATATGGGGCTGACCGAAATAACCAAGCCCCCAGGCAAGCAGGGATATTATTGCTGTCACGGAGAGTGTCTCACCGGCAGCTGAGGAAAACGGATTGAGGAAATCTGAATTGGCAGCACTCAGCTCAGACAGGGTCGCTACTACATCCCCCGAGTGACTGAACGCTATAACTGGAACTACAGCCAGGGCAAAAACCATGAGAAGGGCCTGGATAACATCGGTCAGGGAGACCGCAAGAAATCCGCCAAGAAAGGTATACATAACGATGGCCAGCGTACCGGTTACCACAGCCCATTGATACGGAAGACCAAAGACCGTGGTGAAAAGCTTGCCGCCGGCCACCAGCCCGGAACTCGTATAAATCAGGAAGAAAAAGAGAATGAGAAGTGCGGAGACAATGCGCAGAAGGCGGGAGGTATCCTGGTATCGCTGTTCAAAAAAGTCCGGGAGGGTCAGGGCATTTCCGGCCAGTTCGGTATACGTCCTCAGCCTGGCTGCCACCAGTTTCCAATTGAACCAGATCCCGACAAGAAGCCCGATCCCTATCCAGATTGCTTCCAGACCTGCAACATAGGCATATCCAGGAAGACCCAAAAGGAGCCAGCCGCTCATATCTGAAGCTCCGGCGCTCAGAGCTGCTACGAGACTGCCGAGTTTCCTGCCACCAAGGATATAATCAGCCAGATCATGGGTACGTTTCCAGGCCGCAATCCCAATCCCAAGAAGTACTGCCAGATAAACCGTAAAAGTCAGCAGAATAATGGAACTGTCCATACGTTATTCCCGTAACATTATTTTCGAATAACACGGGCGGTCTGCAGCAAAGCCCATCCCTCAGGATCAGAAGTCATCCCTGTGTATTCACCATCCAGACGCCATGAAGAAAGATGATCAAGAAGCTGGTTCGCCAGTTTTTTCCCAAGCTGCACGCCTTCTTGATCAAAGGAATTAATATTCCACAGAAACCCCTGAAAAGTTATTTTAGCTTCATATATTGCAAGAAGGGCCCCCATTGTCTGCGGTGTAAGCTTGTCAGCCATGAGAATGGAGTTCGGCCTGTTACCCGGGAACGTCCTGTTCGGGTTATCATCTTTGTGGCCGACTGCCAGGGCAAGGGACTGGGCAAGAAGATTGGCCACCAGTTTCTCCTGGGAGGTTGTCTCGTGAATCAGGATATCCTGATCGTACTGGGATTCCCGAAACCCTACAAACTCAACGGGAACAACCGTTGTTCCCTGATGGATGAGTTGATAAAAGGCATGCTGGCCATTGGTTCCCGGTTCTCCCCAGACAATGGGCCCCGATTGATATGGCAAAAAATCCCCCTGACGGTTTATGGCTTTTCCGTTACTCTCCATATCGCACTGCTGCAGGTGGGCGGCAAATCGTATCAGCCCCTGACTGTAGGGCAGTACCGCCAAGGTCTCGCAGTCAAGAAGATTATGATTCCATATGCCAAGGAGTGCCATGAGCAGAGGAATATTCTTGGTAATATCTCTTTCTTCAGCGGCCTTATCAACCATGTCAGCTCCGCGAAGAATCTTCTCAAAGGCTGCATAGCCCAGAGCAAATCCGAGCATGACTCCGCCGACCATGGAAGTAACACTGTAACGGCCGCCTATATAGTCAAACATATAAAAAGAGCGGAGATATTTCGGGGAATCCATGGGACTTCCCGCCCCAGTCACGGCAACAAAATGAAGTGCAGGGTCAAGACCGGCTTTCACATAAGCGGCCCGAACAAGTTCCTCGTTGGTCAAGGTTTCCAGGGTAGTACCACTTTTTGAAACAACATTTACCAGGGTACGGGAAAGATCAAGTTTATTAAGAACTGACGCTGCATCATCAGGATCGACATTGGAGATAAAATGAACACGGCGGCCGGCAACCTGATAGGCACTGAGAGCATGGTAAAGAGCTCGAGGACCCAGATCAGATCCACCAATGCCCACTTGGACCATATCGGTAAAACCCGCACCTTCACTGTTAACAATGACTCCTGCGTCAATATCTCCGAGAAACTTCCTGAGCTTGTCGAGTTCCTGCCTGGCCTGTGCCGTTGCTTTCGGCTCACAGGGTGACTCAGTAAACAGATCCCGACAGGCTGTATGCAGCACCTGGCGGTTCTCACTGTCATGACCCTCGATACGATTAATCACCTGCCCCCGCTTCATATCCAGGAACTGGTCAACAGCTCGGCTTTCATCCGCCAGTTGCTGCAGCGCCTCCAGCACATCATCATTAACCCTCTGTGTCCCGTAGAGAAGATCAAATTCGCCATTGGAACAGACATACTTTGAGATGCGTTCTGTCGTTATGATATCCGGCCTGGTAAGATCGACTGCTGACGCTGCCAGATTCTTCAGGGCTGCATATGCCGGCAGTTGATCAAGATTCCTGAAAGCCATAACCTGCTCCTTAGTGCATTAACGAACATTTATTCGTAACTGTTCACAGTTTCTTCCTCTCCTGACCTTCCTCCTCAGAGGAGGCCAACTGATACACCCTGACTTTACGACTGCGTGGAAATTCTCTTTTTGCAATAGACTTCAAAAGTTTAGGGAGATCACCAAAAGAAACCGCATACTCATGCTCCTCATACCCTCTCTCCCGGACAGCAAGAAGATCCTCACCCTCAATAATAATGGAAACACCACGGTTACGCTTGTAAGTCAGGATCTCCACGCCTTGAGGAGCAGAAAGTTTTTTCAACATCTGGACCGCACGTTTAATAGCAGTATCGATATTTATAAGGGCCATTTTAAGATGGTAAAAAAGAAATTTTTCGAATTTATTATTTTTATCGCCTATCCCATACTAATTGTCAATTACTTATAGGTTGCCTTATGATTGCCAGAAGCTCCGTGGTTTTTTGTTCCATCAGCCGCCTGTCACCGCGGGACTCGACATTAAGCCTCAAAACAGGTTCAGTATTCGATTTTCGAACATTAAAGCGATACCCGTTGCAGACCATACTGAGCCCATCCGTATAATCCTTCTCCAGACACTCATCAGCAAAGGCCGATTCTATGGCAGCGATTGCAGCATCCGGGTCATCCACCCTGTTATTGATTTCACCGCTCACCGGATAGGCCTCCATGCGGTCACGGATAAAATCCGAGAGCGAACGCCCTGTCTGGCTGATAAGCTCTGCCACCATAAGCCAGGGGATCATTCCGGAATCACAATAGGAAAAATCCCTGAAATAATGATGGGCGGACATCTCCCCACCATAGATCGCGTCTTCAGCCCTCATTCTTTCTTTGATAAAAGCATGCCCGGTCTTGCTCATGACAGGGATTCCTCCGCAAGCTTTTACAACCTCCTCGGTATTCCATGTCAGCCTGGGGTCATGAATTATCTTCCCCCCTGGATGCCGGGCGAGCATCGCCTCTGCCAACAAACCGACAATATAATATCCTTCGACAAAAGCCCCTGTTTCATCAAAGAAAAAACAGCGGTCAAAATCACCATCCCAGGCAATGCCGAGATCGGCTCCATTCTCCACAACCGCTTTCGCCGTCGCTTCCCTGTTTTCAGGAAGAAGGGGATTGGGGACACCATTGGGAAAACTGCCGTCAGGCTGATACAGAATCTTCACAAGGCTGAATGGGAGCATTGGTGAAAGCTTATCTATCACGGCACCTGCACCGCCATTTCCGGGATTCACAACTAACTTAAGAGGCTTGAGGTTGTCACAATCCACATAGCTCAAAAGATGGGCAGCAAATGCAGCCTGATTGTCCATGGAAGTCATACTTCCCCTCTGCTCGGCCTTAAACACTTCTCCTGAAATGGCCCTTTGCTCAATATCTTTCAGGCCGGTATCACCACTGATCGGCACAGCACCTTTTCGCACCAGTTTCATCCCATTGTATTCGGCCGGGTTATGACTGGCAGTCACAATAATCCCACCATCAACATCGAGATGAAAAGCGGCAAAATAAATTTCTTCAGTACCACACAATCCAAGATGCACTACGTCAACACCGGCGTCCATCAAACCATCAGCCAGCGCTGCAGTAAGAGATGGGCCGCTGAGCCGGATATCATGGCCTACGGCTATTTTCTCTGGTTTAAAAATAGCAGCATACGCCTGACCTATTTTATAGGCTAGATCCTTATCAAGCTCTTCCGGCACTTTGCCTCGAATGTCATATGCCTTGAAACAATTCAGAGATGATGTCATAGATTCTCCTTACTAAGGCCATTCATTTGACAATGGCACAATTGATCATTATTGTCGCTTAACACAATGCTGCCATTATAATCTAACCCAGATAAACTGAGAAGGCACTAAAGTAAACAAGTCGCAAAGCGACACTTCTCAAGATCTTGAAGATTAATTGTAACTATTCAGCAAAAAAGCTTATAGTTTCGAAAATCACCGAACTGTAACTGTTCAGAAGTGTTCTAGGTAAGCGCAGACTCCGGATGCGCACAAACAGGCCGCCGAACTATATAACCATATGTGAGAAGGCCTAATCGTGTGTGTAGGTGAGCGAGTTCGCGAGACTCCGGATGGAGTGCTCCTGAACAGTTACGATTAAATTTTAACAGGATACTCCATGCAATCACTTTTACCCAAAATGATCTCCCGGCAGATGGCCGAATTATACAAAGATATGGAAGATGCGTATGACCAGGTTGCCGTACAGCTGGATTTCACATGCAACGGATGTCAGGATAACTGCTGCGACAGTTATTTCCTCCATCACACCTATACAGAATGGGCCTATTTATGGGAGGGGCTGAATGCTCTTTCTGAGGAAAAGCGGGAATATTTTAGTGAAAAAGCCCAGAGATATATTCTGGAAAGTGAAAAGATGCTGGCTGCAGAAAAACGTCCCGACATCATGTGTCCGCTCAATGAAGATGGCTTATGCGGCCTCTACAGCCACAGGATGATGATATGCCGTCTCCATGGAATACCAGCAATGATGACGCGCCCGGACGGGAAACAGCTTACTTTTCCAGGATGTTTTCGCTGTCAGGAGATTACCGAGAAAATGGAAGACATTCCCAGGATGGAGCGAACCGCACTCTTTCAGAGACTGGTTCAGCTGGAAACCGGCTGGCTTGGGTCAAGGCGGAAAGTTCTGCCAAAAGTGAAGAAAACAATTGCGGACATGATTGTCCAGGGACCGCCGCTTTTCAGCGCATCAGTAGTGTAAATGGCAACTATTCAGCAGTACTTCTGAATAGTTATAAATGTTTTCATATCAAGGACTTGAGGACTTCGCACTCCCGGCAGACATCCAGCTTGTCTTTGCAATTCCTTTCGGCACAGCAATCACACAACGTTCCGCATAAAAACCAGCAGAGATGTCCGGCCTGAAACTCCCAGGCTGGGCATTCTTCTTTACGGTCGCAGTTTTTCCTTTCCCAGCAAGGCTTGGTTTTTTCTGTACCCCTTCTTTTGTTGGTAAGGAGGAAAAATATCTGCCGCTCAATATGAGAGGGTATGGATCGCCATCCCTGCTCATAGCTGTGAATTGCCTTCAATGATACTCCAAGAAGGGCCGCGAGCTGTTTCTGCGTTTTACCTATCTTTTTTCGTATCTTGGCAAATTCTACTTTTTCCATAATCTTAATATCCTGTCTCTGAATGCCCCTGCAGCCTTTTCCTTGCCGTCCGGAGCAAAATAAACCTTTTCGCTATCGCTTCTCACCACATCGTGGTATTTGCAATAAGTACCACAATGCAAATCCTGTGTCGAGTTTTATTGCCATTGATTCAAAAGAAAAAGGCCGATTCTGCCACACTGATGCAGAATCGGCCTTTCCTGATACTCTATTAAAGCCCGGTTATGGAAGCAACTTACCCCCGGATCATTTCAGCAATCTGAAAAGCAAGTTCCAGGCTCTGCTCAGCATTAAGACGAGGGTCACAGTTTGTCTGATAATTCTCAATCAGGTTTTGATCGGCGATATTTCGTCCTCCTCCCGTACACTCTGTGACATTGTCACCAGTCAGCTCAAAATGAACCCCACCAGGAATAGTCCCCTCGGCCCAATGGATTTCAAAAAAGCTTTGAATCTCCTGGAGGATATTATCAAAACTCCGGGTCTTATATCCTGTTTCGGCAGTATAGGTGTTTCCGTGCATGGGATCACAAACCCATAACACCTTATAGCCAGTCTGCTTGATCGCCCGGACAAGAGGCGGCAGATGCTTTTCTATCTCTTTGGCTCCAAAACGGGTAATCAGAGTCAAACGGCCCGGCTCGTTTTCCGGATTCAGTTTTTCAATAATTGCCCGGAGTTCATCAAGATCGTGCTTCGGGCCAACTTTCATTCCAATCGGGTTACGAACTCCCCGTAAAAATTCAATGTGAGCTCCATCAAGCTGACGCGTCCTATCCCCTATCCAAACCATATGAGCGGAACAATCATACCATTGACCGGTAATTGAATCCTGCCTGGTAAGAGCTTCTTCATAGCCGAGCAGGAGAGCCTCATGAGACGTAAAAAAGGCAGCCTGATTCAACTGTGGGATATCGGTATCCAGGCCAATTGTTTTCATGAAATTCAAGGCCTGATCAATATTACGGGCCAATTTCTCATAGGAACGACCCAAGGGGGACGTTTTAACGAATTCGTTATTCCAGGCATGAACCCGATGCATTGCAGCATAGCCGCCCCGGGTAAATGCCCGGGTAATATTCATGGTAGCGGCAGCCAGATGATATCCTTCCACCATACGGCTGGGATCAGGGCGTCTGGCTTCCCCTGTGGGCTCCGGACTGTTAACCATATCACCGCGGTAACTGGCCATCTCGACGCCATCGACATTTTCTGTATCGGAAGATCGCGGTTTGGCATACTGGCCTGCCAGCCTGCCCACTTTAATGACGGGTTTACCACCGGCATAACTGAGAATAACAGCCATCTGCAATATGACCTTAAGAGTCTCCCTAATCCCTGGCGCTGTACAGTTATTGAAATCTTCGGCACAATCACCGCCCTGGAGAAGAAATGCCCGTCCTTCGACGCAATCTGCCAGATGTTTTTTCAAAGTCCGTATTTCACCGGCAAACACCAGAGGCGGAAGCTTGGAAATCCTATCAACAGCCTTTTGATATTCATCCTTATCCGGCCAGTTAGGCTGCTGCAGCGCAGTATAATTCTGCCAGCTTGATTTTGTCCACTCAGACATTGTTTACGTTCTCCAAATTTATTCTTTATTTTTTAGCAATTGCTCAGGAGTACTGCTGAACGATTACTCTTTCCCTCTCCCTTCCGAAGCCTCGGGAAGGGCGCAAGGACCACCTGCACAGCAGACCTCAATATCGTACGCATTCAATATTCGCAACTCCCTTTCCCGCTTCTTCTCATCAGGAAAAGGGGCAAACCCCAGTTTGTCAGCCAATGCCAGGGCCTCTCCATAAGCGGGAATCCCATCGAGTCCACGCCTCAGGATTTCACCGGTATATGTATCAAGAAGTTCAGCATCTTCACCATTGGTTACAACAGCTAAAGGTATCTGATAGTTTTCATCCAATACCCTTGCTGCGGCTATCGCTGACCGCTCCCGCGTCACAAGAGATCCAGGTGCATACCGGATAATCACAATACGCTTTCCGTTACTACTGAGCACCATGGACATCTTGGATGAAACAAACTGACCATTGTACAGAGTTTCTATTTTCTCGCCGATTTTTATATCTTTTTTTTCGTACCCTTTTTCTTCAACCAGATACCGGGCCAGCTTTTGCCTGTAGCGCTCATCATCCGTATCAACAATTATTTCTCCTGTTACAAAATCCTTACAGGTGCCATAAACAATATGATGCAGAGGTATATCAGCCATAATAGTTTTTCATACGCAAAAAGGGGCCAATGGCCCCTTTACAGCTCTCTCTTCCAAGAGAATCCTCATTGATTTTCTTTCCCGTCGAAACGGAAAATCTAATAATTCAAAGATATTAGCCCTGAAAATTATAATTCAAGCCAGGACTCAGAAAAGATATTCTGTCCGGAAAGAACCTTGTAGGTTTTATAATGCTCAAGAGCAACACCCTGAAGAGTTGCAGGATCAGGATCGTTACCATCCATCATTCCATGCACCAGGTCAACATACTCCTGCCGCTCGCCTTTACAGATAGCCATGAGCTCAGCGTCATAGGAATTAACGATGGCACTGGTCATCCCGTATTTCATCAGCATCATCAGGTAAGTACGATCCAGATATTTTCGTAAATGCTCAGCGACCCCATTGGATACATTTGACAGACCAATAGTAGACTGTGCGCCGGGAGCAATATCCTGCAGCATACTCATAAATTCAAGACCGGCCAGAGTCTGATCCGCACCAAGAGTTATAGGGGAAGCAATGGGATCAAAGAACATTTTCTCATTGGGAATCCCCGCCTCGGTGAGAGCCATCATCAGATCAACGGCAAGCGCGGCACGCTCATTGGAATCCCTCGGCAAACCATCCGGGCCCCAAAGCAGCGCTACAACATTACAGCCATTCTCAGCAGCCACAGGAATCAACGCTTCCATTCTTTCAGGGCGTGCCATGATTGAATTCATAACGGCATCCTGCTTATTTTTAACTGCTTTGAAGCCGGCAGCCATGGCATCAACATTCGTTGTATCGAGAACCAGAGGGAGATCACTGACCTCTTGAACAGCTTCGACTACCCAGGGCATAAGCTCTGTGCCGTCTTTTCTGGCAGGGCCGATATTAAGGTCAAGAAAAGTGGCGCCGGCAGCGGTCTCTTCCTTAGCCATTTCTTTAATAGGAGCAGCATTCCTCTCCTTCATACCGGTTCCACTTCTTGTTCCCATAATATTAATACTTTCAGCGATGGCCTTTACCTTCAGGGACATATTCTCTCTCCTTAGACGTAATAATCGAGTTTATATTTAAGGTTAGGAGCTACTCAGCTCAATGGTTGCAGGATAACAACAACATGTAAAAATAGCGTTAATGGCTTTCATTGTCAATATCAAATCACGCTCTCAGCCTGTGCCTTACAATCATTAAGGCAACTGCCATTTTCGCCTGATACAATGAAAGCCTGCCCATCCTCTCCACCGGCCAGCTATTCTCGGCACCAATAATCCTGGCTTCATGACAATACTGCAAGTGCCATCCTGCTCCTGCTGCCCGCAGACAATACTCCAGAGGCCAATAGCAAAGAAACTTCTCAGAAAGCCCCCCTGTCTCTTCCAGAAGAAACCGGTTCACAGTCAGACCGGGCCCGGAAAACCATTCGGGCTCAGTATTGCCGCCTTCGCCTGGCATAGTCATCGGCGGCCCGGGAACAGATGAAGAACTGGACAATTCCAGAAGCGAAGGAAAAGCCCTTGCCACCGACTGGAAATCCCCCGCAGCAGTCCACATGGCAGGAGCTACAACTCCTGTATCAGGATGCTCATCAAGGAACGCCACAAGGCGAACAAGGGACTCGGGTTCCAGGACAACGGTGTCACTCCAGAGAGAGATATAACGACCTGTGCTGATGCCCATGGCATGATCCAGAACAAAGGGAAGGGAACAGCCGGCATCTGCGTCAACCAGCTTTACACTACCGAAGGATTTGACCGCCGGCAGAGAACTCTTTTCCTGCCCGTAACGATCAACGATAATTACCTCGATGGAAAGATGATCATCCATCCTCCTGACAGAATCAAGAAAACGCTCAAGAATATCCGGCCTGTTCGCTGTTGTTGCAACGCACACTGAAAGATCCGGAATAACATTCATAGTACGCAGATCAATCCCCGGCGAGTTTCTTCTGCACGGAAGGAAAAAGACTCATGTCCGTGTGCGGCAGAAACAGGGCGGCCATATAGTGATTCATGAAATCCGAATTTTCACTGAGTTCCATATTCGTCATCAGCGCACGGGCCTTGATACGTTCCATAAAACGAACACGATCGGTAAGACTGATCTGGGCACCCAACAACGAGGCATTTCCCAGATAATAAAATTTATCCCGATCAATATCAGGAAGCATCCCTATACTGATGGCCCTTTCCAGGTCAATATAGGCACCGAAGTTCCCGGCAAGAATAACCCTGTCCAGATCAGAAAAAGACATCCCCACAGAATCAAGCAGCGTCTGATATCCTGCGTACATTGCCCCTTTGGCCCTGATAAAATTATCAATATCCACCTCTGTAATCACAATATCTTCTCTGGTCAGCGACTCTTTTCCCCAGACCAGGACATACTCGTAACCGTCTTCCCCCTGCCTGATCCGGGGATGCTCTAGCGAGCGGTTGAACTTGCCCTGCGGATCAATAACTCTGGCCTCGAGCAGTTCAGAAACGATACTGATCAAACCGGATCCACATATGCCTCGCGCCTTTGACTGCTCAACAGTAATAATCATCGGTTCATAGGTCTCCGGATGAATATGGAAATTCTCTATGGCACCGCTGCTGGCCCGCATTCCATACTTAATACCGCCGCCTTCAAATGCCGGCCCGGCAGAGCAGGCAGTACACATCATCCAGTCCTGGTTCCCGACAACAATCTCACCGTTGGTTCCAATATCAATGAACAGGGTCAATTCCGGGCTGCTATACATCCTGCAGGCATGAATCCCGGAGACAATATCGCCGCCGACATAACTGGCAACAGCAGGATAGAGGAAAAGACGCACCGACGGATGCGCCATAACACCGAGAGTCGCCGCCCGGGTTAATGGAAACTGACTGCATACCGGCACATATGGAGCCTCCCGTACCCATTTGGGGTTGACACCCAGAAAGAGATGGGACATGATAGTGTTGCCGGCGGCCATGATATAGCTGATATCACTGGGGCTGATCACCTGTTCCCTGCAAATGGCCTGAATAATCTCATTAATGGTATAGACGACCCGCTCCTGAAGCCTCTCCAGCCCACCTGGTCGCTGGGAATATATGATACGGGAAATAACATCTTCACCATAGCGGATCTGGGCATTATAGGCAGATGATTCGGCAAGAACTTCCCCGGTATTTAGATCCAGAAGAATTCCACCCACGGTCGTCGTGCCGATATCCACAGCCAGGCCATAAAGCCGGTCTGTGGTGTCACCAGGTTCCACAGCAATAATTCGGTTTGGCTCCTCTGGCAGTTTGCAACGAAGTATGATCACTGTAACTTCCCAGTCTGCTTCCCGCAGAATAAAAGGCAATTCCCGAAGCATCTCAGGATGATCATAGGTCATGGCTTTCATTTCACCGCCGTAATCCTTCTGCAGGGCCCGCTGGAGACGCTGCAAATCGGAAATATTATCTTCTGCGGTAGGCGGAGCAATCTTAAGGAAACGTTTTTCCACAGGGGGATTAACATCCCAGGTCCCAATCAAATCATCAAGAGAACGGGCTGAAATGGCTCTTGTGGTCTTCGGTTTCCGCTTAAGAACTTTTCCTTCCTTGTTCACCTCTTCAGGGATTTCCACCACCATATCAGAGGTAACAAAAGTCTGGCAGGCAAGTCGCATTGCCTGCTCATGCTCAGAGGCTTTTAATTTCTGAGAATGATCGGAAGAGACGTCTCCTTCCTTGATTTTCACTTTACACTTGCCACATACGCCGTCACCCCCGCAATAGGCGTGGATATAGACTCCGGCCTTAGCAGCAGCGGCCAGCAGGTTCTCTCCTTTTTCAACTCGAATCTCTGCATCATCCGGCAGAAAACGTACTACGTTTGTCATGATATATTTTCCTTATAAAGGCTTGAGTTCAGTACACTCCGCAACATATCAGGAAGTTGCCACTTGTCAAGATTTCATGGGAAAATTCACTTGTCATCCCAGACAACTCACGGTATATAATTACCTTACTTATTCAACAGATACCAAATCTTAAAGATAAATAATAACAAGGAGAGAGCAGATGGCTGGAGATAATGTAACCCATGTAACTGATAGTGACTTTGACCAGGAGGTCATCAAGTCTGACCTGCCAACCCTTGTCGACTTCTGGGCTCCATGGTGCGGACCCTGCAAGGCAATCGGCCCGGTTATTGATGAGCTGGCCGACACATACAGCGGCAAAATCAAAATCACCAAAATGAATGTAGATGAAAACCCGGAAACACCTGGCAAATTTGGAATCCGAGCCATTCCTACCCTGATTTTCTTCAAAAACGGCGAAGTGGCTGATCAGGTAACCGGCGCTGTTGGTAAAACCCAGCTAGTTGCCATGCTCGACAAATAATGTCCTCCTTCCAGCTTATCATAATCGGCGGCGGGCCGGCAGGCCTGACCGCAGGTTTATATGCCTCACGGGCACGGCTCAATGTCACCCTCCTAGAAAAAGGCGCTCCGGGAGGACAGGTTCTCAACACAGACTGGATAGACAATTATCCCGGCTTTACTGACGGTCTTTCAGGCTTTGACCTAGCTGAAAAAATGGCTGCCCATGCGGCCCGATTTGGGCTTGAAACAAAACTGGGCGAAGTGACGTCAATGGATCTGGCGGGGCCTATAAAAAAAATCTTCCTTGAGGGCGGCGAAGAACTTACCACCCAAGCGGTCATCATTGCAACCGGAGCCCGCCCCAACATAGTGGGAATTCCCGGAGAAAAAGAGCTGACAGGAAAAGGTGTTTCCTATTGCGCCACCTGTGACGCCCCCTTTTATCGAGACCAGGAAATTGCCGTAATAGGCGGTGGCGATACGGCCATCCAGGAAGCAATCCATCTTACGAAATTTGCCAGCAAGGTTTCGGTCATACATCGTCGGGACGAACTTCGCGCAACAAAAATTCTCCAGGAAAAAGCTTTCGCAAATAGCAAGATAGAGTTCATCTGGAACAGTGTCGCAATTGAAGTTGTTGGCACCAATGAAGTGGAAGGGCTCAAACTTGAAAACAAAAATGGCGAGAAGACAACCCTGGCTGTCCAGGGTGTTTTTGTGCTGATCGGCACACGTCCCAATAATGAAATGCTTCCAGCTGACCAGCTTGACATGAAAGATGGTTTCATAAAAACAGATCAGCAAATGAGATCATCTCTCCCGGGAGTAATGGCTGCGGGAGACATCTGCAGCAAAACGGTTCGCCAGGTGATTAATGCCGCCGGTGAAGGCGCTGTTGCCTGCCTGTCTGTTGAAGAATATCTTGCCGACCTCCCCCTCGCCGAATAAAAGCGAAAACCAAAGGTACTCGAAAAAATGATACAATCAACAAAGCTGGCCCTGATATCTGCCATCCTCTTCTCTCTGTCAGTCCTGTCAGGATGTGCGGTTGTTGATGACATCAAAAACATGTTTACCGACGACAGTACTCAAACAGTATCAACCCCCGACACTATTGCAATGGACGCGCTGGACAAGTTCAATCACGGCCAATACACCAGCGCCCTGGAAATTTTCACGGAAATCCGTGAACGCTATCCTTTCAGCCGTTATAGCCTGATGGCAGAATTAAAATCTGCCGACTGCCACTACCACCTGAAACACTACTCCGAAGCAATTACGCTCTACGAAGATTTTGAAAGGAATCACCCGACGAACGAAGCCATTCCCTACGTCCTTTTCCAGATCGGAATGTGCCATTACAACAAGATAGATACTATAGATAGGGATCCAGGCAGTGCTATAAATGCAGAAGCCGCTTTTGCCAGACTCCTGCGGGTACACCCTGATTCACCATACACCACTGAGGCCAGGGCCAGGATCAGAGCTGCCCGGGATTTTCTGGCCAATCACGAAATGTACGTAGCAACGTTTTATATTAAAACGAGAAAATACAAACAGAGTGCCGCACGCCTGGAATACCTCCTGGACACCTATCCGGATTCCACGATAGTTCCTGAGGCGAATACCCTGCTGGGCCTGCTGCAGGCCGGCACTCCGCCAAAAAGCACATGGCGTGACTGGATTCCGGAAATTGGTCTTCCTGACTGGTCCGTTTTTGAATCCTTCGGAGTCGCCCCGTCATCAGCAACGGAATAAAAGCGTTGTGAGTTCGGATATGGGATTGGGGATTTTGGAATATGAATTCTGGAAGCTTTAGCCGCAATCCGAAATCCGAAATCCGAAATCCGAAATCTACAATAATTTACGTTGCCTTTTCCGCCACTTTTTATCATATCGTTCCTGTTCACTGTATATACAGCCGCAGTAAGGCTGGCGGTACAGGCCCATCTCTATTGACCTGTCGATTCCCTCCTGCCATCCAGCTCGGAAGTCTTCGTAATAAAAAGAAACGCTGTACTGTTTAGCCAACTGCTCAGCCAGCTGACATATCTGTTGGTGATTCTGATATTTGCTGTACAGGAGGGTGGTGGTGAAAGCATCTGCTCCGGTCTGAGCCGCATATTCTGCCGTGCGGGAGAGACGCATCTCATAACAGATACCGCAACGGTTCTCCTCATGAAAGACCACACGGCGCATATACTCCTTCAGGCCATACTCACGAATAACCTCAACCTCATACCGCATCTCTGCCGCCAGATCATCCAATGCAGCCAAGCGACGCTTAAATTCCTGGAAGGGATGAATATTGGGATTAAAAAAAAATCCCTGCACATCCATCCCTTTCTGTCTCAATTGCTCAAGGGGATAGGCCGCGCAGGGACCACAGCAGGTATGGAGAACTATCTTCATGAATCGACTCGGTACATCCTGGAATCTATACCAAATTTATGAATTTTATAATTGATAATGCGAAGACTAGTATCAAGGAGTCCGGCGGCTCTTGTCTGATTTCCACGGCTCTTCTTCAAGGCGTCAATAATCATTTCCTTCTCAAAATTCTCAACAGCGGAAGCAAACGACAGCGGGTTCCTGTCACTGATACTCTCAGCGCTCTGCAGTGATGGTGGGAGATGATAGATTTTTATGGTGTCCTCATCGCAAATAAGCACTGCCCTCTCCAGGCAATTCTGCAATTCCCTGACATTCCCAGGCCAATGATACTGCATGAGAAGATCAATGGCCGGAGTGGAAATCCGTGATATGTTTTTATCATTTTCCCGGCAGAACTCTTTGAGAAAATGCTCGGCAAGAAGCAGAATATCCGTCTGTCTTTTGCGAAGCGGCGGAAGATATACAGGAAACACATTCAACCGGTAATAAAAATCTTCCCGGAAACTTCCTTCAGAAACGGCTTTCTCAAGATCCTTATTGGTGGCAGTAACCAGCCTGACATTACATTTGACCGGTTTGACACCGCCAAGACGCTGAAATTCTCTCTCCTGAATGACATTGAGCAGCTTCACCTGTACAGACTGACTCAGTTCTCCAATTTCATCGAGAAACAGTGTGCCGCCTTCCGCCTGTTCAAAACGCCCCTTTTTGGCAACATTTGCCCCGGTAAAGGCCCCCTTTTCATAGCCGAAAAGCTCACTTTCAAGCAGAGTTTCAGGCAAAGCGGAACAATTTACAGTGACAATAGGGGCTTTGACGCGTTTACTTCCGTAATGGATGGCCTTGGCGACAAGGGTCTTTCCTGTCCCCGACTCACCGCGAAGCAGTACCGTGGCATTACTGTCTGCCACACGATGCACCATCTCAAGAACTTCCTGCATCCTGCTGCTGTTGCTGATAATATTTTCGACCTGAAATTTCTGACCCAGCTCACGCTTTAAAAAACTATTCTCCTGCTCAAGCTTCTTCCGCTCTTCATTGACCGCCATTATTCGGGTAACAGCCTGGGAAATCAAACCGCTTATTACTGAAAGGAACTGGATGTCCTGATCGTAATCGATCCCCTTTTGATATTCCCGATCAATACTGAGGGCGCCAATCGACCGCTGACCACGCTTGATAGGTACACATATAAAGGAGACCATCTTCTGCTTGAGGTCTCCGCGGGATTGTGTTCGATTGAGAAAAAGAGGCTCCTCACTTATTTGCGGTACGACAATAGGAGAGCCACTGGAAACAACGCGGCCTGTAATTCCTTCTCCGACCTGATATTTACCTCTTTTCCTGGCATCGGATGTCATTCCATAGGCCACTTCAATTTCGAGATGGCCTGTTGTCGGATCGACAATACTGACAGTACCGTGATTCATCCCCTTGCTGTCCGCCAGAATAGCCATGACCCGGCTCAGACAGTCCTGCAGATCATCCGAAGAAGCAAGCACCTTCGTCACCTCGTACAACGAGGTGATTTCCGCCAATGTCTGCTCTTGTGTATAGTGCTTATCTGTCATGATCATACGGGCAAATACTGCAGCAAATCTATTCCGTCAGGTCAGCGGCAGGAAAGATCGCAGTCACTTCATGCTTGCTGAGACTCAAAAATGATGTTTTGGCAATAAGGGCACCACTGTCTAGATTATAGATAGTGGCCTCGGTGACAGGGAGGTACGCTGTTGCGCTGGAAGACAACATAAAATCAGTCAACCTCTCCTGAGGAAGCATATAAACCTTCCCGACAATTTTCAGTTTTGCCGTTAACATGACTGCTTCAAATGCATCTTTATCTATTTTTACATACATAACCGCTCTCCTCCAGTTACAGTTCTGTGGTTTTCGAAACTAAAAATTCTTTCGCTGAATAATTCAAAAAAGGTTCAGCTGAGGAACCACTATTATCATTCCACCATGCAAATAGCAAGAAATCTGTAGATTCCTTCTCATGCGAAAATCTCTGCAAAATATTCCTCCAGGGCCTTAGCCCACACAGCATATCCAGCGTCACTCAAATGGACACCATCTTCAAGAAAGAGCCCCCTTTCACCTTTGCCGGCATCCCGAAACCGGGAAAAAATATCGAGAAAATCACCACCGGACTTCTCGGCTTTCTGGCGGAGAATGTCGTTCAGTCTCTCAACCGCATCCGGCGCCAGCCACGGGAGATACAAGGGAAGAAGACTTGTAACAGCAACACGGCAACCAGGATATAGAGACTGAAAGCTGTCCAGAATTTCCTGATAATCGCCCAGAAATGCATAATCATCCATAGCAAGATTATTTGTACCGATCATCAGGACAACGGCATCAGGAACATCGAGCCGGGATGTGATATGGGGAAACGCAAGCAGCAACCCCCGAACCGTTTCACCGGCAATACCCTCATTGTCAATATCGTATTCAGGGAAACGACGCTGCCAGTCAAAAAACTCTATAAGTGAATCACCGATAAAAAAAACCTTCTTCATACTTTCTTACTCCATGAAACAAGAACAACTGCCGCCATGGGTTCTACTGCGATCTTTGTCTCCCAGACCCTGACCTGGAGGGACTTGTCAAGAATGTCATCGGGTGGCTCAAGGGCAGTATCAATAACGCGGAACCAATGCCGATTTTTTCTCAGCGGAGGCAGAGTAAATGTTTCAGCGTGTTCATTACTGTTTGCAGCAACAAAAAAATCTGCGCCCTGCCTGCCCTTTTCACCCTTAAGACCTCTCAGGAAAAAAGCCAGTGATTTCCGTCCGGATGACCAGTCATGCTCCCCTGGTTCATTGGCCTGCCAGAGAATATCCGACATCTCATTTTCTTCAGGCTCTGAGAAAAAGTGCTCTCTCCGGAACACACCGTTTTCCTTCCTTAAAGCAATCAGCAGCCGGAAGAATCGCAGGAGGCCTTGATTACGATCCGACAATTCCCAATCAACCCAGCTTATTTCATTATCCTGGCAATAGGCATTGTTATTTCCTCCCTGGCTCCGGCCAAATTCATCACCGGCAACAAACATTGGAGTCCCCTGGGAGAGAAAAAGCAGCACAGCCATGGTCTTCATGCGCCGGAAACGCAGACGAATTACATTTCCATCAGCCGTTTCGCCCTCTGCGCCGCTGTTCCAGCTGATATTATTATTGTCACCATCACGATTCTCTTCGCCATTACGAAAATTATGCTTCTGGTTATAGCTCACCAGATCATACAGGGTAAATCCATCATGACTTGTAACGAAATTGATACTGTTGTAGGGGCGGAGATCCCCTTTCTGGTAAAGATCTGCGCTTCCTGCAATGCGAGTGGCAAGAGCTGGAACCATACCTTCATGCCCGCACATGAAAGCACGGATATCATCCCGGAACTTGCCGTTCCATTCAGCCCAGCGGGCATGTTCCGAGAAGCTCCCCACCTGATAGAGACCGGCCGCATCCCAGGCCTCTGCTATGATTTTAGTACTGGCAAGGACCGGATCCTCGGCAATCTGTTCAACAACCGGCGGGTTCTGCAAGACCTCGCCGCTGGAATCCCTCCCAAGAATCGATGCCAGGTCGAATCGAAATCCGTCCACATGCATTTCAGTGACCCAGTAGCGCAGACACTCCATAATCATGGCTCTAACCAGGGGATGATTACAGTTCAGAGTGTTACCACAGCCTGAAAAATTCAAATAGTCCCTGTTCTTACCAAGGAGATAGTAAATGGTGTTATCAATTCCCCGAAAGCTGTATACAGGCCCATCCATTCCTCCCTCGGCAGTGTGATTGAAGACAATATCGAGTATCACCTCAATTCCGGCCTTATGCAGAGCCTTTACCATTTCCTTGAATTCTTTGACCTGACTGCCGTGAACACCGTCAACAGCATATGAGGCTTTCGGAGCAAAAAACGCCAGTGGACTGTATCCCCATAAGTTTTTCAGACGTGTTCCCGTTACCGGATCATGCCGTGTATTTTCATTTTCATAGAATTCAGTTACCGGCATCAACTCAACTGCTGTGACTCCCAGCTTCTTCAGATATGGTATTTTTTCCACTATGCCATGATATGTTCCAGGATGGTGAACACCGGAACTATGGTGACAGGTAAAACCGCGGACATGCATTTCATAAATAATAGATTCTTTCAGGGGTATATTGAGGGGGCGGTCTCCTTCCCAGTCAAAGTGATCATCAACAATACAGCCGCGCCTCAGGAATCTGCTCTCTGCACTCTTCCTGCCGGAACGGGTATACCATTCTCCCCACTCTGTACCGCCGGTCAGCGCTTTGGCATAGGGATCCAGAAGAATGATATCCTCCTGGAAAAAATGACCGCTTTCCTCAGGGGCAAAAGGACCCTTCATTCTATAGCCATAACGCATACTGGTATCCATATCGCATACCAGTATATGCCAGACATCTCCTGTTCTGTTTACCAATGGGTCTAAAACCAATTCACAGCACTTCGGCCCGGTTCCCGGCTTAAACAGCAGTAGAGAAACGTGTTCGGCGTGCCTGGAAAAAACAGAAAAATTAACTCCGGAAGAAGTGACACTGGCTCCAAAAGGAAGCGGCACACCCGATTCTGTCCTGAATTTCTCTACACCCTGTTTCTTTTTCATAAATTTAATAATGGTTACTATTTACTTTTAATTGTTTAAGTAATATATTCTTTTATACCATCTTTCATGCTAAGTCTCTACGAAGGATGTCCAATTGAACGCAAATACAGGGAGGAAGTTATGGGTCTATTCAAAAAACTGGGAGTGAGTCCGGATCTGCAGCCATCAATAGACTGGGATCTTATCCCCGCCGAAACTTTTGCCATTTTTGAAAGCTGGGGCGGAAAAGAACGTGTGCGCCATGCCTCAGAAAGATTTTACTATTTCTATATAGATTACTGGGAGCAGCCAGCCACCCTGTGCCTCATGGAAAGAGGGATTAAATTCGCCAGGGTACTTGCAAAAATAGACGCGCCCCAGGAGATGATTGACAAGGCTGTCGCCTCCCAGGGCAAAACCATGGGACTGGACAAGACGTATGCCATTTCTGCTGAAATCAAAAAATGGCTCCTCACAAATATCGTTGACTCTGAAGACCAGTCAAAAGTAATCCCCATCAAAACTGGTCTCGACAAGGATATACCGCCCATAGATCTTCCCGGCAAAGATGATCCAGTGCCGGAATTGACCAGGATACATCTTGCTTCTTCAACCGAGACTCTTGAGGAAACGGAAGTTACCGGCCTGATCAAAGAAAAGAATTTTTACGACAGCCAGTATAATCCCGACGGATCTTTTGCCAATTATCTTATCGACAATAAAGACGGCCTTACTGTCACAGATCTGGTAACGGGGCTCATGTGGCAACTGGAGGGATACGACATCATGAGCAGAAGGAAGATGATCGGTCATGCCAAACAGGCCAATGACGAGATGTTTGCAGGTTTCAATGACTGGCGTCTCCCCACTCTCGAAGAGGCTCTTTCCCTGATGGAACCCGCCGAAAACAGCAAAGGCCTACACCTCAGCCCCTGTTTTTCAGAGCACCAGCCCTTCATCTTTCTGAATGAAAAACGTGAACCTGGAGGCTACTGGTTCTGTGACTATAAACAGGGAACTGTTTTCTGGGCTTCCGGGACTATCCCGGGAGGATTTGGCCGCCTGTGCCGGACTGTTGAATAAAGAGTATCTCTTTTGGAAACAGAAGATGTTCGCTTTTAGCTTTTAGCTTTTAGCTTTTAGCTTTTAGTAAAAATATTACAATCAAGGCCTTACACTAACAGCTTATCGCGAACAGCTAATGGCTGCGGGTGAAGAGTATCCTCACTACAGCACACTCTGAACAACCTCTAGAACGTCGTTCAGAGTAAACGGCTTTTTCAGGGTTTTATGGGCCCCCAGCTTTTCGGTCATGCCAAGGAAATCCATATTTCCTTTCCGGTCACCGCCGGACATAGCCACGATCTTTACTTCCGGGAAATTCCGCCGAAGTTCCATTATGACCTCCATGCCTTCCTTTTCCGGCATAAAGATATCTGTTATGACAACATCAGCGGCCTGCTGGCTCTGCATTTCAAGGCCAACTTTTCCGTTTGGAGCCATTGCAACACTATGCCCTTCACGCTCCAGGATTTTTTTCAGCAAAATCCGGATAGATTCTTCGTCATCTATGACAAGAATTCCAGCCATAAGGCGATTACTCCTTTCTCAAACATATTTGCTATTGCAACGATGAATGACACTACCGTATCTTCTCTCCGGTAAGAATATCAACAATACCGTCATCATCATCAGACATATTTTTAGCACCTGATTTTTTACTGCTGCGTCCTGATTGTGGAAAATCAGACAGGAGATCCAGCGGATCTAAACCTTTCCCACCTCTTCCGGCATCAAGAGAAAATTGTTCCCTTGGGGCTGACTTCTGCGACATGACGCTTTCAGCCTGACCAGAGGCAAATTGCATTTCATCGACAACCAGAGAGAAAGCACTCAGAGCATCACTTACTTTTTCCAACCGGGCAGCCAGACCAGCATCAACAGGGTAAAGAATTCCACGAGCCATGGTAATAATTTCAAGGCAGGAAAAGATATCTTCCATTTCCCTCAAATCATATGATTTATTTGCGTCACCACCTGTACTCATTAAATTATCGACCTCGAAAAATTGGAACCTGTATGGCATTTATGTGTCATTATTCCAATACTATATCACAATACTTTTTCTTTGTTCAGTATAAAATATCGACTTCGCATCAAATTATTACTAATACAAAGCTTACGAACCTATGGGAACAGAGGCTCACACAGAAAAAAGGCGTTTCAAGGGGAAAATATGACCATCGATGTACAACAAATCAGTAAAGAGATTGAAAGTGAAGCGGATCTGCTTCATCAGATCCGCCGCGAAATAGGCAAAGTTATAATCGGCCAGGAAAATATGGTGGAAAAACTTCTCATTGCCCTGGTCTGCAATAATCATGTGCTGATTGAAGGTGTTCCCGGCCTTGCAAAAACGTTATCCGTTACCACACTGGCCAGGGTTATCCAGGCATCCTTTCATCGCCTGCAGTTTACACCGGACCTCTTGCCGGGCGACCTGATCGGCACCCTTATCTACAACCCGAAGAGCGGTGAATTCACGACAAAAAAAGGTCCCCTCTTTGCAAACATCATTCTCGCCGATGAAATCAACCGCGCTCCGGCAAAAGTTCAGAGCGCCCTGCTTGAGGCCATGCAGGAACGACAGGTAACAATCGGCGACACCAGCTATAAACTTGATGACCCCTTTATGGTTCTTGCTACTCAAAATCCTGTTGAACAGGAAGGAACATATCCCCTTCCTGAGGCACAAGTCGACAGGTTCATGCTGAAAATCAAACTCACCTATCCGTCAAGGGAAGAAGAGCGACAGATACTGCGGCTTATGACATCTCCTGCCATACCTGACGTTACACCCATAATAAGCCCTGACGACCTGAAGAGACTGCGAAAAAAAACCACTTCCATCTATATGGACCCCAAAATTGAGGAATATATTATCAGTCTAGTTGAAGCAACCCGCCACCCGGAGAGATACAACCTCAACATCTCCCACCTGATTCAATACGGGGCATCTCCAAGGGCAACCATATATCTCGCCATGGGAGCCAGGGCCTGTGCCCTCCTCGACGGACGGGGTTTTGTTACGCCACAGGACATAAAGAATATCGCCATGGACGTTCTCCGACACCGACTTATCATTACCTATGAGGCCGAAGCCGAAGAACTCTCCTCAGAAAACCTCATTCAACAGATACTGGATACAATACCGGTTCCATGATCAGCAGCGAACTGACAAAAAAAATACGTGCCATCCAGATCCATACCCGTAAAGCCGTAAACGACATCCTCTCTGGAGAATACCAGAGTGTTTTCAAAGGCCGGGGCATGGAATTCGATGAAGTCCGTGAATATCAGCCCGGTGACGACATCCGGACCATTGACTGGAACGTAACGGCACGCAACGGCCATCCCTATGTCAAGCAATACGTTGAAGAACGGGAGCTCACGGTCTTCTTTCTCGTCGACCTGTCCGCATCCGGAATGTTTGGCAGTGTGCACCACATGAAAAATGAGGTAGCCGCCGAACTCTGCAGCCTGCTTGCCTTTTCTGCCATCAAAAACAATGACAAGGTCGGCCTGCTGGTCTTCACCGACACGGTGGAACTCTTTATCCCCCCTAAAAAAGGCTCCACCCACGTTCTCCGCCTTATCCGGGAAATACTTCACTTCTCACCGGAACGGACCGGCACTGATATCAATGCAGCCCTCGATTATTTCGGAAAAATCATGCATAAACGAGCCGTTGTCTTTGTTATTTCAGATTTTATTGCACCGAATTACAAAAAATCCATGTCTATTCTCTCCAGGCGCCATGACCTGATCGCAGTCTCCATAACAGACCCCAGAGAAGAATCCATGCCGAACATTGGCCTTATCGAACTTGAGGATGCAGAATCAGGAAAAACAATACTGGTGGATACGGGAAGCAGAAAAGTTCGGGAGAAGTTCGCCATGACTGCAACAAAACATAAAGCCTCACTGGCTGCATTGTTTTCATCCATGGGAGTTGACCATATCCCTTTGCAGACAACCCATGACTATGTTCATGATCTTGTCCTCTTCTTCAAGGCGAGAGAGAAACGATTACGGTATTAGTCAGCACACTATGATCATCATACGAAAAAGGATATACACCCATACAGGGCTGCTGTTTTTCATCTGTGCCCTCTTCTTTTCCTGGGGCACATCATGTGTAGCGGCACAACCTGTAGAAGAAAGCAGTTATACCCGGAGCTTCACCACAGACCCCCTGGTCGTGGATATTCATATTTCCAGAAAGGAGATGACGATTGCCGAATCACTGACCGTTACTGTCTCCGCCCATGCACCTGAAAAATATGACATTATCCTGCCGGAATTCCAGGCCGCTCTGGGTGATTTTACTATCATGGAGCGCTCTGATGCCAAAAAAGAGCTGACGGACACGGGCCTGCTCATTTCAAAAACCTGGGAGGTCGAACCCTTTCTCCCCGGAGAGTACTCAATCCCAGTTCTTTCTATTACCGCTACAGACAGGAGTAATCCTGAAAAAACATTTCTCACCACAACCTCTGAAATTGTCATCCCTGTCACCTCGTTTCTCGATTCGACAGAGGAAGAACCGGCCCTGGCAGACATTATTCCGCCAGTGGCTCTTGCCCGCGACACCACATGGATTTATATCGCCGCAGGATTACTTATTTTCATCACTGCAGCAGGACTTTTCTGGTTGTTCCGGAAACGCTCTTCCAGCAAAAAAGACATACCGGCAATTCCCTGTCACATTGAAGCCTTCACAGCCATTAACGCACTTGCCGGAGAAAATCTTCCTGCCAAAGGCCGCCATAAAGAATTCTTCAACCGCCTGAGCCTTATACTTCGACATTATATCGAGTCACGCTTTACCATTAAAGCCCCCGAACAGACCACCGAGGAATTCTTTGCGGATCTGCGGGCAAGCGACCTTTTCAACCAGGATCAAAAGGACCGGTTACGTCACTTCCTCTCCAGAAGCGACCTTATTAAATTTGCCGAGGCACAACCAACTGAAGGTGAAACATCCCAATCACTTGATCTCTGCCGTGACTTCATAGAACAGACCTCTGAGCATGACACCAAAGGGAATGGAGGGACGCCATGAGGTTTGCGTTCCCCTGGGCCTTCCTTGCCCTCATCCTCATTATCCCTTTTGTCTCTCTGCAGTTGCGCAGAAACCGGCGGAGCACTGTCAGATACTCATCCATTGCCCTGTTTGCCCATACCGGCACATCCTTGCGGCAAAGGCTGCATTATCTCCCCCTTGCCCTCAGGGTCCTGGCGCTTATACTGCTCACTGTCGGCCTGGCACGGCCTCAGCAGGGTCTTGAAAAAATTCAGGATGTCAGCCATGGTATTGCCATCGAAGCAGTTGTTGACCGGTCAAGCAGCATGGGAGAAACAATGAATTTTGACGGCACTGAAACCAACCGCCTTGAAGTTGTAAAAAAAATATTCTCAGAATTCATCAGCGGCAACAATGATGATCTCACAGGGCGGCCAAATGATCTTATCGGCGTAGTCAGCTTTGCCCGTTTTGCAGAAACGGCCTGCCCTCTTACCCTTGCCCACGAAGCAGTTGACGATCTTGTACAAAACATCAGCCTCGTTGACCGGAGAGATGAAGACGGCACTTCAATCGGTGACGGACTTGGCCTGGCTGTTGCCAGACTGGAGAAAGTGGAAGAAGCCCTCGCCAGAATGCAGCAGGAAAACCCTTCGGACCGCCACTACCAGATCAAGAGTAAAATTATCATCCTTCTTACCGACGGCGCCCACAACAGGGGCACCCTGACACCTTCAGATGCTGCGGAACTGGCGAAATCAAGAGGGATAAAAATCTATACTGTCGGCATTGGCTCCGAAAACGGCCCTGGCGGCCTGGGAGGATTTTTCAGCAGAATTCAGCGAGCGGGACGTGGGGTTGACCAGAAGACACTGGCAATGCTTGCCGAAGAAACAGGCGGTGTTTTCCGAATGGCATCCAATGCCGACAGCCTGAGGGCAATCTATGGAGAAATTGATCAACTGGAAAAAAGCGAAATTGAATCTATCCGATTTATAGACTACAGGGAATTTTTTGTTCCCTTTATACAGGCGGCCCTGGCACTCCTGCTGCTGGAATTCCTCCTAAGCTCAACCCTGTTCAGGAAAGTCCCATGAGTGATTTTTATTTTTATCACATTGAAAGCCTGCTTCTGCTCTGGGTACTTCCTTTTGTCGTCCTTCTCTTCATATATGACCTTGGCAAACGCAGAAAGGCGCTGGCTTCCTTCTTATCTCCGGAACTTATCCCCAGGATACCCGTATCATCATCCCCTACCGGCCGTATCATAAAGATGCTGCTCTTCTGTGTAGCCATCACAGGCATCATCATCGGACTTTCACGACCTGCCTGGAATGTCAAGGAAACAACGATCAGCCGTTCAGGCCGGGATGTTGTCTTCATTCTCGACGTATCGCGGAGTATGCTTGCCAATGACCTCAAACCCAACAGGCTGGAACGGGCCAAACTTGCCATTGCCGACTGTATCAGTCAATTACAGGGAGACCGTGTCGCTCTTGTTGCTTTTGCCGGCGATGCCGCCGTCAAATGTCCCCTCACCGTTGACTATGGCTTTTTTCTCCAGGCCTTGGACGCAACAGATACCACGAGTGTCAGCAGGGGCGGCACCATGCTCGGAGATGCTATCAGAACGGTTCTCAACAAAATTTTTGATTCCCAGCAAAAACAGTTTCGGGACATTATACTGATCACCGACGGTGAAGACCATGAAAGCTTCCCTCTCCAGGCAGCCGAAACTGCAGGAGATGAAGGCATCAGGCTTCTCATTGTCGGCCTTGGCAACGAAAACGAAGGGCAACGCATCCCTGTGAACGAACACACCGGACAGACATCCTTCCTTAAATACCAGGGAGAGGAAGTCTGGAGCAGGCTTGACGCCTCAACCCTCCGGCAGATGGCCAAGGCCACCCCGGGAGGAAAATACCTGCCCGTTGCCACCGGCTCCATAGATCTGGGTGAGGTATACCGTGATCTTATTGCCACAGCCGACAAAAAGGACTTTGAAACAGAAATTATAAAACGGCATGAAGACAAATTTCAGATCTTCCTGGCTCTGGCCATTATCCTGCTGATCGTCGAAGGGCTGGTCAGCGAACGGAAAAAATGGCCGGGCAATCCACAGAAAAATACTGAAAGAAAAAACGTACTTTCTTAAATTATGCGACTACTCATTCTTTTTACGGGACTGATTCTCTGTATCCCTTCTCTGACCTTTGCCGCTTCTGTTCGAGACTTGCTCGATGCAGGAAATACCGCCTACGACAAGGAACAGTACGAAGAAGCGCTGCAAAAATATGATGAAGCAGCGGCGGCTGATGAGTCTTCCCGTCATGCCCTTTTTAACAGGGGTAACGGCCTGTACAGACTAGGCAGATATGACGACGCTCTTTCTGCGTATGAGAAAGCGGCGGCGGCTATTGAGGACCCGGCTTCCAGTGCCGCCTCCAGGTACAATATCGGCAATACCCTGTTCCAGAAAGCAGAACAGGCTGAACACCTTTCTGCCAAACTTGACCTTCTTAAGGAGAGCAGCAGAGCTTTCCAGCTGGCTCTGGGACATGACAGCTCTATAAAAGAAGCTGGTCGAAACCTTGAGATATGCCGGCGTACAATAAAAAAGCTTGAAGAACAGCAACGGCTTGAACAGGAACAGATGAAACAGGCGGCCGAACAACAGCAGAACATGCAGAAACAACTTGAATCCCTCCAGGAAAAACAGCAGGAGATGGCTGACAGTAACAAAGAGAAAAGCCTGCAGGGAGAGACGGAAAATAAGGATGAGGATGCGGCCAGCCAAGAGCAACTTCGCCGTCAAACTGAAGAGCTTGCCGATCAGATGAATACAAGTCAGGGAGCCGGGGATAGACAGGACTCCCAGGCAATGGATCAGATGCAGCAGGCAATTAAAGAACAAAAGAAAGCTGAAGAAAGTCTCAAACAAAACGATATCGAACAGGCACAAAAGCAACAGGATAATGCTGCGGACCTCCTGCAGCAGGCCAGGGATTCCCTGAAAGAACACAACGAACAGGAGCAGCAACAGGCTTCCCCGCAACAGGGGCAACAAGAAAATAAAGATCAAAACCAGGATGAACAGCAGATGGATATGGCCCAGGAAGAAAGCAGTGAGGAATCTGCTGACGATACTGAGAACATGACCATGGATTCCTCTGAACAGGCTCTTGAAGAACTTCTCAATACTGAAAAAAAAGTACAGGAAATGCGAAAAAATCGCCGTGGCCAGGATCGCCTCCTGGTAGATAAGGACTGGTAAGGATAGGATATGCGCGTCATTTTTCAAACAGCAAACATTGTTACTCTCATAACGGTACTCTTTTCTCTCTGCCTCCTGCCTCATTCCGTTAATGCGGCTGACATACAGGTGGAAACAGCAGTAGAGAGGCAGGAGGTCTTTGTCGGTGAGTCCTTCACCATGCAAATCAGGGTAGAAGGAGCCGACTCCCCTGCAGAACCTGACACCAGCCAACTTACCGATTTCACAGTGCGGCCCATGGGAGGCCAGAGCAACAGCAGCACCATGGTAAGCAATACAAATGGTTCATGGCAGCAGATTACCCACCACGGCTATATTTTCAATTACAGTCTGACTCCAAAGAAATCAGGGGAATTGATCATTCCTGCAATTCATGTCACTGTTGACGGCAGAAATTACTCGACCCGCCCTGTTACAATTCATGCCAGGAAACCCCAGGAGACCGCTGAATTCAAGGTTCGGATGTCACTCTCCAAGGAGACATGCTATGTTGGTGAACCAGTCATATTGACCACAACCTGGTATGTCGGCAAGAATGTCAAAAACTTCGAGTTCAACCTGCCGGTGCTTTCAGAACCCGGATTTGACGCAACGCCCCTTGCCGCAGACAATCAAGACACACTGGAGGTTCCGGTGGGTACACACACGGTACCTGCAACAAAGGGAAAAGAAAAACTGGATGGTGAAGAGTTTCTCACCGTTACTTTCCAGCACCACCTTGTTCCATTGCAGGAAGGGTCCTTCACACTCCCGCAAACCACAGTGTCCTGCCAGGCTCTCACGGGGTACAGGCAGTCCCGTTCAAACCGCCCATTCGGCGGTATGGGAAACGACGTCTTTGAAGATTTTTTCAGTTCCGGAAGACGGGCGGTCTACCAGACATTTGTAACCCCGTCAAACCAACCGACATTGACCGTCCTCCCCCTGCCCGCCGAGAACAAGCCGCCTTTCTTTTCGGGTCTGGTCGGTACATATGCCATACAGGCAAAAGCATCTCCCACCCAGGTAAATATAGGTGACCCCATTACCCTAACTGTTACCGTGGAAGGATCTTCACTCAAACATATTCAACTGCCTGACCTGTCACGTTTTCTCCACCCTGAATCTTTTAAAATTCCTGAAGAAATGGCCGCCGGAGAAATTGCAGATGGGGGGAAAACCTACACCCAGACAATACGGGTAAAAAACAGCCGGGTCACCGAGATCCCTCCCATTGCCCTGACCTACTTCGATATAGAGGAAAAAAGGTACACAACGGCCCGCACACCCCCCATACCATTGCAGGTCAGCACCACCCGTATCGTCACCGCATTGGATGCCGAAGGCCTTGATGCGGCAACAGGAAAGAAAAAAATCCAGGCAGTGATTGAGGGAATTAATCACAATTATGAAGAAATAGAGGGTAATGCGCTCTACATCAAGCAGCAGTCTCCCGTGATGCTATGGCTCTCACTCATACTGCCCCCTGGTCTCTTTTTTCTAGTCTATGGTGCTTCCTTTATGGTTCGCAGACGAAAGGGCAATGGCGCTGAACGAAAAATCCGCAATGCCTATCCGCTATTAAAAAAAGAACTGAGCTCAGCTTCTCTTTCAGGAGAACAGATCAACAGGGCTCTTCAGAACTACCTTGCTGCCAAAACAGGAAAAACTGCCGGGACAATAACATTCTCCGACGTTATAACGGCATTAGATAATGGCTGTACAGACCCTTCACTTCAGGATGAATTAAAAAAGATTATGGAAGAGTGTGAAACAATGCGTTACGCAGGAGGGGTAGATACTCCGGCCAATTCAGCCCATGTAACCAAGCGTCTTTTCGATCTTGCATCAAGACTGGAGGGACAGATATGACAGCGTTGACACTTGCCAGGTCTTTTCTTTTCCTGTTTCTGCTCTGCCTTTTCAACCACTCCCTTGTTGCACACGCAGAACATCCGATCATTACTCCGGAGATCCAGGATCTGATGCAGGAGGCCGCAGCCCTGTTTCACCAGGCAAATGAAAATGACAACCCGGAGGAGGCCGAAAAACTCTACGAAAAAGCCCTGCTTCGTTACCAGAAAATAAGCAGAGACGTCCCCAGCGGAAACATCTACTACAATATCGGCAACACCTACTTTCGTATGGGGGATATTGGCCGGGCCATTGTCAACTATCGAAGGGCTGAAAAACACATTCCCGGAGACCCGAACCTCCGGCACAACCTGGACTATGTGCTTGGAAAGCGTCAGGATGCCATTGCACCACAACAAGAGGAGACCCTGCTGCGAACTCTGTTTTTCTGGCACTATGATCTTGCCCAGGATATCAGGGCAGCCATCTTTATTGGCAGCTATATTTCCTTCTGGATTGCTGCCGGGATGATCTTTCTTTCCCCATGGAGAGTTTCAGCCTGGACCCTTGCGCCTTTTGCGGCCATTGCATTTCTTTTTGCCTCATCGCTCTTCCTTTCCCGTTATGGAGTGGAAGAGGCGGCCGGAGTTATCACAGACAGGGAAGTCATTGCCAGAAAAGGGGATAGCCGTTCATACCAGTCGAGCTTTATTGCCCCGCTCCATAGCGGAACAGAATTTCATCTCCTGGAAAAACGTGGATCATGGCTGCACATTGAACTTCAGGATGGTCGCCAGTGCTGGATTCCGGCACGAAGCAGTGAACTGATCTAGTCGGCCACAGAATACCACGGAAAAACCCAAAAAACATTTCTGTGTTTTCAGTGGGTTCCGTGGCAAAAAAGTAAAAAGGTTATTCTTTCTCAGATTCCCCTTCTGGATCAGCGAAATCCGGGTAATTTTCTTTCATGCACTGGGGGCAGATGGAATGACTAAACTGGGCATCGGAATGCTCGCCTATATAATGATCGACCTGCTGCCAATACCCCTCATCATCCCTGATCTGTTTGCAAAATGAACAAATGGGAAGGATCCCCTGAAGAGCCTTAATTTCTTTTAAGGCCTCCTGAAGGTCGGTTATCAGTTTTTCTCTTCCGGTATCAGCCTTTTTCCGCTTGGCCAGACTCTTGCTCGCCCTGTCAAAAATAATAAACAGAGCAAGAAGTAACGTTCCGGAGACACAGAGGAGAACAAAATATACCTGCATCAGCAAGGAATCAAGCCGGACATTCGCCTCTGTAATATCGTAATAAATCTCAAAAGCCCCAACAAATTCATTACCCTGAAGTATTGGTACATATATTTCAAGGACATCAACCTGCACAATCCTGTCTTCCGCAGTTTTATGATCTTTTTTTACGACCTTGGTATATTTCTGTCCTTTGGCGACAACATCCCTGAAGTAGCTTTTCTGATTAATTATTCCAATATCCTTCTGGTTCGAAGAAAAAACAATCTCTCCACTGGCAAGAAAGAGCTTAATTTTCTCAATCTGAAATTCTTCCCTGATTTCCTTGTCATATTTTGCCAGCATTTCCCAACTATCCCGATTAATTTCCTTTTTCCCCTTCAGCGAATACATTGAGACAAGATGCGTTGAAACCCGCGAAGCCTCCCTTTCCATATTCTCAATGATAAGAGCCTTGAATTGAGGAGACACAGACACATAAAGGTATGACGGCAGAACAAGAACTGCTGCCAGGGATAATCCGACAAAATATTTAAGATAATGAGTCTGCATTACTATTAAGGAATTCCTTTATATCAGGCGTTGCCCTTTACTTTCAGGGAAGGTCTCTTCTTGGCAAAATCCATCATTCTTTGCAGGGGAATTAATGCCTTCCGGCGAATATCCTCCTCAACAAAGATTTCGTTGTTCACATTTTCCAAAACTTCGGCCAGGTTCCGCAGGCCGTTCATAGCCATCCAGGGGCATCGCATACAGCTCTCACAGGTCGCGCTTATCCCTCCTGTCGGTGCCTCAAGGAATATTTTCCCAGGAGAGGCCTGCTTCATTTTGTAAAAAATACCCGGCTCGGTTGCGACAATAAATTCTTGTACATCCATGGTCTTACTTGCATTGATAAGGGCTGTCGTCGAACCAACTACATCTGCAACCTCAATCACTTCAGCAGGGGATTCCGGATGGACCAATACTGCCGCTCCAGGATATTTCAATTTGAGATTCTTAATACCGTCTGCAGTAAACCTCTCGTGAATAACACAGCTCCCCTGCCAGATGAGCATTTCCACCCCTGTACTTTTTTGTACGTAAGAACCAAGATGTTTGTCCGGTGCCCAGAGAACTCTTTGTTTCTGCCCGGCAAGATACTCAACAATCGGCAGGGCTATCCCGGAAGTAACCACCCAGTCAGCCCGAGCCTTAACCTCGGCGCTGGTGTTTGCATACACAACAACGGTATGATCAGGATGCTCATCACAGAACTGCGAGAATGCATCCACAGGACATTCAAGGTCAAGGGAACAGGTTGCCGCAGGGTCCGGCATCAGAACCCGTTTTTCAGGGTTCAGAATTTTAGCCGTCTCGCCCATAAAACGTACACCGGCAACAATCAGGGTGGTGGCAGGATGCTCATTCCCAAAACGGGCCATTTCCAGAGAATCGGCAACGAAACCGCCGGTTTCTTCAGCAAGCTGCTGCAGCTCTGGTGACGTATAATAATGGGCGACAAGCACTGCATCCTGTTTCAACAGCAGTGACTTTATCCGGGCAATGAGTTCTTCACGTTCTCCCGGAGCATAGTCAGCGGTCTGCTTCAATGCCGCAGCTTGTGCCTGTTCAACGAGTTCTTCGGCCAGAACCGGGACACGTGCTTGATTTTTTGATTCGTTCATTTCTGTTGTATTCATATACATTCCATCCGTTACTTTCCATCTCTTTTATTTCTCTCAACAGAGAAAAACCATAAAACAATATCGACAGGTTGTCAGGAAAGAAACACTATGGGTGAATATCCACCCAGTCATCTTTCCGAGCCGACTCAAGGCATGCCGAGCAGGCCCGCAGCGCAGCCAGACCTTCAACTCCCGGAACGGGATTAGGGCTTCCATGCTTAATATAAGCTATCCAATCCTCCAGAAGAGGAACAATAGTACCACCAAGTCCTTCATGTTCCAATGACTCTATGTCTCCATGGTGGATAAACTCCAGGCGCCCGTGTATCTGATCGGCATGAAGTTCGCCCTGGGCACCAACAAATTCATAACGGCCGGTTCGCGCCTTTCCCACCTTGCTTGAATCCACCGTTCCAATCAGACCATTCTCCATCTCGACCTGGGCTGTAAAAAGATCTTCAAGATGAGAATTATGGATTTGAAAACGGCTTGCTCTTACTCGTACAATATCAGACCCTGTAATATAACGAAGAGCATCAAACATATGGACTGCGGTATGGAGAATGACTCCTGCCCCTGCCTTCTCGGGGTCTTCGAGCCATTTCAAGGTTGAAGGCTCCAATCTGTGACTGGCGGAAAAGCTGTATAATTTCCCCGGGCGATGAATATTTTCCTTCAGCCCCTTTATCACACTGTTATATCGCAATGTCTGGGCGACCGTGAGGGGAACCCGGGACTCTTGAAACAGTGCGACAATTTCTTCACCGGCATCTCTCTCCACGGCAAGGGGCTTCTCGAGGAGAAGGGCCTTCTCTGCAAAGGCGCATGCCCTGGCAATATCAAGATTCAGAGTAGGCGGCACAACAGATATAATCGCATCAACTGCCTTCGCAGCAACCAGATCCCGCCAATCCGAAAAATAACGGCAATTCCACTTCCCGGCTTGCTCGATACCTTGCGGAGACCTCCTGGAAATAGCAGCCAGTTCCAGTTCAGGAAAATCCTCTATAATATGACGGGCATACCGGGAACCATGTTTCCCTGCGCCTATGATACCTATTTTCATGACAAGAAAAAATCCCGGGATGAACTTTCAGGAAATAACTCTTTGAGAAAAGAGATTTTACCACGAAGAACACGAAGTGCACGAAGATATTAAATACAGGGCTTTCTTAGTGACCCTCGTATTTTTCGCGATGTTTATACTTTGGAGTGGTAGATATTCACATCAACTCTTCAGGTAACAATATGGATCCCGGTCGGTGAATACGTCCAGGCCAAAACCATAGACGACTGCCGGGCATCCTCCACAGACAGGGCGGATTGAACAGGATCGACAGGATGAGGCGCCATGCCGGTATTTCCTCGCCTCCTCGCCGTCATATATTGCGGCGATTGAATGCTCAAAAAAATTGCCGATCTGGGAAGGAAGTTTACGGCAGGCATGTACTTCACCATCGGGGAGTGCGGCAATAAAATTAAAAGCCGCGCCGCATCCATGTCCGGCACATCCTCCGAATAACGCCTTTCCCTGTTCAAAACGGGTCAGGTTCAAAAGGTTATCTTTCAAACTGATCACAGGATTTTCTGAAGCTTCCTTGAGATATTCTTTCAGAAAAACCTTATATTCATCCTGCTGGACAGAAAGAAGCTGTGCGCCCTCTCCCACCATGGCCAGCCGATTATAAGTAAAAAGATCGACCTTGTCGCGGAGATAGTCGGCCAATGCAAAGACCTGATCCATATTGGCACGGGTCAGGGTCAGCATCACCATGGAGTATATTTTAAGCTTCTTGAGCTCTTCCAGGAAAGAGATGATTCGCTCAAAATGGCCCTCTCCCCTGATATAATCATTGTGGGGAGCAAGTCCCTCCAAGCTCACCTGATAAAAAACAGGATGCTGTATGGCACAGATTTCCTCTAATTTTTCTCGCGAACAGGGATTTCCCAGAATCGCCGTCATGAGATTGCGATCTGCCGCCGCCTGGTAAAATTCTAAGAAATGAGGATGCAGGAGGGGGTTTCCTCCGGTAAAGGAAATCTGCCCCCGGACATTTCTTTCCAGACAGAATGACCGGAAATCATCGAGAAGAGCCAACCCTTTCTCAAGGGAAAGGGCTGTCCTGCTGCTCCGGTCATAACAGTGACGACAATGAAGATCACAGGCCTGGGTAATATGCCACTGCAGCGTAAAAACAGATGATGAGAAAAAACGCTCATCAATATTTTCACCCCTGGGGAAATCCGCATCCCTTTGTAGCAATGAGGAAGGTCGAAGCAATATGCCCTGCCTCACTGCCCGGCCAACCGCACGGTCAATAACGCCAACAGCGACTCCGCCTTCAGCGGCCACATCCTCGACTGACAGTTCTTCGAGTATAACTTTCAAAGCAAGGATATCTGTGTCTGACGCTGTTTTTTTCCGGATAACGTTTTTTACCTTATCACGCCAGATAACGATAAATTCAGGCTCCTGCCTGAGAAACTTTTCCGGGTTGCCAGGGCGCTCCTTTACAATCCTCAGGAGATTTGACCAGGAAAGCCGAAGCAGATGCAACGAGGGATTAACACAGAGTTTTTCAACGCTGTCAGGAATCTTCTCTGTGCTCTGCGATGCCTGAAAGAGGAGTAACTCCAACCGGGAGAGATCCGGCAGAAATGAAGGAAGGTTTACTTGTGCACAGTGTCTTCTGAGAATTTCCGGAAACTGCTCCGGAGAGGGAAGGTCTTCAGCGGATGAAAAAATTCTGGCCCAGCAGCCGGGATCGATATAGCAATGAGTCGCTGCAAAAATTTCTTCCGGTTGACAGGGCCAGTGTGAAGTCATGATACTAACAATTACCCGGGACTGGTAAAATATTCAGTGCAAACTGCACTGTTACTTGTTTCCGCCTCAGCCGCTTGAGCCAGGCTCTTCCTCTTTATCTTTGTCGTCGGTGCTCACGGCACCTTCTTTTTTAGCGCCTCAGCCACTACCGCCGGCTTCTTTTTCTTCTTCGTGCTCTTCTTCATCGGTGCTCACGGCACCTTCTTTCTTGGCGCCTCAACCACTGCCGCCGGTGTGTTTTTCTGCTTTTTCAGCGCTCACGGCGCTGTCATCTTTAGCTCCTCAGCCACTGCCGCCTATGGCAGTTCCACTGGTGAGCGGCAACCCTGTAAGCAAGCCAGCAATACCCACACTGGCCAGCATTTTTTTCAGCTCTTTTGTATTCATCAAATACCTCCTTAGTCATTTTCATCTCTGGAGAAACGCTCCCGGGCAGATGCCTCCCCAGACCACAAAAAACCATTTCCTATCCATATAATGTTCCTATCAATAAGTCAAAAGATATAGCACATTCCTCTCACTTATTATCAAAATTCCCAAAACAATACCACACCCCTGACAACCATGTTATTATACTGCCATGACATCAGTAAACCTGACATTTCTGAGTATTATAATTGTTACCCTCGTGGCCGGCATATCCTGGTTTCTTATACGATCTTTTACAAAAAAAAGAGTCAGCCACAGATCTCTTTCCACCCGGACAGAAAAGCTCCCGAAAAGCAAGCCCGTTACAACACAAAAAACCATCCGGGAACCATTAGCTGATTCTATCCTTTCTGATATAGACACCTATTCATCAAACAAAAATTCCTTCCAGGAAGACATAGATTCGTCCTGTACCCTCCTGCTGCAGATAATCTGCCAGGCCCTGAGTCTTACCTCGGCAGCCCTGCTTAAAGCAGATCCCGCTGTGAAAAAGGTATACCTGCACACCATTTCCACAGAAAAAAAAGACATTCTTGACGATTGCGCTTCCCGGGGAATCGGCATTTTCAGTGTGCTGTTCCAGGGGCACAAAGATGTCAAGGTGTGTCCTGTCTCTCAACAGGTTGCCAATATCCCCTACTATACCTCCAACAAAGGCATTGGCAGCCTCCTGGCCACCAGGATCCCTGACCACACCAAAACAAAAACAAGCAACACCCCTTTCTGGATTCTATCAATTGACCGCTCTTCAGATAAAGAGTGGACAGAAGATGAACAGGAATTTATAAGACTTGCCGCAGGCAAAATAAGCCGTGAGATATACATCGGCAATCAACTCCTGCAGGCTGCCCGATACACAAACGTCGTCAGCCGGCTGTATAAAGGAATCAAGAGGCTCAACAGTGTTCTGGAGCTCAAAGAGACCTTTGATATTGCCATTGACAGTGTAAAAGAACTTGTTGATGCCGATTTTGTTGCTATCAGCCTCCTCCAAGATACTGAACATACTATAGTCAGGGCCGATGGCTACCAGGCTGAAGAGCTGGAAGGATGCAAATACCTGCACAATGACGGGCTGGTGGGACAGGCAATTCACTGCAATCACTGGATGCCGCCAACCGAAACCTACCCTGATCCGGCACCTGTATTTTCCAGAAACAAACTTATACCCGGCTTTAAATCTCTGCTCATTGTCCCCTTGAGCCAACAGGGAGACAAGGCAATAGGGGCACTCACCATAGCCTCACAGAAAACAGGCATATTCAGCAGAGACCAGCGCCATATCATGGAACTTATCGCCGGGCAGATTGCCGCAAAAATCGAACTTGCCCAGGCCCATGAAAAAATATACCAGATGGCCCTTACCGACGGTCTTACGGGACTTAACAACCACCGTACTTTCCAGCTCGGCCTTGACAACATGATAATCCGGTCCCGTCGCCAGTCATCTTCCCTCTGCCTCATTTTATGCGATATAGACCACTTCAAAAAGATAAATGACTCTTACGGTCACCCCTTTGGAGACAAGGTCCTGAAAAAAGTGGCCGAGATACTCAAACTTTCCATTCGCCAAGTTGATCTGGCAGCCCGGTACGGAGGAGAAGAATTTGCCCTGATCCTTGAAGCTTCCGACGAGGAAGGCGGCCGCATACAGGCTGAGAGGGTTCGTACTACCATAGAGGAATTAAGCTTCAGTTCAAAAGGAAAAAAAATTACAATAACCATGTCTTTTGGCCTTGCATCCTATCCCGTTGATGCTGATAATAAAGCAGAACTTATTGACAGAGCCGACCAGGCCCTCTATTCTGCCAAAGAATCAGGCCGGAATCGAACCGTATCCTGGTCTGAGCTGCATAAGTAACATCCATGAACTTAAAACTTAAGACTTTCAACTTAAAACTTTTAAAAACACACACATGAGCGACGAAGCCAACAAAATCATCTACTCCATGATCGGAGTAAGCAAATACTATAACAAAAAGCCCATTCTCAATAACATCAACCTGTCATACTTCTATGGCGCCAAAATAGGTGTACTGGGCCTGAACGGTTCCGGAAAAAGCTCCCTGCTCCGCATTCTGGCGGGGAAGGACACCGAGTTTGAAGGGAAAACCACCATTTCTCCAGGCTTGACAGTCGGTATTCTGGAACAGGAACCGGATCTTGATGCCAGCAAAACTGTTAAAGAAATCGTCGAAGAAGCGGTTCAGGAGACTGTTGATCTTTTAAACGAATTTAATGAGATCAACATGAAATTTGCCGAACCCATGTCGGACGATGAAATGGATGCCCTCATTGCCAGACAGGGAGAGGTTCAGGAAAAACTTGACGCAAATGATGCCTGGGAACTGGATTCACGTCTGGAAATGGCCATGGATGCCTTGCGCTGTCCGGCCGGCGATACTCCGATCACCATTCTTTCCGGCGGCGAAAAACGACGTGTGGCGCTCTGTCGCCTCCTGCTTCAAAAACCGGACATCCTGCTGCTGGACGAGCCCACAAATCACCTTGACGCCGAAACAGTTGCCTGGATGGAACATCACCTCCAGCGCTATGAAGGGACGATTATCGCTGTCACCCATGACCGCTATTTCCTCGACAATGTGGCCGGATGGATTCTGGAACTTGACCGGGGCAAGGGAATCCCCTGGAAAGGCAACTATTCCTCCTGGCTGGAACAGAAACAGAAAAGACTTCAGCAGCAGGAAAAACAGGAAAGTGAACGCCAGAAAACTCTGCAGCGTGAGCTTGAATGGATCAATATGGCCCCCAAAGGCAGAAGGGCCAAATCTAAAGCGCGAATCAAATCCTACGAGGATCTTCTCAGCCAGGAAAATGAAAATAAAGGCCGCGAGCTGGAAATCTATATTCCACCAGGACCCAGACTTGGCAAGGTGGTTATAGAGGCTGAACATGTCAATAAAGCTTTCGAGAACAAACTCCTGGTTGAAGACATGTCTTTCAGCCTGCCTCCCGGTGGTATTGTCGGAGTTATCGGCCCCAACGGTGCAGGAAAGACAACACTGTTCCGAATGATAACTGGCGAGGACACTCCTGATTCCGGCGCCATTCGCCTCGGCGACACAGTAAAGCTTGCCTATGTTGACCAGAGCCGGGATGCCCTAGATCCGGACAAAACGATCTGGGAAGTTATTTCTGACGGCAGAGACACCATCACCCTTGGCACAAAAGAAGTCAATTCCCGTGCCTATGTCGGACGATTCAATTTCTCAGGACAGGACCAGCAGAAAAAAGTCGGGCTGCTGTCAGGGGGACAGAGAAACAGGGTGCACCTGGCACGGATGCTGAAGGATGGAGCCAACGTCATCCTGCTTGATGAGCCGACAAACGACCTGGATGTGAACACCCTGAGAGCCCTTGAAGAGGCACTTGAGAATTTTGGCGGCTGTGCCGTTGTTATAAGCCATGACCGCTGGTTTCTGGATCGCATTGCCACCCATATTCTTGCCTTTGAGGGAGACAGCAAGGTCCTTTTCTTTGACGGCAATTACTCCGAATACGAAGCCGACCGCAAAAAACGGCTGGGAAGCGAAGCAGATCAGCCCCATCGCATCAAATACAGGCAGTTAACCCGGGCATGAGCAACAAAAAGATCCTCATCATTGACGACGAAGAACTTATTCGCCACAGCCTGAAAACCGACCTGAGCGCCGTCGGTTTTACAGTCTCTCTTGCCGAAAACGGCAAGGAAGGGCTGAAAAAGTTCAAAGTCGATCACCATGATGCTGTGCTTACCGATCTGATGATGGCAGGCATGGATGGAATCGACGTCCTTAAAAAAGTCAAGGAAGAGGCTCCCGAAACCGTTGTTATCATTCTAACCGGTTTTGCCAACGTAAATTCTGCCATATCGGCGCTGCGCAGCGGAGCTGATGACTTTCTCAACAAGCCCTGCTCCACGGAAGATATTCTTATCCGGCTGGAGCGTGAATTTGAAAAAAAAGATCTCATTGCCAGAATAAAGGAAAACGAAGCAAAACTGAGGGCCATCACCCAAACTGCAAATGATGCGATCATCATGGTCAACAGCAGTGGGGAAGCCACTTTCTGGAACAAAGCCGCCGAGAGAATCTTTGGCTATACGGAACAGGAAATACTGGGGAAAGACATCCATAAACGCCTTGTCCCTGAAACATATATGAAGGCCTACAGCGAACATTTCCACACTTTTTCACTGACAGGCACCGGCCCGGTTATAGACAAGACAACTGAACTCTTTGCCTTGAACAAAAAGGGAAAAGAGTTCCCTATTGAGCTCTCCCTGTCTTCCGTGCGAATAGACAGTGAATGGCATGCTGTCGGCATAATAAAAGATATATCCAGACGCTGGCTTGCAGAAAAAACACTGCGAGAGAATGAGGCCCAGTATCGTCAGTTTATTGAGGGCACAGACAACCTTGTCTGCCAGGTAGACACCAGGGGTAAATTCACCTTTGTCAATCACATGGCCCACCCCTTCTTTGGCCTTGAACCGAAAAAATGCCTGGGCCGCTCTCTTTTTGATTTCATTCATCCCGAGGACCGTCAGAGCACTGAAGAACTATTCAATGACATTGTTCAGGGTAAAAGAGAACGGATCACCCTGGAGAACCGTATACTCAATGCCATTGGCGAGACCCATGACATGCTATGGACCATGAATCACCACTATGATGATGAAAACAACAGCATTGTAGCCGTCAACTCAACAGCCAGGGATATTACCGAACGAAAAGAATCAGAAAAACAAATCTGGAAACTGGCCAATTTTGACGTATTAACGGGTCTTCCCAATCGTGCCCTGTTCATGGAACGTCTTTCCCAGGCTATCTTCCAGAGCACCCGTACCGGCAAACTCCTCTGCCTGATGTTTATTGACCTTGACAACTTTAAAAACGTCAATGACTCGCTGGGTCATCAGGCAGGTGACGATCTTCTGGTTGAAGTTGCCCAGCGCCTCAACTACTGTCTGCGGCAAACAGATACCATTGCCCGGCTTGGAGGAGATGAATTCACCGTTATCCTCACCAACATAACCCAGCAGTCCGATGCCGAGCCTGTTATCAGGCAGCTCCTCCAGTCCCTTGCCCGCCCTTTTATTGTAGGCAGGGACAATGAAGTCCATATCACAGCAAGTATCGGCGTCACATTCTGTCCGGATGATGCCACAGATGAACAGACCCTGATGAGATATGCTGACACTGCCATGTACAGAGCAAAAGGCAGCGGTAAAAACAGATCCGCCCATTTCTCTCCCTCCCTCGACCAATAAACGGACGTCATCTCAAAAATCCTTATCCTGTTTTTTCGTAAATTCTTTGACATCGGGAAAGCTGTTCTACTACAATAAATAGACAATGCTTTGATTTCCCCGAAGGGAACTCCTTCTTTAACAAAAAAATGTCTATGACCAGAAAACTCCTTCTGCTGCTTATCAGTATCGGAATAGTGTATCATGCGCCCTGTTATGCTGCGGCAGAGAAAATAACCATCTGCGGCACAGGAGACAGCCAGGAACTGCTTCGTCTTCTGGCTTCAGAATTCGAAAAACAGAATCCTGATATCACTATAGAGGTCCCGGACTCCATCGGCAGCAGCGGCGGCATAAAAGCCACTGCCAGGGGGAAATGCGACATGGGGAGGATTGCCCGCCCTCTGAAAGAAAAGGAAAAAAAATACGGTCTTTCATCTCTTTTTTTTGCCAGGTCGCCAGTAGTCTTTTTTGCAAACAATTCCCTGAAAAGCATTCCCTCTCTCTCCTCAGAGCAGATAGTAAACATTTATAATGGCACAACCATTCTCTGGCAGGATATAGCGGACCTAAACGGTCATATTTATGTTGCTGATCGGGAATGCGGTGACTCCTCAAGAAGCGCCATAGAAAAAACCCTCGCCGGTTTTAAGGAAATAAAAAACAAGACAGGCGAAGTTCTTTATACAACCCCTGAAGCAATTGAAACCGTTCTTGGTCATGACCATACAATAGGGTATTCTCCTCTTTCCGCTCTCGTTGGCAGAGAAAATGTTCACATTTTTCAAATTAACGCCATAAACCCGGACCAGGTTTCCGTATCGAATGGAGATTATCCTCTTGTAACCCCGCTTGGTCTTGTCTGGAAAGAAAATATTTCTGCACAGGCCATGCAGTTCATTGATTTCCTCTCAAAAAGCGACGCCGTCAATATCATTATCAAAGCTGGTTCCTTTCCGGTTCCCGTCAAATAAACGGCCATGAAAAGAAGTCCCAGAGAGCATCGGATAAAAGATGTTTAAATCTCTTAAAACAAAACTCCTTTTTTCCCACTTAGGAGCAGTGCTCTTTGTCAGCCTGGTACTCGGAAGTATCAGCAACAGTTCCCTTTCCCGGTATCTCCTGACTCTGGAGACTGACAATCTCAAGCACAGTTCTCGTCATTCCGCAAAAATTATTCAGGATACACTGGATGATCTGACAACAGACCTGCGCCACATTTCTGACGACAGAATTGTCATGGATTATCTAAACAATTACCGTGATCTTGCCCTGCAGGAACATTTCACCCGTTTTCAGAAAACATTTCCCCAACTTGCTGTTATTAATACAAAAGGTGAAGAAGAGTTCAAGATTGTAAATGGTGTTTCCGACGACCAGAACAAAAGAAGCCACAGCCCAGATCTCATAAACCGCCTTATTGCCAATCCGGCCGAAGTTATTATTTTTGCCTCAGGAACTGATCCCGACCTAAAAATACCAACCATTCGAATGGCTCTGGCCAAGTCCCATTATTTTGGCAACAAATTTGCCGGAATCATCTCGGCCTCCGTGCCCTATTCCCTTCTTGGCAAGAAGATTCAATCTGAAAATCTTGATCCGGACAGTTATCTCATCATCTCCGACAGCAAAAAAAATGCTATCGCCATTTTCCCATCAGAAACGCCCCGGGGTAATATAAAAATTGAATACAGGAAGCCACCTGACGCCTTCCCTCTTTCTATAGACGCGACAATTAATGATGCTGATGTAAAGCGAAGGCTTATTTATGACACTGACTCCCTGGTCGCTTCAACCCGAGTTCCGGGAATAGACCTGAATATTCAAGCCGTTATACCGTATGAACCCATCCATGCCAAACTCAGCAAAATACGCAACACCATCCTTATTACCCTTGCCTTCATTCTCTTCCTGACCGGAATTTTTTCATATTTCATAGCCCACCGGATGACCAGGCCGATAATGAGCCTCATCCACTATTCCAGGGAAATAGCCAGTGGGCAGAAAGGAAATACTCTTGATATAGACACCACATCAGAAGATGAAATATCCCAACTGGTCGGATCTTTTCAAAAAATGATGTATGCCATTGCCCAATCAACGGTTTCCCGCAATTATCTGGACAATATTATTGCAACAATGAGTGAAAACGTCCTGGTTGTGAATAGCGATGAAGAACTCACCACAATAAACAGGTCGGCAATACATCTCTTTTCCGCTGCGATCCACGACGAAAGAATCATCAGCCTCGCCGACATCTTCCCGGAAGAAAATCTTCAGTACATCAGAACAATGATAAAAAGTGGCGTAAGCCAGGGGGAAATGGTTTTCCAGGATAGCAGCGGAGAAAAGAGACATCTTTTAATTTCTGCAACACCAATACCATCAGGGACCCAAGACAACAGGGAAGTTGTTCTTGTTTCTACTGATATCAGTTATCTGAAAAAAATTGAACATGAACTGACCGAGAGCAAAGAGAACCTGAAAAAACTCTCAATCACCGATGAACTGACAGGACTTTACAATCGCCGGGGTTTTATAACCCTTGCCCAGCAGCAGCTTCATATTGCCAACAGAAATAAAAAAGAACTCCATCTCCTGTATGCCGACCTCGACAACATGAAAGGAATCAACGACGACTTTGGACATCAGACAGGAGATACCGCACTCCAGGATGGGGCAATGGTGCTGAAACGATTCTGCCGTGAATCCGATATTATTTCCCGTATAGGAGGTGACGAGTTTGCAGTTCTCCTTACCGGATCTGACGATGAAACAGCGATAGTCAAACGCCTGGAACAGGAAATTCAGGCCTTCAACGATACTTCTGGCAGACCCTACATATTATCTATCAGCATAGGGGTCACCTCCTGCCAACCCGACAATGAGCCCTGTGAAATACTGCAATTCATGTCCAGGGCTGACACCCTGATGTATGAGGCAAAAAAAGCCAGGCAAGCCTCATCACCTTCGGCATAAGCAATTCACGCTGTAAAAAAATAATAGCCTATTGTAACCAGGATAATACTTCCCATCCGGAAGGCCTGGTTGTAGAAAATAAGCTTCACTGCAACCCCGGCCGGAAAGATCCCCGCATAATAAGGCAACTGATGGCGGATAGCCCGCATCGGAGAAGAAACTATGTTGCCCACAAGAAGCGCCAGAACAACCTCACGGTAACTGAGATTGCCCCCTTCAAGAAGTGCTCCGGCAAGTGCCAGTCCCGCAGTAAATTCCGCCGCCACATGGAGAACAATGATACCGAGACTTTCCGGGTTGAGCCACGAAAGAAAGGAGATATACTGACTGATAAACTTTTCGACAGCCTCAAAATGACCTATTGTGTTCAAATAAAAAATGAGGATATAGAGCGGGACGGTAAAAAGGAGAATTTTCCTGATGCGTTCTACAAATCGAGTCCCCGCCTTTTTCATCGTCTGACGCCAGCCACTGGGCTTAATTCCGCTTAATTTTTTTTGCAGATCACCAATTGTTCGCGGAGGCAGAATAAATCTGCCGACAACCACTATAAACAGAGTCCGGCAGATTGCCGCAAAAAACGTCAATCCCACATAGGCAAAAGCAGCTCCCTTGATAAAAGGCACTGTGATAAAAAACATTGTCGGCAAATGCAGGAAATAGGTGGGAAGACTGTTGAAAAGATTGGCGAGAATCAATTCTTTCCCGTCAAGCTTGCCCTGCTCATATCCCTCTGAAAGCATTGCATTGGCGGAAACCCCTGAAAAAAATGCCATGGAGAAGCTAGCACCGGTAATATCAGAAAGATGACCCATGCGGATGAGAGGAGAAGCGAGCCTGGCCACCGCATGAGTCCAGTTCAGGGACTCAATAATATTTGCGACAAGAAGACCAACAGAAATAAATAATATCATCCTGGTCAGTGGCCACCCCAACCCCTGCCAGAGCATTGTCACTGTCTCTAAAAATTCCATTTACTGCCTAATCTCTTTTTCAAGTATACGCATACGCTTCCCGACGTTCTCATGGTGTATAGCTGACAACACATTGTTTGACTAAAACATATTACCCTATTCCCTTGAAAATTCCTGACCCATAAGATAGTTGGAGGAAAAAACTTCAAAGTACACTATGTTTCACATTTCCGAACACATTAACTGACCGTGAAAATGAATAAGTAACAGCCGCTAACTTGAAACTTTCAACCCATCTAAATCTTAGGAGAAAATAATGAAAAAACTCAGCGTACTCATGACAATGACCTTTATCAGTTTATCACTGCTGTCTGCAGGGTGTGACAAACCTGAAGAAAAGGCCCCGGCACCTGCGACAAAACAGACTATGCAAGAGCAGGTTCCTGCTGTCGTTGAAAAAGTAAAGGAACAGACCGCGCATGTTGTCGAAGAGGTAAAAGAAAAAACGGAGCAGGTGGTTGAAGAGGCAAAGAAAATTACGGCAGAAGCTGTTGAAACAGCAATAGAGGCCGGTGAGTCCATGAAAGAGACAGGTGCCGAAATGATGGACAAGGCCTCTGAAAAAGTAAATGGACTGACCCAGACAATCAGCCCAACCCCGGCTCCAAGCACAGCACCAGTCCAGCCGGAAGTGGAAACCAAAGCCCTGGACCTGAAAAAAAGCCTCGGCAAAAAACTTATCGAAGGATGTTGATCCTCTCTTCCCCAGAAACAACTGAATTCATGGTTTCCTTAAGAAAGACGGGGCAAAACAGGTCCCGTCTTTCTTCATTCCCCCTCCCCGTTCTCAGTGCTCCAGACATGTTCCGTCCTGAACACGAATCGTCCGATTGGAGTACACGCTTATCTCAGGATTATGAGTGACCATGATAATGGTAAGCCCCTCCTCCCGATTGAGTCTAGTCAACAGTTCCATGACTTCAGATGCTGTCTCTGAATCCAGGTTCCCTGTCGGTTCATCTGCCAGAAGAATAGGCGGCTGATTAACAATAGCCCGGGCAATGGCCACCCGTTCCTGTTCACCGCCAGAGAGCTGGTCCGGCAACCTGTCCGCTTTAGAGGCAAGACCGACCTTGAGGAGCACATCCATGGCCATCTGCTCTTTTTCCTTTCGTTTCAAGCCGGTTATAGCCATGGGCAGGATTACATTTTCCAACACCGTAAGATACGTGATAAGCTGAAAGGATTGAAAAATAATACCTATATACTCACTTCGGAAATCCGCCCTCTGCTCACTGCTCAAATCATAGAGATCAAGACTGTCGATAAACACCTTGCCGCGGCTTGGATGGTTCAGTCCACCCAGAACCGAAAGCAGCGTACTCTTCCCTGACCCGGAGTGCCCCATAATAGTAACGAACTCTCCATCATCAATGGCAAAATCCATCTGCCGTATAGCCGGAACCATTTCGTCCCCGCTCTGGTAATCCTTGCCGATATTTCGTATCTCAATCAAATGCTCTACTTCATGATTCACTGCTGCCATTGCGTTCTCCTATAATGCCCGTAATGCTTCACTTGGGTCAAGCCTGCTTCCCTTATGGGCAGGCCAAATGCTGGCGAGAAGACTGAGAGCCACTGCAAGAGCAACGGCGACAGCCCCCATGGACATATTAATCCCCGAAGAAGAGGAATCCGGAATCACCAGGGGCAGGATAATCCTGGCTAGACCAGTTCCTGACACAAATCCGCCCACGCCGCCGATAAAGCCAACAACAATGGCTTCCAGCAGAATTATCTGCATGACATGACCACGCCTGAAACCAATTGCCCTGAAAATCCCTATTTCCCGTGTTCTTTCATTAACAGAACCCATCATCGACACAAAAACCAGAAGTGAACCGATAAAAATAACAAGAGCGGCAATACCATAACTGAAGGTCTTAACGAGCTCTATAGACTGCATTTTCGACATGACTGCCTGCTTCAGGGCTGTCACCTTGGCATCCGGAAACTGACCGGCAATCTGCAATACCATCTCATCAATAGGGCAATCCCTGCAGAATGCGGCAATCTCAACCATGGAGATCCGGCCTTCTTTCCCCAGGATATTCTGAACGCGATGCAGGTCGCCGATGATAATACTATCCTCCGGACCACCTGTCGGCTCCAGATGGGCACTCACCATAAAATCGCGGCCATTCATATTAAGAGAGTCGCCGACATCAAGACCCAGTGCCCTGGCAGCCTCAGAACCGAGAATAACTTCACTGTCATTTTCAGGAGACCTGCCCTGAAGATGCCACCATGTTTTCAACGGAAGTTCCATTTCAAGATCCACCCCCATGAGGAGGACCTTTCGCCCAGACACCTCAACCGCACCCATAATTTTCGGGGCTACGGCTCCAAGATTTCTATTATCTTTTATTTCTCTGATACGGGCAAGATCCGCCTCATCAAACTCCTTAACCTCATAACTGATGCCGCCGACGTTAACACCGCCATAAGTAAGGGCAAGGTTCTCACTTTTGGGAACCATGACAATATTGGCTCCAAACCGGTCCAGCCGCTCTTCAATATCAAGGGTCATGCTTTCCGTTATTGACAGCATGGTAACGATAACAGCAATACCGATCAGCAGACCAAGAACCAGAAAAATCATCTTGCCCTTGCGGCGCTTCAGGTTGTTTATGGATATATTATAGAGCTTCAAAACGTTTCTCCTCATGCATTGAATGAAGACGCTGCCGGTGATTTACTTGATTCAAAAGGATTGTCTGCAGTTTTTCCTGGTAAAAAAATGAAGATAATCTGTCAGTATCTATCTTTGTCCGATTAAAAGTAACCACAATTCGCTTGTCGTCGTTACCCATCATAACCATTTCCACCCCGGGCTGATCGCGAAGGCGATCGATGGAATGCTGCGGCCAGCTCTGATTTTTCCCGATCCTGTATATGGCATCATCAAGTCCCCTGTCCCGGAGGTAGGCAACGGATTTCGGGATCACGACCATGCTGAGTCCCACCAGGATTCCGGCAGAAATCAAAAGGGCAAAGGTCCCGAACCCTATTCCCCGCCTTTTCATCCCGAGAACCTTCTCTCGCTTATCCCTGTATTTTTCAATATCATATGCCATTCTGTTCACCATCCATTAAGACTACGACTTTGAGGTTGCCTATGATTTATAACTACAGTACCAGCTGTTGGTATTGATATCCTTGATGTTGATTACCAGATTGTCGCCTTCAATTTTTCTGTCCAGGGGAGCCGGATTACAGCCACCCTTGATAACGTTGATTTTATTGGAGGCAAATTTCTGGCCGCAATTGAGACACACCATGAAATCTCCGCTCTGGGCATAGCCTTTACCGGCCTTGTAACAGACATCACAGGCATCAATAGCTGCCCGTATGACCCCATCCCGGCTCTTCAGGGTAAAAAAGGTCACCATGACTCCATCATCAGCTTTGACTTTGAAATGATGGGCCTTGCCGTCATTAATTTCAGAAAGAGGGATTTCAATTCTGCCGTTAACAGGAGAGAGGACTTTCACACTGTTCTGCCACGGATTGAACCTAAACGAATGAGCCTGAACCGCAAACAATGACAGCACGACCAAAATTATTCCAATGAAAAGCGTTTTCACAATAAACCTCCTGTCTGAATCTCTCTTCCCAGCCCCTAAAGACCATTTTATGTATTTTCTTTTCCAAGGTTGCCTTAAGTAAAGAGCAAAGGGTGTGCCACAGGAAAGAACAAAAGATAACTGACTGAAATTACTATATTTTCAAGAACAAAATATCCATACAAAAGCTACAGAGGCCTTGAAGTAAAGAATATTCTCCAAATGAGTAAAGAATATTCTTCAGAGGAAAAGGAAGATAAACAGTGATGAATGACGTATAAATAACGACATGAAGACTCGAAATAAAACAATCATCCTTTTTCCCCTGGTAGCGGCCCTGATTTCCCCAATTCATGTCATCGCCGAAGACAGCGCCCAGAGCAGCAGTTTTTCTGCAGGCTCTCGCCTTGAACAGCATGAGGCACAACAGGCGCTTATGCTTCACAATCAGTATCGAGCAGATGTAGGCGTTGGCCCCGTAGCCTGGTCTGACAAGATCGCTCTTTATGCTCAGGAATGGGCCGACAATCTCGCGGCCACACAATGCTCCATGGAGCATCGTCCACGCTCGGGAAAATGGAAGCAGGAGTATGGCGAAAATTTATTTATGGGGACCGCAGGGTATTATGGCATTTCAGATGCCGTAACAGCGTGGGAAAGTGAGAAGAAAGACTATCAAGGAGATGTCATCACTGCAGCTAATTATGCCGCAACAGGACATTACACACAAATTGTTTGGCAGAATACGCGACAGATCGGTTGCGCCACAGCATTATGCAACAATAACATTATCATTGTCTGCAACTATGACCCTCCAGGGAACTTCCTTGGACAAAAACCGTTTTAGCAAAGAATTGATCAATTACAACCTGCCCCAAAGCTAGATGTCGGGACCATTTTCTCCAAGAATTTCCTTGAGTTCCGCTGTTTCCTGATCAAGAAAACACTGAAATTTCGCATGGACTTTCCAAAAAAGTTTCACCGCCTGCCTGCCTGCCTCTGTCAATCGAGCCCCACCGCCATCCTTACCTCCACGAAAGGTTTCAACTAACTTATCGCTGGACTGCCGATTCATGGAGTCCAGCAAATCCCACGCATGTTTATAGGACATTTCCATAGAGCGTGCGGCTTTGCTTATCGAACCAAATTCTTCAATTCGTTCCAGGAGCACAATCCTGCCATAGCCGAGAAATGTACCCTCGGGACCATCTAACCATAGACGACCACGCCAACATGAAGATATCCCATTTATTCTATTCTTTTTCTGTTTGCTTTTTCTTGGCATACCGTTGTATATAGCAAAATATATCGACTTCTTCAAATTAGTTTTTCTCTACCAATACAGCAAGGTCACCCCGCAAGGAGAAAAGTCTTGATAGAAACTGTGCTGAGCCCCTATTTTATTGCTGCCTTATTTTTTCTCGTAGCATTCACATATTCATCGGTTGGTCTTGGCGGGGGGTCTTCTTATACCGCATTGATGGCGATATTGGGATTTCATACTTTAGCAATCCCCATGATCTCTCTGACTCTCAACTTATTTGTTACATCCATTGGTAGTTACAATTTTATCCGCAACAAACATGCTAAATTGAGCCTGATTGCACCGTTCTTTTTGTCATCAATTCCCATGGCATACTTAGGAGGTGCTATTAAGCTCCCAAAGGAACTATTTTACTGGGTACTTTTGGTGTCGTTAATTTTTGTAGCCATGCGAATATATGTTTGGGAAAAGACCACCATTCAACTCAATATTTCTCAGGCTGGAAAAATAATCATCTCACTGATCGCTGGCTCCGTCCTTGGCCTCGTCGCTGGTATAGTAGGGATAGGTGGTGGTATTTACCTTGTTCCGCTCATCATAATTCTTGGATTAGGAACGGAAAAAGAGGCGGCAGCGTGTGGTGCTATTTTTATTTGGCTCAATTCATTATCTGGATTGATAGCTCGACTTCAATATAATTCAATTGATTTAAGTAATTATGTTCCGCTCATCATAGCTGTTTTGATCGGAGGCGCATTGGGATCTTTTTTGGGGTCAACTCAATACTCCCCCAAAACCATGCAAAAAGTCCTGGGCGCTGCGGTTGTTGTCGCAATATTCTTTTTAACAAAAAAAACATTTATGAGTTGAAGATGGATGCATTTGTTATTCAGTTTGGCGAAACGCAAACACCTTAATCCAACAACATATCAAAAAGTACACAGACATCAGCCCTTTAGTTAAATCTTTTTAACACTTCTCTTGCCGAAAACGCCTTAAATTAAAAAAGTTATTGACTTTTTAGGAAAAATACGTTAGGCTATAAAATATATTTAGCATTTAAGATAGAAAGGGCAATCCTTTCCGAAAGGGAGGAGCGCAAATATCCAACCTAAGTCTGAAAGGTACCTTGAAAAGATACGGTCGTGGAATTACCTAACTTGAGGCGCGAATTATGAAAAAGACTATCGTCGTTTCTGTTTTATCTTCCTTATTGCCACCCCTTCAGCCATTAAAGTTAATACTGAATCCATCTCTACCATACAGTCCTCCCCCTCGAAGAATACCGATAAAAAGGAGAGTTCACCGACACAATAAGCGATTAACGGAAAAACTTAATAATTATGCAACCTGTTCTCTTCCTGTCAACACTGCGTTCTTCTGCGTGCAAGAATAGACGGAGTTAAAAAATGGCTAAAAAAAGAATTCTCTTTGTTGATGATGAACCCAACATTTTGGTTGGGTTGCGCAGGATGCTTCGCTCATTACGTAAAGAAATTGACATGGAATTTGCCGAAAGCGGCAAAGAAGCACTACAGGTCATGTCGAAGGCCTCTTTTGATGTTGTTGTGTCAGATATGAGAATGCCTGGCATGGACGGAGCTGAACTGCTAACAGAAGTGCGCAGACTTTACCCGGATACAATTCGCATCATCCTCTCCGGCTATGCCGCCGCGGAAGCCATCATGCGCACAGAAACGATTGTGCATCAATTCCTGCATAAGCCTTGCGAGCCTCAAAACATCAAGGATACACTGCTTCGCTCCTGTCAGCTGCACATGCCTACCCTATCGTAAAATTGCATACGTTGACTGACACCAAGACCGCTCGCCTAACCACCACAACACCTTCTTCCGCCAACGTAACCCTACCACTACATCCTCAATGAACCCTTTGAGAATAACCGCAGAACACTATCCGCAGGACACATCGGCCAATCACTTCAGCTCCTCTTTATATTTCTCGAGACGATAAATCAGGACATGCCGGGGAACATGAAGTAACCGGGCAGCCTCGGAACGATTACCGTTTGCCATTGCCAATGCCTGCCGAATCAAATCTTTTTCCACTTCCTCCAGGGATAACCCTTCAGGCGGTATCTTTGGGAAACTTCCTGCCACAGGCGCAGATCCTGCCAAATGCAGATCCTTGACGTCAATAAGAGAAGAACTTCTTAAAATAACCGAACGCTCAACAATATTCTGCAATTCCCGGATATTGCCGGGCCATGGGTAGACAGAAAGCTGCTGCAAAGCGTCATCGGAAAATGTAACTTCAGGCGGGGCCCCTATTTTCTTGAGAAAGTGGCGAACCAGGCCAGGAATATCTTCCGTGCGCTCTCTTAAAGGCGGCAGATAAAGAGGGATAACACCAAGCCGGTAATAGAGATCCTCCCTGAACTCCCCGGCGCCTATGGCTTCCTTGAGGTCTTTATTGCTGGCGGCAATAAGACGGACATCCACCTTTTCCTGGCGCTGACTTCCTACAGCCTCCACTTCCCTCTCCTGTATGGCGCGCAAAAGCTTTGCCTGCAGATCGATCTGAAGTTCACCTATCTCATCGAGAAAAAGCGTCCCTTTGGCTGCAGCCTGAAAGCGGCCTTTTCTGTTTTTTATAGCGCCGGTAAAAGCCCCTTTGACATGACCGAACAATTCACTTTCAATGAGCCCGGAAGGGATTGCCGCGCAGTTCACTGCCACCATCGGCCCGTTTTTCCTGGGGCTGTGATGATGAATAAGACGGGCCAACACTTCTTTTCCTGTTCCGGACTCCCCGGCAATCAAAATGGTGGCCTCGCTTCCGGCAGCCCTCAAAGCCGTATCCAGCAGCTCCCGCATAGCCGAATTTGCCGTTTCCATTCCCTCGGTACCAGTGAGACGATTAACCTCATGGGCCAACTGCTCATTCTGAACACGAAGCTCCTTCAACTCCAGGGCCTTCTTGCAGGAAAGGCGAAGGGTCTCTCGATCAAAAGGTTTGGTGACAAAATGGAAGGCACCGTTCTTCATTGCCTTTACAGCCATATCAATAGAACCAAAGGCTGTAATAATGATAACAGGCGTCACCGGTGATTCCTTTTTCACCTCGGCGAGCAGGTCAAGGCCGCTCATATCGCCAAGCTTGACGTCTGAAATAACAATGTCCGGCGAATGCTCCCGGAACATCTCAAGTCCACGCTGTCCGGAACTGGCAGTCACCACACGGAATCCGGCAGATGCCAGGTTATACTCGGTTACCCGCAGCAGACTTTCATCATCATCAATCAATAAAATAGTGTCACTCATACGTTTTTCCTGTCTGGTTGGGAATAAAAACCGTGAAGGCAGCTCCTCCTCCCGGAGCATCTGTCACCTCAATGGTTCCCCCATAACTTCCTACAATTTTACGGCTTATCACAAGGCCCAGCCCGGTTCCCTCCTCTTTATTCGAATAAAAAGGCTCGAAAATCTTTTTTTTCTCACCGTCAGAAAGACCCGGCCCATTGTCTTCAATGGCGATTTGGCATCCTTCTTTTTCCCTGGCGACCCTGACAACGATTTTACCACCGACATCAATGGCATCCATGGCATTCAACAGGATATTCAGGAAAACCTGGCCCAGCCGGTTTCCTGCAACCATAAAACTATCTCCCTGGTCAGTTCCAATCTCGACACATTGTATTGATTTGTCTCGCAGTCTCTGGTCAAGAAGGGTAATCGTTCTGCGGATTACCGAGGCAAGGGGCTCCGTGGCCTCAACTGCTCCCTTCTGCTCCCGGGAGTAACTCAGAATATCTTCTACTGTGGCATTAAGCCGTGTTGTCTCTTTCAACAGAATTTCCGCAAACTCATGTTTTGGATGATCCGGGGGAAAATCATCCATGAGAATTTCAGCCGTACCCCGGATAGAACTCAGAGGGTTTTTTATTTCATGGGCCAGAGAGGCTGACAGCCGGCCAAGCTCTGACATCTTCTGAGAAAGAGCCAGCTGCTCTTCTGCTTCAATAAGCTGCTCCGTCTCTTTATGAAGGCGATCATAGGATTTCTCCAACTTTTCAGATAACGCCTTATACTTCAAGCGCAGCAATGTCTCCTTGCGTGTTATTATACCAACAAGCAGACCGGCGGAGAGATACAGAAAAATTTCGGTGAATTCGCTCAAATATGCCTCAAAACCATGCCCTGAAAACATCATAAGATGGGGAATAAAGGCCACGGAAGAGAGAAAAGCCATAACCATGCCACCGGTGACCCCGAAAAAGAGAGCACCGAGCACAATAGGGAAATAAGCCAGCCGGCGATAGGTATCATGGAAAAATACAAACTCCCATGGGGTAAAATGATGCAGACCGCCTATAACAACCGTTATAATAATCAAACCGGCAAAGAGTATTTTTCTACCGGTAGTGGCATTTCGCAATGTATCCAGACCCATACCCCTCCTGCTTCTTTTCACTGCAGAGCAAATAGTTTCCCGCAAAGCCCACATTAAAAATCAATGGACACAACAATATGATCTTACTATAGTTTATCTTTTCTACCATATTACCAAGAACGACCTCCAGAGAACAGATGAATATACAAAAGAAATGAGGGCTCCCCATGAATATCGATTCTCTGCTTAACAGCATCCCCAACATCCAGGAACATGTCTGGATTCAATTTACTCTGCTCCTTACTTTTTATGCCGTCCTGGCAATAACTATAGATTTTTTCGTCAACCGAGTCCTCAGGCGCATTACCCGATTGACGAAAACAACTATTGATAATCAGCTTATCAAATACCTGCATCCTCCAATATACTGGACGGTTCTTATTGTCGGACTGATCCACTGCTTCTCGCTTTTAAACCTCTCGGACATTGTTTCCAAAACTATTTCCCAGGGCGGACGAAGCCTTATTCTTGTCATATGGCTGATTACCGTCACCAGGGTCATTGGTTTTATCGCCAAACAGTCTGAAAATATCTGGCAAGGAAAAATAGGTCGCGACTTAGGCGGGCTCATCCACAAACTCGTCTTCCTTATCCTGCTCCTGACGGGCGCTTACGGCCTTCTCGGCATATGGAACGTCAACCTCACCCCTCTTTTTGCCTCGGCCGGTATTGCCGGTATTGCCGTTGCCATGGCAGCCAAGGATACTCTGGCCAATTTTTTCGGTGGAATGAGCCTTTTCATGGACCGTGTTTTTAAAGTAGGTGACTATATAATCATCGACAATCAGGAACGTGGTGAAGTAGTGGAAATAGGGATTCGATCTTCCCGAATGCTTACCCGCGATGATGTCCTGGTTACCATTCCCAATTCAATCCTGGCCAATTCCAAGATAATCAACGAGAGCGCCCCCACCCCGAATTACAGAATTAAAATTCCGGTGGGGGTTGCCTATGGATCCGACCTCGACTTTGTAGAAGAAGTCCTTCTCAAGGTCGCCATGGAAAGCGCAGGTATCTGCAAAGAACCCGAACCCCGCGTCCGGGTGAGGGCGCTTGCCGATTCATCCGTCAACTTCGAGCTACTTGTCTGGGTCGAGGATCCCCGCAACAGGGGCCTGCAAACCCATCTATTTCTGAAAGAAATCCACAAAACCCTGCAGGAAAATAACATCACCATTCCATTCCCGCAGATGGATGTCCACATGGACAGACTCAACAAAAACCATGAAAAAATCTCTTGATCTTGGCAATATCAGCATAACCTGGCTGAATGGCGGTGAATTCGAACTGGACGGCGGCACCATGTTCGGCCCTGTCCCCAAGCTCTTATGGAACAAGAAATATCCATCAGACCATGACAACAATATCAAAATGCTTAATGCCCCCCTTCTGATCGAAACACCCCTTTCAAAAGTCCTTATCGACACGGGACTCGGCAACAAACTGTCAGACAAGGAAATTGACATCTTCCGGGTAACCAAACCATGGAGTGTGGTTGCAGATCTTGCCGCAATGGGGATTGACAGAGAAGGTATCGATTACGTTATTCTTACCCACTGTGACTTTGATCATGCCGGCGGCATTGTTATGCACAGTGACCAAGGCAAGCCGGAACTAACTTTCCCAAAAGCCAGACATATCGTTCAGAAAAAGGAATGGGAGGACGTTACTCATCCCAACAGTCGCGCTGCCCATTCATACTGGCCCCATAATTTTACAGGACTGGAAGCAAGCGGCCTCCTAGAAATAGTTAAAGGGGATCATGAAGTTGTTCCGGGAATAACGGTTTCCCTGACCGGAGGACACACCCGCGGCCACCAGATTGCAACCATTGCAGGCAAAAAAGAATGTGCCGTCCACCTTGGCGACCTGCTGCCGCTCCATAGTCATTTCAACCCGTTATGGATCATGGCCTATGACAATTTCCCCCTGGACATTATCGAACAGAAAGAAAAAATTCTGCCCTTCTATGCTTCACAAAACTACTGGTTCACTTTTTACCATGACATATACATGAAAGCCTGTCAGTTTGACTCTTTCGGATCGACAAAAGCCACGTGGCACGATTGACCCGCGAAGAGTCAACCTCGACCCACAATCTCGCTGTAGCATGGGCTAATTTCATCACAATATTAAGTAGTTACATCTCACTTGCCGACATAACCACTTTATGATATAACCGTTCGTTAAGCATATTTTTTTTCCATATCGACAAGTTGTTTTTACGAGTGCAGCCATAACAGTGATATCTAGGAGCCTGCCGGACTTAGACATAAATCTACTGCAAAAGCTGTGCTTCAGACACTCAAACACGCTGAAACTGGAGAATGAGATGGCATCCTACGACGAAATTTTCGAAAAAAGCATTCAAGACCCTGAAAGATTCTGGGGAGAAGCAGCCGAAGGAATTAGCTGGGAGAAAAAATGGGATAAAGTCCTCGATTCTTCCAACCCTCCCTTTTACCGCTGGTACACTGGAGGAAAGCTCAACACCTGCTATAATGCTGTTGACAGGCATGTTGAAAATGGTCGTGGTGATCAGGCCGCCATTATTTATGACAGTCCTGTTACGGATACTGTCAGGAAAATAACGTACAGTGAACTCCAGAAGGATGTGGCTCTTTTCGCTGGTGTTCTCAAAAGCCAGGGCGTGCAAAAGGGTGATACAGTCATTATCTATATGCCTATGATCCCGGAAGCGGCAGTTGCGATGCTGGCCTGCGCCAGACTGGGCGCCATTCACTCTGTTGTTTTCGGCGGATTTGCCGCCCAGGAACTGGCTATTCGCATTGACCACGCCCAGCCCAGAGTGCTGGTCTGTGCCTCCGGCGCCATTGAAGGCAAAAAAAAGCTGGCCTACAAGCCTCTGGTTGACGCCGCAATTGAACAGTCAAACCATAAGCCTGAAAAATGTATTGTCTTCAAACGTGACTTCGTAGATGCCGATCTCCAGACTGGCCGTGATTTTGACTGGATGACACTCATGGCAGCGGCTTCTCCCGCCGACTGTGTGCCTGTGGACGCCACAGACCCCCTTTACATCCTCTACACTTCAGGAACCACCGGAATGCCCAAGGGCGTTATGCGTGACAACGGCGGTCATGCCGTTGCCCTCCACTGGTCGATGAAAAACATCTACGACATCAACCCCGGAGATGTTTTCTGGTCTGCTTCCGACGTTGGCTGGGTGGTAGGCCACTCCTATATCGTCTATGGACCTCTGCTGAACGGAAGCACCACTGTCTTTTATGAAGGCAAACCCATTGGCACCCCCGATGCAGGAGCCTTCTGGCGAGTCATTTCCCAGCATGGCGTTAAAAGCCTGTTCACTGCCCCTACTGCATTCAGGGCCATCAAAAAAGAAGATCCAAACGGCGACTTCCTGAAAAAATACAACCTGTCCTGCTTCGAAGCCCTTTATCTTGCGGGTGAACGTCTGGACCCCGACACCTATCACTGGGCCTGCAACCTCCTGAAAGTCCCGGTAATAGACCACTGGTGGCAGACAGAAACCGGCTGGGCCATTGTTGCCAACTGCCGCGGAATTGAAGAATTTCCTGTCAAAGCGGGATCCCCGACCAAACCTGTTGTCGGTTATGATGTTAGGATTATGGACAACCAGGGTCGTGAAGTAAAAGCGGGTGTTGAAGGAAACATTGTTATCAAGCTTCCTCTCCCCCCGGGTACCCTTGTCAACCTCTGGCGCAATGAGGAACGTTTTATTAAATCCTACATGACAGCATTCAAGGGCTACTATGAAACAAGTGACGGCGGCTACATAGATGAAGACGGATATGTTTTTGTTATGGGCCGCATGGATGATGTTATCAATATTGCCGGCCACAGGCTTTCCACCGGCGCAATGGAAGAGATTATCGCCACTCATCCAGCCATAGCTGAGTGTGCTGTATTCGGCATTGCAGATCAGCTCAAAGGCCAGTCCCCTCTCGGCCTTTTTGTCCTGAAAGCCGGAGTTGATGTCAAAGAAGATGACATTAAAACAGAACTTGTCAAGATGGTACGGGAAAAGATCGGCCCCGTCGCCTGTTTCAAGGAATCTGCCAGAGTTTTAAGACTTCCGAAAACCCGTTCAGGAAAAATATTACGCGGCACCATGCGCTCCATTGCTGACGGCAAGGACTACCGCATGCCGTCAACCATTGATGACCCGGCAAGCTTAACCGAAATCACTGAGACCCTGAAATCCATGGGCTACCCCAGGACATAAAGAGAGACCAGAGTGAAAATTCACGAATATCAGGCAAAAGAGCTGTTCCGCGCATACCAGATACCTACCCCGGAAGGTCACGTTGCCTTCAGCCTGGCCGAGGCTGAAAATGCTGCCGCAGCTCTGGATGAGTATCCCCAGGTTGTCAAAGCCCAGATCCATGCCGGAGGCCGGGGTAAGGCCGGAGGTATTCGCGTTGCCTCCTCATCTAAAGAACTGCGTCAGGCTGCTGCAGATATTCTTGGGATGAAACTGATCAACAACCAGACCGGCCCCGAGGGTAAAATTGTTGGCAAAGTCCTCATTGAAAAAGGGCTGACCATCAAACATGAACTGTATCTTTCCATCCTTCCGGATCGAGCCACCTCATCAATCGTTATCATCGCCAGCACCGCCGGTGGTATGGATATCGAGGAGGTGGCGGCATCCAGACCGGAAAAAATCATCAAGGTTCACGTCAATCCCCTTACCGGATTACAGCCATATCACTGCCGTGAAGCAGGATTCGGTCTTGGCCTCAAAGGGGATGAGCTCAAACAGTTCATGAAGCTACTGGACAACCTTTTCACGCTCTTCTGCGCATATGACTGCATGCTTGTAGAAATTAATCCGCTTGTCATTACAGATGACAATAGGCTCATAGCTCTTGACGCCAAGGTTGAAATCGACAGCAGCAGCCTCTTCCGCCATACTGACATCCGTGACATGCAGGATGAATCAGAAATGGACCCCCTTGAGGTTGACGCCCAGATACATGGACTCAATTACATACGCCTTGAAGGCAGTATTGGCAATATGGTCAACGGTGCCGGCCTGGCCATGGCCACCATGGACATCATCAAACAGGCTGGAGCCGAACCCGCCAACTTCCTTGATGTTGGCGGCGGCGCCAGCGCTGAAATGGTCGAGGCCGGGTTCAAGATCATGCTTTCCGACCCCAACGTAAAGGGCATCCTGATTAATATTTTTGGCGGCATTCTACGCTGTGACGTCCTTGCTGAGGGCGTCATTCAGGCCGCCAATGCCATCGGTGTCAATGTCCCTGTTGTCGTAAGAATGGAAGGAACCAACGCTGAAGAAGGCCGGAGAATACTATCAGAATCCGGCTTGAGTCTTATTTCAGCAACTGATCTGGCAGACGCAGCCGAAAGAGTCGCCCAGATTGGCCGCTGAGGTCAAAACGAGTTTCTTGAGTTCGTTGAGTTATTGAGTTTGTTGTGTTTCTCTCAGGAATGACACCTTCCGTCAACTCAATAACGCCCATTCCCGCGAGCGGGCACAACGAAGCAAGAAAGTCTCATTTTGCAACAGAAAAAATGAATTAGTCACATCCGCCAACTTAAAACTTAACACTTTTAACTTAAAACTTTCATACAAACCCAACGAACTCTAGAAACTCAACGAACTGAAAATTATGAGTATTTTTATAGATAAAAACACCCGACTTCTGGTCCAGGGAATAACTGGCCGAGAAGGGCAATTCCATTCCCGCCAGTGCATTGCCTATGGAACTCATGTCGTTGCCGGGGTTACTCCCGGCAAGGGGGGCCTTGAAATGGACGGCGTCCCCATTTTTAATACAGTCAAGCAGGCTGTCAGCGACACCCAGGCTAACTGCAGTATGATCTTTGTGCCGCCTGCCTTTGCCGCCGATGCCATCATGGAAGCCGCAGCTGCGGGGGTTGAACTTATTATCTGTATTACCGAGGGAATACCGGTTCATGACATGCTCAAGATCAAAAACTATCTTGCGACCCGCACGTCCCGCCTGATCGGGCCGAACTGCCCGGGAATCATTACCCCTGGAGAAAGCAAGGTCGGCATTATGCCGGGATCAATTCACCTGCCGGGAGGCCCTATCGGCGTGGTATCACGTTCCGGAACTCTCACATATGAGGTCGTCGACCAGCTCTCAAAACAGTCCATCGGCCAGACGACCTGCCTCGGGATTGGCGGAGACCCTGTCAACGGCACCAACTTTATTGACTGCCTGGCCGCTTTTGAGGCCGACCCGGAGACCAGCGGTATTGTCATGGTCGGCGAGATCGGCGGAACAGCAGAAGAAGAAGCTGCTGCATATATTGCAGAAAAAGTAACCAAACCAGTTGTCGGTTTCATAGCCGGACTGACCGCCCCTCCCGGACGACGGATGGGCCACGCTGGTGCCATTGTCAGCGGCGGCAGCGGCACTGCCCAGGCAAAAATTGCTGCATTCCGTGAGCATGGTATCCATGTTTGCGAAAACCTGGGAACTATCGGCAGATTCTGCGCCACCATCTTTTAATTCTTTGACAACTATTCAGGAGCACTTCTGAATAGTTACAGAACGGTGGTTATGCCAATTGAGCGGCCCCACCTAAATAATTTTACATTCTTTGAATACTGCATCATTAGAGACGAGGCTCTCATCATGTCAAACACCACCTATCGAGTTCTCATTGGCAAACCAGGTCTTGATGGTCATGATCGCGGCGCGAAATTCATTGCCCGGGCATTAAGAGATAATGGTTTCGAAGTCATTTATACAGGAATACGCCGCAGCCCCGAAGAGATTGCTGCAGCCGCAGTCCAGGAAGATGTGGCCGCTGTCGGCCTTTCCTCGCTGTCAGGGGCGCATATACGACTATTTCCTGCTGTAGTAGAATGCCTGCGCAAAGCAGGGGCCGGCGACATTCCTGTAATAGGCGGTGGTGTTATACCTGATGAAGATATCACCCTTCTCAAAGAAAAAGGAGTTGAAGCAATTTTCACACCCGGAACTCCGGTGGACCAGATTATCGCCGCTTTTACAGCAGCCTGCAGCAAACATCACGAAACGAGGAATGCGTGAGTGGCGCATACCTCTTTAACATCTCTCCTTGACGGTCTCGCAAAACAGGATCCCCGGGCAATAGGCCGGGCAATATCCATAGTCGAGGACAACGGCCCCGAGGCCGATGCTATCCTGTTATCACTCGACAGGGATCTTGTCAAAAACACTACGGTCCTTGGCATCACGGGCCCTCCCGGGGCCGGTAAATCCACTCTGACCAGCCAGATCATATCCACCTGCCGCTCCCGGGGCGAACGAGTCGGCATCATTGCCATTGATCCCACCTCCCCTCTGTCCGGAGGAGCTATCCTTGGCGACAGGATACGAATGATGCGGCACAGTCTGGACAGGGATGTCATTGTCCGTTCCATGGCAACCCGTGGTCGCCTGGGCGGACTCTGCGGAGCTGCCGGCGCTGCTGTTCGCATCATGGCCGGGGCCGGCTGCCAGCGAATTATTATAGAAACAGTCGGAGTCGGCCAGTCGGAAATGGACATCATCAGACTTGCCGACATTACCGCCCTGGTCATGGCTCCGGGTCTGGGAGATGACATCCAGGCCATGAAAGCCGGACTGCTTGAAGTGGCAGATCTTCTGGTAATCAATAAGGCTGATATGGCCGGAGCAGAAACACTTTTTATGGATATGGAGGCCGTGGCCCATGAGCGCGCCGACAAAAGCAACCGACCAATTGCTGTCTGCCGAACAGTGGCAAGCGAAGGCAAGGGAGTAGAAGAGCTTCTGGCCGAAATTGCCGCACTCGAAAATCAGCATCGGGCCAGCGGCGAACATGATCGGAGGCGCAGCCGTTCATATGACCTTGAAGTTCTAGACTGGGCCATGGAAATGATGCGGCCCCATATCCTGCAAAAAATACAGAAAGACAGCGGGGAGCGTTGGGGAGACCCAAAACTTCAAGCTGCTAACATTCTAAAACAAATGAAGGTGGACCATGACAAAATCTCCTGATTTCCTCAACTGGCAGGAAAACGAACTGCACAAGAGCATCAGCCGCTTTCCAGAACGAAAAGAAAAGTTTACCAATCATGGCGGCGGCGAAATCAACCGCCTGTATATTCCCGAGCATATTGACGATCATTATACTGACGATATCGGGTTCCCGGGGCGCTATCCGTTTACCAGGGGTGTACAGCCTTCCATGTATCGCGGTCGGCTCTGGACCATGCGCCAGTATGCCGGCTTTTCTACAGCGGCAGAATCAAACAAGCGTTTTCGCTACCTTCTTGATCATGGCACAACCGGCCTGTCCATCGCCTTTGACCTGCCAACCCAGATAGGATACGACTCAGATCACAGCATGAGCACCGGAGAGGTTGGCAAGGTCGGTGTAGCCATTGATTCTCTTGCCGACATGGAGACTCTGTTTGACGCTATCCCTCTGGATAAAGTCTCCACCTCCATGACGATTAACTCGCCGGCAGCCATGCTACTCGCCATGTACGTGGCGGTTGCCGAAAAACAGGGTGCGAGCGCAGATAAGATCAAGGGAACCATACAAAACGACATTCTGAAGGAATATGTTGCCAGAGGGACCTATATTTTTCCTCCAAAGCCCAGCCTGCGGCTTATTACCAACATCTTCCAATGGTGCGGAGAACAGACGCCGTCTTTTAATACAATTTCAATATCCGGCTACCATATCCGTGAAGCCGGCTCCACCGCAGTTCAGGAAGTGGCTTTCACCCTGGCCAACGGCATTACCTATGTTCAGGCCGCTCTGGATGCTGGACTTGAACTTGACCATTTTGCCCGGCGTCTCTCCTTTTTCTTCAATGCATCATCGGATCTCCTTGAAGAAGTGGCAAAATATCGGGCAGCCCGCAGGCTGTGGGCCCGGATAATGAAAGTACGCTTCGGAGCAAAGAATCCTACCAGCTGGATGCTCCGCTTCCACACCCAGACCGCAGGAAGCAGCCTGGCTGCCCAGCAGATCGACAACAATATTGTCCGCGTAACCATCCAGGCCCTGGCAGCAGTGCTTGGCGGCACCCAGTCACTGCACACCAATTCCCGGGACGAGGCCCTTTCTCTACCCACCGAAGAGTCTGTACGCACGGCCCTCCGCACCCAGCAGGTAATCGCCCATGAATCGGGTGTTGCCGAGACCGTTGACCCTCTGGCCGGCTCCTATTATGTTGAACAGCTCACCAACAAAATAGAGCAGGAAGCCTCTGCCCTCATTAGTAAAATAGAAGACAACGGCGGTGTTGTCCGCTGCATTGAAGAGGGGTTTATCCAGCGCCAGATCGAAAATTCTGCCTATGAATACCAGCAGGAAATTGAACGCGGAGAGCGGATCATAGTCGGTGTTAATAAGTTTGAAATTGAAGAGGAGACCAAGCCACCCCTTCTGAGAGTTGACCCCAGGGTAGAAGATGACCAGGTGGCCCGCCTTCGCGAAGTAAAGGCAAACCGGAATAGTGATCAGGTTGAAAAATGCCTGAACACCCTGAAAGCTGCGGCAACTGGAGACACCAACCTGATGCCGCCGATCATTGCCGCAGTGAAGGAATATGCGACTCTTGGCGAGATATGCGATGTTCTCAGAAGTGTTTTTGGTGAATACAGGGAGGGATGTTAACATGTTACAGAAAATAGATCACATTGGAATCGCAGTTCATTCCCTGACAGAAAGCTGCCAATTCTATGAAAATGTCCTCGGTCTCACCTGCGAAAAGAAGGAAGAGGTGGTTTCCCAGAAGGTGCGAACTGCATTTTTCAACCTGGGCGGCGTTCATATTGAACTCCTTGAACCGACTGCCGATGACAGCCCCATTGCAAAATTCCTAAAAAACAAGGGCCAAGGGGTGCATCATATTGCCTACTGCACTGACAACATCGACTCCCAGCTGAATCAGGCCAAAGAGCAGGGCTGCAAGCTCATCCATGAAACTCCAATCACCGGTGCCGGAGGCAAACAGGTCGCTTTTCTGCACCCGAAATCAACCTTTGGGGTGCTCACAGAATTTTGCTGTGCACCCAAAGAACCTTGATGTATTGTCAGAAAGATTTTAAATGAAGAATACACCTACATTCTGAGACAACCACTACACGGGAAAATCAAAATGACAATGATGCAGGATAAGCTGAACAAACTGTTGGAAATGCGCGCCAAAGCACGTTTAGGTGGCGGTCAGGACCGTATTGACAAACATCATGCCCAGGGAAAGTATACTGCCCGCGAAAGAATTGAAATGCTGCTTGATCCCGGCAGTTTTGAAGAATTTGACATGTTCAAAAGTCACCGCTGCTATAATTTTGGCATGGAGAAAAAACAGTTTTTCGGCGACGGCGTGGTCACGGGTTATGGCACGGTAGCTGGCCGCCTGATTTATGTTTTTGCCCAGGATTTCACAGTACTCGGTGGTTCCCTGTCTGAGACCTTTGCCGAAAAAGTATGCAAAATCATGGACCTTGCCATGAAAAACGGCGCACCGGTTGTCGGCCTCAATGATTCCGGAGGAGCCCGTATCCAGGAAGGGATTGAAGCTCTTGCCGGCTATACCGATATCTTCCTGCGCAATGTCCAGGCTTCCGGAGTTGTCCCCCAGATTTCAGCGATTTTCGGCCCCTGTGCCGGCGGCGCTGTATACTCTCCTGCCCTTACTGATTTCACCATCATGGTTAAGCATAACTCCTATATGTTTCTTACCGGACCCAAGGTGGTAAAATCAGTTACCCATGAAGATGTAACGGTAGAAGAGCTTGGTGGCGCCTCAGTTCACGCCTCCAAAAGCGGTGTCGTTGACTACGCAGCAGAAAACGGAGCAGACGCCATTGAGTACATCAAAAAAATGCTGGCCTACCTGCCCCAGAACAACATGGAAACACCGCCCTGTGTCCCATCAGGCGACGACCCCATGCGCCGCTGTGAGTTCCTTAATGAAATTATCCCTGACAGCCCTAATATCGCCTATGACATGAAGGATGTCATTCACGCCACAGTAGACAACGGTGAATTTTTCGAAATAAAGAAAGAGTTTGCCCCCAACATCATTACC
>JACKQG010000341.1_pt1 | contig 69118 bp, 73 predicted proteins | sample 8237621 | NCBI WGS metagenome assembly JACKQG01 (sample SAMN15677084, study PRJNA649215) | marine metagenome | biome: marine; feature: Black Sea; material: saline water; isolation source: suspended particulate matter (SPM) from the Black Sea western gyre | collected 2013-06-09/2013-06-10 | depth... | reverse complement strand
TTAATCAATAAAAGGAGAATGAATATGAGCGATGGAGAGACTCAAGATTCAGAATTAATTTACGAGCTAGAGGCGAATCCGCCAACCGCTGAAAAATTCTTTGCAGCACTGCAACACGTGCTTGCAAGCTTTGTAGGCGTCATAACCCCAACCTTAATCATTGGTGGTGCACTTGGACTAGGCGAACAGATACCTTATCTTATAAGTATGGCACTTATGGTTTCCGGTGTTGGAACAATTATTCAAGCAAAAAAACCAATGAATATTGGTGCTGGAATGATCTGCGTTCAAGGAACAAGTTTTGCGTTTCTTAGCTCTGTTCTTGCGGCTGGCTTTCTTGCGAAAGCTCAAGGTGGTGGGCCAGATGAAATTCTTGCAATGATAATGGGTGTGTGTTTCTTAGGAGCGTTTATAGAGATTGGCTTAAGTCAGTTTTTACCGCAACTTAGAAAACTAATCACTCCTATTGTAACGGGAACAGTCATTACTATTATTGGTATCAGTCTTATTAAGGTTGGTTTAACGGATCTTGGTGGTGGCCAGTGGCTGCTAGATAATAAGCCAGAGTTTTGGGGTTCTTTAACTAATATAGCTCTAGGATTCATAGTGATGATTTCAATCATTATATTGAATCGTTCTAACAATCAGTGGATACGTTTATCATCGATCGTTATTGGACTGGTTATTGGATTTGTTGTAGCAGCAGTTTTGGGTAAGATTAGTTTCAGCTCATTGTTCGCTGTTCAACAAGTTATAAGCATACCTATACCTTTTAAGTATGGCTTTGATTTTGATATTATTGCCTTTATACCTATTGCGTTAATTTACATAATTACCACAATAGAATCTTCTGGTGATATTACTGCTAACTGCATGATATCAAAACAAGAGATCAAGGGTGAAGGTTACTTAACTCGAATCAAAAACGGTGTTCTTGGTGACGGCGTTAATTCAGCAATTGCTGCTGCTTTTAATACCTTCCCTAATACAACGTTTAGCCAAAACAATGGCGTAATTCAGTTAACTGGTATTGCAAGTAGGCATGTAGGAGTTTGGATTGGAATAATTCTTGTTATTATGGGCCTATTCCCTCATGTAGGATCAATCCTTAGAGCACTGCCAGCTTCTGTTTTAGGCGGCGCTACAATCGTAATGTTCGGAACTGTTGCGGTAGCAGGAATCAAGATTCTTTCAACAGTAAATATGAATCGTCGTAATATGCTTATACTAGCTGTTTCTTTTGGCATGGGTCTAGGTGTTCTACTAGTCCCTCAGTTTGCAGGAGCTCTAGCTAGTAATATAGGCGGTACATTTGGAAAGCTTATGGGAAGTATTTTTAGTTCAGCAATCACCACTGGCGGTATAACTGTTCTGATTATGACAGCTCTTATGGGCGAAAAAGTAGAAGACTAGTATAGTTTTCTTAATAAAAAAAGGCAGCTTAAGCTGCCTTTTTTTATGGCTGCAATCAAACCTATCAATACATTTAATTAAGACCTCTTTTGACACTTAAATATAACTGAATTAGTAGAATTCATAATGTAATTTGTACCAATATTAGAAACACCCACTTAAATATGTATGGTATATTTCGTTTTGTTATAATAAATTTTATTGAATTAAGCTCAATTTAAGCTTTATACAAAGCCTTCAACAGGCAGTTTGAATAAAACCTAAAAGTTTAATATAATGTAATTCTTTAGTAACTAAAAAAGACGGTTAAACCCGCCTCTTGGTGTTTATTTTTGTTAAAAAAAAGTGTTTATCTATGAGTAATAAAGAACCGCTAGTAAAATTTGAAAATGTGCAAAAAAGTTATGATGGTGAAATACTTGTTGTTAAAGACTTCAATTTAGACGTCGCACCAGGCGAGTTTGTCACAATGCTTGGGCCATCTGGTTCTGGAAAAACGACCTGCCTAATGATGCTCGCAGGATTTGAGCCAACAACTAATGGCACAATTTATTTAAAAGGAAAGCCAATTAACAATGTCCCACCTCACAAACGCGGCATTGGTATGGTATTTCAAAACTACGCCCTCTTCCCGCACATGACAGTTGCTGAAAATTTAGCATTCCCTCTTGAAGTTCGTAAATTTGGTAAAGCTGAAAGAGAAGCTAAGGTTAATCGCGCTCTTGATATGGTCCAGCTTGGTGAATTTGGCCAAAGACGCCCAATGCAGCTATCAGGCGGTCAGCAGCAGCGCGTTGCTGTAGCGAGATCTCTTGTATTTGATCCTGATTTAGTTTTAATGGATGAGCCCTTAGGCGCTCTAGATAAAAACCTAAGAGAGCAGATGCAGTACGAAATTAAGCACCTTCATGAAAGCCTTGGATTAACAGTGGTCTACGTAACGCATGACCAAACTGAAGCGCTAACAATGTCGAACCGAATTGCAGTATTTAATGATGGTGTGGTTCTTCAGTGCTCTTCCCCAGAAGATCTTTATGAAAAACCTGAAAACTCATTCGTTGCTAACTTTATTGGTGAAAATAATCGCCTTACGGGAACTGTCGAGGCCATTAAAGGAAATACAGCCACAGTAAAAACAGACTCTGGAGATGTCGTTATCGCCACCAAGGTTAATGTTGGTAAGGTCGGTGATCGCGCCACATTATCACTAAGACCAGAGCGCATCATGGTTGCGCCAAAGAAAGGAAAAACGCCAAACACATATTCAGCCAAGGTAGAAGAACTTATCTATCATGGCGACCATATTCGCACGCGCTTTAGTGTGTGTGGACACGACGATTTTATCGTCAAAATTCCTAATTCGATTGATAATGTTGACCTCAAAAAAGGTAAACAAGTTGATATTGGTTGGATGTTGGAAGATTGTCTTGCTTTAGATGGTTAGAGCTTAGACTTAACTTTAGGAGAAATATATGAAAAATGTAATAACAAAAACCCTGGTTGCCGGTGCTATTTCAACAGCGATGTTGGCTGGTGCAGTCCAAGCAGAAGTAACTTTTGTTTCTTGGGGTGGTGGCTATTCAGCTTCACAACAAAAAGCTTACGTTGACACTTACTCAAGTGGAGATGTAAATATGATTAGTTACAATGGTGGATTGGGTGAGGTTCGTGCTCAAGTTGAATCTGGCAGTGTTCAGTGGGATATCGTCGACGTACTTGCATCGGATGCTCGTATTGGTTGTGATGAGGGTCTTTTCGAAGAGCTAGATCGTAGCATGTTCCTACCTTCGCCTACTGGCGTTGCAATGGATGATGATACGATGGTACCTGTTCCAAATGATTGCGTAGTTCCGCAAATTTGGTGGTCATACGTACCTTTCCATAAGGCTGACGCTTTCTCAGGTGATCAACCATCAACTATGCAAGACTTCTTTGACGTAGAAAAATTCCCAGGCAAGCGTGGTATTCATACTTGGGCTTCTGCAATAACAGAGATGGCATTGTATGCTGACGGTGTTGCTATTGATGACATCTATGATGTATTAGGTACTCAAGCAGGACAAGATCGTGCTTTTGCTAAACTTGATACAATCAAAGATCACGTAGTATTTTGGTCTGCAGGTTCAAAGCCACTTGATCTAGTTAATTCTGGTGAAGTTTCTATGTCACTAGCTTATAACGGCCGTGTCGGTGGTGCTGTTCTAAATGATGGCGCTGACTATGTAACTGTATGGGATGGACAAGTACTTGAAGAGGAATGGTTAGTTCTTCTTAAAGGTGCTCCAAACCGTGCTGCAGCGATGCACTTCTTAGTACATGCTTCTAGCTCTCAGGCGCAAGCAGATCAAGCTAAATGGATCAACTATGGTCCTATGCGTACATCTGGTCTTGATATTATGCAAGCGGGTGAGCCATGGTTTAATACTGGTGTAGACATCATGGAGCATATGCCAAATACTGATGAGCATATGTCAGGTGGTATTCTTGCCAATCCTGATTTCTGGGCAGATAGTGGTCAAGCAATAAACGATCGCTATGCAGCTTGGATGGCTAAGTAATTAGCTAACCAACAAACGAGTTTAATTAGTCTCGTTTAATAAGGCAGGTCGGTTTTTTTACCGACCTGTTTTTATTTTTTTAAAAATTAACAAACAAGTTATAGATTTAATAAAGATTTTATGAGTGATACTTCGATAACAAATTCTCAAGAACCATTACTAACAAATGATGGTGTACCGCTTAAGGAGAGCTTACGTAAATCTTTACGTAGAACAAAAATTCGCTCTTTTCTGTTAATTCTAGCACCACTATCATTCTTATTATTTATGTTTGTGACGCCAATAGGCTCGCTTCTATCAAGAAGTATTGATGACATCCAAATTAACAATGTATTTCCACAGACATTTGCTCAGTATGAACAATGGGAAGATAAATCCCAACTCCCTAGTGAAGAAATGTTTGCCGCAGTGATCAATGATATTAGAGTCACTATAAAAATTAAAGACAGTGAAGGTAATCTTATTGGCAAGAATTTACTTGGTAGATCTGGCACTCGAATGACTTATGAGTACTCTGGGTGGAAAAGTTTAATAAGTAAAACAGTTAAAGAAGCCCTAAAGGTTGATAAAAAATCAAAGGAAGATGTTAAACCTTTTAAGTGGGAAGCGCCCTACAAAGAAAAGATGATTAAAAGAGATAAGCGCTGGGCTAAGGTTGAGTTCTGGCAGTCATTAGGGGCAATGAAAGACCCCTACACAATGGGCTATTATCTCAATGCTGTCGACCTAAAATATGACGCCAACAAAAATATCGTTCAGAAGGAAGAGTATTTAAAAATTTATAATACGATCTGGGTTAGAACTCTCAAAGTAAGTTTAATGGTGACGCTTTTTTGTTTACTGCTCGCCTACCCAGTCGCCTATTTACTGGCAACACTTCCAATGAGGACCTCAAATCTATTAATGATATGTGTGTTAATGCCTTTTTGGACATCACTCTTAGTAAGAATTGTTGCTTGGATGATTATGCTTCAGCAAAATGGCGTTGTGAATGACACCCTAATAAACATCCTGCCCTGCTTTGAAGGAATGGTGAACCTACCATTTTTTGGTGCCACCAATATTGATCTCTGTTTTAGTGATGAAGATCGAATACCTATGATGTACAACTTTACTGGAACCATTATTGTAATGACGCAGGTACTTCTGCCATTCATGATTTTGCCAATCTATAGCGTCATGAAGGGCATACCGCCAAGCTACATGAAAGCCGCTCAAAACCTTGGGGCTACGCCAACGTGGGCTTTTATTCGGGTTTATATGCCGCAATCTGTTCCTGGTATTGGCGCAGGCTGTATATTAGTATTTATTGTCGCTATTGGTTACTACATCACACCAGAGCTTGTTGGTGGTAAAGATGGAATAATGATTGGTAACTTTGTTGCGCGTGAAATGCAAAGAACATTGAATTGGGGTCTTGCTGCTGCAATGGGAGCAATTCTTCTAGCTGCAGTTTTGATTCTATATTGGGCATACGACAGACTGATTGGCCTTGATAATTTAAAAATGGGTTAGCAATGAAATTTCCTTCATACACAACACCTCGAGAAAAACTATGGCACTATACTTATAGAATATTTTGTGGGCTTGTATTATTTTTCTTAGTAGCACCGCTCATTGTTGTTATTCCACTATCATTTAACAATTCAGTTTTCCTTCAATTTGCACCGGAAATGAAATTTTTTAGTTTTGAGACCTGGTCCTTTAACTTTGATGGCTATGGAACTCGCTGGTACAAAGAGCTATTTGGTATTTGTTCTGCCAATTCAGGAACAACAGTGTGCACAGATAGGTGGATGATTGGCTTTAAAAATAGTGCTATCATTGCAATTTTTGCAACTTTCTTCGCCAGTGTCTTAGGCACGCTCGCAGCACTTGGACTGTCTAATCGACATATGCCGTTTAATCGTTTAATAATGGCGCTTATGATTTCTCCAATGATTGTTCCGCTTATCATTACTGCTGCTGGAATGTTTTTCTTTTTTGCGAAAGTAAACCTTGTTGCAACCTTACCAGGCCTTATTATTGCCCATACTATTTTGGGAATACCCTTCGTTGTCATAACAGTTACCGCTTCACTATCTGGATTTGATAACAACCTACTTCGCGCAGCTTCAAGCTTAGGGGGAACACCGCTAAGAAATTTTTTCAAAGTTCAAGCGCCACTAATTGCGCCAGGGGTTATAGCAGGTGGACTATTTGCATTTATTACCTCATTTGATGAGGTCGTTATTGTGCTCTTTGTTGGTGGCCCGGATCAGTACACGCTTCCAAGACAGATGTGGTCAGGAATTCGTAATGAGATAAGTCCAACAATTCTTGCCGCTGCTACTATTCTAGTAATTTTCTCTATTGTATTACTTTCCACACTTGAAATGCTTCGCCGTCGCTCTGAAAAGATCCGAGGCATAACCCCTCACTAAAGCTTTTAATTTTTATCACATTGATGATTCTTAATGTATAGTCTCATTAATGGAAAAACGTACCCCTTTAGATAAGAATAAACAATCCTTAGTTATTATTTCATGCCTATTAATTACTTTTTGTATGGGCTCTATTCATGCATTTAGTACTCTAATAGAAAACATTGAATTACAAATCAATGCAGGAAGAATGGCATCAAGCCTTATCTACTCAACCGGGCTAATCAGCGTAACAGTTGCTGTATTTTTTGGATCCACCCTATATCGTAAACTGTCTCCATCATTGATCATCGTTTTAATAGCAATATTACCCTTAATTGGCGTCCTTATATCAAATACAGGTAGTTGGATTGGGTGGATAGTTGGCTATGGCTTTTGCTTTGGGTTTGCAAGTGGCCTAGGATATGGATTTTCACTGTATGCAGCCTCCTCTGTAACCTCAAGTCAAAAACTGGGTCTAGTACTAGGTGCTGTATCAGCATCCTATGCATTCGGTGCTGTTATTTTCTCGATGCTTTACCCACTACTTTTTAGTTATTTTGACTTTAAAGCTGGCTACATGATTGGCGTTTCAATACTATCCATTGTTATTATTATTAGTTTAATTCTTTTTCGATTAGCAAAAAAAGACTTAACTGCAAAAACAAAATCCATTGGCAAAAATCAAAGTATTAAAGGAAAAATTATTAAGCTATGGCTGGCCTTTTTCCTTGGTGTTTTTGCTGGCCTTATGACAATAGGTCATGCAGTGCCAATTATTAAAGCATCAGGAGGGTCATCTGAAATTGCAATAACTGCTATTTCTCTAATGGCTCTTGGAAGTGGAATTGCCGGCATATATGCTGGCTGGCTTGCAGATCGATTTGGTTGCAAGCGTCCTATTTTAGTAATTTTGACTATAAGCTCTCTCGCCCTATTAAGCCTTTCAACATTTACAAGTATTAATCTAATGTTAATATTTTTGACTCTTATCGCTTCTCTTTATGGAGCCTTAATTGCAATTTATCCAACCTTAGTGAATCACGTATTTGGACCTGATTACTCAGCTTGGGTCTATGGAAGAATTTTTACCGCATGGGGAGCAGCGGGCTTAGTGTCGCCTTCTCTTGCCGGCTGGTTATTTGATCAATATAATAACTACAATTCATCATTATTTTTTGCCTTCATTTTATCCATTTTTGCTGGATTAATCATTTGGAGTCTCAAATATGACGTTAATGGTGCAACACATTAACTATTAAAGAGTTCTCCAAAAAAATGACGATCCAGAATATAATAAAACATATTTATTACTTAAATCTATCATCATGAAAAAACATATTATTTCCACCAATAAGGCCCCTGCTGCAGTAGGAACATACTCTCAAGCTGTTGCTGTTACCGGCGGAACTACGATCTATCTTTCAGGGCAAATTCCTTTGGTTCCTGAAACAATGGAAGTAGTGGAAGGTGGCATTGAAGAGCAAATTCACCAAGTATTTAAGAATTTATTAGCCATGTGTCAAGAATCAAAAGGCAGCTTAAGCGATATCGTTAAACTTAACATTTTCTTAACAGACCTAAGTAATTTTGCTACATTAAATGAAATTATGGCGACCTACTTTACAGAGCCCTATCCAGCCAGAGCAGCTATTGGTGTAAACGAACTCCCAAAAGGTGTGAGCGTTGAAATGGATGGCGTAATGGTAACTGACTCAGACTCCTACAGTTTCTAATTTTATGCCTTCACTCTCTGATCCAATTATTTCGATTAGTGGATTAGGACAGAAGACTGCAGATAGGTTAAACCAACTAGGGATCCATACGCTTGAACACTTACTGTTTCACTTGCCGAGTCGTTATCAAGACAAAACAACCATCACGCAACTTTCCAGTGCAAGCGTTACAGATGAAATCCTAATTGAAGTAACGATTGATAGAATTGAAGTCATTCCTGCAAGGCAAAGACAGCTTCTTTGTTACTTATCGGACAATCAAAACCAAAGAGTTCTATTACGATTTTTTCATTTTACGCAGTACCAAAAGCAGGCACTTATTCGCGGTGAGACTATACAGTGCTTTGGTGAAATAAAAATCGGCCGCCAAGGCCTTGAAATGCATCACCCTGAATATCGAATTATTTCGCAAGATCAAAAGCCACTCCTTGAGTCAACCTTAACACCGGTTTATCCTCTGTGCGCCGGCGTTAGTCAAAATAAAATGAAACAATGGGTAAATAATGCTTTAGACGTCTTAAAAGCAAACGTAATTGATGATTATTTTGAAAAGATAACACAAAGTACGATGCCAAGCTTAAAAGATTCTTTATTCTTACTTCATCACCCTAATAAAAATGAAGATTTATCAAAAATTGAAGCCTTTACTCACATTTCTCAGCAGAGATTAATAATTGAAGAGCTGGCAGCCCACCAACTCAGTCTTTTGAAAATTAAAGAAGCAAGAAAAAGTAAAGAATCAAAAAAAATTTCTATTAAAAATGCATTGAGCAATAAACTTCTAAGCTCACTGGAGTTTGATCTAACTTCCGCTCAATCTCGATGCATTAGCCAAATTAATGAGGACCTATCAAGCTCTGAGCCAATGCATAGATTACTTCAGGGTGATGTAGGTTCTGGAAAAACAATCGTTGCAGTGTTTGCACTTCTTCAAGCAGCTGAAAATAATTTCCAAACTGCCGTAATGGCGCCAACTGAAATTCTAGCTCGACAGCATCTTCAAAATTTTAGTAACTACCTTACCCCACTTGGTATTCAAATTGCTTTTCTGTCAGGCTCTCAAAATACTCAAGAAAGAAAAGATAACTTAAGTCTTATAGAAAATGGAAAAGCAAAAGTTATTATTGGCACTCATGCATTATTTCAAGAAAATGTTTACTTTGAGGATTTAGCATTAGTGATCATTGATGAGCAGCACAAGTTTGGAGTTCATCAGAGACTATCACTTTCTAAGAAAGCCAGCTTAACACCTCATCAATTAGTCATGACCGCTACGCCAATCCCCAGATCATTGACAATGAGTGCTTACGCTGACTTAGATACTTCAATTATTGATGAGCTTCCTCCAGGTCGCCAAACAATTGAAACTGTTGCACTAAGTAACGCTCGAAGGGATGAATTAATTACCAAAATTGAACAAATTTCAAAGGAAGGACGTCAAATTTATTGGGTGTGTACTTTAATTGAAGAGTCAGAAGCACTTCGAGCGGAGTCCGCTGAAAAAACATTTACATATCTCACAGATAACCTTAGAGATCTAAAAGTTGTAATGATTCATGGGCGCTTAACAAAGTCAGAAAAAGAAATTATTATGTCAGATTTTTCTTCAGGAAAAACCAACCTTCTCGTTGCTACAACTGTAATTGAGGTTGGAGTCAATGTCCCTAATGCAAGTCTGATGATTGTTGAGAATGCAGAGCGTCTTGGTCTGGCTCAACTTCATCAACTGAGGGGCCGGGTTGGAAGAGGCTCTGAAAAAAGTGCTTGTGTCTTACTGTATCAATCACCCCTTAGTCAAACAGCCAAAGAAAGGCTTGATATTCTTCGTCAGAGTAATGATGGATTTTTGATTGCTCAAAAAGATCTAGAGCTGCGAGGTCCGGGTGAAATTTTAGGGACACAGCAAACGGGTATTGCATCAATGAAAATTGCAGATATTGTTAGAGATTCTTATCTACTAAAGCAGGTGGGATACTACTCATCAAAAATGCTAGAAGCAGAGCATACTAGTCAAAATGCTCTAATGACGCGCTGGATTGATGAAGAGAAAACTCACTATTTCGATGCCTAATGTCCTCTAGAACTCATTAAAATTAAAGAGTCTTGTAAAATACCTAACCTATGTTCAATCCAGATAAGTTTCAGTGGCGAATTTTTAATCCTCAAGAAGGGGTGCCTGAGCATGTCTGCAACTGGCTACTGGATGGCCAATCTTTAACGGCCAAGCTGAGAGATAAATACGAAGATTTCAAAGTTAATGTGCTCTCTCAAGAGCAAGATAATCCCTATGATTGTGAATTAAAGCTTCTCGCAGCTAGTAATAATCAGACTTTTATTGTAAGAGAAGTTGAGCTTATTGGATCTCAAAGACCCGTTGTTATTGCGCGCTCATTAATCCCGTTGACAGCAGATACAAGTGAAATTCTAAAAATTGGAGCCAAGCCATTGGGAGAAATTTTATTTAATGATCCTGAGATTAAACGTGGTCATCTTGAAGTTGGAAGTTTCAATAAATCATGGGCCAGGCGTTCAACTTTTAAAATTGGGAAAACCAAATTACTTGTTTCTGAAATTTTTTTGGAGTCACTTTATGCGTGATAAATTGTTTAACAGTATTGTTGATATAGCTGATTTTCGTTTCGATGCAGATGTGGTTAAGGTATTTGATGATATGGTTAGAAGATCTGTTCCTGGATATGACTCTATGATTCAAATGGTTGGCCTTGTCGCTAGAATGTATGGGCAAGATAATACTAACTATTATGATCTTGGCTCGTCGACAGGAGCAATATCACTTGCGCTAGCACTAAATAATAAAAATAAAAATAATACATTTATTGCTATTGATAATTCAGTTGAAATGGTCAAAAAATGTCGAGCAAACTTATCGAATAAAATTGATAACTTGCAAGTGCTTTGTTCAGACATTACTGACACCAAAATCAATGATGCATCTATTGTTGTTTTGAACTTAACGCTGCAGTTTATTGATATTGGAGCAAGAGCAGCGCTTTTAAAAAAAATATATGACGGCCTAAACCCTGGAGGCGTATTAATAATTAGTGAAAAGATACACTTTGAAGATCCTGAAACACAAGATCATATTACAAAGCTTCACTTAGATTTTAAAAGAGAAAATGGCTATAGCGAGCTCGAAATTGCAAACAAACGACAAGCGATTGAAAACGTGATGATTACTGAAACTAAAAAAACTCACATTGACCGACTAAGAGATTGTGGCTTTGTGGAGACTAGCTGCTACTTTCAGTGCCTCAACTTTGTATCATTTTTATCTGTAAAATAAACTTCGTTTAATCAGCTTTAAATTAGGTTTTTCTATGTTACTAATGATCGACAACTACGATTCATTTACTTATAACTTGGTTCAGTATTTTGGTGAACTTGGTCAAGAAGTTGTCGTCTATAGAAATGATGAAATCTCTATTAATGAGATTGAAAGTTTAAACCCTAACTACATCGTAATATCGCCAGGCCCATGCACTCCAAATGAAGCTGGAATTTCTTTAGAGCTAATCAACAAGTTTGCTGGGAAGTTTCCTATACTAGGCGTATGCTTAGGTTTTCAGGCTATTGTTCAATCATTTGGTGGAAATATTATTGGCGCCCAGAAGATTATGCATGGTAAAGTTTCACCTGTGCATCACACCTCTAAGGGCCTTTTTAAAGGCCTTAAAAATCCTTTAAATGCAACTCGTTACCACTCACTAGTTGCTGAAAAGACGACCTTACCAGATTGCTTTGAAGTAACCGCTTGGACTAATACAGAGTCTGGAGATATGGAAGAAATAATGGGTGTTCGTCATAACTCTTACCCAATTGAAGGTGTCCAATTTCATCCTGAATCTATTCTCACAGAACATGGACATCAAATGCTTAATACTTTTTTACAGGACAATCAATAATCATGGAATTAATTCAATTTTTACAAGGTGAGCTTTTACTCACTGGAACCTTACTTGCTCTTATTATTCTTCTTATAGTTAACATCTATGGAGACAAGTTTAGAAAATATGCAGTAGTTGATACCAATGCCGCTGTTTCTTTGATGGATGATGATGAACTGATCATTTTAGATGTGCGAGAAGAAAAAGAACGCTCTTCTGGATTTATTAATAATGACATTAATATCCCTATGAGCCAAGTTAAAAATAAAATGGGCTCACTTGATAAATCAAAAAATATACTTGTCTATTGTAAAAGTGGCACTCGATCTGATCAAATTTCAGGCTTTCTCTCTAAAAATGAATTTCAAAATGTATCTAGCCTTAAAGGTGGCTTTAATGCTTGGCAAAAAGCTGAATTACCAATTCAAAAATAACTAGTATGAAAAAATCTTTAGCGATTATTGGAGCTGGTGCATGGGGAAGCGCCCTTGCAATTGCTTTAAGTGAAAAATTTGATAAAATTTTTCTAATTACAAAAGATAAAGCAAACACTAAGGGTCTAGGTAATCAGCATGAAGCACTATCCGTCCCGTTTAACTCTAACATCTCTATAGGCAGCAGCTTTAAGGTTATCGAGGACTCGCAAGCTGTTCTTATTGCAACCCCAAGTTCATCATTTAATAGCGTACTTAAAAGCCTCAGCCCTCATGTAAAAAGTAAACCCATTGCTTGGGTAACAAAAGGGTTTGATCCAGACAATGGACAACTCCTTCACGAATCGTTTAGTCAAAAATTTCCTGGTCATTATCCCTGCGCAATATCTGGTCCAACTTTTGCCGCTGAAATTGTTGAAAAAAAACCTGCAGCCATAGTCGTTGCCTCTCAAGATAAAATGACAAGAGATTTTTGGGCTGAAACAATACAAACTAGTAATTTACGGGCTTATACAAATTCTGATATAGTTGGTGTTCAAGTTGGTGGCTCAGTAAAAAATATTCTAGCAATTGCTGCCGGAATTGCAAATGGACTTGGTTTTGGTGCAAATACACAAGCCGCTCTGATTACAAGAGGCTTGGCCGAAATGACTCGACTAGGCGAAGCTCTAGGAGCAGATAAGGTTACGTTCCAAGGACTCTCTGGAATGGGTGATTTAGTTCTCACCTGCTCGGATGATTTATCTAGAAATCGTCGTTTTGGTAAAGAACTGGCTAATAATATACCTACCGATAAAGCTCTAAAAAATATCAATGCTACAGTTGAAGGGTTTAAAGCTTTAGAGCTGGTAATAATGATTGCAAATAACCATCAAATCGAAATGCCAATTTGCGAGCAAGTTCTTGCGGTAACTGAAGGTAGGACCACTCCCAGGGAGGCTGTTAATGAGCTCCTTTTAAGAAAGCCTAGCGAAGAGTAACCCAATTCAAATAAAACCCTTAAGGCGTGACTAAAAATGAGCCTAATTAACAGAAAAATTTCTAGTACTGAAAATATTCAGAAGCAAGACTTACGTCTCCTGCTTCAATTAGCGCCCTTTTTAAGACCCTATAAAAAAATTGCCTTAATTGCTATTATTGCGCTCATTTTTAGTTCATTGGCATTTTTATTATTTGGACAAGGCATTAAATTATTTATAGATGAGGGGATTTATACGCTTGATAATAAAGCAATGCTTCTCATTGCCGTAGTTTTAATCATCATGGTAGTCGCTACCTTTATACGCTTTTACTTCGTCTCATGGATTGGTGAAAGAGTCAGTAATGATGTTCGCCTAGCAGTATTTAATCACTTACTTACTCTTCACCCTCATTATTTTGAAGTAAACCGAAGCGGAGAAATAAATGCGCGATTAACAACTGACACGACTTTGCTTCAATCTATTTTTGGTTTCTCAATCTCAATGGCCCTGAGTAGCGTCCTTCTATTTTTTGGCGGGCTCACAATGATGATTATTACCAACATTAAACTTGCTCTCATTGTTCTTATTAGTGTCCCCATTATCCTTCTTCCTATGGCAATATATGGTCGCCGCTTAAGATCGCTTTCAAGAAAGAGTCAAGACACAGTCGCAGACATTGGAACCTACGCTGGAGAGATAGTACAAAACATTAAAGTAGTCCAAAGCTTTACTCGTGAGCCTGAAGAATCTCACGCATTTAGCGATGAAGTAGAAAAAGCTTTTGCAGTGGCAAAAAAGCGAATAATGCAGAGCTCCCTATTAATTGCAGCGGCAATGATTCTAGTTTTTACGGGTCTAGGCTCTATGATATGGGCTGGTGCTAAAGATGTTGCAAATGGACAAATCACTGCCGGCGAACTAGCTGCGTTTGTTTTTTATGCAATCATGGTTGCAAGGTCCGTCGCTGTTATTTCAGAGATTTATGGGCAGCTCCAAAGAGCAGCTGGAGCAACCGAACGACTGCTTGAATTACTCGCAGAAAAATCACAGATTTTTGCCCCAGTTGCGCCTAGAAAATTAGATAATGGCCCCCTCTCCCTAAGCTTTAACAATGTTCACTTTAGCTACCCATCAAGACCAGAACAGTCAGCCCTTGAAGAACTTTCATTTAAAGTTAAGGAAGGTGAAACAGTTGCAATTGTTGGCCTCTCAGGTGCAGGCAAGACAACTATTTTTGAGCTACTACAAAGATTTTATGATCCTTCTAAAGGTAGTATTGAAGTTAGCAATACTAACCTTATTGATCTAGATCCTAAGGCTCTTCGATCAAGTATTGGAGTGGTGCCGCAACAACCAACATTATTCTCAGCGGATGTCACGCATAATATTGGATATGGCAACCCAGCTGCAAATATAAATCAAATAAGGAGCGCTGCAAAAGAAGCCTATGCGTTAGAGTTTATAGAGCAGCTTCCTGATGGCTTTGATAGCTATCTTGGTGAGCAAGGTGTTCGCTTATCTGGAGGTCAGCGCCAACGTATTGCTATAGCGAGAGCAATACTCAAAGACCCATCGATTCTTCTTCTAGATGAAGCCACCAGCGCTCTAGATGCAGACAGTGAACAAAAAGTGCAGGACGCTTTAAAAGTCTTAATGGAGGGCAGAACTACATTAATAATTGCTCATAGACTTGCAACAATTATGCATGCAGATCGTATTTTACTTGTCGATAAGGGTCGATTAATTGCTGAAGGGAGTCATCAAGATTTATTATCCAGCTCAAAGCTCTACAAGAAGCTTTGTGAGCTTCAATTTAACTTCTAGCACAGTCGTAATTTGAAGATCTATTGGCATATTAAAAACTAGTTATTATTTTTAAAATTAGAAAGATAAAACTTTATTTTTACTGGATAATAACCTTAAATTTCAACTGTGAGTTGATTGAATAATGGTCAATAATTATAGAAATATCAAAAAACTTCTAAAAAACCTCGGTCTTTTAGTTACGCTATTTTCAGTAAGTACTCTTGTTTCTTCAGCATCACTTTCATCGTTTAAGCCTAGTTTTGATTCTATTGAAAATACCGTTGTAAGAAAAGAAGTTTTTTTTAATTACCTTCTTCCAGCAATTCATCAAAAAAATGCTGAGATAATTGAGCTTAGAAATTCTATTCTGAATAATGAGTTAAGCGTCGATGAACTCGAAAAACTAGCATCAAGGTATCGCGTTAAAAATCCAGCCACTCAAGAAGAGTTATTAAAAGTAATTGATATCCTTCCTCCTTCTCTTGTGCTTGCTCAAGCGGCAAACGAGTCAAATTGGGGAAGATCAAGATTTGCCAAAGATTTTAATAATTATTTTGGAATCTGGTGTTTCTCTGAAGGCTGTGGAGTCATTCCTAAAGAAAGAGATGTGAGCGCAACGCATGAGGTTGCGAGCTTTAATTCTTTAGAAGAGTGTATAGACTACTATGTACTTAATATTAATCGAAGTTATGCCTATGAAGAGCTTCGCCAGATAAGAGAAAAGCAGCGTAATGATATGCAGCCTATTAAAGGAATCGTTCTAGCAGAAGGTCTAGGTAATTATGCATTTCCTGGTATTGAATATATTGATACAATTAAATCAGTTATCCAATTCAACCAACTGGGTCGTCACGACTATACAAACTAAGTCAATAGAAATTTAGGTATAAAAAAACCCGCGAGTAGCGGGTTTTTTTTGAAGTAGATTTTGTTTGCAAGATTAACGTTTTGAGTACTGCTCACTCTTACGCGCCTTCTTCCTTCCAACCTTCTTTCGCTCAACTACACGTGCATCACGTGTCACTAGTCCAGCACTTCGTAATCCAGGACGAGTCGCCTCATCATAAGCCATCAAGGCCCTAGTAACTCCAAGTCTAATAGCACCAGCTTGCCCTGTATCACCACCACCTTTAACCATGATAGTAAAATCAAACTTGTTATGCATTTCAACCACATCTAAGGGCTGGTTAATAATCATTGAAGATGTCTCTCTACCAAAATATTCAGCCATAGGCTTTTTATTAACTGTAAAAACACCCTTACCTTTAGTCATGTAAACACGGGCAACTGATGTCTTTCTTCTTCCAGTTGCGTAAAAAACTTCTTTATCTGCCATAATAATATGCCTTAAATATCCAATACTTGTGGTTGTTGAGATTGATGGGTATGTTCACTACCAGCAAAAACCTTCATTTTTCTATACATTTCTCTGCCTAATGGACCTTTTGGCAACATTCCTTTAACTGCTTTTTGAATAACTTCCTCAGGCTTTTTAGCAAGAAGATCTTTAAATGGAACTGATTTCAGATTACCAACATATCCAGTATGATGATGATACATTTTGTCATTAAATTTATTTCCAGTCACGGTTATTTTAGCTGCATTAACAATAACAATATAGTCACCTGTATCCACGTGAGGGGTAAATTCAGGCTTATGCTTACCACGAAGACGAGATGCAACCTCAGTTGCTAGACGCCCAAGAGTCTTACCATCTGCATCAACTAAAAACCACTCTCTTTTTACTTCTTCAGCTTTCGCACTAAATGTTTTCATAACTTGCTTCTATATGTCGGATCAGAATAATCGGACTATTATAATCACTTTTTATTCTTGATGTAAGTTTTCATATGGCAAATACATGAAATATCTATGCATAAAATGAGAAACAATTTCCAGACTATTTTGTCATTAAATCAAGCCCCTTATCATAAAGCTTAGTTTCAACGCCCATTAGTCCCAATAGAGTATGAAACAAATTATCATGGGAAAGAGGAAGGTCTTCTTTATTCTTGATTGACTCAATATCAAAAACCTTAGACATAGAATCATTCAGCCACATCAATGCTGGAACATCAATCTGCTCATCTGGGGCCATAAAATATGGCATTCCATGTAAATAAAGACCGTTTTCTCCTAAAGACTCGCCGTGGTCACTAACATAAAACATTGCTGTATCTAACTCTTGTGAATTGCTCTTTAAAAGCCCTAAAACTTTTGAAAGAAAATAATCTGCATAAAGAATTGTATTGTCGTAAGCATTACTAATTTCTTGATCAGTACACTCGTTTAACTGGCTGGTTTTACATACTGGAACAAATACTTCAAATTCCTCTGGGTACCTCTTGTAATAAGCTGGACCATGACTCCCCATAGTGTGGAGAATAATCAACATATCTTTATCATTTTGACCGTCAATATAGCTTTGTAAATTAACCAGCATCCCTTCATCTCTGCACTCAGGATTGCATATAGAATTTTGCTCTGATGTACGATAGTCTTCAAAAGCAATTCGATCTGCGACACCCTTTGAACTGGAGTTGTTTTCATACCAAATAACACTGGCGCCTGCATGACTTATTAGATCGAGGACATTACTCATATTTTTTCCCTTTGCATGAGAGTATTCATCACGACCTAATAAAGAAAACATGCATGGAACAGACCAAGCAGTATCTGTCCCACACGACGTCAAATTCTTGAATGAGATGATATCCTCTTTTTCTAAATAAGGATTAGTTTGAAGGCTATAACCATTAATGGACATATGGTCCCTTCTTACCGTCTCTCCTATAACAAAAATTACCAAACGATTTTTGTCAGACTTCTTGTTAATTTTTGCATCGAGACCAATTACCTTAAAAGGAGTTGAAGATGTCACCAACTTTGAATCAATAAACTTGGCCGCAGAATATAAATAATATGTAGGATTGATGTAGAGTCTTAAATCACGATTTTCTCTTGCAAAGGATGTATAGTGCTTTGAAAATGACAAGACAACCACTACAAAAACAACTACCAAAACTATGAAATATTTAAGCCTCTGGAGAAATTGTGCGCTTAACGTTAATTTTTTTAGCTCAACTTTTAATACAATAAAGGAAGGCAAAAGCCCTAACACTAGAAAATATAAAATTGATTTAAAATTTACCAAGTCAAAAAACTCACTAGTGTCTGTTTCAAATGTATTAGTTATCATGTTATGGTCAAATACAATGCCATAATTATTTGAACTATAACTAACCAGTGAAGAGGTTAGTAGCAATAGAATTAAAATTGGCTTGATTGACTTTCTATAGCAAATTAGAAGCAGTAAAGCAGCCAAGAAAGTAAATAAAAATAAAAATAAAGACCCTAAAAAAAACAAGTTCTCAAAAAGAGGATAAACCAGCAATGTTTTTTCGAAAAATGTAAAATTACCAGTTAATGTTAAAAAACCTGCAATGAGCAAAACTAGATGAACCTGCGATAATTTATAAGAAAAAAGTTTCATTTGTTTTGTTTAAAAAAATATTGTTATATTATCCATTAGATTAAAAAGGAAATAATGCTTAACTCACATATTCACTTAGATTTTGATAATGTTAATTCCCCATCTAGCTCTACAACTGGGGTTATTGTTCCATCAACTGGAAAAGATAACTGGGATAGCGTTATTGCTTGTTGCTCAGTGGACAATAATAGTCACTTTGCTCTTGGAATTCATCCATGGTTTATTGAAAGTCACCAAATGATCGATTTATACAACCTTGAAGTTCGTATTGAGGAAGAAAAACCAGTTGCGGTTGGTGAGTGTGGCCTTGATTATGTTAAAGTTAAAGACCAGAATACGCAGAGATTTATGTTTGATGAGCAGATATCTTTGGCAACACGCTTTGATCTGCCTTTAATCATTCATTCAGTCCAAGCAACTGAAGATGTGACTGACTTACTTAAATCGCACTCTAAATCTCGAGGTGTAATTCATGCATATTCAGGCAGCATTCAACAAGCTGAAAATTTACTCAAAATTAATTTTTCGTTTGGTTTTGGCAATTCATTAACCAATCCTCAAGCCTACAAACTTCATGATATTGTGAAGTTTTTACCAATTGAGTCTATTGTGATTGAGACCGATGACCATAAAAACCCTGATGAATTAATTCAGGTAGCTGAGAGGGTTGCAAGAATTAAAAAGCTCACTGTTGATGAGGTAATTGATCAGTGTGACCAAAATACACGCAGTATATTTAATATAGACTAATGGCAGGAAGTTGCGCTCGTACTGAAATATTGGTTGGCAAGCTAGGCTTAGCTCAATTAGCAGAATCACATGTTGTTATTGCTGGATTAGGGGGTGTTGGAGGAGCATGTGCTGAATCACTCTGCAGGGCAGGAATTGGAGAGTTAACTTTAATTGACTACGATACTATTTCAAATACGGATCTTAATCGTCAGGTGATTGCTCTGCATTCAACTTTAGGTGGCTCAAAAGTCAAAGTTCTTGCACACAGACTTAGAGATATTAACCCTGATACTGTAATCAATGAAAAAAACCTTTTTATTGATAGCAATGAAGCAGAATCAATAGCCAAGAACGAAGATTTAAATTTTGTTGCGGACTGTATTGATGCAATCGCCTGTAAGACAAATTTAATTGATGCCTGTAATCGCTCAGGCAAACCAATAATTTCTAGCATGGGAGCTGGGGGTAGACTAGACCCAACCAAAGTTACAATCTCTCGAATGGATAAAACAGAATATTGTGGTCTTGCTAGAGAGCTAAGAAGACAACTCAGAAGTAAAAACGCATCTTTAAAATTTCCAGTAGTTCATTCGACAGAGATTCAAATAAAAGCTCTCCCACATGAAGATTTGGATAAAAACGAATTGTGCCCTCCAGGAAGACCTAGAGCGGTGAATGGAGCAATATCATATATGCCTAATATTTTTGGATTAATGATGGCAGGACACATCATCCAAACTATATTAAAATCATAGCCATTTGGATATTGAGAAAATTATGGTAAGGACTGAAAGCCCAATTTGTGATTTTAATATGCCCGCAATTGAATTTCAACTTAAGGGGGTTGATGGGAAGTTTTATGACTTAAATAGTCTTAAAGGATCCAATGGCTTATTAGTTATGTTTATCTGTAACCACTGCCCTTATGTCAAATCAATTATTGATCAAATAATTCTAGACACAAAAGAGCTTTCTGAATTAGGCATAAATAGTGTCGGCATAATGTCAAATGACCCTAATGAATATGAAGAAGATTCATTTGAAAATATGAAAAAAATTTCATCCGATTTAAATTTTCCTTTTCCATATCTAATTGATGAGACACAGGAAGTGGCAAAAGCTTTTGGTGCTGTATGTACACCAGACTTTTTTGGTTATAACAAAAACCTTGGACTCCAATATCGTGGGAGACTTAATGAGTCAAGAAAAGAGTCAGTTGATGGAGCAAAAAGAGAGTTATTTGAAGCCATGAAAGAAATTGCAATTTCAGGAAATGGTCCTCGTCATCAGACTCCTTCAATGGGCTGCTCAATCAAATGGTTTTAATTTATTTTTACGAGCTTCACCCTAGTGATAAATACTGGTTATAGATGTAAAATTTCAAATTAAGGTATAATACGCACCTTTTTACTCCCCCCTCTTCAGATGTCTGAACATGAATCAAGCGTAAATTTTAAAAGTTTTGGTCTTTCCGAGGCCTTAATAAAGGTGCTTGATGAAGTTGGTTATGAAACGCCTTCAGCAATTCAAGAGCAGTGCATACCTCATTTGCTAAATGGTCATGATGTTATTGGGCAGGCGCAAACCGGTACTGGCAAAACAGCAGCATTTTCACTCCCATTAATTGATCGAATTGATATTAATACTAATCAAGTTCAGCTTTTAGTATTAACCCCGACAAGGGAACTCGCAATTCAAGTTTCAGAGGCCATTCAAACCTATGCTAGGCATTTTAAAGGACTCCATGTGCTTCCTATATATGGTGGACAGTCTTATGATATTCAGCTAAGGCCATTAAAAAGAGGGGTTCATGTTGTTGTAGGAACTCCTGGAAGAGTAATGGATCATATAAAAAAAGGCACTCTTAAGCTTGGCTCTCTCAAAGCATTGGTACTTGATGAGGCTGATGAAATGTTACGAATGGGCTTTATTGATGATGTAAAGTGGGTAATGGAAAAGCTGCCGAAAGAACGTCAAATTGCACTTTTTTCAGCGACAATGCCCGACGTAATTAGACGAGTTGCGGAGAAATTCTTAAACGCTCCAAAAATAGTTAAGATAAAAACAAAAACAGCTACAGCACAAACAATCAGTCAAAGATACTGGCTGGTCAGTGGTGTTAATAAGCTAGATGCATTGACTCGAATCTTAGAGGTAGAAACATTTGATGCACTTTTAATATTTGTAAGAACAAAAACAGCAACAGTAGATTTAGCAGAAAAATTATCTGCAAGAGGTTTTTCATCTGAAGCGATTAATGGTGATATTGCTCAAAATCAAAGAGAGCGAACAATCCAGCAACTTAAAAAAGGGAAAATTGATATTCTAATTGCCACAGATGTCGCCGCCAGAGGATTAGATGTTGAGCGAATTTCTCATGTTGTGAATTATGATATTCCTCAAGACCCAGAGTCTTATGTTCACAGAATTGGAAGAACAGGCAGAGCAGGTAGAGAAGGAAAAGCAATACTATTTGTAGCGCCAAGAGAAAGAAGAATGCTTCAGACAATTGAAAGAATTACGCGTCAACCAATCACACCAATGCAGCTTCCTTCTGCCAAAATTATTAATGAGCAAAGGGTAACAAATTTTAAACAAAGAATAAGTGATACCCTTAATAATCAAGAGTTGGGAATCTTTGAAGAGCTCATCCTAAGCTTTCAAAAAGAGCATGAAGTTGATGCTTTTAAAATAGCATCAGCATTAGCATTGATGGCTCAAGGCACAGAGCCATTGCTTCTTAGTGAAAAGGAGTTAAGCCAAGGTTCGTTTAAGGAAGGTAGTAAGGCTAAAATCTCTATTTCAGTGCATGCGGATCCGTTAAAAAATAACCCTTCAATTAAAATGCGAAGGTATAGGCTGGCTGTTGGTCATAAAGATAACATTAAGCCGGGTAACGTCTTAGGCGCAATAGCTAATGAGGCTGAAATTAGTAGTGAGTTTATTGGAGCGATCCAAATATTTCAAGACTTTACCACAATTGATCTACCCGATGAAATGACAAAAGAAACGCTTGCTATTTTGAAAAAAACTAGGGTTTTTGATAAAAAACTTAATATTGAAGAGCTATCAGAAAAAAATAATACGACCTCTCCTCATCAAAAAAGTGATGATTTTAAAAGAAATTCTTCAAGAAGGGGTGGTGAAAGGAAGTTTGAGAGAAAGCCAAGAGGCAAAGGTGGAGATAGGCCTAATAGGCATAAAGATAAGAAATTCTCACGAGGCAAACCAAAAAGGAAAGATTAATTGATACTAATTACAAGTAAATAGGCGTATTTAAAGCAAAATTATAGGTTAAAATTACATTGCTGGTTAAAATACAGCTAATTTAATAGTGTGTTGTTGCTTCATAGTAAGTCGGTTTCACAGTAATTTGGGTTGGTTGCGTCTTTTCCATGTTTTATTTATTTTTAGGAGACGGAATGTCTACAACAACAGGACGCGTTAAATGGTTTGACGCAAAAAAAGGTTTTGGTTTTATTGAGCAAGAGAGTGGTGACGATGTGTTCGTTCACTTCAGAGCAATCCAAGGTGACGGTTACAAATCACTAGAAGAAGGTCAAGAAGTTGAATTCGAACTTGAAGATGGTGCCAAAGGACCTCAAGCTGCCAACGTAGTACCAAAATAATTTAAGAATTATTTAATGAAAACCCAGCCTAGATGCTGGGTTTTTTATTGCCTGCCTTAAAGCAAATTGCTTTCATTTAATCCTCAATCTCTTAAAACGTAATCATGATTTGTCTAAATTTCTTATTTTCTTATTTTCTTATTTTTATTAGGATATTTAAACCCCCTATAACCTCATTTTTTTAGCCTAAATAATATCTCTTTCAATTACAAGTATTTGTTACATATATAATTAATCCAAAAAAAACAATCTATGAAAACTTTCTATTGGTACGATTATGAGACTTTTGGGTTATCGCCAAAAGTTCAAAGAATTGCTCAGTTTGCTGGCATTAGAACTGATGAAAATCTTAATATTCTTGAAGAACATATGTTCTACTGTAAACCAACCCATGATTCCTTGCCTGCGCCTGAAGCATGTGCAGTCACAGGCATAACGCCACAATTATGTGAAAAAAAAGGATTAATAGAGCATGAGTTTATCAAAAAGATACATCAAGAATTTTCAAAACCTGAGACATGCATTGTTGGATACAACTCTATAGCATTTGATGATGAATTTACAAGGCACACTCTTTTTAGAAATTTCATAGACCCATATTCTTGGCATTGGCAAAATGGCAACGCAAGATGGGACATTCTCAACGTTGCACGTTTCTGTTATGCGCACAAAGAAGAGGGGAGCCTAAAGTGGGTTAAAAATGATAAGAATAGGCCAATTTTCAAGCTGGATACACTTGCACCTGCAAATAACATTGAGCATACCAATGCGCATGATGCTATGGCTGATGTTCGAGCCACAATTGGAATTGCAGCTATTATTAAAAAAAGTCAGCCCAAGTTTTTTGATTATGCCCTTAGCATGAACGATAAAAAAGAAGTTAGCAGACAAGTTCGTTTGCTTCATCCAATGCTTTTAACAAGCTCACCCTTTGGCTATAAATCATCTTTCACTCGCTTAGTAACTGCAATATGTTATCACCCCGATTATTCAGATCGCGCAATCGTCTTTAATCTTAATCAGGATCCTGAAATTCTAATGGAGCTTGAGATTGGTGAATTGAAAACACTCACATTTTCTAAAAAAACAGACCTTCCAAAAGGGATCAATAAATTAGAACTTAATGAACTAGTTTTTAATAAAAGTCCAATGTTTGTTTGTAGTCCAAATTCAACCAGTTTTAAGTTGTCTCCAGCCCTTATTAAGAAGTTTAATTTAAATATGGAGAATTGTTTAAAAAATTTACTTTACATTCAAAATAACATAAAAAAAATTGAAGAAAAGGTTCAATCAATTTATAAAAATGAAGGGGAAAGAGAGCCAAGTATTGATGTTGACCAATCTCTATATGATGGTTTTATTAGTGATAATGATAGAGCTATATGCAATCAAATTCAAAGCCTTGTAGAAGAGGAAATAAAGCACTTTGAACCAAATTTTGAGGATAAGAGACTCACAAAATTATTCCTGAACTTTAAAGCTAGAAACTATCCCCAGTTATTAAATGAATTTGAACAGGAGCAATGGTTCGAAATTGTTCAATCACGAGTACAAAATGGTGAGAATGGCTTTTTATCAATAGATAGTTTCGAGCGCAGCTTATTTAGCTTAAAAGAAAGCTCTCCTGAGAAACAAAGTTTATGGAGAGATCTTGAGAATTATGCACAGACATTTCTATAATCAAAATACCAAGCTATTGAAAAATAAGTAAAGTTTAAGTATAATATTCGACCTTAGTTTAATGAAAAAGGTCCAAATGAACGCAGAAACTAGAAGTGAAATGTTTGCTAGGCTTTTAAAGCAGATTCCAAACCCGACAACTGAACTAAACTACTCAACATCATTTGAACTATTAGTGGCTGTGACATTATCAGCACAAGCAACTGATAAAAGTGTAAATCAAGTTACTGATATCTTATTCCCTCTTGCAAATACTCCTGAAAGCATTTTTGAGCTTGGGGAGGATACCCTTAGAGACACAATCAAGTCGATTGGCTTATTTAATTCAAAAGCAAAACACATAATTCAAACTTGCAGGATACTAATAGACAAATATAGCTCAAATGTTCCTGAAACTCGAAAAGAATTAGAGGCGCTTCCTGGAGTGGGCCGCAAGACTGCAAATGTAGTTCTTAATACAGCATTTGGTCAACCAACTATTGCAGTTGATACCCACATATATAGAGTAGCCAATAGAACAGCAATAGCCTCAGGAAAAACAGTTCTAGAAGTTGAAAAGAAGCTAATTAAGTTCATACCTGATGAATTTAAAGTCCCAGCTCATCATTTAATGATTCTTCATGGAAGATACGTCTGTAAGGCGAGATCACCACATTGCACAGAGTGTAAGCTTTTAGACTTATGTGAGTACGAAGAGAAAAACCTTTAAAATCTAACGAACTATAGTGTTCTCACAAGATAGATCCAAACAAAGAGAATTTCTAGCCAGCTCATGGCAAAAACATATGAATGCAGAAATACTAGAGCCTCTTGAGCTTCAGCTTGCGTTGATAGTTCAGAAGCATCCAGAGTATCACGCTCTCATTAATGACATAAATTTAGAATACTTCCCAGAGCAAGGAAAAACAAATCCATTCCTTCACATAAATCTTCATTTAGCGCTTCAAGATCAACTCACACTTGATCAGCCGATTGGAATTAACGATATATACAAAAAACTTATTGAAAAGCATAGTGACACGCATAAAGTTGAACATCTGATGATGGAATGTATAGCCGAAATGATATTCAATTCTCAAAAGAATAACACTACTTTAGATCAAGGTAATTATTTTATCAATCTTAAAAAACTAATCAAAAGCTAATTTATTATGTCCAATTAGTAAAGTTTTTAAGTAGTTGCAGCCCATCACTTTGCGACTTTTCTGGATGGAATTGCACGGCAAAGAGTTGATCGATTGCAATTGCAGATGTAAAAGTATGTCCATAATCTGTCGTTCCGGCAACACAACTTTCATCGACCTCTTCTACATAATAACTGTGCACACTATAAAAGCGACTGTTATTGTCAATTTTATGCCATAGTGGGTGATTCTTTACTTGATTTACTCTATTCCAACCCATATGTGGTATTTTAAGATCACTATTTTGAAATTTTATGACTTTTCCTGGAACTATTGAAAGCCCTTGAGTTGTATTATTTTCTTCACTATAGTCAAATAATAATTGCAACCCAAGGCATATTCCAAGAAATGGTTTTAATTTTGAAGCTAATTTAACTTCATCAATTAGTTCATTTGAAGCAAGAGCGCTCATACACGAACCCATCGCCCCTTGTCCTGGAAAAACAACACGGTCAGAATCTCTTATGACTTTTGGATTATTAGTAAGAAGGCACTTATCATTTGGCGCTACATACTCAATAGCTTTTTGGACGGAACGTACATTTCCCATTCCGTAGTCAACAATTGCAATTGTTTGCATGTTGCTCTTCCTAATTGTCTTCTTAAAGTGAGCCCTTGGTCGAAGGGATTGTATTTGCTTGCCTCTCATCTGGAGTCACAGCCATTCGAAGCGCTCTTCCAAAAGCTTTGAAAACAGTTTCTGCTTGGTGATGAGAATTTATGCCTTTCAAATTATCAATATGGAGAGTAACTAGGGCATGATTTACAAAGCCCTGGAAGAATTCTCTAATCAAATCTAAATCAAATGTACCTACCCTATCTCTTGTAAATTTAACACCAAGATCAAGCCCAGGTCGGCCAGATAAATCTATAACTACCCTAGATAATGCCTCGTCTAAAGGAACATAGGCATTGCCATAACGCGTCAATCCTTTTTTATCACCTACAGCATCAAAGAACGCTTGACCAAGAGTTATCCCAACATCTTCAACCGTATGATGATCATCTATTTCATTATCACCATCACATTTAATTGAAATGTCCATTAACCCATGGCGAGCAATTTGATCTAGCATGTGATCTAAAAATGGAACACCTGTTTCAATCTCAGCTATTCCACTTCCATATAGCTCTAGGCTAACGGCTATATCAGTTTCATTTGTCTTACGTTCTTTAGTAATCATAATTTGATTTTATCTTAAGCAATATAGTCTCTGATGAGTATTTCAGCTATTTGAACACTATTAAGAGCAGCCCCTTTTCTAATATTATCTGACACAACCCATAAATTTAAACCTTTATCATGACTGATATCTTCCCTAATTCTGCTTACATATGTAGCGTCAGTATTAGTTGCTTCAACAAAAGGTGTTGCATAGCCACCATCTTTTCTTTCGTCCATAACAATGACACCTTCCGCTTTTTCAAGTAAATTTCGAGCATCAGTCGCAGTAATTTTTTCTTTAGTCTCGATATGAACCGCTTCCGAATGGCCATATACAACTGGAATCCTAACTGCAGTAGGGTTAACAAGAAGGTTATCATCCTCAAATATTTTTTGAGTCTCCCAAACCATTTTCATTTCCTCTCTTGTATACCCATTATCTTGAAATGTATCAATATGTGGAATAGCATTAAAAGCAATTTGTTTGGTATAAACCTCTACCTCTACATCATTACCGTTTAATAAATTAGCAGTTTGATTAGTAAGCTCAGTAATCGCCTCTTTTCCACTTCCAGAGACCGCTTGGTATGTTGCAACATTAATTCTAGAGATGCCTACAGCATCATATATCGGCTTTAAAGCAACGAGCATCTGAATTGTTGAACAGTTTGGATTAGAAATAATATTTCGATTAGTGTAATTAGCTATCGCGTGAGGATTAACCTCTGGAACAACCAGCGGAATGTCATCATCCCTTCTAAAGTGAGATGTGTTATCAATTACAATGCACCCTTGTGCAGCAGCAATTGGCGCATATTTTTCTGAAATATCGCCGCCAGCAGAAAATATACCTATTTGAACTTTAGAAAAATCAAAAGTATCTAGATCCCCAACAATCCATGACTTTCCTTGGCATGAAACCTTGCTTCCAGCCGAGCGTTTGGATGCTAGTGGGTACAAATTTTCAATAGGAAATTTTCTTTGATCCAGTATTGAGATCAACGTTTCCCCAACCGCACCAGTTGCGCCAACGATAGCAACGTTATATTTTTTGCTCATAATAATTTGAAGAAACTAAAAAAACTATAGATTATACGAAGGACTGGGACAAATATTCATAAATATATCTAATACTTTAGGATATTTATTTCATTCAGCCAAGTCAAAGTATTGTTATTTTGAGTAAATTACGGAAGGCGCCATGGCAGAACACCATCATTAAATGATGCAGTATAAAGCTCAAACCAAGTCTCACGATCCATCTTAACCATCATTGCATCAGAAATTTTTGCAATCCTTTCTAAATTATTTGTACCCATTACAGGGCAAATTTTTGCTGGATGAGCTAATATCCACGCAACGGCAACAGCTGCCATATCAACATTTTGATTAGCTGCAACCTTTGCTAGTGCCTTGCCAAGTAATCCATTATTGCTCATCAATTTACCGCCTCCAAGCGGTGACCAAGCCATTACAGTTGTTTTTTTCTCCTGATGGAAAGCAAGATCTCCATTTGTAAACGCATCAGTTGCAGCTAAAGAAATCTCAATTTGATTTGTTATCAATGTGCTTTTCATGCCTGACTGTAACAATCTATAATCCCAAGGCTTAAAGTTTGAGACGCCCACTTCCTTTACTTTTCCAGACAACACAAGATCATCTAACGCCTTTCCAGTCTCCAGATGGTCCATATAAGGATCTTGACGATGGATTAATAATAGGTCTAAATAATCTGTAGACATATTCTTTAAAGATGCATCAACAGAGTTAAAGATATGCTCTCTTGAAGTGTCATAATGACTAAAAGCTGCATTAGAGTATCTATCAGAAGGATTTACTATGCCGCATTTTGATACGATTTCAATCTTATGCCTTAAGGATGGAGTTTCCTTCAAAACGCTCCCAAATAAGCCTTCTGCAGTATACAAACCATAGACTGCGGCTTGATCAAACGTTGTGATTCCCTGATCTAAGCATAAATTAACTTTGTTACTAATATGTTTGGTTGATGTATTAGCGTCATCAGCTAAACGCCACATCCCATAAATGATTCGACTAAAGTTAGATGATCTAGAAAAATTTAAACGCTCCATACTAACTCCAAATATTAATAAGATTAAACAGAATTATCAACTTCAATATAGTGGTGTTGCAATTTGAATTGAGAGCAAAGATGTTTGCATAGAGCCTGCACCCCATATCTTTCTGTCGCATGATGGCCGGCAGAAATAAATGTAATATTGTTTTCTTTAGCAACTGCAGGGGTCTTTTCTGACACCTCTCCACTCAAATACAAATCGACGTTAAGATTGATTGCATCCTCAATAAAACCTTGGGCAGCTCCCGTGCACCAAGAAATTTTTTTAATCTTCCCGCTCTGTTTGCCAAATACTTGAGGCGCCCTATCTAGTTTTTCTTCAATCAATTTTGAAAAATCACTTATATTAGTATTTAGCTCACCTTGCCATAGCAACCCCCCTGCAACAGGCTCCATATTTTTTATCCCTAAGCGCCTTCCAAGCTCGACATTATTTCCAACCTCGTCGTGGTCATCAAGGGGAAGGTGAAAACCAAAAAGATTGATATTGTGTTTAAGCAATAAAGCAATCTTAGCTCTCTTTGCGCCAGATATTGTTTTTGATTCGTTATCCCAAAAAACACCGTGATGAACAAAAATAGCATCTGCTTTTTCTTCAATAGCTCTCTCAATTAGTTCTAGATTAGCACTGACACCACTTACAATTTTAGTGATATTTAATGAACCTTCAATCTGAAGTCCATTAGGGCAATAATCCTTAAATTTATCAATATCAAGATAGGTATTACAGTAATTTTTTAACTCTTCACGATTAACCATAGTAATCCTTGATGCACTCTAAAAGAATATTATTCTCTTTTGCTTCAGCAACACTGATGCGTATAAAATTTTCTAATTGAGCACCAATTGCAAAACCCTTTATAAGAATTCCACTTTCTTTTAATGATTCTAATAAAGATTTTGCATTGTCAGCCTTTACTAAAAGAAAGTTAGCTTGAGATGGATAGACAGTAAGTCCTGGAACTAAAGAAAGCTCGTCATAAAGTCGGCCCCTTTCATTCATAATTATTTTGGCATTACTTACAATACGCTGACTATCTTTAAGTAAAAAATTTGCACTCACCTGAGTCAAAATATTTATATTATATGGAAGCCGTAATTTGTTTAATTGTTCAATAGTTTCTTCACTTCCAACTAACAAACCAAGTCTTAAGCCTGCAAAACCAATTTTTGAAATGGTTCTAAGTACCACTAGGTTTGAAAAATTGTCAATTTCAGTCAAAAAACTTCGCTCCGAATATGCATAGTAAGCTTCATCAAGAACCACTAAGGCATCAGTAGACTGAATAATTTCTCTAATCACATCATAATCAAAAGCATTTCCGGTTGGATTGTTTGGATAAGCTATAAAAATTAACTTTGGTTTTTTAGTTTTAATAGCTAATAGCGTAGCGTTTAAATCAATATCAAAATTCTCATCCAATGGAATTCCATGATAATTTAATTGTGCAAATTTTGAAACCAGTTCGTACATCACGAAACTTGGCTCAAAGCTCATTATCGAGTCACCACTACTGCAGGCTAGTGACAATAGTTGAATTAACTCATCTGAGCCATTTCCAAGAAGCACGCCAAAATCTTTTGGGATGCCCATTAAGTTTCTTAGAGTAGCTTGAAGCTCTTCAGCACTTGCATCTGGATAGCGATTTACTTCTGATCTTGATATATACTCTAAGAATTCATCTTTTAATTCTTCAGGAACACCAAATGGACTTTCCATTGCATCCATCTTGAGCATATTCTTTGCAGAAGGAACATGGTAAGCATTGATATTTCTAATATCAGATCTTAGCCATTGATCAATAAAGGTCATAATTGTTTAGGAAAAGTTCTATTTGGATGATACTGCATTTTACCAACCTTTTTAGCGCTTAATAAAGATTGGTAGGTATAGTCAAGAGCCTTTTTACAGGCATCTTCAACAGGTACATTATCTGCCAGCAAAGCTGCAATGGCACTAGATAATGTGCATCCAGAACCATGGTACTGGCCTGTCAGTTTCTTATAGGTAAATTTACTTACCAAATTAGCATTATGATATAAACGATGTTCAACTTGAATTTCAGAGCTATCAGAAGTCGTTAAAAGTACCCAAGGGCAATTTAAACTAGATATTGCTGACTCTTCATTGAGTCCCGGAGCCAGAGCGTTTAATTCAGCTAAATTAGGTGTCAATATTAAGCACAAAGGGATGAGCTCATTCTTCATGGCATCAATCATCTCTTTGCTGCTTAGAATATCATCTGTACTCGAACTTATTATTGGATCAAGAACGATATTTAGTCCCTGCTTGTTAGATAGCAATTTTGAAATAGTTTTAACTTGTGACGTTGTGCCTAGTAGTCCTATTTTGACTGTATTAAAACTAATATCCTCATCAATTAACTTAAACTGCAATTCTAAAAGGCTATTTTTTGTTGGCTCAAGAGATAGAACCCGCTGAGTATTTTGAGCAGTAAGCGTAGTGATTATTGGAAGTGGAGTCACTCCAAATTGATTTATTGTTTCAATATCTGCTGAAACCCCTGCTGCTCCAGATGGGTCTAGCCCAGAAAATAATAAAACTGAATCGGCTTCAAGCCTAACCATATTTATTATTGAGATTCTTTTTGAATTAGATAGTCAATTACTTCAAAAATTTTCTCAGAACTTCCAGCACTGGTTCCATTAACCATATACTTGCCATTTACAATAAAAGCTGGGACTCCAGGAATACGATATTTATAAGTATTAGCCTTTGCCTTGTTAACAGCAATTTTTACTGGGAAGGAGTTATAAACTTTATTTGCCTTCTCTTCATCTACTCCATTAAAAGCGAGCCATGCAACAAAGTCTTGTTGTGTTTTAAATTGTAATTTTTGAATATGGATTGCATTAAATAGGGCACCATGTAATCGATCCACTTCGCCTAACTCCTCAAGAATATAGTAAAAACTAGCACCATACTCCCAACCTGGAAAAACTGCCGGCTGAAGAATAAATTGAGCAGAACTATCCATTGTTTTTAACCAATTATCTAGCAAAGGATGAACAGTGAAACAATGAGGACAAAAATACCAAAAAAGTTCTCTAACTTCCACTTGGCTGCCAGTCTCAGTTTCAATTGCCTTATCTAAGACAATATAATTTTTACCAGCAACAAATTCTGCTTGAGTGGTGTTTGTAAAAAACACAAAAACTGAAAGAATGATCAGAGAAGATAGTGCTGTTATTTTTTTCATATTTGTACTCATTAATCAAAAAGTTTATCAATATTATACTGGTTTAAGTCAAATTCCTTGCTTGATTGGAACTCCTTCCAAAGATCCAAATAGGAAATTCTTTCCTGAGGATGAATACCATTTGGATTAAGCTCTGCAAGAGGCGCTAAAACAAAAGCATACTTTAAAATATCGCGTCGAGGAATATTTAATTTATCGTCAATGACATCATCATATAAAACAAGATCTAAATCTATTATTCTAGAAGAGAACTTTGGTAAGTTACGATCCCTACCCAAGGTATTTTCAATATCATGCAAAATATTTACAACATCATTAATATTTTTATCTGTCTCAACATTAACGCCAATATTATAAAATTTACTCCCAACGAAACCCTCGGAGGGACTCTCAAAGAGTGATGACATAGTAATTTCTGTAAAGCTAGATTCAAGACTGTTTAATGCTAAACGAATATTTTTTCGTCTATCTTGGTTTGAGCCAATGTTAAAGTGCACTAAGCTCATTAGCCAGCTGACCTCTCAATAATTACACCAACACCTTCAGCGCCAGTAATTGCCTCTCCTTTATTTAGTTTTAATTTAACCCAACTAACATCAAACTCATTAAGAATAATCTGGCAAACTTTCTCTGCCAAGGTTTCAACTAGTTGAAATTCAGACTCTTTCACAAAACCTATAATACGCTTACAAATATTTTTATAGTTTAAAGCTTGATCAATATGGTCAGTAGCTGCTGCTTTAGCAATATCTGAAGACATCTCGATATCTAATATTATGTCTTGGCGAATTTTTCTTTCCCAATCATAAATGCCTATAACTGTATCTACTTTAAGACCCTGAACAAAAACAATATCCATATTTAATCTACCCTAAAAAAAACTATTATGATACCTTTGAGAAATCCTTTGATTGCTACAATAAAATGTTTTCATTGATATAATTTATAAATAGTCCTAAAATTCATTAAGGTCAAAATCAGGAGAACTACTTGTTTTACTTTCTAATTGCTAGCTACTTACTTGGATCAATATCGAGTGCTATTATTATTTGCAAGATTATGGGCCTACCAGACCCAAGAACTAAAGGCTCTAAAAACCCTGGTGCTACCAATGTTCTTCGTATAGGGGGTAAAAAAATAGCCGCATTCGTTCTGTTGTTTGATGGCTTAAAGGGAGCTTTACCGGTAATTCTGGCTCATTATTTGGGCTTTAGTTTATTTGAGCTAACAATCATCTTACTTTGTGCATTTCTTGGGCATGTATTTCCAATTTTTTATGGTTTCAAAGGAGGAAAAGGTGTTGCAACTTACCTTGGAGGGTTGATAGGTTTAAACTTCTTTGTGGGATTAACATTTTCAATTATCTGGCTTTTCGTTGCAAAAGTAATAAAAATTTCATCGGTTGCAGCGTTAACTGCTACATTACTTTCTCCTGTATATTTTTATTTTATTACCACTCATAACTTTAAAGCCACTCTAGTAATTTTTCTCATAAATCTTTTTATTTATTTTACTCATCGCGAAAATATTAAAAGAATTATGAGTGGAGATGAGGGAGCTATTGGGTCATAGCTAAAGTCCACTATGAGGTATGAGGTGTGGTCATGAATTATTGACTGATATTTTTTTCATACTTCCCAAACAACATTAGGCTCATTATCTTCATCTATATCACCATCTTCCGTCAAGATAAATTGGAAAATCTTTATAGGTTTCCAGGCATCAAACTCAAGTTCCCCATAATTCTGACTTGCAAAATCTTCTAGTTCAATTTGAATTTCCCTGTCTTCTTCCAGGGTGCGTAATACTTCTTCTAGGTCTAGAGCATCAACAATAATAGGCACATCTGCCTCTTCAATAGCCTTTCCCTTATAACTCAATTTTAGGATAACTCCATACTTTGCCATTCTTACTTCTCCTAACTAAAAACTTCTCCTTACAAAAATACTATTGATTCAGTAACTCATTCATGAGTTGCTTTTTGCAAATCATCTAGATCATACCCAAGGGAATCTACCCGAGCCACCAAGCTTGAGTAGTCTTTTTGGGAAATCGTTGGCGTTCTCGCCATAATCCATACATAGTCTCGACTGGTTCGCCCAATAATGGTTTGTTGGTAAGTATCATCTAAATACACAATTCTATAATCCGCCCTTATTGGCCAGACAAACTGCATACCCCAAATCGCGTTGGTGCGCTTATCTTTAACAAATCCACGAGGCCGATATATCTTAGTTGGACCGCTCAAACTTCCTTTATTAAAAGTAAAAGTCGTTGCAATACTTCCATCATTATCACGCTTATAGGTTTCAATGGGATTGTATGCGTCCCTTTCGAGAAAAGTTGGGATAGTAGCAATTACGTACCAATCGCCCATGAACCGATCAAGGTCGACATAGTCTACAACTGGCATAGGCTCTGGTGAACTGCCAACAAAAATTTGGTTACTAGTACACCCAATTAAACCAAGAGATATGAATAAGATTAAGAGTAGTTTTTTCATTCTATTATTTTATATCAACTTGAACTGAGGTAGTACATTCTAGTTCTCGTTATTTCACAATTTATAAAAAAATATTTCATAATAAACCCTATTAAGAAAGGCTTTACAGTGAATAATTTTATTATAGAATGTCTTTCCTTTATATTAACTTAGGAATGATGACATGAAAAAAATACTCTCTCTTACTTTTATAGTTTTACTTTTACCTTCTATGGCTTTTGCTGGAGCATGCCCAATGCTAACATCACAAGTTGAAGATAAAATTGCAACATTAGATCAAGCAAAGTATGCAACTTTAATTACTGCTGCACTTATGCTTCATGAAGAAGGTGTCAAAGCACATGGCTCTGGAGATCATGGGATGTCTGAAGTTTATCTTAATGGCGCTCTAAGACTGCTAGATGTCTAAACTATAATTTTAAATGTGCCCTAGTTTATTTGGGCACATTGCTAAAAACTTTTTATGCAAAAACTCATTTCAATTTTATTTATTACTAGCTTGTTAAATGTTTCACATGCAGGTTATCTTGATAATTGGTCTAATGATGATCTTTGTGGATGGATGGAATCATCTTCAACCCCAAAAAATATTCTAGATGAAGTAGATAAGAGAGAAATATTATGTTACGGAGGCATCGAGGTTTCAACTTTGCCAGAATCTGATTCTTCTGAGGATGAAAATGGAACTGTCTTTCCTTCACCTGATCCATCATTAATTCCAGAAGCGATACCTGATAAGAAAAAGAGTACAGTTAATTATTAATCTATACAATTTCAGTCTTATTAACATTCATACTCATCCCTGCAAGACTTACATTCAAATTCAAATCCTATAAAGTCATTACGTCCGTTATCTGACAAAACCCATTCTCTTTGTTGCCAAGGTGGATTATTCCTAACATGCTGAGTGTGGCCAAAAGATAAGTCTGCTACCCATTGATTATCTTCGTCTAGATGAAAGACAGTTATTTTTTCAATAAAAGGTTAGATGAATTTATTCATTTCCATCACCAACATTATTTATGATTATTTCACCATCATAAACTTCATATTCGAGTTTATTTGGATTACAACATATCTCACAGTCATAAATCTCAACGTCATTACCAATAAAAGATGAGCCAATTTCTAATGAAACTTCAAACTGCTCAAAACAAAAAAAACAGGTAATAACTTTATGTGTCATTTTTTAAATTCTCCATTTTAATCATCTACTGCATATTTTTTGAGAAGCTCCATTGGAATTATTTCCAATGCTCTTATATGCGTACTATGTAAATTCAGTCTTGGCGCCATGCCACTTTTCTCTGCTTCCAACCAACGCCCGGCACATACACACCAACTATCGCCTGGTTCTAGGCCTTCAAAGCCATAATCCAGCATAGGAGTAGATAAATCATTTCCTTGCGATTTTGTGAAGTCTAAAAACTCCCGCGAAGTTTCAATACAAACTGTATGAGAACCAAGGTCATCTTTACAGGTATTACACTCACCATCTCGGTAGAATCCAGTAACTGGATCCATGCCACAGATTTCTAATTTTTCACCAAACACATTAATTGATTCATCCATTGTTAAAAGTATTTAAAACAAAGTCAGCATTATATTTAAAATTTCATTTGATGTGTGAGGGGTAAGATTAGTGCTTTTAACATACATTTAACATACAGATACTTTAAAACCCTTCGCAATAGGTTCTGTAGAGCATCTAAGTCACTCTGTCTTTATACTCACTTCCCTACTAAAACGCATAGGTACGACATATCTTTAATATACATTTAATATACATATGACTATTTTTCCTTTTAGGTAGTGGGCTAAAGTTCTCGTTAATATACACTTTAATATACATTTTTTATTTAAAAGAAGGTCAGAACTGACTCACATTTAATTGAGTAGTTTTTCTCAGTCTATTCCTTCCAAAACGGCACCATTGAGGACCAAACTCCGTCTTTTTTTAAGCGATGATAAGTTGCAGCGACAATATGGAATCCAATAAGCCAATAGGTAATTGATACTGCAAATTCATGAATACCAATTACTAAATTAATCAGAAACCCATCCTTTAAATCTAACCAAAATAACCAGCCAATTATTAATCCAGAAAATGGAATCAATGCAAGACATATATACATGCCATAATGAACAATTTTAGCTGCTAACTTTTGAGATTTAGGTGTGTGATCTGGTATTGATGATTGTTGGGTGGTTTTCATATAAACAAAACGAATAATGAGTAATAATAAAAATGCTAAAGCAAATATTACTTCGAACATTAATAGATTATCGTCTTCTAATTGATTAATACTGTCTATTTGCTTTAGTAAACCATAAAGAAATAATATTACAAAACCCCAATGCAGGAGTTTTGCAAAAGAACTAAAATTTTTATTAATACTCTCTGTTTTTAGATTCATTAGTTAAAAAGTATTTAAAAGTGAATTCGATATTATATTTAAAATTTCGTTTGATGTGTGTGAGGGGTTATATTAATACTTTTAATATACATTTAATATACAAATACTTTAAAACCTTTTGCAATAGGGTCTGTAGAGCATTCTGCCTATTCTGTTTTTATACTAACGCCTCGACTTAAAAGCCTATTAGCGATTAATGCCAAAATAATAATCATAATACAAGGCACTAAAAAAGCCTTCCATAACTCAACAGAGCCGACACCTAAAAATCCCATTCTAAATGCATCCATCATATAATATATTGGGTTAAAAATTGACACACTCCTCCAGAAACTAGGCAATATATCAATACTATAAAACATACCACCAAGATAAGTTAATGGAAGCAACACGAAATTTGGAACAATTGAAATATCATCAAAAGTCTTAGCAAAAACCGCATTGATAAAGCCAGCTAAAGCAAACATTACTGATGTTATAAGAAAGGTGATACCTATAACTATAAAACTATGAATTTGAATTTCAACAAAAAAAGATATTGTAAAGGTTACTGCAAGACCAATAGTTAGGCCTCTACAAACACCGCCACTAACAAATCCTAATAAAATAACCCAATTAGGAGTAGTAGAAACCAGTAATTCTTCAAAGCTATTATTATATTTAGTCATAAAGAATGAGGAAACTGTATTCGCATAAGATTGCATAATCACCGTCATAAGAATGATTCCAGGAACTATAAAATCTAGATAATCAACGCCCTGCATTTGACCAATTCTCCCACCCATTAAACCGCCAAATATTAGTAAATAGAGTGAGGTTGTAATAACTGGAGGAACTATCGTTTGAATCCAAATTCTTACAAATCTTAGTATCTCTTTTGTAACAATGGTTTTATAAGCAATCCACATAATAATATTTAACTAGTAATTGATAAAAATAAAGCTTCTAAGCGATTTTGTGAGCTACGAAGATGGGACACATTAATATTTTGAGCTGACAAACTTAAAATTACATCTGAGATTGAAGTATTTTCTCCTTGTGCAACCTGTAAAGTAGTGTCATCTATTACTACACAATCACAATCAGCGATAGAAATATTATTTGTCAATTTTTCGATAGTGTCTAGAATTAGTACTTGCCTCTTCGCTTTTAAAAGAAGCTTCTTCATATTAGTCTGTTCAACAAGATCGCCATCATTAAGAATTGCTATATTCCTGCATAAAGATTCTGCCTCTTCCAAATAATGAGTGGTTAAGATAATTGTCATGCCCTCTTTATTAAGCTGAGTTAAGTAATCCCACATTGATTTACGAATTTCAACGTCAACTCCTGCAGTTGGCTCGTCTAGAATTAATATGCTTGGTTTATGCATTAATGCTCGAGCCAGCATCAGCCGCCTTTTCATTCCCCCAGATAGGGATTGAGCAACATCAAATCGTCTATCCCACAACTCCATCTTTTTCAAAAGCACTTCAGCTTGAATTTTAGCTTCTGCGCGAGAAATTCCAAAGTAACCAGCTTGGTTCATAAGAATTTCCATATTAGGCTCATGGGGATTAAAGTTAAACTCCTGAGGCATTAAGCCAATCATTTTTTTTACTTCATTTGCATGTTTATTTTGATCTAGACCATTTATCTTTACCTCTCCAGAGGTACTCTTTAGCAAGCCTGAAATAATTCCAATTGCAGTAGTTTTTCCAGCGCCATTAGAGCCTAAAAGTGCAAAAAAATCACCCTTTTCTACCCTTAGATTTACACCCTTCAGTGCCTCAAGATTATTAGAGTATATTTTGGTTAGACTGTCTGTAGAAAGTGCTAATGTCATAAAAATATCTTACTTAAATTATAAAAAATAATTAACTTATTATATAAAAAGAAATTAGTTTTGGTATATAAATTTATTTTCATATTTACCTCACTTCACAAGCTAAATTTGGGATAATTACAAGCTTAAAATACAAAGCTATTTATTAATCTATATGCCAACCCAAAAAAATGTCGAGTTACCAGATATAGGTGATTTTGACTCTGTTGATGTTATTGAAGTTTTAGTGAAAGTTGGAGATACTGTCAATGAAAATGACAGTCTTATTACATTAGAAACTGACAAAGCTACAATGGAAATCCCTGCGCCCTTTCCAGGAAAGGTAGCCAGTCTTAAAGTAAAAGTTGGAGATAAAATAGCTAAAGGCGAGCTCATTCTCACCATTGAGAGTGATACTGAACCTGAAGAAGAAGCTTCAACTCAAACAGCTGCTCCTAGCAATTCAGAAGCAACGGGTAGTTCAAATAACAAATCTAATACTTCACATAAAAATGTCGAGTTACCAGATATAGGTGATTTTGACTCTGTTGATGTTATTGAAGTTTTAGTGAAAGTTGGAGATACTGTCAATGAAAATGACAGTCTTATTACATTAGAAACTGACAAAGCTACAATGGAAATCCCTGCGCCCTTTCCAGGAAAGGTAGCCAGTCTTAAAGTAAAAGTTGGAGATAAAATAGCTAAAGGCGAGCTCATTCTCACCATTGAGAGTGATACTGAACCTGAAGAAGAAGCTTCAACTCAAACAGCTGCTCCTAGCAATTCAGAAGCAACGGGTAGTTCACATATTGAGATTGCAGAACCAAGTGTTTCAAGCTCAATAACTGAAGACCCTAAAGAAGAAATTTCTTTAAATACTGATTCAAATTCTCATGCCTCTCCTTCCATACGAAAGTTAGCAAGAGAACTTGGAGTTAGCTTATCAAAGATTAAAGGTACTGGTAAAAAAGGCAGGATCTTAGAGGAAGATTTAAAGTCTTTTGTAAAACAAATAGTTATTCATGGTGATACTGGCAATGAAGTAGAGGTAGTTCCATTATCTAGAATTAAGAAAATATCTGGAAAACACCTCTCAAGTAGTTGGAGCTCAATACCTCATGTCACTCAATTTGATGAAGTCAATATTGAGCAATTAGAGAAATTTCGCAAACATCAAAAAGAAAGAAATATTAAATTAAGTCCCCTAATTTTCATTATGAAGGCTGTCGTTCAAGTTTTAAAACGTCATCCAAACTTTAATGCTTCTTTAGATGAGAGTGGTGAAAATTTAATAGTAAAAAAATACTTTAATCTTGGTATTGCAGTTGATACGCCAAATGGCTTGCTGGTTCCAGTTGTAAAAGATGTGGGTAAAAAGTCATTAGTTGAACTCGCTGAAGAACTTGCTGATATTTCTTCACGAGCTAGAGAGGGTCAATTGCAGGCAAGCGAAATGAAAGGTGCGGGCTTTACGATTTCAAGCTTAGGTGGAATTGGTGGGACCCAATTTACGCCAATTATTAATTCACCTGAAGTTGCAATTTTAGGAGTCTCTAGAACACAAATAAAGCCAGTTTGGAATGGGACTTCTTTTGAGCCTACGGCAATGATTCCACTAGCACTTTCATATGATCACAGAGTTATAGATGGTGCAGAGGGAGCGAAGTTTATGGCTGAACTAAATCTAGTTCTTAGCAATATTATGGAGATGTTATTATGATTAAAACTAAAGTTTTAGTTATTGGATCTGGTCCAGGCGGTTACACAGCTGCTTTTCGTGCGGCTGACTTAGGTAATGAGGTTACCTTAATTGAAAGTCATAAAACTCTTGGTGGGGTTTGTTTAAATGTGGGCTGTATTCCCTCTAAATCACTTCTTCATACTGCTGAAGTAATCAATGAAGCCAAGCATGCAAATGAACTTGGAGTTACCTTTAAAAGTCCTAAAATAGATATTGATGGTGTTAGAAAAAATAAAGAAGCTATAGTAAGTAAGCTTACTGGTGGTATTCAAGCCCTTGCTAAAGCAAGAAAAGTCAAAGTAATTTCGGGCTATGCAAAATTTCTTTCGAAGAATCAAGTGTCGCTTGATGGGACTGATGAAGTTATTGAATTTGAGCAATGTATTATTGCAACAGGCTCAAGAGTAACTAAATTTCCTATGTTTCCATTTGAGGACAAGCGAGTAATGGACTCCACAGATGCCCTGATGTTGGATGATATACCTAAAAGAATGCTGGTTGTTGGTGGTGGCATTATTGGCCTCGAAATGGCTACAATTTATGATGCCCTTGGAAGTGAAATTACTATGGTTGAGCTTGGCAGTCAAATTATTCCTGTGGCAGACAAAGATATTGTTACTCCTTTATTTAAAAAAATAAAAAAGACTTATGCTAATGTCTTTTTAAATACTAAAGTTACCAAAATGACTGCAGCAAAAAAAGGTATAAAAGTTGAGTTTGAAGGTAAAGATGCTCCAGAATCAGACATATTTGACAAGGTTCTAGTTGCTGTTGGGCGAACCCCTAATGGCCTATTAATTGATGCTGAAAAAGCTGGCGTTAATATTGATAAAAGTGGATTTATTGCTACAAATAATCAAATGAAAACTAATGTTGATAACATATTTGCTATAGGAGATATTGTTGGACAACCAATGCTTGCTCATAAAGCCACTCATGAAGCTAAAGTTGCAGCGGAAGTAATTAGTGGCAAAAAAACTGGATTTAATGCTCTTACAATTCCCTCAGTCGCTTATACAGATCCAGAGGTAGCATGGACTGGCAAAACTGAAAAAGAACTCATAGAAGCTGGAGTTAAGTTTGATAAGGGCGTGTTTCCATGGGCTGCATCTGGAAGAAGCTTGAGTATTGGAAGAAGTGAAGGCGTATCAAAGGCTTTATTTGATGCTGAGTCAGGTAAGATTCTAGGCATGGGTATTTGTGGAAATCATGCTGGTGATTTAATTTCTGAGGCTACTTTAGCTATTGAAATGGGTTGTGATATGAGCGATATTGCTTTAACAATTCATGCCCACCCTACTCTTTCAGAAACGACTGCATTTGCAGCTGAAATGGCTGAAGGTACAATTACAGATTTGATGCCGCCAAGAAAGAAAAAATAGGTGAAATATGGATATTAAACTAGCTAGAAAAAATGTTATTGAACAGCAAGTAAGGCCTTGGGGTGGTCTCAATGTAAGAGCAAATCAAGCATTGACAGATACCCCACGTGAAAACTTTGTTCCAGAAGAATATCAGAAGTTAGTATTTGCTGATATTGAAATACCTCTTAATAAGGTAGGCAAAATGCTTTCACCAAAGATTGAGGGCAGGATTCTAGATAGCCTTGACCTAAAAGGCCATGAAAATGTTCTTGAAGTTGGTACTGGAAGCGGTTACTTTACCTGCGTACTATCTTTACTATCAAATTCAGTTGTAAGTATTGATGCTGATAAAGACTTACATGCTTTAGCAAAAAGTAAGATTAATAAACTTAATTTAAGCAATATAACCCTTAAGCATGAAAGCTTTCTAACTTCTAATTTTGAGAATGGGCAGTTTGATGCAATTGTTCTAGGATGTGCTCTTCCCGAAATTAATAAAGACTTAAAAAAACTTTTAAATTTAGGTGGAAAATTATTTGTAGTTGTTGGATCAAAAAATCAAATGCATGCAACTCTTGTTACTCGTCTAAATGAAAATGAATGGCACTCCAAATCCCTTTTTGAAACGCATTTAGACATCATGAGAGGTTCTGAGCCATCTGTCAAATTTACCTTTTAACTTGAACTAGGCATATATGCTTAATTCTTTATTGAATTTCTTAATTAAGAAACCAGCATGGTCTTTAGCTCTGTTTTTAATTATTATTGGAACAACATTTATACAAATTCAAAATTTCTCACTTGATGCCTCCTCAGAATCATTATCACTAGAGGGTGATAACAACCTAGAACTTTATTTCGATACCCAAAAAACTTTTGGCTCTGATGAATCGTTAGTTATAAGCTACATGACTAATGAAGAAACTATACTAGGCACTAAACAGATATCTCACCTTCGCTCCTTAAGAGATGACTTACTCAATATTGAAGGTATTAATTCAGTAATATCAATACTTGACGTTTCTCTATTTCAATCCCCACCTCTTTCTCTTATTGAGCTTGCGAGTGATGTTTATACAATTGACAATGGCAAGGCAGAACTGTCTTACATTGAAAATGAATTTAAAAATAGCCCACTTTACGCTAACAATCTAGTTAGCTCAGACTTAAAAACAACGGCGTTATTAATTCCACTTGCTACTGACAATCCAGAAATATTAATTAATCAAGAAACTTTGAAAGTAATTATCGAAGACATACGTTTAACGATGAATGAATATCGAAATGAAGCAAGCTTGTTCTTGGGCGGAGTACCAATGATAAGAAATGATGCAATTGCATATATCAAAAGTGACTTAATAGTATTTAGTCTTGCTGTTATTTTGGTAATGTCCATAATGCTAGCATTCTTTTTTCATAAAATTCGATGGGTTGCGGTTCCAATAATGATTAGTATTATTGGCGCTCTTTTCATGACTGGAGTAATAAGCGCTATTGGCTGGAAAGTTACCGTTATTTCAGCAAATTTTTTCTCTCTTCTTCTTGTTATGACCCTATCTGTAACTATTCATTTAGTGGTTCGCTATAGAGAAATATTGAGCAATAATCCTGATGCAACGTCTTCAGAATTAACAAGGCAGACTTTGACAGAAATGATTAAACCATGCACCTATACCGTAATTACAACTATAGCTGCATTTGTTTCTTTAACCACAAGTAATGTTAAGCCTGTAATTGACTTTGGCCTAATGATGAGTATAGGAGTAATGATAGCTTTTGTATTATCATTTATTAGTTTTGCATTATTTACGATGCTTCTACCAAAGCCTATAACTTCAAGTCATCCAGATCAATTTTTAGTGTTAGAAAAATTTGCAATTATTACCGATAAGTTTGGTAAGCGAATACTAGTAACTCTCATTGTAACTATGATTATTGCCTTTATTGGTTTAAGTAAACTTTCAGTAGAGAATAGCTTTATAAACTACTTTAAAAAAGATACAGAGATTTATCAAGGGCTTCACTTAATTGATAAAGAGCTAGGTGGGACAGTTCCATTGGAAATTGTTTTTAATGATATTGCAAATGCGTATTGGGCAGATTCAAGCTTAAGGGAAGACTTCCATGAGGTTCATAAGTATCTTGATGGAATACCCAGCATTGGAAAGGTTTTGTCAATTGATACATTCATGCAGATCCTTAAAAAATCAAATAATGGAAAAACACCTAATGGATTTTTGTTAACTTTAGGTAAAAATAATATGCCTGAATTTGCTAAAGAACAGATTTTAAAGCCACATATATCAGAAGAAAGTGACCAAATAAGAATAGTAGCAAGAATTAAAGAAACAACAATAGGGTTAAATAGAAACCAACTCATTAATGACCTCAATAATGATTTGATTAAAAACTTTAACTTTGATCAAGAAGATTTTTATTTCACAGGGACATTTTCACTCTACAACAATCTTCTACAAAGTTTATTTGAATCTCAAATAAAGACCATAACTAGCGTCTTTGTAATTATCTTTGTACTTTTTTTATTCATATTTAGATCAGCATCAATTGCACTTATAGCTGTGTTGCCAAATGTAATTCCATCGCTATTAATCTTAGGGGTTATGGGTTTAGCAAATATACCGCTAGATATTATGACAATAACTATAGCAGCCATTGCTATTGGAATCGGTATTGATAATGCAGTGCATTACATCAGTAGATTTCAAAATGAGGTCTTAAAGGATGGTGATTACTTATCTTCGATGTACAGAACCCATAACACTATTGGTATCTCAATGTTTTATACTGCTGCCACAGTTGCAATTGGGTTCTTAGTTCTAATATTATCGCACTTTACTCCGAGTATTTATTTTGGTATTTTTATGGCGATTGCTATGTTAAGTGCTGTAATTGTTAATCTAACATTACTTCCTAAGTTGCTAATAATTTTTAAACCCAAAATGAATAACCAAAGGCTTATAAAATAAAAAACCCCGCCTCGAATAAGAGAGTGGGGTTAGTCTACTATTAAAAGGAGAAATAAGTTAAATATAGTAGTTTTTAACTTACGTGAAATTATATATAAAAATTAATTTATTAATTTTTATTTTGTGTCTTTTTGTATCAATAAATTATGGCAAACAAATATCAATTTGATGTTCTTATTATAGGCTCTGGAGCTGCAGGCTTGATGAGTGCAATTCAGCTATCTGAAAAGTTCTCAATAGCTGTAATAGCGAAAGATAAAGTATTAGAAGGCTCTTCTTATTACGCACAAGGTGGCATATCTGCAGTTCTTGATCCAGAAGATAACTTTGAGTCACATATTTTGGACACAATAAATACTGGATTTAACTTAGGCAGTGAAAAAAGTATTAGGTTTATGGTGGAGCAAGCTCCTTCAGCAATTTCAGACCTTGAAAATACAGGTGTAAAATTTTCACATGTCAATAACAGCTATGACTTAACGACTGAAGGTGGGCATAGTTCAAAAAGAGTAGCCCATGTTGCTGATAACACTGGTCAATCAATCCAAGTTAACTTACTAGCAAAAGTTAAACAAAAAAATAATATTACACTTTTTGAGCAATATGTAGCAGTTGACTTACTAGTTGATGATGGAAACTGCAATGGAGCATATGTTTTCAATAAAAACACAAAAGAGGTTAGTACTTTTTCCTCTCATAAAACTATATTAGCCACTGGAGGGGCATCAAAATCCTACCTTTATACTTCAAACCCAGATACCTCAACTGGTGATGGAATTGCCATGGCCTATCGAGCTGGTTGTCATATTACTAATATGGAATTTACACAATTTCACCCTACGTGTCTTTTTCATCCAAATGCTAAGTCATTTTTAATCTCTGAAGCATTAAGAGGTGAAGGGGCAAAACTTCTTCTACCAAATGGTAAAGAATTCATGCACAAATATGACAGTAGACTTGAACTTGCCCCAAGAGATATTGTGGCAAGAGCTATCGATAATGAGATGAAGGTTAATGGGTATGACTGCGTTTATCTTGATATCTCATTCAAAGATGCCAAATGGATCAAGTCACGCTTCCCAACTATTTCACAGCGATGCAATGAGCTAGGTATTGATATATGTAACGAAGCCTTGCCAGTTGTCCCAGCTGCTCATTACACATGCGGTGGAGTTGATACAAATTTAGATGCGAAAAGCAATATTAAAAACCTTTATGCGATTGGAGAAGTAGCTCATACTGGTGTGCATGGCGCTAACAGATTAGCAAGTAACTCCTTACTTGAATGCATTGTTTTTGCAAAATCTTGTGCCAGGCATATTAATGAAAGTGTCTTCGAAGAAGTATTCCCTTCTATTACAGAATGGGATGCATCTAGAGTCGCCCCTTCAAAAGAGAAAGTAGTTATCACTCACTTATGGCTTGAAATCAGACTCATTATGTGGAACTTTGTAGGTATTGTCAGAAGTGATTATCGACTAAATTCAGCCTATTTAAAAATTCAACAAATAAACAAAGAAGTTAATGAATATTACCGCATTTATACTATAACTGATGATTTAATTGAACTAAGAAACTTAGCTCAAACATCAAAAATTATTGTAGAATCAGCAATCTCTAGAAAGGAAAGCAGAGGTTTACACTATAACCAAGATTATCCAAATCAACTTAACAAAATACATAACACTGTTATGATTAAAACATGATTTTAGACATTTTAAAGTACCCTGATAAGCGCTTAAGGACTGTTGCAAAAGAAGTAGACACCGTTAATGCAGAGATCAAGAAGCAAGTTAAAGACATGTTTGAAACTATGTATGATGCTCCTGGTATTGGCTTAGCCGCAACTCAAGTTAATTTTCATAAGCGCATCATTGTCATTGATATTTCAGATGAATGCAACCAGCCACTATGCCTAATAAATCCAAAAATAATTAAAAAAAATGGTGAAATTGAATGGGAGGAAGGATGTCTTTCAGTTCCAAATTACTATGAAAGTGTTAAAAGATCCAATGAAATAAAAGTTAGTGCGCTTAATCAACTTGGTGAGTTGTGTGAAATTGAGGCAAGTGAGATGCTGGCAGTTTGTATACAACATGAAATGGATCACTTAAATGGCATATTGTTTGTAGATCATTTATCTAAATTGAAACAAAAACGCCTAAAAAAGAAAGCCGAAAAAAATACCTTAAAATTTTAATTTTATGAATATTGGCCCTTACTCTCTTCCATCGCAAGTTTTACTTGCGCCGATGGCAGGTACGAGTGATAAACCCTTTAGAATGATATGCAGAGCACAAGGTGCTGGCCTAACAACGTCTGAGATGGTCGTGATGCAAAACCATCTGCTTAATTCAAATAAATCTAAACATCGTCTAGACTTTACGTCGGAACAATCTCCTATTAGTATTCAAATAGCAGGCTCAGAGGCAGCAGAATTAGCTGAATCAGCCAGAAAAGCAGTTGATTTTGGGGCAGATATTATAGATATCAATATGGGCTGTCCTGCAAAAAAGGTCTGCAATAAAGCTGCTGGTTCAGCTTTAATGCAAAACGAAAAACTTGTGGAAGACATCATTAAGTCTGTCGTTAGTGCGGTTGATATTCCTGTTACTCTTAAAATGCGCACAGGATGGGATGAAGAAAATAAAAATGCTCCCACTATCGCAAAAATTGCTGAGGATTTTGGCATACAAATGTTGGCAATTCATGGGAGAACTAGGTCACAAAAATATAAAGGTGAAGCTGAATTTAATACCGTTAAAAAAATTACCAAAATGGTATCAATTCCAGTTGTTGCAAATGGTGATATCACCTCCCCAGAAAAAGCTAAAGATGTATTAGACTTCACTGGTGCCAAAGCAGTCATGCTTGGTCGAGCAACACAAGGAAATCCTTGGCTAGTTGGTCAGGTTAATCATTTTTTAAAGACTGGAAACAAAGCAGAAGAGACTTCTTTAAATAAAAAAATTTCCCTTATCTTGAGCCATATTCTTCAAATTCATGATTTTTATGGACATAAATTGGGCACACAGTTATCCAGAAAGCATATTTTTTGGTATTCTATGCACCTTGACCAAGAAAAAGGGACAGCATTTTGGCCAAACATTAATAGAGTGTCTGATCACTCTGAGCAATATTCAATTTTTCATGATTTTTTGTATTCAATATGACACAAAGGGGTTTACAGGATTGTATCAAAGATAGTCTCGAGAAGTACTTCTCGGACTTGAATGGTGAAAAATCAAATGGAGTTTTTAAGATGGTTACCCAACAAACTGAGTCAGCTACTATTAAGTTTGTCCTAGATAAAGTCAATCAAAATCAAAGCGAAGCTGCCAGAATCCTTGGCATAAACAGAGCAACCCTAAAGAAAAAAGTAAGCCTTTATAACCTGTAAGAGTTTATAATCAATTCCTTAAAATATCTAAATTTTAATTCTTAAAAGATGTCTATTAAGCGAGCTTTAATTAGCGTTTCTGACAAAACTGGAGTAGTTGAATTTGCTTTAGGACTTTCTTCACTAGATATCGAAATTATTTCCACGGGTGGAACTGCCAAACTTCTAAAAGATAATAATATCCCTGTAATTGAAGTATCGGATTTCACAGGCTATCCAGAAATGATGTCAGGCCGTGTTAAGACTCTCAATCCAATGATCCATGGTGGAATTTTGGCTCGAAGAGGTAAAGATGAAGCTGTAATGTTAGAAAATAACATCAATCCAATTGACTTAGTCGTTGTAAATTTATATCCTTTTCAACAAACTATTTCAAACCCAAATTGTACCCACGATGATGCCATTGAAAATATTGATATTGGTGGGCCTGCAATGCTACGTTCAAGTGCAAAAAATCATGAATCAGTAACTGTAATAGTTGATAGTGCTGATTATCAATTTATTCTAGATGAATTAAATAACAATGGTGATACTGCATTGGATACCAGAAAAGCTCTAGCGCTAAAAACCTTCGAACATACTGCACAATATGACGGCGCTATAGCAAATTATTTAGGACGTGAACAAGATGGGTTTTCAAATACTTTAAATTTGCAATATATAAAGTCTCAAACCATGCGTTATGGAGAAAACCCTCATCAGAGTGCTGCATTTTATAAGGAGACTAACCTTACTGAGGCATCTGTTTCTTCTAGTAAACAAATCCAAGGAAAACCTCTTTCCTTCAATAATTTGGCAGATGCTGATGCAGCATTAGAATGCGTTCGAGATTTTGAAGAGCCTTGCTGCGTTATTATTAAACACGCGAACCCGTGCGGAGTAGCAACAAGGGAAAATATTCACTTGGCCTATCTTAGTGCTTATCAAACGGACCCAACATCTGCATTTGGGGGAATTATTGCGTTTAATCGTGAACTTAATGAAGAGACAGCTCAATCTATTACCAAGCAACAATTTGTTGAAGTAATCATTGCCCCAAGAATTAGCTCTAAAGCTAAATCTATACTATCTAAAAAAGAAAACATAAGGGTTCTTGAGTGTGGTGATCTTCAAAAGGCTAAACATGCTTTTGACTATAAGAAAATATCTGGAGGCCTTCTTATTCAGGATAAAGATTTAGTTATTTTAAAATCTTCTGATCTTAAATGCGTATCTTTAATTCAGCCAACTAACAAACAAATGCTCGACTTATTGTTTGCTTGGAAAGTTGCTAAATATGTAAAGTCTAATGCAATTATCTACGCAAAAAACCAAATGACGATCGGGGTTGGAGCAGGTCAAATGTCAAGGATCTACTCTGCTAAAATTGCTGGCATTAAAGCTGCCGATGAAAACCTTGAAGTCAAGGGTTCAGTAATGGCGTCAGACGCTTTTTTTCCTTTTCGAGATGGAATAGATGCTGCTGCAGAAGCTGGAATTAGTGCTATTATTCATCCTGGTGGGTCTATGCGGGATGATGAAGTAATTGCTGCTGCTGATGAACATGAAATAGCAATGGTATTTACGGGTATTCGCCACTTCAAACATTAAAACACAACTTTATTAACTATTAAGGGATTCTCAATGATCAAAAGCGCAGGTGAATTAATATCAGATGCTCAAACAAAAATTAATTGTGTTGATGCAAATGCAGCAAAACTTCTCTATCAAAATTCAAATAATTCTGTAATTATTGATGTTCGTGAAGTAAATAATTATGAAGAATTGAGTCTCAATGATTCGATAAATATTTCTAGAGGATTAATTGAAATGAAAATCGGCAAACATTGTCCCAATCCTGAAACTTTAATATTGACTCACTGTGCTGGTGGAGGTCGCGCCTCGCTTGCAGCTTTAACAATTCAACAAATGGGCTACTCAAATGTTCATGCTATAACCGCAACGTTTGAAGAAATTAAAGAAATATTTGATTAAATTAAAACCTTAATCATTAAAATTAAGAATTTCCTAGTACCTTAAAGACAAACAGCTTAAACCTCCATCAAGCTTTTTGAATTCTGAAACATCAACTTCAATTATTTGAAAACCTGCATCTGAAATCCTCCCTTTTGATATTGGGTATCCAGATGGAATAATTACAAATTCATTGACCCAAATACAGTTTGCCGCATAACTTTCCTCTTGTGGTATTTCTATAAAATCATAATTTTCAAAAATTGGATTACTCAAGAACTCTCCACATACTACTAACTTATTATTTTCTAGATAAGAAAGACCAGTCTTAAGGTGAAGAACATCATTTAGCTCAACAGTTGAGCCTGTTAAACCATATTTTTGCAGTAGTTTAATTGCTTGCTCAGCACCATCGATATTAGTTCGACCTGACAAACCAATATAGTAATGACTGCCCACCATCATAATATCCCCAGCTTCTATTGTTCCTGGCGCTTCAATATATTCAATATTCATAAATTCTTTTCTTAATACAGAATCTATTTGACTCACCTCATCTCTCCTGGTTGGAGCTCCTGGACGTGTAATTATTACGCACTCTGGAGTTACTAGAGCTACGTCTTCAATAAATGTTGAATCTGGGTATTTCTCACAAGGCTCAAGAACGTTAACTTCAAGACCACAAGATTTCAGCGCCTCTATATAAGACGTATGCTGAATAATTGCATTATCATAATTTGGCAATCCTAGATCCCTTGAATCGCTTAATCCATTAATTAGACTCTTTCCAGGAACCCTAACAATCGCATGAGAAAACATAAATTAAACCTTAAAATCAAAAAAATACTTACTTGAGAATGCCTTGGACTAGTTGCACCCAATAGCTACTTCCAAGAGGAAGAATCTCATCATTAAAATCATATTCTGTATTGTGGAGCATGCAGCCGCCCTCAGGACCATCCTCTGGAACTAGCCCGTTCCCAATCCAAATATAAGCACCCTCTGAGGCGTTAAGCAAAAAAGAAAAATCTTCAGAGCCCATACTTGGCTTCTCATTTCTCAAAACATTGCTACTTCCTACAACCTCTGCTGCTGCATTTGCACAAAGCTCAGCATGTTTTGGGGTGTTAACTGTTGCTGGATAATTTGGCGTTGAACTGAACGTTGCTGTCGCCCCCATTGAGTGACTTATACCCTCAACAATTTTCTTAATTTTTGCCTTTACTTCATTCCCTACATTTGTTGAAAAGTATCTTAAAGAGCCAGTTAGGTTCATGTCATTTGGAATAACATTAGAGACGAACCCTGCATCAAGCATTGTAATACTTACGACAGCAGAATCAAGAGGGGCAACATTTCTTGAAACCACACTTTGAAGCGCAGTAATAATTTGAGCTCCAATTACCACAGGGTCAACGCACTGATCTGGCATTGCTGCATGGCCACCCTTGCCTTTGATAGAAATTTTGAGTGTTTCGTTAGCAGCCATTACAGCTGTATCATGAACAGCAAATTGCCCTTCAGCCATACCTGGCCAGTTATGCATCCCATACACAGCTTCACAAGGAAACTTTTTAAATATACCCTCTTCAACCATCACACGACCGCCGCCGCCGCCTTCTTCAGCTGGTTGAAAAATAAAATGAACTGTTCCTGAAAAATTATTATTTTCTTTTAAGTGAACAGCAGCACCAAGTAGCATTGTTGAGTGACCGTCATGACCGCATGCATGCATTTTTCCATCATGAACTGATTTATGACTAAAATCATTTTTTTCTTGAATAGGGAGAGCATCCATATCTGCTCGAAGACCAATAACACGTCCTTCTTTTTTTCCATGAATAGTGGCTACTATTCCTGTAACTGCCAAGCCGCGATGCATTTCAATATCATTGGCCTCAAGAACTGCAGCTATATAGTCACTAGTTAAATCTTCTTTAAAGCTAAGCTCGGGATGTTTATGAATGTGATGACGCCATGTCACCATGTCTTCGTGTAACTCAGATTGTTTTTTAATAATAGACATTCTTTAGCTCCTTAGGCACTCATTCATTGAGTCAAAAGGTGACTCTTCTATCACTATAGCTTTATACCTTTCACCCAATATCTCAATTTCAAGTTCTGTTCCAAGAGTTGCAAGTTCAAGCCTTACAAGCCCTAGAGCAAGTGACTTTTCACAGCGCCATCCATATCCTCCAGATGTAGCTCTTCCAACAACCTCGCCATCTTTATAGATCGCCTCTGAACCGCGTGCATCTGCATCAACTACTCCTAAAACCTCCAGAGTGACAAATCCATTTGAAGGCCCACGATCCTGCCACTCTTTAAGAGCAGATTTACCTATGAAATCATTTTCTTTGTCAAGCTTTACAAAACGATCAAGACCAGACTCATAAGCGGAATATTCAATTGACATCTCTCTTGGAATTAATCGGTAAGATTTTTCAAGGCGCATACTATCCATTGCACGTATGCCAAATGGTTTAATTTCAAACTCAGCTCCCGCCTCCATTAGCTGGTCAAATATGTAATTCTGCATTTCAATTGGATGATGAAGTTCCCAACCAAGCTCACCAACAAAGTTAACTCTCAGGGCTTCTGCAGTTGCGAAGCCTACATTAATTTTTTTACCTGTTAGCCACTTAAAGTTATCGTTTGATAAATCAGTATCAGTCAGTTTTTGAAGGACATCACGAGACCTTGGACCAGCTAAAACAAGCACACCAGTTTGAGTTGTAACTCGCTGGATATTCACACTTCCATCTTTTGGTGCGAGCTTAAATAAATAGTCATGATCATGCGTTTCAAATGCACCTGCTGAAACTAAATAATAACTTTGAGGACCGGTTTTATAGACTGTAAATTCCGCTCGAACCCCTCCGTTTAAAGAGAGCATATGAACTAGACTAATTCTACCAATAGCTTTAGGCATCTTGTTTGCAAAGATATATTCTAGCCATTCCTCTGCTCCAGGTCCTTTAACTATACATTTTGCAAAAGCAGACATATCTAGTAGTCCAACTTTATCATTAACATGCTTACATTCATTTCCAACATGTTCAAAATAATTAGAGCGCCTAAATGAATTTTTTTCTACAATTCGCCCATCCTCTAAAGCTGTCGCATGGTTTTTATTCATCAATACTTTTGCTGGATCTTCTTGATTTAACTCCTCTACACTTAGAGAATAATCAGCACTAGGCATAAACCAATTTGGACGCTCCCAACCATATACACTCCCAAATACAGCCCCCAAAGCTTTCATACGATCATAACAAGGTGCGGTTTTCAAGGGTCTTGCAGCACTTCTCTCTTCATCGGGATAGTGAGTTGTAAAAACATTTGCGTAAGCCTCTTCATTTTTTTCTTTCAAATATCCTCGAGTAGCATAAGGGCCAAAACGACGAGGATCAACGCCCATCATGTCAACTGTAGGCTCTCCATCAACAATCCACTCAGCCAACTGCCATCCAGCTCCGCCCGCAGCAGTTATGCCAAAGCTATGGCCTTCATTTAGCCAAAAGTTTTTTAGTCCTGGTGCAGGACCAACAATTGGATTTCCATCAGGAGTGTATGCAATAGCTCCGTTATATACGTCCTTAATTCCTACCTCACCAAACGCAGGAACACGATTAATACAGCGATCAATATGCGGCATTATGCGATCAAGTTCACCATTAAATAGCTCATATTGACAGTCTTCTTTAGGGCCATCAACATAGCACACAGGTGCGCCTTTTTCGTAAATTCCTAAGATCATTCCGCCAGCCTCTTCTCGCAAATAATAGGCTGCATCAGATTCACGTAGAACGGCCATTTCAGGAAGTCCTTGTTTTTTTCTTTCTAAAATTTCTGGATGAGGCTCTGTTACTAGAAACTGATGTTCAACAGGAATTACTGGAACATCTAAACCAACCATTTCACCAGTTTTTCTGGCAAAACTACCTGTACAAGAGACAACATGCTCGCAGGTAATATCGCCTTTATCGGTGGATACAATCCAGCTCTGGTCTTTTTGTTGTGTAATTCCTTCTACTAGTGTGTGCTCATAAATCTCAGCACCACGATTTCTAGCACCTTTGCATAATGCTTGAGTTAAGTCTGCTGGCTGAATATATCCATCGTCAGGGTGCTGAATAGCGCCCAACAACCCTTCCGTATTACATAAAGGCCACACTTCTTTAATTTCTTCTGGCGTTAAAAAATTTACATTAACGCCCACAGTACTTCCAACGCCAGCATAATATTTGTACTCGTCCATTCGATCTTGAGAATTTGCAAGGCGAATATTTGATACAACACTAAAGCCAACGTTCATACCAGTCTCTTTTTCTAGCTCATGATAGAAGTCGACTGAATATTGATGTAGTTTTCCAACTGAATAACTCATATTAAAGAGTGGTAATAAGCCTGCTGCGTGCCATGTTGAGCCAGAAGTTAAATCTTTACGTTCAACTAATACGACATCAGTCCAACCTTTTTTTGCTAAATGGTATAGAGTCCCTGCACCAACAACTCCGCCTCCAATAACCACCACTTTTGTTTTATTTTTCATCCAATCCTCAATGTAAACTCTAACTAAAAAAGCGAATTATATCCTTAAATTATAGCAATTAGTTAATGGTAGGATTTTTCAAAATTTATTCCGTCTATAATTTACTATATTTTTTGGAGAATTAGATGAATTTAACAATAAAGAAATGGCGCGATATCCCAACAATGGTTATGATTAAAAAAAGCAGAAGGGAAGTTGAAAAAGTTCAGCTAGATAATCGCTTTATGGAGGCTGTTGACTCTGCAGCATCAGTTGCAGATGCTACAGATGCTGACTCATACCTTACTGATTGGAATGATGAAATAATTGAAATAGCTGATGGCGACCTAAGAGAGCCAGTAGAAAAGAAAGCAGCAGAACTAGAAATAGAATTTTCTGATGAAGTATTATTAAGTTACGTCAATAACGGCGGTTACAAGCCTTAACCTTTATTTAAGTATACTTCCCATGCAGAAACTTTAATGTTTCCCTAACCTTTGTTTCTTTGAGAAGATAGCTGATAATGCTTTTAGGTGAATCTAGAAGCTCAGCATAATCAAGATCAGCTGGTTTTTTAGAAACCTTATTATTGAAGACTACAGAAATCGTAGCCCAATGTCTGCTCAACTTATAGAAACCTAGTTTTTCTTCAAGTTGCGCTAATTTATCACTTAAATAAACATCATCATTAAGCAACAACCTCCTTGAGTCAATAAACACAACCCCATCGACATGACTTGAGGCTTTATGCTCAAGCGCAAATTCTATTAACACCATATTATCTCGATGAGCAATTGCAACAACCTCTTTTTCAGAAGCTTCTTTATGGTGAATAATTGTTCCAATTGAATTATTAAAAGTGTTTCTTGCAACAATTGGTGTTTTAGTTTTAATCGAGGCCTCAATTGCTCGAGGGTGGATAACTCTTGACCCTTCATCAGCCATAGCTAACATTTGCTGAACGCTTATTGACTCAAGATAACTAGAGGCTTCCACCTGTCTTGGGTCACAATTTGCAATACCATCAACATCAGAAAATATTTCAACCTTCTCTGCACCTAAAGCTGCCGCTAATGCTACTGCAGAAGTGTCACTACCACCTCTTCCAAGTGTGCGAATATCGCCTCTTTCATTAACCCCTTGAAATCCTGCTACTACTGCAATATCTCCTTGATCAAGCGCCTCAACAATACGAGATGGATTAACATCTAATATTTCAGCATTCCCAGCATTATCGTCAGTCAAAATTCCTGACTGTCTTCCATTAAAAGAAACTGCAGGCATACCGTTACAACTTAAAAGATGAGCACAGAAAGCTGAGCATAGTGTTTCACCAACGCTCATAACGAGATCTAGTTCTCTTGGATTAATATTATGACCTACATCTTTTAATAGAGCTACAAGTGTATCCGTTGCATACGGCTCACCCTTTCGCCCCATAGCAGAAACTACAACCACAACTCTTTCGCCAGAATCAGCATAATGTTTGATATGATTTAAGACATGGGAACGAGAAACCTCGTCCCTAAGACTTGTCCCACCAAATTTCATTACTATAGGTGCAGAACTTTTTGCCATTTCAATCTTCAAAAAAAAAGAGGCAATTATAGCTTGTGACTTGCAACATAGCAAATTAGTGCTCTATAGTTAAACAGCAAATTCACTAAACTGGAAAGTTAAAATATTAAATACCAAATGTTTGTTTCATTCCATCAAGGATTAAATCTACTGAAACTAGCATCAGTAAAATACCCATGAGGCGCTCAATTGCAAGCAAGGCTCTCTGTCCAAGCATACGACCTACAACTTCTGAGGAAATTAAAATTACTCCAGAGATAAACCATGCTGCAAATACTGCTAACGCCCATTCAGGCCATCTTGATGGCTCTTGAGCCATCAACAAAATAACAGCAGCTATTGCTGAAGGGCCAGCAATTAAAGGAACTGCTAATGGAACCACAAGTGGCTCATGAACCTCATCATGAATAACCATGGCATTAACCCCAGGAAATATCATTTTGATTGCAATCAAAAACAGCATAATTCCGCCAGCAATCCCTAAGGAAGATTCTGCAATTTGAAGTGATTGCAATATATATCTTCCAATAAATAAAAAAAACAGCAAGATAAATAAAGCAATTAATAACTCTCTAATAATAATTTTTCTTCGTCTTTCGATTGGAACATTTTTAAGAACACTTAAAAATACTGGCACATTTCCAATCGGATCCATAATTATGACTAGTAAAAAAATTGCAGCTAGCAGGGTCATCAGGAAACCTAGTAATTAAATACAAAGGGGCGAATTTTATATGATTACCCCTCTAATAATTAAGTATATTTTCTGATATAAAGAAGAAATTACGTTGCAATTAAATTATTCAAAGGTGATAATTAAGTATCTGTTGTGTTCGTGCTTTGATTTATTTCCCTGAGCCGATTAAGTATAGAAAAGGAGATGAGATTGGTTGCTATTGTGTAAGCCCACCTTGAAGTGGGAAACCTGCGGTAAACATCGAACTTCCGCCTTGAACCAGAAAGGTTCAGGACAATTCAACACGGCACAATGGACCTTTCTCAAGAATATTAAACTAAGCTCAGCTGCATTTATTCTACTAATTAAACAGCTTTTCTCTTAAAATCTTCATTAATGATAGAACTAAGAAGACAACTCAGAAAACTCCGCAAATCCGTTGATGAAAAAACCCGCAAGGAAGATGGTCAAAGAATCTTGCATCAATGTCAAAAAAATGGACTTTTCAAAAATGCCAAACATATCGCAATTTTCACCCCTAATGATGGAGAAATTGAAACAGAAGATACTATTAAATTCTTAAAAAATAATGGTTATTTTGTTTACCTCCCAATTCTGGTTGAAGAAAAACTTAAATTTGCTGAAATGGGAGAGCATTTTAGAAAAAATAGATTTGGAATCGATGAGCCAATCCATACCCCTATAATGGGCGCTAAACAAATGGACCTTATCTTTATGCCACTTGTTGGATTTGATAAAAATAAAAACCGTTTAGGAATGGGTGGCGGCTTCTATGATAAGACATTAAGTTTTAAACTGAAAAGTAAGAATTACCAAGTACCAAAACTTTTTGGTCTTGCATTTGATTGTCAAGAAGTTGACTATTTGGACTCAAAGCCATGGGATGTGCCAGTTGATGGCATAGTCACTCCAACCCGCTTTATCAAGTAGCTAGTCATTTTTGGCCTTACCGAGCGCTTGTTTTTGAAAAAATGATTTGAGGATTGGGGTCTCATCAATAATATTCATGCCAAAACCCCTAAGCCATCGAAATGACTCATTATTTTCTTTATACGCCCAATCAAGTCCTGTCATTGTTTTTGACATCAATTCATTATCTAATCGGCGTGCTCTTGCATACTTCCTTAAAACTAGAGGATCGCCCAATGATTTATCGGTATTTTCAACTAGCTGCTTACTAAGCCCCATTGCATCTGAAAAACCTAAGTTAGCACCCTGGCCAGCTAATGGATGAATACTATGAGCCGCGTCACCTATTAAAGCAAGATTTGAAAGCGTATAGTTCTTAGCACTTTTAGAGACTAAAGGGAAAATATTTCTTGAGCTTTGTAGTTTTAAAGCACCAAATCGATATTCAACTGCTTCAGATAAAGATTGGTTAAAGTTACTAGCATCCATCTCTTCGAGCTTATCAGCAAACTCATCTTTGCAAGACCAAACAATTGAAGCCTGATTTTCTGAAAGAGGTAATAGAGCAATAATACTATCTGATAAAAACCTCTGCCAAGTTGTATTCTCTAGTGACTTTTCACTAACTACATTAGCAATAATAGCTTTTTGCTTATAGTCATGTGAAGATACTTCAATGTTAGCAAGACTTCTTACTTTGGAATTAGCACCATCAGCACCAACCACCAACTTACAAAATAATCTTTGTTTATTATCAAGAGCAACCTCATAACCAAATTCATTTTTTATTAACTCATCAAGTTTTGCATGAATAATTTGAACCTTGGTTTGAGCGATTGCATGATATAAAGCAGATTGTATTAAATCATTCTCTACAATGAATCCAAGATGCTCAATGCCTTCATCTTTTGCATAAAAGTTCAGGTGTCCATGAGAGTTTTGATCCCATACCCGTGTTGAAATAAACCCTTGTTTTCTATTAATGTCATCCCAAACATTAATAGAACTAAGAAAATCTTTTGACGATGGAGTAATCGCACTGACTCTGGTGTGAAATGAGCTGCGGATCTCTGGATTGCATTCATGTGGTTCAATAATTGCGATTTTAAAGTTTTTTTTTCTTGAGAGCGCTAACGTAAATGCAAGACCAATCATACCGCCACCAATAACGATGACATCAAATTCTTTCAATTACCCTTCCCCAGCAATAGTCATTTCACTTACCAAAGTTGAGCCCACTTTTAGATTACTTCTAATATCAAAATCATTGCCTATAGAAATCACATTCCTCAACATATCCTTTAGATTGCCAGCAATAGTAATCCCAGAAACTGGGTATTGAATTTCACCCTTTTCTACCCAAAAACCATTTGCGCCACGAGAGTAATCGCCCGTTGTTGCATTAATACCCTGACCCATTAAGTCAGTTACAATAAGGCCTTTACCCATATTCTTGGTTAATTCTTCAATTCCACCATCATAATTAGAGCTAACTCGGCAGTTGCTGACGCCTCCTGCATTCGCGGTTGACTCCAATCCAAGTTGGTTTGCAGAGTATTGGCCCATTAGGTACGTGGATACCCTTCCATCTTGGACAAAAAACTGCTTTGATTTTAATACGCCGTCTAAATCAAATGCCCTTGAGCCAAGAGTTTTTAATTGAAGTGGATCTTCATAAATATTAATAGACCCTGGAAGGACTTCTTTGCCTAACGAGTCTAGCAAGAAGGATGTTTTTTTATACTGCCTCGAGCCGCTCAGAGCTCCTAGTAATTGCGAAAATAAACCGGATGATTGTCGTGCAGTAAATATAATAGGACATTTTTGAGATTCTAAGTTACGAGAACCAAGTTTTTGTTGGGCAATTTTTGCAGCTTCTAGACCAATTATAGATGGGCTCGTTAAATCTCTAGAGTCAAGAGCAATTGCATATTCATAGCCCGTTTGCATTTCAGACTCTCTTTTTGCTATTAAAGAGCAATAGAGCGAATGCTTGCTATTTTTTGACTTAGTAATCAGTCCGTTTGAATTAGCATAATAGCTTTCGCCCTCAAAACTTGATAACTCAGCGCCATCTGAATTATCAATTTCAGTCTGCTCTAATGCAATCTGCTCGCACTCTTTAGCAATCTCAATGCTTTCTTTAGCATCCAGAGTCCAAGGATGGTAAAGATCTAAATCAGGCGCATCCCACGCCATTCTGTCCTTTGGAGCTAGCCCATTAAATGGGTCTTCTTGAGTATATTTAGCAATTAAGCATGCAGAATCAATAGCCTTCTTTAGGCTCTCTTTACTGAGGTCAACACTTGCAGCCTGGCCTTTATTCTTCCCAATATAAACGCTCACATCAAAACTAGTGTCTAGGCTGTATTGTAATGTTTCAACATTTGATAACCTGACTGCAGTAGAAATACCTGAGCTTTTTCCAACTGAAAACTCAAAATCTGTCACTTTATTTTTTTTAATTAGGTCAATTGCTAACTGCGTTGTTTGTTCGAGTGAATTCATAATGCTGGATTATACTAATTGATTGATAACTTTTGACAAAACAATTAAGAACTAACTTTATCTTTTAAGGGCTTAATGTCTCTTATTTTGCGTTGCACTTCAAGTAGCAGGAGTCTACGAGTATCAGTTTTTAGAACTTTAAAATCAAAGCCATGTAGGCTAATTTCACTCATTTGCTCTGGGAGATAGCTAAAACCTGAAATAACTAAACCAGCTACAGTGTCATAATTATCACTTATGATATTAGATTCAAAGAACTCATTAAACTCTATTAGAGGTGTATTGGCTTGAAGCAAATAGCGCCCATCCCCATAGTCAATAATGTTGTCTTCTTCCTTGTCATGTTCGTCCTCAATTTCACCAACAATCTGCTCAATGACATCTTCTAGAGTTACTAATCCAGCAATCTCTCCATACTCGTCAAGAACAACTGCCATATGTGATTTATTTTGTTGAAATTCTCTCAGCAAAACGCCTAAAGGCTTACTTTCGGGTACAGATAAAGCATCCCTAAGGTACTCTCTGTAATTAAACTCGTCCTTATTGTCTTGAGCAAAGTGGGCTAGCAAATCTTTAGCTAATACAATACCAAGAATTGAGTCCTGCTCAACATTGTGAATTGGAAATCGAGAGTGGGATGAACTGACCATGATTTGAAGCAAATCCTCAGTGGATGATTCTGAATTTATCATAGTCATTTTTGATCGAGGAACCATTACGTCTCGCACTTTTAGGCTTTCGACTTGCAACGCGCCCTCAATAACAGTCCTACTATATGGATCAATAACTAGGTTTTCTTCAGCCTCTTCTAAGGCCTGCATTAACTGCGCTCGTGGCTTTAAAGTTTGTGGGAAAAACTTATCAAAGAACCTATTAAATAATGGCCAACTGGGAGGTTTTTCTGCGTTCATAATTTTAATGAATGGATTGTATGATGCTTATTTTACCTTGGATTGGTCTTTTTATTGCTTCGCATTGCTTTTCCCTCAGCTGCCCTCTCCTTACGAGCTTTTTTAGGATCGGCAACAAGAGGTCTATAAATTTCAACTCGGTCCTTTTCACGAAGGATAGTATCAAGGGTTGCAAATTTGGAAAAAATACCGACCCTATCCTTTGTAAGATCAATCTGCTCAAAAACTTCAAGAATGCCAGAGGCTTCTATAGCTTCTTTTAATGTAGATCCACTTTTAATCTCAATGCTTATAAGGCTTTGCTTATTAGGCAGAGCGTAAGCAACTTCAACTATCATAAATATCGCTCATTGTTTGTGCGTCATGAAAGTCAAGTCTTCCCTCATAAATGGCTCTTCCAGTTATGGCGCCGATGATGCCGTGATGCGCATTTTTCAAAAGTGCAGCAATATCATCAAGATTAGTTATGCCTCCAGACGCAATTATTGGAATAGACGTTTGTTTTGCAAGATTAGCTGTTGCCTCTACATTAACTCCCTGCATCATTCCATCTCTAGCAATATCAGTATAAATAATTGAACTAACACCATATTGCTCATATTTTTTTGATAATTCTACGACATTTAAATCTGTCTGTTTAGCCCATCCCTCTGTCGCCACAAGTCCATTATTTGCATCAAGTCCAACAATAATTTTATCTGGGAATTCTCTACATAAATTAGACACAAACTCAGGCTTTGTTACAGCCATGGTTCCAATAATAAGATAGCTTATTCCAGCATCAACATAGGCACTAGCAGTTTTTAAATCACGAATCCCACCGCCAATTTGGACAGGTAAATTTGGAAATTTTTTTGTGATTTCATTAACGCACTTTGCATTAACTGGTTTACCTTCAAACGCACCATTAAGATCAACCAAGTGAAGCCTTCTTGCGCCCTCATCAACCCATTTAGCCGCCATCTCTGTTGGGTTATTAGAAAAAACCGTACTATCTTCCATCAACCCTTTTCTTAGGCGAACACATTGGCCATCTTTTAAATCGATTGCAGGAATTATAAGCATAGAATTTTTAATTTAATTGACAACTGTATTATATGCACCTTAATCCACCAAATGATTGCTTTAAATAGCAATATAGGCAAATTTAGCTAGCACAAATCTAAACTGGTTGAAGCTCTTCGAGACTCCAGCGAGGCTTAATCGATATCTCGTAATGATCATTAGTCTGCCCTGCAAGAAAGCGATAATGGCCTGCTAAAGCAATCATAGCACCATTATCCGTACAAAAATCAAGTGCTGGATAAAAGACATTGGAGTCAAGTTTCTCAGTCATGTCATTTAAAGATTTACGAAGTGAAAGATTAGCACTAACTCCTCCAGCCACAACCAAGGTTTTAAACCCAGTATGTTTGAGTGCACGGCTGCATTTAATTGTTAGCGTCTCAGTTGCAGCAACTTCAAAAGCTTTTGCAATATCTTCTTTTTCATTTGGAAACTCAATAAATGTATTTTTAGCAAATGTCTTTAAACCACTAAAACTAAAATCAAGCCCTGGCCTGTCTGTCATTGGTCTAGGAAAGATAAACCTATCTTTAACGCCTTTCGTTGCAAGTTTAGCAAGTGCAGGACCACCAGGATAACCTAAACCGAGTATTTTTGCAGTTTTATCAAAAGCCTCACCAACTGCATCATCTAATGATTCGCCAAGGATTTTATATTCACCTATTCTGGTAACCTCGACAAGTAAAGTATGGCCACCCGAAACCAGAAGCGCTACAAATGGAAACTGTGGCTTCTCAACCTCCAATAAAGGAGCTAAAAGATGGCCCTCCATGTGGTGAACTCCAAGCGCTGGAATTCCAAGCCCCCAGGCTAGACTCTGAGCAATAGAACCTCCAACCAACAAAGCCCCGGACAACCCAGGTCCAGCGGTATAGGCAATGCCTGTAAGGTCCTTTAATTGAATGTGACTATCACTAAGCGCTTCCTTAATCAAAGGAAGGGCTCTTTGAATATGGTCTCTCGAAGCTAGTTCTGGAACCACGCCCCCATATTCCGCATGCAAATCAACCTGAGAAAAAAGTTTGTGCGAAATAAGGCCTTTTTTACTGCTATAAATTCCTATTCCTGTTTCATCACATGAGGACTCAATCCCCAATGTAATTAAATTTTTATTAGCCACCTGCTGTTTCACCTAAATAAACCTTCTTTACCTCTTCATTTGCCAAGATAGAATCTTTCCCGCCTTGCGCAATTATCTTTCCAGCGCTTAAAACATAAGAGTGATTACAAGTATCAAGCATTTCTCTATAGTTATGATCAGTAATCAGAATACCAATTCCCTTATCTCTGAGCTGATAAATAATTTCTTGTATATCACCAACAGATATTGGATCTATTCCAGCAAAAGGCTCATCAAGCAAAATAAACTTTGGATCCATCGCTAAGGCTCTAGCAATTTCTACCCTTCTCCTCTCACCACCAGACAAGGTAATACCTTTAATATGACGAACATGTTCAACCTTAAATTCAGACAAAAGCTCTTCGAGTCGACGAGCTCTATCCTTTGGTAAGATTGATTTATTCATTTCAAGAACAGCCATGATGTTATCTTGGACGCTTAATTTTCTAAAAATTGAAGGCTCTTGTGGAAGATAACCAATACCAAGATTAGCTCTCTTATGAATTGGCATATGGCCTATACTTTTATTGTCAAGAATGACCTCGCCTTTACTCGATCTGACTAGCCCACACGCAATATAAAAACATGTAGTCTTACCTGCACCATTAGGGCCCAAAAGGCCAACAATTTCTCCAGCACTAACCGAAAATGAGACGTCATTAACGACTACTCGTCTTGCGTATTTTTTGTAAAGATTTTTTACTTCTAATTTATGTTGTGACATTCTATTTAAATGCGTTAATACTGTTGACCATCTTACCCTAAATGTATTCAATATTCTTGGAGCTATAGAGCTCCTTGGTGCCATTTTCTGTTAAAACTTCTAATGCGCCTTGGTTGGAAATTCCTACCACCACTCCCTCAAAAGATTTGCCAAATTCTAGTGATTTAAGCTTTGCACCTTTAAGCATATCGTATTGATCCCATTGAGAAAGTAGGTCCGACAAACCATTTAATTTAAAATAAGCGGACATGGATAAGATATTATTAATGATTGATGCTGTAAGTTCATGAATATCTGGCAACTTCTTGCCAATTTTTGAAAGATCAATCCAAGGAATATCACAAAATATTTCTTGCTCTAAATAATAGTTAAGACCAACTCCAATAATGACAGATTGAAACCCACCCTGAATACTGTTTTCCAACAAAATTCCTGCTAATTTTGCTTCCCTAAAATAAATATCATTAGGCCACTTAATTTTAAACCCATCAACTTTACATTCTCTCTCTAAAGCCTTAATAATTGCCAAACCTACAACTAAACTTAAACCATTTAAATTAATATCAATTCCAAATGTTTGACGAATTGACAGAAGAATACTGCCATCTTTCTGAGATAACCACTCCCTTCCATGCTGACCCTTTCCCTGAGTTTGCTCTCGTGTTACACATAGCTGCGCTATATTAGAGCTTGGCAAACTATTTAGAAAGGAGCTAGTACTCTCTAGAGAATCAAAATAATGACACTCTAGATCATTTCCAATCAGTCTCTTTAGAGAAGAATAATGATCCATGTAAATATGAAAATAATTAAAGAGATTGAAACCGCTGCTGATGCAACATCCTTAGCAAAACCTGATAACTCATGCTGCTCAAGACTAATCCTGTCAACAACAGCCTCAATTGCTGAGTTTAACATCTCAACAATCAAAACTAAAAATATAGGCGTAATAAGAAGTACTTTTTCAACTGGTGATTCACCAAGCCAGTAGCCAAGAGGGGTCAGCACAACTGCCAACCACACTTCAAGTCTAAATGCATATTCAGACTGATAACAGGCCTTGAACCCTTTTGCAGAATAGATTGAAGCAGACCAAAGTTTTTTAATGCCCGTAGGTTTTTTATTTTCTTTCATAAAGTTCGTATTATCCAGAATAGACTCATTTAGATAGTTACAATAGTTTGTTAAAATATTATTATCGATTTTACAATAAAAAAAATTAGCGGTTGCTTATGAAAATTGCACTTGGTGTTGAATATTTAGGTACGGATTTTCATGGGTGGCAAATCCAGAAATCTGGCCTGAGAACAGTCCAAGGTGTTGTTGAGCCTGCTTTATCTAAAATAGCAAATCACCCTGTAAGGGTATTTTGTAGTGGCAGAACCGATGCTGGCGTTCATGCACAAGAGCAAGTCATTCATTTTGAAACTCAAACGACAAGGACCGAGGGAGCGTGGCTCTTTGGAGGTAACGCGAACCTGCCAAGTGATGTAAATTTTAAATGGGCTAAGGAAGTTAATGATGATTTTCATGCAAGATTTAATGCACATGCACGCTCTTATGAGTACAAAATTCACCATCATCCTGTTAGGTCATCACTAAAGACTGGCTATTATTTATGGGAGCCTAGGTCCCTTAACATCGATGACATGAGAAAAGCAGCGGCTTTTTTGGTCGGTGAGCATGACTTTTCATGCTTTAGAGGCAGCATGTGCCAAGCAAAATCTCCTATTAAGACAATCGAATACCTTCAAATTGATGAAATAGGTGACGATCTAATTATTAAGGTTAAAGCAAATGCTTTTCTACACCACATGGTTCGCAACCTGGTAGGAACACTTTTAAAGATTGGGAGAGAAGAAGAAAGCCCTGAGTGGATGCTATCAGTGTTAAATAGTAAGGATCGGAAACAAGCAGGGCCAACTGCGGAACCACAAGGCCTCTACTTTATAAAGGCTTACTATCAGACGCTATAATTAACTTGAAACCACTGCATCATTAAGACCTTCAACCTGGGGTTGGTTGTCCTCATTTTTACTATTTTCTAGTTCTTGCCAAACATATTTTAAGGCATCCGCTCTCAAGTCAAAAAATCGATTATCACCAAATCGCTTTTTGAATCCAGAACGAAATAACTCTGCCTCCAATCTTTCAGTTCTAGCAAAAAGAATTTCAACTCCTGAATTTGAACATGTTTCAACTAAGCCAGATAAAACTTGCTCACCACTTGCATCAACCTGAACAATTGAAGCCACATCAACAATAATGTATTTTAGTTCTTCATTATTTTTAGCAATTAATTCAAGCAACTTAGTTTCAAAATATGCTGCATTAGCAAAATAAAGCGACCCACTCCATTTTGCAACTTTAACAACATTGCTAGCTTCATTTGAGTCATCCGCAAACCTTGAGGCAATAATCGAGCCGTGTTCAACTGATAATTCAGAAAAATTTGGCTCCATAGTTCTATATAAAAATAATCCTAGAGACATAATCACCCCAAAAGCGATACCATTTTCTAAATTCGGTGCAAAAACTAGAGTCATCACAAATGTTAATAGGCCAACCAGTCCATCATGCTTCTCAACCTTCCATGCATGCTTAAGCGGAGCAAAATGAATCAAACTTGCAACTGACATTAAAATAATAGCCGCAAGAGTAGCGAGGGGAAGATGATAAAGCAAAGGCGTCAGCCAAAGAATAGTTATGCCAACAATAGCTGCTGTTACTACGGATGAGAAGCCAGTAACTGCACCTGCAGTTAAATTAACCGCTGAACGCGAAAAAGAACCTGAGACAGGGTAACCCTGAAAGAAGCTTGAAGTAACATTTGATAGTCCTTGACCAATGAGCTCTTGATTCACATCTAGGCGCTGCTTCGTCGAAGCCGCCATAGACTTAGCAACCGATATTGCCTCCATAAAGCCAATTAATGAGATTGTAATTGCATAGACAAATAAGGTTCCCATAACATTAAAGTCGAATCGCGGTATCTTAAAGCTAAACAAACCATTTATGTTTATTGAATTTACAATGGTCCCTCCCATCCCTTGATAGTCAATCAAGAATGAAGCTGCTGTTGACAGAACAGCTACCGTAAGAATCGCAGGCATTCTTGGGAAAAAACGCTGTAATATTAAAATTCCGACCATACCCATTAACGCCATAGCTAATGTAGGAAGATGGGTGAAATAAAATGCAGCTTCAAGAAGTCTGGCAATAGTTTCATAGCTTTGGTCTGCGTTACAAATCGTATGAAGGCCTCCAACATCACCACTCTCAATTCTTTCAGGAATAGAAAGTGTTTGGCAAGCACTTACCCAATCCGAATCATTTGAACTTATAACCCTTATACCAAAAACTTTAGGTAGCTGAGATGCTCCAATAATAATTGCAGCTGCACTTGTAAATCCAGTTACTACAGGGTGTGACAAAAAATTAACTACAAAACCTAGCCTAAGAACACCTAATAAAAACTGAAATAATCCCACAATGAGCGCCAGTAATGCTGCATAAACTGCGTAGCTCGATGGATCTGTAACTATTTCCCCAAGTGCGGCCGCCGTTAACAAAGATACAACCGCAACTGGTCCTGTAGACAGCTGCCTAGATGACCCCATAACTGCAGCAACTAAGACTGGCAAAAACGCAGCATAAAGGCCATATTGAGGGCCTAATCCAGCTAACTGTGCGTATGCCATTGATTGAGGAACGATTACAAAACCAACAGTAAGGCCGGCTAAAATATCCGCTTTTAAAGTTTTGGGATTGCTTAAATCTTTAATCCATAACAAAAATGGAAAGAGTTTTGTTATCCAGCTCATGAAATATGTTTCTGAAGTTTAGTATTTAAAATTTAAGTCTACCAAACTAAAACAGTCAGACAAGAGATTTTTAATTAAACTTATGAAAATTACACTATATTAAAAATCTCCATCCCAATCAACAATAATTTGCTTAGTTTCTGCGTTAGTAGAAATTAAAAATGGTTCAATATAGGGAATCCAATACTCTTTTTTGCCTTTGGTGACCAGAACATTGTTTGATCCTGTCTCAACAAAGTAATCAACTACGCCTAATTTTTCATTGTGCTGGTTAATTACCTCAAAACCAATCATTTCATACCAATAATGCTCACCTGGATTGAGCTTAGGCAGTTGTTCTTTATCGATATATATATCTTTTCCAATAAATACCTGAGACTGTTCTCGATTATCAACATCCTTAATATGAGCAACAATGGTTTTGGACTGCTCGCGGCCATTCGTTACCTCAATTTTTTCATAGACACCGTCACTCAAGAAGTACCATGGTTGATAGCTTAGAATATTTTTTCTTGGATCAGTATAAGACAAGAGCTTTACCCAGCCCTGTAAACCAAAAAAGCCATTAATCTTTCCGACTAATAGCTTTTTATCGTCTAACTGAGGCGCTTTTGACACCAAATTATTTTTCTGCAGGCTTCTCTTCAGCTGCTGGAGCTTC
>JACKQG010000340.1_pt1 | contig 69206 bp, 64 predicted proteins | sample 8237621 | NCBI WGS metagenome assembly JACKQG01 (sample SAMN15677084, study PRJNA649215) | marine metagenome | biome: marine; feature: Black Sea; material: saline water; isolation source: suspended particulate matter (SPM) from the Black Sea western gyre | collected 2013-06-09/2013-06-10 | depth... | reverse complement strand
TGATGCCTGCTCAGAAGACCCCGCCGGTGCGAAATCCCACTCCTGCCACGACCATCAGCACCGCCACGACGGTGATGGCGACAATGTGGACTGCCAGCGGCCTGAGGGCTCCCTCCTCCAGCCTGGGAACCAGCCTCAGCCTTGCGTGGACGGCAAGTGCCAGGGTGACGGCCAGCAGGATCAACTTGACACCGATCGTGGTCGCTATCGGCGAGCCGAACGAGAACCACGCACCAACATCGGGGATCAGACGCCAGGCCAGCCAGATGCCGGTTATCACCTGGATCAGGAGTGCCGGCAGGCCGACCCGTTCGTAGGCCGATTCGAAGTCGTGGACAATCTGGGGGTTGCCGGCCCTGAGCGCCTTCGGCAGAACGCTGAGCGAGAGCACCAGGTGACCACCAGCCCACACGGTCGCGGCCAGAACGTGTGCGGTGAGCATGAACCGGGTCATGCGATCCGGTCCAGCATGTCCTCGGTGATCTCGTAGACAGCCTCCTCGTCGGAGAAGAACCGGCGAAGGTCCTCGACAGCCAGTTCACCCATACGGGTGCAGTTCTGGATACAGCCGGCGATGTGGGGTGTGACGACCACGTTGTCGAGGCTGCGAAGGGGACTGTCTGGCATCGGTGGCTCCGGATCGGTCACGTCCAGAAAGGCGAACAGCCTCCCGGTCGCTATCTCGATGGCCAGGGAATCCTCGTCGATGAGGCCGCCCCTTGCGGTGTTGATGAGAACCGCACCGTCGCGCATTGACGGAAGGTTGTGGGCGCCGATCATGTGGCGCGTGTGATCGTTCTCGGGGCAGTGGAGCGACACCACGTCGGAACGCTCCATCAGCTCGTCCAGGTCAACTAGCGACACCCCGAGGGAGTCGGCCTCGCCGGCATCGAGGAACGGATCAGCGACCAGAATCTCGGACCGGAACGGGGCCAGCAGTTCGATCACGTGGCGCCCCACGTTGCTTGCCCCCACAAGGCCGACGGTCGCGCCCGTCATCTCGCCGGCCTTCCAGTCGTCCCAGACCGGGCTGTCCCGCCAGCCTCCATCGCTGACGTGGCGTGCCAGCGGCCAGATCCTCTTGCGTCCAACGATCATCAGCCCGAGCGTGGTCTCGGCTACATCACGGGCCAGCATCACGCCGGCACTCGTGAGGCGGATGCTCCTGTCCCAGAAACCGTCAGAGATGAACCGCTTGACGCTGCTACCCATGTGGGCCATCGCCTTCAGGTCAGGTGCTGCTGCCAGGACGTCAAAATCCAATTGCGCCACGCCCCAACTGGTGATGCACGCATCTGCCCCCGCCAGCAAGCGCATCAGGTCGTGCTTCTCGGCGGGCTCGGAGCTGTCATGGTGCACGACCTCAGCGAAGCGGTCCAGAGCCGTCCAGGCCTCGGTGCTGAACATTCGTTCGTAGTGGGACCTGCCGATCGTCACGGCAACAACCGGTCGGTTCATATGCATTCCTCGTCTTGGGTCGGAGTTGTCGGTGGTGGCCATCCGATGGCATCTGCAGCGATGCCGGCTGCACCAGTACCCGGCCAGCTCGGATCGTCGAAGACCTCAACCGGCAGGCCGGTGCTATCTGAAAGTAGTGGTGCCAGCCTCTCATCGCCTGTTCCGCCACCGACGATCATGATGAGCTCCGGATCGCCAAGCACGCCTCCGACAGATCTCACCACCTGACGGACGGATTCCACGGCGGCAGGCAGGGTGTCAGCGTCGTCGGTGAGGCCAACCCCGAGTCCCCCCAGGTTGGTGGAGGCGAGCCATCGGCCGGCCACGGCATGGGGGCCGAGGTTCATCTTGGCTGGTAGTCGTTCCACGTCAGCGCTATCGGTGACCGTGGTCAGCACCCACGCCGTTCCCGCCGACAACATGAACACTCCGGGCTTGAGCACGCCCAGGGCCATAGCGGCACATGTCTGGTCATGGCCGCCAGCGAATACCGGGATGCCGGTGCTCAGACCCAGGTGCTGTGCTGCCGATGTGGTCAGGTTCCCCAGGTGGGAACCGGTTGCGACGATGGGGGACAGCCGTCTCGAGCCAAGCCCGGCCAGTTCCACGAGTCTCTCGTCCCATGTGCAGGTGGAGACGTCCATCAGCTGCATTCCAGATGCGTTGGACGGGTTGGTGGCCCACTGCCCTGTGAGGAGATGGCCGACCGCGTCATCGACGGAGGCGAACCTCACGGTTGAGGCCATCACATCGGGTTGGTCCTGACCCAGCCATGCGATTGTGGCCAGGCCCTGACCCGGGCCGGGATGCCAACCGCTCACAGACCTGATCTGCTCTCTAACGCTGTGGTTCCAGGACCTGACCAACTCCGTTGAGCGGGAATCCAGCCAGGTGATTACCCGGGCGGAGGGAGAGCCGTCAAGGCCGATGGGGCACACCGAGCCGCTCTGGGCTGCCATGGCCAGCGCCGAGACGGTTGGGTCGGTGTCGGTGGCGGCCATGGCTCTGGCCACGGCTGTTGCAATGGCGTCCCAGATTCCGGTGAGGTCCTGTTCGGCGGCTCCCGGTTCGGGACGGTGGGTGGGGATCTGGTCGGAGCGGCCCGTCGCCAGCACGCCACCACGCTTGTCCACCAGAACGGCCTTGACCGTCGTGGTGCCCACGTCAAGGCCCAGCACCGCCTCTGTGGCCATTGTTGGACCAGTCAGCCGTTGAGGATGGCCAGCGCCCGGTCCACCGACGCGTCATCATGCACGAGGGTCACGATCGCAGCCGTCATGGCGGTCGGGTCGGGTGCCTGGAACACGTTGCGACCGATGGCGACCCCGGCTGCACCAGCGTCGAGGGCCGATCTGATGTCTGTGAGCATGTCGGCCTCTGAGGTCTTGGAGCCACCGAGGATCACGACCGGCACGAAGGTGGACGAGGTGACCCGGTCGTAGTCAGGACAGAAGGGAGCCTTGATGAAGTCGGCACCCAACTCGGCGCCCAACCGGGCGGCGAAGGCAACCGCTTCGGTGCCGCGCATCTCGGGCGGGCTGTCAAAGCCGCCGGGAACCATCTCGCCCAGAAGGGGGATGTCCATGGCGTGGGCCGCAGACGCTGTGCGTGCCAGGTTCTCGAGGGTCATGTCCTCCTTGTCTGATCCCGGGAGGGCGGTCACCACCAGGGCGTCTGCGCCTGCACGTAGGGCATCCTCGGGGCCGAAAAACGAGCCGGTCGAGCCCGTGCTGGGCGATGCCAGGTTGGAAGAGGCGCCGTCGCTGCGGAGAATCAGGCCGACGTCGCCCAACTCGTCGGCAAAGTTCCTGGCGATTCCGTAGGAGGTCAGGATTGCGTCTGCTCCGCCGGCCACGACCGCTGAGATGGTGGAGGCAGGTTGTTCAAAGCCGGGACACGGGCCGTCGATGAGGCCGTGGTCCAGGGCGATGATCACCGTTCGTCCGTCGTCGCCGAAGATGCGGGCGAGCCTCTGGTTGGTCATCTTTGGTCTCCTGTCGCGGCGCCGGCGGCTCCGGTGGTGATCGGGTAGGTCTCGTTGATCAGCCTCAGGTTCTCCCCGAGGTCTGGTGAGAGCACGTCGACCAGCACGTGGTCCAGGTCGTGTGCTGTGCTCAACGTAGCGAGTTGGTCGGCGCACTCCGCCGGGGTGCCGGCTACCTGATACCTGCGCAGCAGATCGTCGTCGATGAGGTGTGCGATCAGTTCTGGTTGGTTTGTGGCCGCCGCCTCCTTCACCAGGCTCACCTGGTCGTTGTCGAAGCCAAGCGATCCGAGCACCCTTGGTGGCGAGTCCATGATCACGAACGGCAGCGTGCGCCGCTGGTCGGCGAGCATCTGGGGTTGGTAGCAGATACGACCGAGATAGGTCATTGATGGAGACGCCCTGCCGATCGAGGCTGCGCTGGCCCCGGCCAGTTGGATGGCTCCATCCAGATCTGGTTTTACAGTGAGGATCAGGCCGTCGGCAGACCGGCCAGCGAGGTCCAGCATCATTGGCCCCCGGCAGGCCATCCAGATCGGGATCTCCTGTGGGCCAACACCCAGTTGGGCTGCGTCGAGGCTGAAGATGGAACCGGACCAGGTCACCTGCTTCCCGGTCCACAGTAAACGCATCACCTGAATCGACTCGGAGACGACCCGGAACGGCCGCTTCCTTTGGATGCCCATTGGGGAGAGCACCATCGAGCCTCCGGCCAGCATCGTGATTATCGCCCGACCGTCGGAGATCTCGTTGATGGTCGCCACGGCGGCAGCGGTCACTGCCGGGTGGCGTGTGTAGCCGTTGGTCATCACCCCAAGGCGTATTGTGGACGTCCTGGCGGCGATCAGGGCGAGGCATGCGTAGACGTCAACCTCGAAGCCCTCGTCGGCGATGAAGAAGTACCTGTAGCCGATCCCCTCGGCTTCCCTCGCCAACTCCACCAGGTCAGCAGGCGGCATTGGCGGGACCACATGGATTCCTGCGGCGACCATTGGGGTTCAGCCGTGGTCCTTCTGTCTGTGCCCGTACCTCTGCCCGGCGTCGACGGTCACCACCTCTCCGGTGATGTAGTCAGCCTCTGCGAGGAAGAGCACGGCGTGTGCCATCTCGGCGGGTGTACCCCAGCGTCCCAGCAGCGTCGACTGGGCCGTCCGCTCGTATTTCTCGTCGCTGTAGTCGACGGGGCGAAGGGCAGGGCCGAACACGACTGCGTTGGCCCGAACGGTCGGTGCCAACTCCAGAGCCAGTTGTCTGGTCAGGGTCAAGATGGCGGCCTTTCCGACGGCATGTCCGGTGAACAGGGGCCATGGTTCGAATGCCGACAGGTCACCAATGCCGATTATCACGCCCCGGCCGTGTTCAAGCATCAGCGGTGCGACCCGGTTGGCGCAGTTGAAGGAGCCGTGGACGAGAATGTCGATGCACTTTCGCCAGATGGTCAGGTCGTCGGTCGGGACCGGGTCCGACAGAAAGACCGAGGCGTTGTTGACCAGCACGTCGACGGTTCCGAACCGTTCCGCCGCCGCATCGACCATCGCCACCACCTGGTCGTCGTCGCTCACGTCGGCCTGGAACGTCATGGCCTCAACACCGAGGGCCTTCGCCTCTTCGAGGGTGCTCTGGGACTCCTCGACCGAGGAGTTGTAGTTGATAACCACGTTGGCGCCGGCCTCGGCAAAGGCGAGGGTGAGGCCTCGGCCTACCCGCTTGGCTCCGCCGGTGATGAGTGCTGTCTTTCCGTTCAGGTCCATGCTTCTCCCTAGCCGATCAGGTGGTGCCTTCAGGCATTGGGTGAACCTTCAGGGACAGGAACCGGATCGGCAGGTCGATCAGGGCGGTGGGGCCGTGGGCTACCTCTCCGTGGAGTTGCATAGTGTCGCCGGGCGAGAGCACATAGCGCTTGGAGCCGTAGCCGTACTCGAGCGTGCCCTCCAATACGTGGATGAACTCAACCCCGGCGTGTTGGAATAGCGGGAACACCTCGTTGGGTTCGGTGATCGTCACGAGCACCGGTTCAATCTGGCGGCGCGGCCCACGCAGGGCGCCGAGATCACTGTAGGAACGCCCCTTTCCGTCTCCCTCGTGAGCAATTTCGAGTCCCCTGCCGGAAGGAACGATCACGGCGTCATGTTCCTCGTCCAGGCCGCGGAAGAAGGCGGTGAAAGGGACATCGGCGGCATTGGCCAGGCTGGTCAGCGTCGTCAGGCTTGGTGAGGTCTGGCCGTGTTCGATCTTGGAGAGCATCCCGAGCGAGAGGCCGGCCTGTTCTGCGAACCGTTCCATGGTCAGACCCAGCCCCAGCCGTAGCTCGCGGACCCGTTCACCTATGACCCGGCAGACCTCGTCGGCGGTGAGTGACTCGTGGGTGTTTTGGGCAGCGGCCACCGGTTTCGGGGTCCCGGCCTAGAACAGGGTCAGGTAGCGGTCGATCTCACCGACGGTGACCTCGTGGTGATGGGCCAGGAACTCGTCGCGCTTCACCTTCACGAAGTAGTCCCGGTAGGGGCCGTCGGCGGTCATGCCAAGGCCGTCCGCGAGGACCTGGTCGGTGGCGAGGTTGTCTGCTGCGTGGAGCAGGGTCGGGGGAAGCACAACGATTCCGCGGTCCGCCACCTCGTCTGCCGACATCGCAAAGAGGTTGTCGGTGTTGGGTTCACCGGGATCCATGTCGTTGTCGACACCGTCCAGCCCACAGGCCAGCATCGCTGCGAACATCAGGTAGGGGTTGGCTGCGCCGTCACCCAGGCGAACCTCTATGCGGTCCGGTTCGGGCACCCGGATCATCTGGGTGCGGTTGTTGCCTCCGAAGGCTGCATAGGCCGGGGCCCAGGTGGCACCTGAGGTGGGAGCGCTGACGCCCATCCGCTTGTACGAGTTGACTATCGGGCACGCAACGGCCACGAGCGCCGGAGCGTGGGCTATCAGCCCGGCGGTGAACCGGTAAGCCAGCTGGCTGAGGCCCAGTCCCTTCGGGTCGTCGTCGCCACCGATGAAGAGCGGTTCGTCGGTGTCGGCGGTCCAGAGGCTGAGGTGTGCGTGCAGCCCGTTTCCGGCCTTGTCGGAGAATGGCTTTGGCATGAACGTGGCGTACCGGCCGTCGCGTTGGGCCATGGTGTGGATCATCAGGCGGAACAGGATGAGGCGGTCCGCAGTGGTCATGGCGTCGGCGTACTGCCAGTTCTGCTCGAACTGTCCGTTGGCATCCTCGTGGTCGTTGGCGTAGTTGTCCCACCCCATGGCGTCGAGGTTCTTTGACACCTCGGTGAGGTGGGGCAGCATTCGGGTGAGGCCCTTGGCGTCGTAACAGGGGAGGGTGTCGACGTCGCGCTCGTCGGCCACGGTGATGGTGCCGTCGGCGTTGCGTGTCACAAGCGAGTACTCGGCCTCCACCCCTGTCTTGAGCACCAGGTTGCGGTCGGCCAGAGCCTCCAGGGCTCGACTCAGGATCACGCGTGGGGCGTAGGGCCAGGGCTCCCCCTCGACGGTCGGGTTGCACTGCATGACGGCGACGTTGGGTTGCCACGGGAGCTGTGTGTAGGTGGCTGGATCAGGAACGGCGATCATCTCCGGGCTGGACGGGTCCTGACCCATGGGGCCCGACGCGAAGCCTGCAAATCCGGCACCGTCGGTCATGAGGCCCTCGAGGGCGCTCACGGGAACAAGCTTGGCGCACGGCTTGCCGTGCATCTCCACGTACATGGCGTAGATGAACTCCACGCCGTCGGCTTCGACCTTCGCCCCGATGTCTTCGAGTGCGCCCATGGAATCCCCCTAGAAAATGTCTTCAGCAGGTCCGACACGGTGTCGACCCCACAATGAATGTTCACTACTATAGGTGAAGAGCCTTCACTGGTGTAGAAGGTGCCGGCACCTGGTTCACTGTACCCAGCACCCAGACGTGGAAGGAAAGGGGGGTCTACATGTGTGGAATCGTGGGTCTCTTCTTGAAGACATCGACCCATCGCGGAGAGCTCGGTCGCCTGACAGCGGACATGATCCATGAGGTGCGCGACCGCGGACTCGACAGCGCCGGCGTGGCCACATTTGACGGAGGCGACGACGCCACGACCCGGATAACAGTGCTGGCAGACGGAAGGGAGCCCGACTGGAGCCCGACCGTCGAGGCTCTCGAGCAGGTTCTGGAGGCCTCCGTCGGTGTTCGCCCCCTTCACGACCACGCCGTGTTTGAGACCACGGGCGATGGCCGCATCGCCCGGCAGTGGATCATCGACAACCTGACCGACGTCGAGGTTCTCAGCTACGGCTCCCAGATCGAGCTCTACAAGTCAGTCGGCGACCCCGACCTGCTGGCAACCCGCTACGGCCTGGCCTCGCGCACCGGAACCCACGCCGTGGCACACACCCGGATGGCCACCGAGTCAGCCGTGACCGCAAACGGGTCCCATCCCTTCTCAACCGGCTCCGACACATGCCTCGTTCACAACGGGTCGCTCTCGAACCACAACCAGCTCCGCCTCCGCCTCGAGCAGAACGGCGAGTCCTTCCAGACCCTCAACGACTCCGAGGTGGCAGCCGGCTACGTCTCATGGCGGCTCAACTCCGGCGACTCCCTCGAACAGGCACTCCAGGCGGCGCTCACGGATCTCGACGGCTTCTATACCTTCGCAGTCGGCACGATCGACGGTTTCGCCATCCTGCGTGACCCGATCTCATGCAAGCCGGCAGTGGTCGCCGAGACCGACGACTGGGTGGCAATGTCATCTGAGTACCGGGCCATCGCACGCCTTCCCGGTGTCGCCGATGCCGAGGTCTGGGAACCCGAACCGGCACGGGTCTACACCTGGAGTCTGGCGGCGTGAGCACCACCATCGACCTTGCCGAGGTTTCCCTGCGACATCTCAACGAGATGCTCCACGATGCCGAAGACGGTGTGTTCAAGATCCTCAACCCGCGGGGAGCCCATGCAGTTGCGTGTGGCATGACAGCGGGGTTGGTCGTCGAGGTGGATGGCTCTGTCGGCTACTACTGCGCCGGGATGCACCAGGTCGGAACCGTTGTGGTGCGCGGCAACTCCGGGCCCGGTCTCGCCGAGAACATCATGTCGGGAACCGTCCGCACCACCGGCAATGCCTCGATGTCGGCAGCGGCCACGGGCTGTGGCGGCCTCGTCGTAATCGAGGGAGACGCCGGCGCCAGGTGCGGCATCTCGATGAAGGGGGTGGACATTGTCGTTGGTGGCAGCATCGGCCATATGGGTGCGTTCATGGCCCAGGCAGGAAACATGGTCGTCCTCGGAGATGCCGGCGCTGACATGGGCGACTCCATCTACGAGGCGACGCTGTTTGTGCGAGGCGAGGTCGAGTCTCTCGGCTCCGACTGCATCGAAAAGGAGATGGGGCCCGAACACCTCGCCGTGGTGGAGCGCCTCCTGGAAACGGCTGACATGACCGCCTCGCCCGGCGACTTCAGACGCTACGGCTCTGCACGACAGCTTTACAGCTTCCACGTAGATGACATCGACGCCGAGCTCGCTGCGGATGCCGGAGGGGCGAAATGACCTCAGACACCTGGCACCAGCGCGAGTCCCACTCCTTTGACAGGAACGCCATCGCCGAGATAAGGAGGGCCGCCAACACCGGTATCTACCGGATCCGCGGTTGGGGAGCCAAGCGTGTTCTCCCAACCCTCGACGATCTGGTGTTCCTCGGTGCCTCCATGTCCCGCTACCCGCTTGAGGGATACCGCGAGGCCTGCGGTACAGACATCGTCATCGGTGAGCGCAACGCCGAGCGCCCGGTTCGCCTCGACATCCCGGTCACCATCGCCGGAATGAGCTTCGGATCTCTGTCGGCCCAGGCCAAGGAGGCCCTCGGTCGGGGTGCCTCGGCCGCCGGAACGTCGACCACCACCGGTGACGGGGGCATGACCGAAGAGGAGCGCGGTCATTCCACGAAGCTCGTCTACCAGTACCTGCCCTCCAGGTACGGAATGAACCCCGACGACCTGCGTCGGGCCGACGCAATCGAGGTGGTGGTCGGCCAGGGCGCCAAGCCGGGTGGTGGCGGAATGCTGCTCGGCCAGAAGATCACCGAGCGGGTTGCCGAGATGCGAACCCTGCCCGAGGGAATCGACCAGCGGTCGGCCTGCCGGCACCCGGACTGGACAGGTCCCGACGACCTGGCGATCAAGATCATCGAGCTACGTGAGATCGTCGACTGGCAGGTGCCCGTCTACGTGAAGCTCGGAGCTGCCCGTCCCTACTACGACACGGCACTGGCCGTAAAGGCCGGGGCCGACGCCGTTGTTGTCGACGGGATGCAGGGGGGAACCGCCGCCACCCAGGACGTGTTCATCGAACATGTAGGCATCCCGACCCTGGCTGCCATACCCGAGGCGGTCAGAGCCCTGCGAGAGCTGGGGGTCCACCGCGATGTCAAGCTCATCGTCGCTGGAGGCATCAGGTCTGGTGCCGACGTCGCAAAGGCGCTCGCCCTGGGGGCTGACGTCGTCTCCATCGGTACTGCAGCCCTGATCGCCATCGGTGACAACGACCCCGCCTACGACGAGGAGTACAGGGCGCTGGGGTCGGCGGCAGGCTTCTGGGAGGACTTCCAGGACGGTACGGATCCGGCCGGCATCACAACTCAGGATCCGGAGCTGTCCGCCCGGTTGGATCCGATTGTTGGAGGGCGTCGCCTGGCCAACTACCTCCAGGTTCTCACGCTCGAGACTCAGACGCTCGCCCGCGCCTGCGGCAAGTCCCACGTCCTCAACCTAGAACCCGAGGACCTGGCGGCGCTAACCGTTGAGGCGGCAGCTATGGCCGGGGTTCCGTTGGCCGGGACCGACTGGATACCCGGAAAGTAGCCACAGAGAGCCCAGCGGCGGTTTGGGAGCGACAAGCCATCGGTCACATGTCCACACGCCTACGCCGGCAGGGCCGTAGCGTTCCCGGGTGGCCACTCGCTCAGACCTTCGCAACATTGCCGTAATCGCCCACGTCGACCACGGCAAGACCACCCTCGTCGACGCCCTTCTACGCCAGTCAGGCGCTTTTCGGGCCAACGAGCAGGTCACAGAACGTGTCATGGACTCCATGGACCTGGAGCGCGAGAAGGGCATCACGATCCTCGCCAAGAACACGGCGGTCCGACGCGGCGACGTCAAGATCAACATCGTCGACACCCCCGGTCACGCCGACTTTGGCGGTGAGGTCGAGAGGGCCCTCAACATGGTCGACGGGGTCCTGTTGCTGGTCGATGCCGCCGAGGGGCCTCGCCCCCAGACCCGGTTCGTGCTGCGCAAGGCGCTCGAGGCCGGTCTCACGATCGTTGTTGTCGTCAACAAGATCGACCGACCCGACGCACGCCTGACCGAGGTGGTCGACGAGGTCTACGAGCTGTTCATGGATCTCGATGCGACCGACGAACAGATCGAGTTCCCCATCGTCTATGCCGACGCCAGGTCCGGTATCGCCACCCACGACCCCAATGTCCCCGGCACCAACATGGACCCGTTCTTCGATGTGGTGCTCGAACACGTTCCACCCCCGTCGTTTGACCCCGATGCGCCGCTGCGTGCCCATGTGACGAACCTTGACGCATCCCCCTATGTGGGCCGCATCGCCATTTGCCGGGTCGACAGCGGCACGCTGCGTCGCGGCTCAACCGTCGCCTGGTGTCGCACCGACGGGTCCATCCAGCCGGCCAAGGTCGGGACCGTCACCGTCACCGAGGAACTGACCCAGGTGGACGTCGAAGAAGCCGGACCCGGCGAGATTGTGTACGTGTCAGGCATCGAGGAGGTCACGATCGGCGAAACCCTCGCCGACCCCGACGACCCCAGGCCGATGCACGAGATCACAGTCGATGAGCCGACCCTCTCGATGTCCATCGGGGTCAATACCTCGCCTGTGGCCGGCGCAGACGGTGACAAGCTGACCGCCCGTCAGGTCAAGGCAAGGCTTGATGTCGAGTTGATCGGAAACGTGTCCATTCGGGTCCTGCCCACCGAGAGGCCCGACACCTGGGAGGTCCAGGGCCGCGGAGAACTCCAGTTGGCGATACTTGTCGAGACGATGCGCCGCGAGGGGTTCGAGCTGACGGTCGGAAAGCCTGCGGTTCTTCTACGTGAGGTTGATGGAGTTCTCAACGAACCCACCGAGAGGCTCTCGGTGGACGTGCCAGAGGAACACATGGGTGCAGTCACCCAGCTGCTGGGTGAACGCAAGGCCCGCATGGAGGACATGACCAATCACGGCACAGGCTGGGTGCGCCTCGACTACGTGGTCCCTGCCAGGGCGCTGATCGGATTTCGTACCGAGTTCCTAACCGAGACCCGTGGCACCGGCCTACTCCACCATGTCTTTGAGGGCTGGGAGCCCTGGAAGGGTGAGCTCCGGACCCGCCAGACCGGCAGCATCGTGGCCGATCGGGTGGGTGCCACGACCGCATACGCAATCACCTCCCTCCAGGAGCGAACCACGCTCTTCGTGGGACCGACAGAGAAGGTCTACGGCGGAATGATCGTCGGTGAGAACCCGCGGGCCGAGGACATGGACGTAAACATCTGCCGTGAGAAGAAGCTCACCAACGTGAGGGCCTCTGCTTCCGACGACACCATTCGCCTCACGCCTCCACGTCGCCTCTCTCTTGAGCAGGCGCTCGAGTACGTCGCCGACGACGAGTGCGTCGAGGTGACCCCTGAGACCATCCGCCTCCGCAAGGTCGTGCTCGACGCAGGCGAACGGGCCAGAAGCCTCAAGAAGTTAAAGAACGCCCGCGCCTGACAGCTCACGGTTCACCACTGACGGACGACTACCGTCCCTGCTGTGACAGCCACGCCCGGAGTCCTCTTTCTCTGCATCCACAATGCCGGCCGTTCCCAGATGGCTGCCGGTTGGTTGCGCCACCTGGGAGGTGGATCCGTAAGGGTTCACTCGGCCGGGTCTGAACCAGCGGAGTCGGTCAACCCTGTTGCCGTGGAGGCGATGGCCGAGGTCGGTATCGATATCACAGGCGCTGAGCCGACCCCGTGGACCGAGGAGATGCTCGCAGACGTGGACATTGTCGTGTCGATGGGGTGCGGAGACGCCTGTCCTGTCTATCCGGGGAAGCGCTACCTGGACTGGCCGATCTCCGATCCTGCCGGACAGGGCCTCGCAATGGTGCGCGGAGCCCGTGACGAGATCCGCAGTCGTGTTCTCGGTTTGCTGGTTGAGATGGAGATCGAGCCCCTCGCCTGACCAGAGGCGGTTAGCGTCGCCTGCAAATCGACTGGGCAGGAGAACATGGCCAGCTACTCAACCGAGGTATTTCAGGTCGAGGCAATGGAGCACGCAGCCCTGACAGCGGCCATCAGGTCCGTGTCGTCAAGCAACGGTGCCTGGGTGAACGTGGAACCGGTTGTCGACGACTCGGATCGGATCGAGGTCCCCGGGATATTCGCCTGGTTCTCGGCCCGTGGACCACAGGTTCCGGTGGGGACTTTTCATTCGGGCGGGCCAGAGATGCCGGCATCGGTAGGTCTCGATCACGGCACCGGGCGCGGCGCCGGAGATCGGCTAACGGCCGGTGGAGTCGACGCCCCTAAAGGATGGGTGCTGAAACAGGACCACCCAAAGACCGGCCTGGTGTGGGAACTGCACCCCCAGAATGTTGATGCCGAAGCGGTGGCGACTCTCTTGCTGGAAGGGACCGCCTTTCTCTGCCCGCTTCAGGTCGAGGGCTTCTGGACTGCCACGCTGAACAGGCCGCGCTAAGCGCGGTTTCGGGCCGGGTCAGGCTTCGCTGATCGCCTGCATGATCAGGTCCACGGCAGAGTCAACATCGACCCCGTAGCCGACCCGACAGTTGGGCTCACCGGCAGCGGGGCCACGTTCGTCGACAAGGGTCTGACCGCGGGTGTGTGTTCCGTCCAACTCGACCACGACCGTACGGGGCTCGGAGTTGATCAGGTGGGGGTGGGTAACGGCCAAGATCGCGCTCGGGTCGTGCATTGCGCTGGTGTCGGAACCCTCCCACTGGAAGTGGATGTCGATGAGATGGTCCAGCAGGTGCGTTACAAAGTCTCCTACAGGGGTGCCCATGTCCCTGCATGTGGCGGCGTGGTCCGGGCCCATGCGGACCTGGTTGGTCAGGTTCAGCCCGATCATGTGCACCGGCCCGCCGGAGCGGAACACGATGTCGGCCGCCTCTGGATCCACGAAGATGTTGAACTCGGCGGCTGCGGTCACGTTGCCGGAGCCGGCTCCACCTCCCATGAGGGTTATGGATGCAACCCGGCGAGCGAGCCCTGGGTCAGCCTGGAGGGCAAGGGCGATGTTGGTGAGGGGGCCGATTGGGACCAGGTGGAGGCCTTCTTCGGCTCTGGTGGCTTCCACCAGGTATTCGACAGCGTCACAGGAATCGGGTTCACTATCCGGGTCCGAAAGGTTCACCCCGGCCAGACCGTCGGCGCCGTGGACGTGGCTGGCATCTTCCAACTCGCCGGCCATCGGACCGTCGGCCCCCCGGTGGACCGGCACGTCGAGGCCCAACAGGGAACGCATTCGCAGAGCGTTGTTTGCAGTCTGGAGGCCCGACACATTGCCTGCCACCGTCGTGATACCAACCAGGTCGGCCCACCGGGCAGCGGTGATGATGGCGATCGCGTCGTCTACGCCCGGATCGCAGTCAAGGATCATCCTGGGCCGCAGGTGCTCGCTCATGTTCTCGTCTCCATTGGTCAGTATCCGGCTTCCAGGTCGACAATGCCCTCGGGGGAGTCACCCTTCAGCCAGCGTGTCAGGTTGTTGGCGAACATGTCGAACAGCTGCTGTATCGCGTCGGGGCTGGACCATGAGATATGGGGGCTGAGCCTCACCCGGGGGTGCGTGTAGAGCCAGTGGTCGGCGGGGAGCGGCTCCGGTTCGGTGACGTCCAGCGAGGCGAGGCCGATGTGACCCTCGTCGAGCGCTAGGCGGAGGGCATCCTGGTCCACGACCGACCCCCGGGCGACGTTGATGAGGTGGGCACCCGGCTTCATCGACTCCAGGAGGTCCGCATCGACGAGATGGTGTGTCTCGTTCGTGACCGGGACGGCGACAACCACATGGTCTGCATTGCGGACAGCCTCTTTGTGGGAATCCGTAAGGGACACACCGGTCTCGGTGCCGGTCCGTGAGCGGCGTACGGCCACCAGATCGGCTCCGAAGGGTCGGAGCCTGTCGGCAACCGCACGGTTGATCGACCCGAAGCCGACCAGCGCGACGGTCTGGCCCTCGACGGATCCAAGGCTGGCCCAGCTCCACCGCTCGGGGGGTTCGTGGGCCCAACTCCCGGGCAGGTTCTTGACGGCTGTCAGGATCATCGCAACAACCCATTCGGCGATCGGCGTCGCGGACGCTCCGCGCGAGCACGTCACCAGTCGGTCGCCCATGAGGTTCAGTGGGAGGTGGTCCACGCCGTGGCCGATGCTGTGCACCCAGCGCACTCCACGTTCCAACACATCTGCGACGTTGCTGGGTCGGAAGGTCTGGGCGAAGAGGACGTCGCCTGACAGGTCCGCCGGGACGGGATCATCCGGGTCGACCCTGACGAAGCTGACATCGGGGAAACCGGATTCCAGTTCCTCCATGTGCCGACCCCATCCTTTTGAATGAACCAGCACCGTCGTCGAATCGCCCCCCATTGTGGAACCTGTTGCCGTTCTGGTCGTTATCAGCGGGAGAGTTCCCGGAACAGGAACTCTTGGGCCACGCTCGCCACGTGGAGTCCGTCCTCGGAGAAGATCTCACCGTTCGCGAGGCCGCGGCCGCCTGTCAGCCCGTGGGACCTGAGGTCATGGAGCTGCCACTTGTCTGCCGGTGCGTGCCGGTGGAACCAGATCGCATGGTCGAGGCTGGCCCCCATGAAGCTCTGGTGTCGCTCCTCGCGGTCCATCCCCATCTCGATGACCCGTGGATGTGAGCTGACCGAGGCGTTGCTCGGAAGGTCGTCTGAGAGGAACGCCAGCGCACAGTCCTGGAGGACGCGGTCGTCGCCCAGGTCGGTGAGGATCCTGAGCCAGCTTGTCGAATGCCCGGTCTCCTGCAGTACACGGCGGTGTCCCATCAGGCCCCAGTCCTGATTGATCCCGTCCTCAGCAGAAACAAGGCTGTCTGGAGCCTTTGACTCCTGGACGTCTACCTGGTCCTCAACCACCTGGAATGAACACGAAAGGTTCAAGATGGCGCCGTCCGACTGGCGTGCCACAACCCTTCTGGTGGTGAACGAACGGCCATTTCGGATTCTGTCCACCTCGTAGCGAATTGGTTCGCTGCTGGTACCGCCCCTGATGAAGTAGGCGTGGAGCGAGTGGACGTGGCGGTCGTCGTCGACCGTGGCGGCTGCCGCACGGAGGCCCTGGGCCACGACCTGGCCGCCGTAGACGCGACCCCACGGGTACTCCGGGCTGATCCCTACGTAGACGTCAGGTCCGTGGGCCTGGAGTGCCATTAGCGCCTTGAAGTCCAGATCGGCCGGATCGAGGGGAGACATCCCGGTCACGTTCCAAGCACCATGGCGGTGTGGAGTGCAATTCCGTGGACGAGGCCAGCTTCGTTGAGGCGCATGCGGTTCGAATGGCAGGGGGGTGCCGCAAGCGAGTCGGTGATGTCGTCTGGGCAGACGCCTAGGAAGGCCATGGCACCGGGCACTTTATTGAGCACGTAGGAGAAGTCCTCTGCCCCCATGAACGGAGCCGGAAGTTCAAGATACGAGCCCGGTCCGAGCGTGTTCTCGCACGTGCTCGCCACCAGGGCGGCCTGGTCGGCATCGTTGACGGTCACCGGGTATCCGGCCTCAAGGCGAAAGTCGGCGCTGCAGCCGTGGGCCTCGGCAATGCGGCGACAGGCGGTCCGCAGACCATCGGACACGAGGCTTCTCGTCTCCTCGGAGACAGCGCGGATGGTCCCCTCAAAGAAGGCCGTCTCGGGGATCACGTTGGTTGTCGTGCCGGCATCCACGTGGGTGATCGTCACCACGGAGGGCTTGAAGGCGTCTATCTGACGGGTCACGACCGTCTGTGCCGTGCTGATCATCTCTGCCATGGGTGGAACAGGATCTGCGCAGAGGTGGGGCGTCGAGGCGTGCCCGCCCCTTCCGGTGACGGTCACATGAAAGGTGTCAGCCGATGCCAGGAGTGGGCCGGGCCGGCAGGCAGCGTGACCCACGGGCAGGTTGGGGGTGATGTGGATTGCGAATGCCCTGTCGACCCCGTCAAGCACTCCCTCGTCGATCATCACGGCAGCTCCGCCGGCTCCCTCCTCCCCGGGTTGGAACATGAACCTGACCCGGCCTGAGATTTCGTCTCGCCTGTCACAGAGCAGTCGGGCGGCACCGACCAGCATTGCTACGTGGGCGTCGTGGCCACAGGCGTGTGCCCGGTCGGGCAGGGTGGAGCAGTAGTCCTCGTCGGAGTCTTCGGTCATGGGCAGGGCATCGGTGTCGGCACGAAGCAGAACGGTCGGCCCGTCGGCCGCACCTTCAAGGTCTGCCACGACAGATGTGATGCCGGTTCCTTCGGTGATCTCAAGCGGGAGGCCGTCAAGAGCGGCAATGATTCGCTGCTGGGTGTCGGGGTTGTGCAGCCCCAACTCGGGGTGGCGGTGGATGTCCCTTCGGAGGGCGACAGCATCGCCGGCCAGTTCGGTTGCTGCTTCCAGGATCTCATGCATGGCGTAATCATGGCCGACCTGTGGCCGCCTTGTCCGACCCGGCAAGCTGTCTGTCAGACTTGTCGGATGTCGCTCACCACCGGGCAGATCCATGAGGCGCTCGGCCTCCTGCTCGAGAAGCGTGCCGCGGATTCCCACTCGACGGTCCTCGGAGCCGGAAGCGACGACCTTGAGTCCGGACGCAGATTTCTCCACAGCCTCGTTGATGGGGGCTGGATGGTTCCCGACTGGCCATCCGAACATGGGGGCCGCGATGCCGACCCTGACGAGGCGTCCATGATCTCTGGAGCTCTGGTCGACTACGAGGTTGCCGACCTGTACCCGTACGGGGTTGGCCTAAACCTTGTCGGTCCCGTCCTGTTGGCCCGTGGATCAGCTGAGCAACAGCATCGGTGGCTGCGGCCGATCGCCGATGGCTCGGAGATCTGGTGCCAGATGTTTTCCGAGCCTGATGCCGGCTCTGACCTTGCCAACGCCGGGATGAGAGCGGAGCGTGACGGCGATGAGTGGGTGTTGAACGGCTCAAAGGTGTGGACCTCACGTGGCACCTACTCCACCTGGGGAATGTGTGTGGCCAGAACCGATGCGGCCCAGCCCAAGCACCAGGGTCTGACCATGTTCGCTGTCGACATGTCGTCCCCGGGAATCGAGGTGAGGCCCCTTGAGCAGATGAACGGAGACCGGCACTTCACCGAGGTGTTTGTCACCGATGTGAGGGTGGCAGACACGAACCGTCTGGGTGAGCTGGGGGACGGTTGGGGAATCACCGTTGAGACTCTGGCCCACGAGCGCGCCACAATCGGTGGTCGGGCGTTCGGCGGTGGCGACGACTCCGAGGGGGGTCTGCCCTCATGGCTGGAGGCATGGAACGCTGCTGGTCACCTTTGCGATCCGGTTGCCCGACAGGCCGCAATGAGGGCCTACGTGCTCCACCGGGTGAACCAGCTCACCACCCTTCGGGCGACCCATCTGGCCCATGGGGGCTCGCCCGGGCCGGAGGGGTCAGGTTCCAAGTTGCGGAGCGTCGCCGCATTCAAGGCTCGTGCCTACCTCGGAAAGAACCTCGCTGGGGCTGCCGGCATGCTGGTCGGTTCACCGGGGCACCTGAGCTTCATGACGGGCCCCTCGATGTCGATTCGGGGTGGTACCGACGAGGTGCAGCGCAACATCGTGGGAGAGCGGGTGCTGGGCCTTCCCCGCGAGCCGAGCGTCGACAGGGACACGCCGTACTCCGAGTTGAAGCGGAGCAGGTGACAGCTGACCGGGTCAGCGCTGGTCGATGTGGGGGACCGTGCGCTCAGGCTTGCCGCTGTAGGTCTGCCTCGGTCGGGCTATTCGTGACTCGTTGACGAGGAGCTCGTCCCAGTGGGCCAGCCACCCTGGCGTCCGGCCGATTGCGAACAGCACCGTGAACATCTCGACGGGAAAGCCCATCGACTGGTAGATGAGGCCCGAGTAGAAGTCCACGTTCGGGTAGAGGTTGCGGCTGATGAAGTACTCGTCGGCCAGGGCGACCTCTTCCAACTTGAGGGCTATGTCGAGCAGCGGGTTGCGGCCGGTCACCTCGAACACCTTGTGGGCGGCGTCTTTGATTATGCGGGCCCTGGGGTCGTAGTTCTTGTAGACGCGGTGTCCGAAGCCCATCAACTTCTGTTCGCCGGCCTTGACCCCTGTGATGAAGTCGTCCACGTTCTCGTAGGAGCCGATGTCTTCGAGCATGCGTACGACGGCTTCGTTGGCACCGCCGTGACGGGGTCCTGACAGGGCGGCTGCCGCCGATGCGACGGTCAGGTAGGGGTCTGTATGGGCGCTCCCCACAACCCTCGCCGCCGTGGTTGAACAGTTCTGCTCATGGTCGGCGTGCAGCACGAAGAGCAGGTCGAGGGCGTCTCTAAGCACAGGGTCGACCTCGTAGGGGCGGTCTCCGTGGCAGAACATCATGGAGAGGAAGTTGGCCGTGTAGTCGAGGTCGGGGTCCGGCTGCACGTAGGGGGTGCCGACGCTTCGGCGGTATGCGCTTGCCGCCAACGTGGGCATCTTGGCTATTAGACGGATCATCTGTGTGTGTCGACTGATCGGGTCCTCAACGTTCTTGCCGTCGGGCCAGAAGGTGGACATGGCGGCGATTCCAGAGACCAGAACCCCCATGGCATGGGCGTCGTCGCGGAAGCCCTCGAGGATGCGCTTGTGGAAGTTCTCGTGTATCGGCGCAGCGTTTGAGATTTCGTCGGCCCAGGCGGTCAGATGGGTCCTGTTGGGCAGTTCTCCGAAGACGATCAGGTGGGCTACCTCGAGGAAGCTGGCTGATCCTGCCAGTTGCTCAATGGGGTAGCCGCGGTAGCGGAGCAGGCCCTTGCCTCCGTCGAGGTAGGTGATGGCGCTGTCGGCGCCGGAGGTGGCGGTGAAGGAGGGGTCGTCGAACCAGATTCCGGGCAGCAGCGAACCCCAGGCCTTTGCGTCGATTCCGCCCCGGCTAATGGGGATCTCGATCGACTCACCTGTGCGGTTGTCGGTGATCGTGATGCTCTCGCCCACGTTGACCCTTCTGGAGGTTCGGGGCGCTGGGGCCCCCTGACACCTTGAATGTACCTGCGGCAGGGGTCGCCGGTACAGCCGGGCCGAGGCGAAGATCTTCGATTCTTCGTGTTCTGAGACGCAGATGTGGGAGTCTGGCCCTCAGAGTGGACCGTTGTCGTGGCGTCGACGCGGAATTCTCTCTCTTTTCCCAGCAAGTATCTCGAGGGCCGACGCCAGCTCTGATCGGGTGTCGGCCGGCTCGATGATCCTGTCGACCGAGCCCCGCTCTGCTGCGATATAGGGATTCAGCAGGCGATCCTCGTAGGACGACTCCAACTCGGCCCTCTCGTCGGCATCAGCGTTGCGGTGGAGGATCTCGACAGCTCCCTTGGCTCCCATCACCGCAATCTCAGCGGTCGGCCAGGCCAGCATCAGGTCGTTGCCCATGTAGCGGGAATCCATGACTATGTAGGCACCGCCGTACGACTTGCGAAGGGTCACGCAGACCCGGGGCACTGTTGCTCTGGCGTAGGCGAACGCCAACTGGGCGCCGTAGCGGATCATGCCCCTCCACTCGAGGTCCTTTCCGGGGTAGAAGCCGGAGGTGTCCACGAAGGTGACCAGCGGCAGGTTGAAGGCGTCGCAGAACGCCACGAAACGTGCCCCCTTCTGCGATGCCGGTATGTCGAGCGTGCCGGCCATCGACTGCGGCTGGTTCGCTACCAGGCCCACCGGGCGACCGGCGATCGTGGCAAATGCCGTGATCAGGTTGGTTGCCCACTGCGCCCGCGGCTCAAGCAGGTGGCCGTCGTCGACCACACACGACAACACGTCACGAACGTCGTAACTACCGGTCGCAGTGGTGGGGATCAGATCGCCTGCCTCGGGAGTCGAGCGGTCTGCCGGATCGGCGCATGGCCAGAGACGTGGCGTGGTGTCGGTGTGGTCCGGAAGGTAGGAGAGGAGTTCGCCGATCAGGTCGACCGCACCCTCGCGATCGGCGGAGGTGAAGTGGGCTACACCAGATGTGCGTGAATGCATGCTGGCGCCACCGAGGCCTTCGTTGGACAGGTCCTCACCGGTGAACTGGTTGACCATGCGTGGCCCGCTCACGAAGGCGAAGGTCTCGTCGATCATCACGACGACGTCCGCAAGGCCCAACAGCAGGGCAGGCCCTGAGACGGTTGGCCCCGTGACACAGAAAATTATCGGGACAACGCCGGAACAGGCGACGAACTCCCGGGCGGCAGTACCCCATCCGTGGACGGCGCCGATTCCCTCGTCGACAGCCGCACCACTTGAGGCGACAAAACAGACCAGGGGAACTCGCTGCTGGAAGGCCGTCCGCGCTGCAATGGCGAGGTTCTCGCCGTCTGCGGGTCGAAGGGAACCACGGTCGTCACCCGCAATCTCGATCTTCAGCACCGATCGTCCGTGGATCTCGTCCACGCCGAAAGAGACAGATCCGCCGGTGCGGGACCGCAGTCCTACCAGAGGGCCGTTACCCGTCATGGGCTGATCTCCGTTGGCTCCGTTGGTTCGAACAGCATCATCAGGCTCCCAGAGTTACATGAATACCGGGCTGATGGGGCCCGATCTCGCGGATCACGTCGAGCAGGGTCTCTCTTACCGCTCTGGCCGGGGTGGATGGTGTGGTCCGGGCGCTGCGCGTTAGTCCAACTGATCGCCGGGCCAGGCCTTCGATCCGGATAATCGCCCAGATGTCGTCGGAGTACCCGGAGGCGGCGCTGGCAGGCAACAGGGCTGGCGCGTATCCCTGGTATGCGAGCGAGGTCAACAGCCGCAATCCGTCGATCTCAGCGGCGGCCCTGAGTCGAAGACCGGAACTTGCCAACTCCTCGTCGACGGCATCTCGAAAGGCGGTTCCAACAGGGGTGAGCATGATCTCGTGATCAACGAGGTCGGAGATTCCCACGGTGTCGTGTTCGGCAAGAGGATGACCATGGGGTGCGACCACGATGCGCTCCTCATCAAAAAGTGGTTCGGTAACGAGACCGGCGTCGACAACCGGGGTGTTGACGACAGCGAGGTCAAGGTCGCCTGTTCCGACCCTCGGCGTCAGGGACGCCGTGGTTGCGTCAACCAGAATCGGGTGGAGGCCCGGAGCGGTCTCCTTGAGACGACGAAGCAGTGGCGTGGCAATCCAGCGGGCTGTGGTCCCTATGCATCCGATCCTCACCGAGCCGGCCACCTTGTCGTGAATTGAGGCGATGTCATCGGAAATGGACTGCAATTCCGCGCTGATGCGGCGGGCCCGTTCGATGACCGCCTGACCTTCGGGGGTGGGCTGCATCGTGGCCCTGTCCATGAGCGTGACCCCAAGTTCCTTTTCCAGTTTTGCCACATGGGTCGACACGTTCGACTGAACTGTGTGCAGTGCCCTGGCAGCGGCAGAGAAACTGTGGTGGTCGGCTACTGCCAGGAGGTGGTTGAGTTGACGCAGATCCATCGGTAACAAGGATGCCATGACCCTTGGCCATATGTGCGGGACATGGCCGGCGGTAGATGTTCGACTATCTCAGCGATCAGCCATCGTCCGGCCGCTTGGACCAATCAGGCTCTAGTGTCGACTCCAACGACGGTCACCCACGAGACCCCGGCCGAGCAGACCCGTGGAACCATGCCAACCGTTCTCTCAATCCATCTGGGACCAACACTTGCCCACGCTGCGGTCGACAGTGATGGCCGCATTGACCTGCTCGCCCTCGGGGAGCGAACCGCCCACATGCCCGTGGTTCTCCATGTTTCGACCGACGGCACAGTCTCGGTCGGATCAGAGGCTCAGCAGATGTCTCGGAACGAACCCGATGGCACCATCGACAACGTGGTTGGGCGCCTTCTCGAGTCCGACAACTTGGAGGTTTCCGGTCGGGTTCTCACTGCCGAGACGATCATCGCTCACCTCCTGGCCCACGCATACTCACGTTGTGTCGTTGTCCTCGACCGCGTACCAGATGAGGTGCTCGTTGTTCTGACTGCCGGTGGCCCCGAGGCTGCGGTCTACGCAGCCGCTGCCGAGCGGGCTCGGCTGGGTGAGGTCACCCTGGTGGATGAGACCCGGTCATGGGCGGCAATGAGCGCCCACGGGCCAGGGGACCTGGACCCCGACCTGGCTGGAGCCCTTGGTGCACTCTTTTGGAAGAGGCATGGCGACGGCCCACCAGCGCCCAAGCCGATCGTGACCCGCGAGGACCTTGGGGTCGTCTCCAGCGAGCCTGCCCGGATCCCCACCGAACCGTCGGTCATGTCGATCGGCCCCCGCTCGGTGTTCCATGAGGCCTCTGGTATAGACATGGGGGACAGACGGCTCAGACCCGGTTTGTTGGTGGCCGTTGTCGTGCTGGGTGGTTTGGCACTGGCTGGATGGTTTCTGTTCCCGTGGGGCGATGCCACAGTGCCTGAACCGGTTCCGAATCCCGTGGCGGCGACGACTGTTTCCCCGATTGAATCCACCACTTCGGCGCCCGTAACCACCACCTCCACCACGCCACCGGTCACAGCCCCCACTGCTGCTCCGGCCCCCACCACGGTGCCCGGGGTCCTCGTGTCAACAACCCTTCCGGCCGCCGTGACCACCACCACCGAGGTCCCCGAGACAACCACCACCGTTCAGGTCACGACCACAACAACGAGGCCACCACTCGGCGTGTTGACGTTGTCGTCGGCAGGAGTGGTCACCAACGCCGCCACTGGTGCTGAGACCCTGCTGGGGTTGGGTGACAGCGCCGACGTCGTGGTGGCCGTACTCACCACGCTCATGGGCAACCCCGGCACCGACACCGGATGGGTTGTTGATGACCGTTGCCTCGGCGACCTTGTCAGAAGGGCCACGTTCGGCGGCCTTGAGGTGGTCCTCGGTGATGAGGATGCAACAGATGGTGAACCCGGAACCGCCGCGACGTTCACTCAGTGGTTCGCAGGGGGCGATGACGCACCGCAGACGTCGCTGTGGACTTTTGACCGGGTTGGCGTCGGTTCATCGGTCGCCGACCTGGGCGAGATTCACGGTGACGGGCTCAGCATCTCGAACCCGGTTGACGGTGATACAGCCGGACTGTTCAGCATCGACGCTCTGGGGGTGAGCGACGGAATGCGCGGTGTGACCAGCCACATCAGCGAAAACGGTCGGGTGTTGCAGATCTGGGCCGGCGACGGATGTTCGCGGTGGCCCGACTGACCCGATCAGGGCAGGCGTAACTCTGTTTTGAGCATCTCCTCAAGGGAGGGATCGGTGAAGCGGTAGCCGCCCTCAACGAGCACTCCGGGGCGGACAACCGCGCTCGACAGCATCAACTCCCGCACCAACTTCTTCCCGAAGATCACCGACGGCAGGGCGGCGGGCGTCCGGATACGTGCCGGGCGACCGAGCGCTGCTCCAAGGGACGCTGCGAACTCCGCATTCGTCGCTGGCTCCGGTGCTACGAGGTTTACCGGACCGCTGACCTCGTTGTCGATAAGCCAACAAAGTGCGCCCACCTCGTCTTCGAGGGAGATCCAGCTCATCGACTGTGTGCCCGGTCCCAGGGGCCCTCCCAGTCCCAGCCGGAACAACGGCAACTGCGCCGCCAACAGGCCTCCCCGGGCTGACACGACAACTCCGGTTCGGGCGTGCACGACCCGGATGCCGGCCAGTTCAGCCATACGGGTGGCTTCCTCCCACGCGGCGCAGACATCGGCCAGAAAGCCCCCGCCCCTGACGCTCGTCTCATCAAGGAGCTCGTCGCCACGGTCGCCGTAGTAGCCGATGGCCGAGCCGCTGACCAACACAACGGGTCCGCCGTCGGGCTCAGCGGCCTCAGCCATTGCCGATGAGATCAGGTGCGTGCCACGGGTGCGGCTTCCGAGGATCAGATCCATCCGGGATCGCGTCCATCGTCGGTTCGCTATTCCGGCTCCGGCCAGGTGGACCACCGCTTCGACGCCCTCCAGGGAACCCGGATCCAACAGACCCCGCTCGGGATCCCAGCGGATCTCGAGGTCGGTGCCGGGTTGCCTTCTGACAAGGCGCCTGACCGTGTCGCCGCGTCCCTCCAGGCGGGCACACAGGGCAGCGCCGATCAGCCCTGACGATCCGGTTACCGCAATCTCCATCTGGTCACCCCCCGGCAACGGTGTCTATGCCGGTCAGAAGCTGTTCGGTGAAGTGCTCCGGTCGCGTGACTGGCGCCGAATGGCCTCCGGAGAACTCGATGATGAACGGCTGGGGGAGTGCGGTTGCCAGCTGCCGCTGTCGGGCGGTCGGAATCACCGGATCTGATACTCCGACCAGCACCGCTGTCGGGATGGTGACGCTCCCCACCCACGGGCTCGAGTCAAAGCCACCCAGAGCCACCCCGGCACCGAGAATCTGGGCCAGGTCTCCGGCCCGCACCTCTCCAGATGCCCACCGATCGAAGTCGGCGTCGATCAGAGAGCCCGCTGGTGCTCTGGCGGCGGCCACACGCTCAGCCAGGTGCCACGCTGTCTCGGGGAACAGACCGGCGGGCCGGGAGGCGAGTTGAATGAGGGCAAAGTCCCGGTACTCGGCAATGGTCTGGCGGAACCTCATGCCGGTGGCGCAGAGCACCAGCCCGGACACCATGTGTGGATGTCGCCGCCACAGGAGTTGTGCCACGGCTCCCCCCATTGAGTAGCCGACCACGATGGCCTTCTGCACGTCCAGCTGACCGATGACTGCGGCGGCGTCATCGGCACAGTCCTCAAGTCGGAACCTCTTCCGCGGCCGGAGGCCGTGGCGGCCGTGTCCTCGCTGGTCCCAGCTGACAACCCGGAACCGTTCGGTGAGACCGGAATAGACACGACACCAGTTGAGGTCGGAGCTGACGGTCCACCCGTGAAGAAGAAACAGGACCGGTGTGGCAGGGCCTCCTCCCGGAGGTGACCCCGAGTCTCTGATCCTGAGCGGACCTCGGCCAGGCAGGTCGACGATCCTCCACGGTGGCAGGGTGCTCTCCGGAGGAGTCTCCGGCGGGGAATCCAGATCAGTCATCTCGCCGACGGATCCATCTGCACCTAGTGCTCTATGCCGGTCACCCGAACCGTCAACTCGCCACCAGGGGCCTCAAAGGAGACCTCGTCGCCCACGGCACAGCCGAGGAGAACCTCGCCCAGCGGGGAACCGGGGGAGACGACGCCAATGTCGTCGTGGCGTTCCTCAATCGAGCCAAAGAGCATCCGCTCAGGCTCGTCGTCGTCCCCGTAGACGAGGGAGACGATGCAACCTGGAACGACGGTGTCGGAACCGGTCGGCGCACTCTCGAGGATCGCCACGTTTTCGAGGAGGCGCTCCAGGTGCATGATGCGGCCCTCCATCTTGCCCTTCTCCTCCTTGGCGGCGTGGTAGTCGCCGTTCTCGGAGAGATCACCCATCTCGCGGGCTACCTCGATCTTGCGGGCAATGTCTATTCGTCCGCGGGTGGTCAGGTCCGTCAACTCGGCAAGGAGGCGGTCGTGAGCGACCTGCGACAGGTGGTGTTCGTCGGCCATTCCCGGAGCGTAGCCAGCGGCCCGCCGAAAGTCGGTTGATAATGCTCCGGGGGCAGTTGGTAGGCTCGCATTCATGAGTACCGGATTCATGGTGATCGCCATTACCTAGCGCACGCCATCCCGGTGTGCGCCCGAACCGTCCACCCAGGTGGGCGGTTTTTTGGTTGCATGGAGCATCTGGACCGACCATCCCGGCGAAACAGCCCCCCAACTACACGACCACAGTAAGGAGCAGTCAGAAGTGGCACATCGAATCGGCGTCATCGGCGGCGACGGCATCGGCCCCGAGGTCCTCGCCGAGGGCCTCAAGGTGATTGCTGCCGCAGGCGTTGCCATCGACACTGTCGACTACGACCTTGGTGGCTCGCGTTACCTGCGCGACGGCGTCGTGCTGCCCGACGAGGTCCTCGATGAGTGGCGTGACCTGGATGCCCTGTTCCTGGGAGCGGTCGGTACGCCGGAGGTTCCACCCGGGGTGATCGAGCGCGGTCTCCTGTTGAAGATGCGCTTTGACCTTGACCTGTACGTGAACCTGCGGCCGTTCCTCTACCCACCTTCGGACATCGATTTCATGGTCGTCAGAGAAAACACAGAGGGCACCTATGCCGGAGAGGGTGGGTTTCTCCGCAAGGGCACTCCGAATGAGGTAGCCACACAGGGCTCGGTCAACACCCGGATGGGTGTCGAGCGGGCAATCCGTTTTGCGTTCGACCTGGCACGTGGCCGCCGGAGCCACCTGACGCTCGTGCACAAGACCAACGTCCTCACCTTTTCCGGGGACCTCTGGGAGAGAACGTTCAACGAGGTGGCCCTCGAGTATCCAGATGTTGAGACCGCCTACAACCATGTAGACGCCGCCTGCATCTACTTCGTCGACTCGCCCGACCGCTACGACGTGATCGTCACCGACAACCTCTTTGGCGACATCCTCACCGACCTGGGTGGTGCCGTGTCAGGTGGGATCGGCATTGCCTCATCGGCCAACCTGAACCCGGCGCGTACCGGGCCCTCAATGTTTGAACCCGTTCACGGCTCGGCGCCCGACATAGCCGGGAAGGGTCTCGCCAACCCCACGGCTGCGATCCTCTCAGGTGCGATGATGCTGGACTTCCTCGGCGAGGGCGGTGCCGCAGACAGAATCCGGGCAGCCTGTGCCGACCCCGACACGCAACTTGAAGGCACAGCAGCAATAGGCGACGCCATTGCCGTACGCGTGCAGGGCTGATCAGAACCAGCAACAACAACATCCACTGAACAAGACAGCGCAGGAGAGGTAGCAGGACATGCCGATCGAGAAGGCAGACAAGATCTGGATGAACGGCGAGCTCGTCGACTGGGACGACGCCACGATCCACGTGCTCACCCACACGCTCCACTACGGCAACGGCGTGTTCGAGGGGATTCGGGCCTATGAGACCGACAGCGGTCCGGCTGTTTTTCGGCTCACACCCCACATCGAGCGTTTCTTCAGGTCAGCCAAGATCTTGTTCATCGACATTCCGTGGACTGTGGACCAACTGGTCGAGGCGGTCAAGGACACGGTTCGCGTCAACGACCTTCCATCTTGTTACATCCGACCGCTCGCGTACCTCGGGTACGGCGAGATGGGTCTAAACCCGATTCCATGTGACGTCGACGTGTCCATCGCCACCTGGCCGTGGGGCTCCTACCTCGGAGACGACGGCATCAGGAACGGCGTGCGCATGATGATCTCCTCATGGCAGCGTCACGACGCCAACGCGATGCCGCCGGCCGCCAAGGGGTGTGGTCACTACATCAACTCGCAGATGGCCAAGGTCCAGGCGATCAAGGCCGGCTACGACGAGGCCATCCTGCTGTCTCCCCAGGGGAACGTGTCCGAATGCACCGGCGAGAACCTGTTCATCGTTAGTGGCGGCACGATCATCACGCCGCCAACGAGTGCTGGTGCCCTCGAGGGCATTACCCAGGATGCCGTCCATCGGATCGCAGACGATCTGGGTATCCCGTATGTGCAGGGCAACCTGCTGCGCAGCGACCTCTACACCGCCGACGAGGCGTTCCTTTCCGGCACAGCGGCCGAGATCGTGCCGATCCGCTCGGTCGATGAGCGCGACATCGGCGACCCTGGGCCAGTGACGCGGGCCATTCAGGAGGTTTTTTTCGAGGCTGTCCGCGGCAAGCGTCCCGAGTATGCGGAGTGGAATGAGCATGTCGACGCCTGACCTGCCTGCATCGGTAGACATCTACGACACCACCCTGCGCGATGGCGCGCAGTTGGAGGGAATTTCCCTGACCGTCGCTGACAAGCTGCGGATCGCCCGCCAGCTGGACCTGCTCGGGGTCCACTTCATTGAGGGCGGATGGCCGGGCGCCAATCCCAAGGATGAGGAGTTCTTTGAGCGTGCGCGGACCGAGCTGGAACTGAAGCAGTCCCGGCTGGTCGCCTTCGGGTCCACACGACGCGTCGGCGGGAGCGCCGACGACGATCCGACCCTCGCCAACCTTGTGGCCTCCGACACCGAGGTCGTCTGCATAGTCGGCAAGGCATGGGACTACCACGTCACCGAGGCGTTGCGAACCTCTCTCGATGAGGGCGTGGCGATGGTCGCCGATTCGATCAGGTTTCTCAAGGGTCGTGGTCTCACGGTGTTCTTCGACGCCGAGCACTTCTTTGACGGGTACAAGGCCAACGCCGAGTACTCGATGCGGGTTCTTGACGGTGCTGCCGAAGCCGGAGCCGACTGCCTCGTGCTTTGTGACACCAACGGTGGCTGCCTCCCGTTTGACGTGGAGGCGATCGTGTCTGAGGTTGCAGCAGCCACCGATACCCCGATCGGCGTCCACTTCCACAACGACACTGGTTGTGGCATCGCCAACGCACTTGCCGGCGTACGCGGTGGAGCGACCCATGTCCAGGGAACCATCAACGGTTACGGCGAGAGGGTCGGCAACTGTGACCTGGTGCCGATAATCGCCAACCTGACCCTCAAGATGGGTGTCGACACCATCCCGACGGAGGGCATCAGCCAACTCACCGCAGTTGCCCACCATGTGGCGGAACTGGTGAACTTCACCGTCGACCCCCAGCAGCCCTACGTGGGTGCGACCGCCTTCGCACACAAGGCTGGCCTACACACCAGCGCAATCTCGAGACGCCCCGACGCCTATGAACACATTGCGCCCGACCTCGTCGGCAACGGGACCAGGTTCCTCGTTTCGGAAATGTCGGGAAGGTCCACCATCGACCTGAAGGCCAGACAGTTGGGTCTTGATCTGGATAGCGGGACCATGGGCGACATCGTCGACACCATGAAGGTCCTTGAACACGCCGGCTACCACTTCGAGGCTGCCGATGCATCGCTTGAGCTGTTGATGCGTGCCGCCGGAGGATGGCAACAGGACTACTTCGAGCTGGACTCCTTCACCGTCGAGGTCGGGCACCGATCCGGAAGCGGCAGCCGCGCCTGGAACGAGGTTGCCGTCGATGTGGACACCGAGGCTGTTGTCAGGATCGTGGTCGGCGGAGAGCAGAGGGAGGCGACGGGCAGAGGCAACGGCCCCGTCAACGCCCTCGATTCCGCCCTCAGAAGTGCCCTTGGTGACAGTCACCCTTCCCTCGACCGGCTGCACCTCACCGACTTCAAGGTGAGGGTGCTTGAGACCCGCAAGGGAACCGGTGCTGTTACACGGGTTCTCATCGACACGACCAACGGAGACCAGACATGGACGACAATCGGGGTTTCAGAAAATATCATCGAAGCCTCTTGGCAGGCGCTTGTGGACTCGATCGTCTATGGCCTGCTCCACACCGAGGTCTGATCAAGTGACCGATCCGGCAGCTAAGACCAAGATTTCATCGCGGGAGTTCCGCCGCACCCTGCTGGCTGAAGGCCTGGGAACGATGTTCCTCCTGATAGGAGTTGTCGGCTCCGGCATCATGGCCGCGCGGCTCAGCCCGACCGACGTGGGGCTGCAGTTGTTCCAGAACGCGGCCGCGACGGCGGCGGTGCTCATCGCCATCATCTCGATCTTCGGGTCCATATCTGCTGACTTCAACCCGGCGGTGACTATCGCTGCATGGCTTCTCGGCCATCGCAAGGGAAACCAGGTTCCGGCAATGCTGGCTGCTCAGGTGCTCGGCGGCGCTCTGGGCACGGTCCTGGCGAACCTCATGTTCAATCTGGCGTGGGTGGATCTCTCCACGAACACACGTAGCGGAAGCCACCTCTGGCTGGCCGAGGTGGTGGCCACCCTGGGACTCCTGCTCGTGGTCTTCAGCCTTGTCAGGACGAAACGGCATACGGCCATTCCGTATGTGGTCGGCGCCTACATCGGTGGCGCCTACTACTTCACCTCGTCGACCAGCTTCGCCAATCCGGCAGTGACCGTGGCCCGCACCCTGTCAGACACCTTCACCGGCATTGAACCCTCGTCGGCGCCGATGTTCGTCGTCATGCAGGTAGTCGGCGTTGGGTTGGCAGTGGTCCTCGTGAAGGCGCTGTTTCCGGCCTCAGACCGCTAGATCAGGCGCCGCACTGGTCAACAGCAGGCTCGCCGCCGACACGTGCCTCCAGCCAGGCAATCAGGTCGTCGAAGTAGTCAAGAACCGCTGATGCGTGTGTCGCCCCCGGGTACACGCGGCGTTCCAGAGGTGCGTGGTCGGTCATGTCGCAGAGTTGGCTGAGCAGGAACTCGCTGCTGATGATCGGGATCTGCTCATCCTGGTCGCCGTGGAGGATAATCACCGGCGCCTGATTCGGCAGTTGGTTCGTGTCGTTCTCGGTGAGCCTGGCGCTCCACTCCGGGACAGCGAAGATGTCCGGTACAGACAACAGGTCCACAAACGGGATCGGGTTGACGAGGTCCATCACGTACCCGGTGCAGCCGTTCTCCAACTCGTCAAGCAGGTGGTGGTAGTCGGGGTTGGTTACTGAGCTCAGGTCCAGTTCCGGGTAGGAGACCGCAAGTCCGGCGCCGACCATTATGAGGTAGCCCTGGAACTCGGAACCCTGAAGGAACGTCGACAGCAGGTCCAACTGTGAAGGTGGTGCGCCTGCTGCCACGCCGACGAGATCCAGATCGGGGGCCAGGTCCTGCCACCGCTGGGACACGTGTATGGCGGCATGACCACCCTGCGAGTGACCCCAGACCACAAGGGGTCCGTCGGCGCCGACGCCTTCGATGTTGCGGGCGGCCCGGACAATGTCAAACACACCTCGTGCCTCACTCTCTCCGACCATGTAGGCGTGCAGGCCCGGTCCTCCGAGGCCCTCGTAGTCGGTGGCCGTCACAACCCAGCCGCGCTCCAGAAAGGGTGTGAGGGCCGCCAGGCTGAAGATGTCGGGGAAGGATTCCGATGGGGCGCACTGGTCGGCAAGGCCGGTCGTGCCGTGGGCTATCGAGAGAACCGGGCGTGGTGCCGTGGCGTCTGTGTCAGGTGCTGCGATTACGCCGGTCACCTCGATCGGGTCCCCGGCGACCGAGACCGAGCTGTAGGTGACACGCCAGGCCACGCCGATCGAGCCGATGTCGACGGGCTCGCTGGAGAGGAGGGTTCCGGTAGGCGCGGCTGTGGTCGTGGGCGGCGAGGTGGTCGTTGGTGGAAGGGTGGTGGTTGTCGTTGTTGTCGTTGTTGTCGTCGCTGGTGGAGCAGTCGTTGTTGTCGTCGCTGGTGGAGCCGTGGTTGTCGGTGGCACGGCGGTCGTGACAGGAGCCGCGGTCCCAGTCGACGAACACGAGGCGGCAATCAGGGCCGAGGCGACCAGCATGGATGACAGTCGGGGATTGCAGTACACGTGGAGGCCTTCCGGATATGGATCTGGTGAGCAGTCTGGCCTAATCGGCTTCCTGACACGCGCACGGAGACCGATAGCGTGCCGCTGTGCAGGAACAGACCGGTCCGAAAGCCGAAAGCCGCCCGTTCGCCCCCATGGACTGGTTGCTCCTGGCGTCGGCTGCCGGAATCTGGGGTGCCTCGTTTCTATTCATGGACGTGGCTCTCGACACGGAGCATCCGGGCTTGATTACCTTCCTGAGGCCTGCCCTGGGCCTCCTGGCGATCCTGCCCTTCCCTTCGGCTCGCAGGCCCGTGGATCGGGCCGACCGGGGGCGACTGCTGCTGCTCGGTATCACGTGGATGGCCTTCCCCCTCACGATGTTCCCGCTAGCCCAGCAGTGGATCGACTCCTCGCTCACGGGGATGCTCAACAGCGCCATGCCCGTGGCGACCGTTGTGGCCGGAGCGGTGTTCTTTGGTGTACGCACGGGAAGGATCCAGATAGCGGGCGTTCTGGTGGGCCTGGTTGGGATCCTTCTCCTGGGTCTGCCGACTGCTACGACCGGTGGTACCAACGCGTTGGGTGTGGCCCTCGTGGTGGCGGCGGTCACCTCCTACGGCGTCGCAGCCCATATCGCAGGGCCGCTTCAACGGCGCTACGGGTCCCCGGCGGTGTTATCACGTGTTCTGGCCGTGGCGACGGTGGCGACCCTGCCTTTCGGGGTCTACGGGCTCTCCTCGTCGACGTGGGCGTGGAGCGCTGTGGCATCCAACGTGGCAGTCGGAGTGGGCGGAACGGGCCTCGCCTTCCTTGCGGCCGCGACCCTCATTGGCCGGGTGGGTCCAGTACGGATGTCGATAGTCACGTACCTGGTGACCGTCGTGGCTGCCGCCCTGGGTGTGTTTGTGCTTGGTGAGACCCTGTCTCCGTGGCAGGTGGCCGGCGGAGTCGTCCTCCTCGGAGGTGTCTGGCTGACCAGCCGGGTCGGTTCCTGACGGGTCCAGTCAGAGAACCTGGCAGAGTCGCCGGGCGTCATAGATGGCGGCGTGAATATCACGACCGGCAACGGCGTCACCGATCCGGAACAGGCGGAATCCGCTCTCGGTTTTGGGTTGGGGGTTGTTGTTGATGAAGGCGTCCAAGTCCAGATGCCCACCATTGGCGGAGTGTCCCCGCAGTTGCAGGTAGAGGTCGTCGGCTGGGACGACGCCGTGTTCGACAACAACCTGGTCGACTGTCGAGGTCTGTTCGCTGCCCGTGTAGACGTTGCGCAGCACTGCCTCGAGGCGGCCGCCTGACCGGACAACCCCGACAAGGCGGTGGTCGACCAGCATGTCGACACCATCGGAGTGGAATCGCTCGAGATAAGCGGGGTGGAGTGTTCCGTTCAGTTCGTGGCCGATGGCACGGTCAGGGGTTACCAGCTGGACCTCGACGTTGCGGTCCAACAGGTACTCGACACAGGACAGAGCCTGGAGATTCCCGTGGTCATCAAACACCAGGGCCCGTGGCCCGACAGCCACGTGCCCGCTGATCACCTCGGCGACGCTGACCAGAAGGTCGACACCGGCAGCACCAGACGGAAGCACATCGGTGTCTGGCCACCCGCCGGTTGCCACGATCACCACATCGGGATCGCACTCGAGTACCTCTTCAGCCTCCACCGGACTGTTCAGCCGGATATCTGCTCCGGCGACCCTGGCTTCCCGGTCCAGCCAGTCCACGATTCCGACCATGTCACGGGTACGGCCGGATGCACGGGCGGCCAGACGAACCTGTCCTCCGGTCTCAGGCTGTGCCTCAAAGAGCGTCACCGTGTGTCCCCGCTCCGCACAGACCCGGGCAGCCTCAAGCCCGGCCGGTCCCGCTCCCACCACAACCACCGATTCAGCCGGCCCCGTCGATGTAACCGTCAGATGGGGGATCGTGACCTCCCTTCCCGTTGCCGGGTTCTGTACACAGAGGGCCTCCTGACTCAGGTACAGGCGGTTGATGCAGTACGAGGCACCTACGCATGTCCTGATTCGGTCCTCCTCGCCGCGTTCCACCTTGGCGACGATGTGGGGGTCGGCGATGTGTGCACGGGTCATGCCGACCATGTCAACGATTCCCTCGGCGATCACATGCCTGGCGGTGGCGACATCGGGGATGCGGCCAGCGTGGAATACCGGGAGGTCCAGGGTCTCCTTGATGGCCGCGGCCACCGGTAGCTGCTCCGCCAGTGGGGTTCCGATCGGTGGGATCGCACCTGCAAGGCCCTTGTGGGTGATCAGGTTGCCGCCGATCACGTTGACAAAGTCGATCAGACCTGAGCTGGCGAGCAGCCTGCCGATCTCGGAGCAGGCGGCCGCAGTCAGGCCACCGTCGAGGTTCTCGTCGCCCGTCATCCGGACCCCAACGGCGAACCCGTCACCCACCGCCGACCGCACGGCCTCAAGCACCTCCATGCTGAAGCGCATCCTGTTGTCCAGCGAACCCCCGTAGCGATCGGTTCTGCGGTTCACCGCAGGGCTCCAGAACTGGTCTATGAGATGGCCGGTTGCTATCAGCTCCACCCCATCAAGGCCGGCGGTCCTGACCCTGCGGGCTGCATCTCCGTAGGCCTGAACGACACGGCTGATATCGGATTCCTCCATGATCTTCGGAAAGCTCCGGTGCATCGGTTCGCGGACCCTTGACGGTGAGATGGTCGGAAGCCAGTCGCCGTCATCCCAGATTGTTCGCCGACCCATGTGGGTGATCTGGCACATGACCGACGCTCCGTGGGAGTGGACGCCCTCGGCCAGCTTTGTCAGGCCGGGGATCACCGAATCGTCTCCGGCGTACAGTTGACCCCAGACCGAGGGAGAGTCGGGCGCCACGTTCGTGGAACCACCGATCATCGTGAGGCCGATTCCGCCACGGGCTTTTTCTTCGTGGTAGAGGCGGTAGCGGTCGGTGGCCAGACCGTCGACCGTGTATCCCGGTGCGTGGCTGCTCGAGAAAATCCGGTTGCGCAGGGTCGCGCCGCCGACGGTCAGCGGCTGCAATAGCGGATCGTTCATCGTTGGCCCCTACCCATCGCCGCAGTTCCTAGCACCACACGCCTTCGTGGGCCAGCGTCTGGCGGCCTGTTCGAACCTGCCCGGCACATCGAAACACCGACAGACATGTGGCTCCCGCTAGGTTCGAGCCGATGGAGAAACCCGAGGTTCACAGACACCGAGATGTCCAGGGCGGCGCGGCACGCGCCGCCGTATTCGGGGTGAGCGACGGTCTTGTTTCCAACGTGGCTCTGATCCTCGGAATTGCCGGAGCCAGCACCGACCCTGCGTTCGTCCGAGTTGCGGGCGTGTCGGGCCTCCTGGCCGGAGCTGTCTCTATGGCTGCCGGCGAGTACATCTCCCTCAAGGCCCAGGCCGAACTGGTTGAGCGAGAGCTGACAATTGAGCGGGCCTCGATCGCCGAGGATCCCGAGTTGGAAACCGCCGAGTTGACCGCCATCTACGTGGAACGTGGGCTCGACCTCGAACACGCCGAACGTGTTGCACGTGACCTCATGTCTGACCCTGAGGTGGCACTCGAGGTCCACGCACGCGAGGAGCTTGGGGTTGATCCCGACAACCTGGGTAGCCCCATCCAGGCGGCGATCTACAGCTTTCTGGCATTCGTCCTCGGAGCCTTCGTGCCGCTGGTTCCATGGCTGGGCGGTGGCGGTACCGGGGCTGTCTGGGCATCGGCGATTCTGGGCGTGGCAGCAGCAGCGGTTGTAGGTGGCCTCCTGGCCCGCCTGACTGAACGCTCGATGATCCGCACCGTGATGCGTCAGGTGCTGGTCGCAGCCGGAGCCTGCTCGACCACCTACCTGATAGGTGGCCTCCTGGGAGCCTCGGTCACCTGAGCCCGGAACCCTGATGGTCTGAGCCCCGGTCCAGATCAGGCTCCACGTAGATCGGACCCGCATTGGGTACGACCCTCCTGATCTCAGCCTCCACAGCGTCAATGGCGGCAGCGATTCCGGCCGTGTCAAGGCCCTCGCCAAAGGCGATCTTGGCGCCGACCAGGATCTGGTCGGGACCCAGATGCTGGGTCTTGAGGTTGATGAGACGGTCGACAGCCGCAACCGATCCGATGGCCGCCTCGATTGCCACAAGATCGTCCGGGTCGGCGGCCTCACCGATGAGGAGGCTCTGCATTTCACGTGCCAGGACCGTGGCGATTGCGGCGAGCAGAACACCGATCGCCAGGGTCCCCACCCCGTCCCAGCGTGGATCACCGGTCAGATCGGCCACGCCGATCGCAGCCAGCGCAATGAACAGGCCCAACAGGGCGCCGGCATCCTCGAGCAGCACCACCGGCAGTTCAGGCTGCTTGGAGGTCACGATGAAGCGACTCCAGGATGAGTCGCCCCGAAAGGGTCTGGCTTCAAGGACGGCGATGCGAAGCGACCAGGACTCAAGGGCTATGCCGACCACGAGAATGCCGATAGCCCAGCCCACGTTGTCGAGGTCATGGGGACTACGGATCTTTGCGATGCCCTGGAATACGGCGAACGCAGCACCCGCTGAGAACAGCACGAGGGCAACGACGAACGACCAGAAATAGCGTTCGCGGCCGTACCCGAAGGGGTGCATGGGGCTGGGTGGCCGCTTGGCCCTTCTGGCGCCCAACAGGAGCAGCAGCTGGTTGGTCGAGTCGGTGGCCGAGTGGAGGCTCTCGGCCAGCATTGAGGTCGACCGGGTCAAAAGGAACCCGGCGAACTTGGCGACAGCGATGCCGGCATTGGCCAACAGGGCCGTCAGCACTGCCTTCGAACCAGCGGCGGCCATTCGGGCTCCTGTCGTCTGGGGGTCTGGTAGGTCCGACCCGCCGGTGGGACCGGTCGCAGCGTAGTGTCGCCTGAAGCGGCCGACGATGCCGACAGCGATGATCAGGAGCATTCCAGTGACGACCGTTTTCGAAAGCCCAGACGAACTACCCGGCGCAGTAGGCACACACCTGGGTTACAGCGAGTGGATAACCATCGACCAGGAACGCGTCAACCTGTTCGCAGATGCCACCGGCGACCATCAGTGGATTCACCTGGATGCGGAGCGTGCAGCGGCCGGACCGTTCGGCACGACCATTGCCCACGGCTATCTGACGCTGTCGCTTACCGTCATGTTCATGCCCGAGTTGATCCAGGTGAAGGGGATCTCGATGGGCATCAACTACGGCACCAACAAGGTTCGCTTTCCGGCTCCTCTTCTGGTCGGTTCCAAGGTCAGGGCAGGAGCCGAGATCCTGGAGGTGGTCGAGGTTGTCGGCGGCTACCAGACCGTCATGAAGATCACGATCGAGGTAGAGGGCAGCGACCGGCCGGTCTGTGTCGTGGAGAGCGTCAGCAGGTTCATGCGCTGAACAGGCCCCGGTCACCCGGGTGACGTCCCGGTAGCCTCTCCGGGTGGCGAAGCGCAAGACCAGACTCCAGGATCAGGCTCCCCGGTCCGAGCCCCCGGTCCGGCCAGGGCTTCTCAGCCCGACCCGCAGCGTGCCTTCCCATATAGGGCTGCCGCCCTATGCCGTTACCGGAGATCCGGGTCCGACGACCTCATCCAACTTCAGGACAGATGACGAGATCGCCCTGATGCGGCGAGCCGGTACCGCAGCGGCCGAGATCCTCTTTGAGGTAGCACCGCATGTGGTCCCGGGTGTCACGACTGATCGCATCGACGAGGTGGTGCACGAGGCGACCATCGCAAGGGGCGGCTATCCGAGCCCGCTCAACTACCGGGGGTACCCGAAGTCGGTATGCACCTCGGTGAACGAGGTCATCTGCCATGGAATACCCGACAGTCGGTCCCTTGTAGACGGCGACATCGTCAACGTGGACGTGACCATCTACCTCGATGGCGTGCACGGTGACACCTCTGTCACGTTCCCGGTGGGTGAGGTCGACCCGAACGACCGACGCCTCATCGAGCAGACCTATGTCGCGATGAACGAGGGGATTGCAGCCATCCAACCGGACAAGCCGGTAAACGTGATCGGGCGAGCCATCGAACGTCATGCCCGTAGGCAGGGTCTTGGCGTGGTGCGGGAGTTCATCGGGCACGGGATCGGTACCGAGTTCCACAGCGGCCTCCAGATTCCCCATTACCACGACCCGCGGGCACGAACGATCATGGAGCCGGGCATGACTTTCACGGTTGAGCCGATGCTCACCCTCGGGGATCCGGCGTGTGCTCTCTGGGACGACGACTGGACTGCTGTAACGCTGGACGGTCGCCGGACGGCCCAGTTCGAACACACTCTCCTGGTTCTTGAGGAGGGCGTGGAACTTCTCACGGTTCTCGGCGACGGAACCGTTCCCGCCGAGGCCCTTGTGCTACAGGCGTCTGCCTGAGGAGAACTCAGCGCCAGGTTGCAGAATCTGGTGGGGCGAGGGCCACCCATGTCCTGCCGGGCGTAAGAAGGACCGGGTCACCGCCGGCGGTCAGCTTCGCTGGCAGGGAACTGTCGGTGCGTCTCCATTCGGCATTGATTAGGTGGCCGTCCGTGAACACCCATGCCGTTCCGGAGCCAGCCGTGATCGCCTCTGGAGACCTGGAATCTGCGGCACTTGTCCCGTATTCGGTGAACAAGATGACCATGTTGGCCGGCGCCACACGGACACCCTGGTCGTCCATGTGGGGGTTCCCGTTGTGGGTGCGTTGCCACCCGGTTCCGTTCCACTCGTAGTCGACCTCGGTTCGACCGAAGTCGATGAACACGCCCGCTGCCGGCTCAGCGGAGTCCGGGAGCGCCTCGCCCTCAAACCTGAACAGGAAGGGCGCCGGTGGAACCGAGGTGCGATCGGGGTGGACCGCCCAGAGCCCTTCGGTGGAGGTGAACAGGTTGTGTGGTGCCCGGCGGTCTGTTGACCTCCAGAAGAGGGAAGGCTCCGCGTCGTGGCCCACGTCAAGCAGAGAAGAGGCGTCGACCGCCTCCTGGGTTCCACGGTTGGCACCTGAGTAGGCAAACAGGGGACGGTCGAATCCGATCAGCAGCGGCGGGTCGGAGGTCCGGGCTGATCGGACCGGACCAACGACTGGAGCACCGGCCGACTGGAACACCGCGATGAGACGGCTTATTCCCGCCTCGACCAGTTCCTCGTAGACGACGTCAGCCTGGTTGATGCCGGCCTGCGGATGGGCCCTCGTTACGTTGTCGATCTTCACCGCCAGGACAGGCCGGCCGACATCAGTGCCTTGCATTCCGGTCCACCTGGTTGTTATGGACATGGCCTCGAGGCGCCCAATGTCGTCTTCGAGGCCTCTGATCTCGTCCTCAAGAACCCTGATCTGGTCGCGGACGTCGACGATGTTGGCCGCGACCGCGGGGATGGCCGCCTTTTCCGCCTCAAGCCTGTCGACCGACACCCTCTGGCGGTCTTCGGCCTCGGTGATCACACCCTTGATCCCGTCGACCTTGTCGGCAGCGAGCCGTAGCCGGGCATCAACCACCTCGAGCCGGCTGAGGGCCAACTCGATGACCGAGTCGTACAGAAGGCGGTTACGGGCATCTTCGAGGGCCTGTTCGGAGAACTGGGAAGACTGGTTCAGGACGGCGTTGAGTCGGTCGTTGTTTCGGACATATGAGTCGATCGCCATCTTGTGGCGCAGGGTCGCCGGCTCGTTGCGGGAAAACACGATGTCAACGAACTCGTCCGCGAGCAGTTCCATCTGCACGGGAAGCAGGAGGAGCTCGTCGTCTCCGTCGGCCAGGGCGTCCTCGGCGGCAGCGATCCGCTCGTCGATGGCCACCAGCTCCTCCTGGAGCGAGGCAATCCTGTCGTAGCTCGCAGCGATCTCGTCATGGCGGCTGTCGATCTTTTCGACGTTGGCGGCGATCTCTTCGTCAAATGGCCCTGCCGCGACGATCCCGACCGTGACAGCAGAGAGGACCAGGGCGAACGAAAGGAAGGTCAGGAAGCGGGAACGACGCACAGGCAGGAGCGTAGGTTGTACCCGGTGGTCGGTAGGTGCACCCGATGGGCCTGCTCACCGCACCTGACATGTCGGACACCACGTGGTTGTCCGCTGGTCCAGTTGTCTTGTCGAAAGCGTCGACCCACAGGACCGGCACGGTTGGCCGCCCCGCCCGTAGCAGTCCAGGAACTCCTGGTTGTTTCCCGAGTCGCCGGCAGGGGTCCGGTAGTCCCGCAGCGTCGTGCCGTTGTTGGCCAGGGCCTCGCTCAGCACCTCCCTTATGGCGGCGAGTAGACGCTCCGACCGGTCCGGGCCGACGCGTCTGGCCGCCGGGTTGATCCGGGACCTCCAGAGGGCCTCGTCGGCGTAGATGTTGCCAACCCCCGCAACGGGGCGCTGAGACAGAAGGCTCGTCTTGACGTGTCGGCGGCTACGAGCGAGGGCGGCATGAAAGGAGCGACCATCAAGGGCCGGGTCGAACGGTTCAGGCCCCAGAGCGTGCAGGGTCGGGAGCGAGGAGTATTCGCCGGTGGGAACCACAGCAAGCCGGCCAAAGCGTCGGACGTCACGGAACATGATGAAGCGGCCATCCTTGAGCGACCACCATGCGCGCAGGTACGGGTCGTCTGGAATGGAGTCGACGACGTGGACCCCGCCCGTCATGCCCAGATGGACTATCAGCTCCATGGAGGGAGCCATGGCCATCCCGTCGCCCAGACCGATCAGCAGGTACTTGCCCCGCCGATCGATCCCCTCAACCCTGTAACCGGTTGCCAACGTTGCCTGGGAGAACTTTGCTGACGGGTGCGCCTCGCTTTCGACAATGCGGGCACCCACGATGAGGGGTTCCAGTTGGCGCCTGACCGTTTCCACCTCTGGCAACTCGGGCATCGTGTCAACGTACCGGGCGGCCGGGGGGAGCACCCGGCTGGCCGGACCGGTTGGGTTAGGTTGCCCCTGTGGCTTCGATAGCGGTGGTGAACCAGAAGGGTGGTGTCGGCAAGACAACGGTCGTGCTTGGCCTGGCTTCGGCGGCGGCCCATCGCGGCATTGAGACGCTCGTGGTCGACATCGACCCTCAGGGAAATGCCACGACGGGGCTCGGGGTGTTTGAGCCGACACGCAGCATCGACTCCGTGCTCATAGAGGAACGCCCTGGTGGGATCAACTCAGTCGTTGAGACGACCGGCTGGACCGACGATAGTGGTCGACGTCCTCTGGTTGCGGCGTCGTCACCCGCACTGGCGGCCAGAGAACCCCAGTTGGCCAGCGATCCCTTGGGGGCGCAGGACCGGCTTAGCGTGGCGATGCAGGGCTGTTCGGTTCCTCTGGTTCTCGTCGACTGCCCACCATCCCTCGGGCTGTTGACCATCAATGCCCTGTTTGCAGTGGATGCGGTGCTCGTGGTGACCGAGCCAGGCGCCTGGGCCGTGGACGGTGTGGGCCGGATGCTCCAGACGATTGACCGCATCAGAACACGCCGTCCCGATGGCGGGCCAGAGGTGAGTGGCATCGCCGTCAACAGGCTTGGGCGCACCCGCGACGGTCGCTACTGGCATGAACAACTCGACTCCGCATACCCCGAGAAGTGCCTTCCGCCGGTCCACCTGCGGGCGGCGGTGTCCGAAGCTGCCGCCCAGTCAAGGCCAATCCATTCACTCGGAAGCCGTGCAGGGGCGGCCGAGGCCGCCGGTGAGTTCGATGTCCTGCTCGACATTCTGCTCAGGCCCGTGACAGCCGATGCCCCGCCAACAACAGAATCCCTCCCAGAAGGAGACATCTAATGGCCGGCTACGACCCACAGTCCGGACGGACACGTCCCGCAGTCGATGGTGACAGCCCTGTCGATGACCTGCTCGGCCACCTGCCGGTGGAACCGGCCGGCGCCCCAGCACCTGTTGAGTCCGAACTACCGCTGGTTGCTGCTGAGTCAGTCGCTTCCTCAGTAGCGGACATGGTCGACCACTCCGATGCTCCTGCTGACAGGCCATTTGACACCCCACCGGTGGAGATGACTGACGAGAACGCCGATCGCCTGCAACGTCTCGCAGTGCTGGGTGCCGTGATCGCTTTCGTGGTGCTGCTCACGGCCTGGCGTCGCCGGAGGTCCTGAACCGCCCGTCGGGGTTCAGATGCCGAGTGCAGCCCTTGCAGGGGCATTGGGTATCCGGCCAGACCGAACACGCCGTGTCACCTCGGACCGCCCCTCGTCGCAGATCGTGACGTAGGGGCACCAGCCGCAGAGCGGACCGGGCCGTACTTCGAACTGGTCCGACGCACAGTCTCTACCCAGGCTGGCCCAGGACGAGGCCAGCCCATCGGTGGCCTCAGCCATGCCTTCGTCGCTGACCTGCTCTTCGATGGTTGCCTGGGCAAGGTAGAGCAACCGGACCTGAGTGGGGCGTTCACCGGTGTCAGCCTCGACCGCAGCCGCGTACAGGAGAACCTGGGAGAGGGCCTCTCGGCGACGGTCAGGCCTGGGTGCCTTTCCGGACTTGTAGTCGGTAATGGCGAGGCCACCCTCGACGTTGTCCATGCGGTCGACGATTCCACGGAACGGAACGCCGGCGACCTCTGCAGAGAGGCGCTGTTCGGTTGAGCGGACGTTGACCGTGGCCGGGTCCTCCAGAGCCCAGAGCCCTTCGATCGCCCGCCAGGACCGCCAGCGGAACTCCCGCTCTGCCTCGGGCTCCAGATCCAGGGCTCGAAAATCCTTCTGTTTCGAGACGGAGGGCCAGACCTCACCGGCCAGCTCTCTAGCCCTGTCGACCGTGCGGAGGGACGGCTCTTCGCCGCAGAGGAGCTCCAGCACCCGGTGGGCGAAGGTGCCGACGAGCGCAGCCTCGCCTGGGGGATCGGGCAGCTTGTCCACGTAACGGTGCTTCCACCTGCGCGGGCACTTGTCGTAGGTGGAAGCAGCCGATGGCGAGAACGAACGCGGAAGGTCAGCCAATTTCGGGCCCTGAATCAGGAGGTGGTGGGCTCATATGTCGAGGGCCGCCGGGTCAAGAAGGGAGCTGTTGGCGATCAGGTAGTCGCGGCGCTTTGCCACATCGGACCCCATGAGGGTCTCAAAGAGAGATGCGGCACGCGTGGCAGCCTTGGCATCGTCGATGGTGAGGCGTCTCAGTATGCGGGTGTCTGGGTTGAGGGCGCATTCAGCCAACTCGTCGACGTTCATCTCGCCAAGGCCCTTGAACCTGTGCCAGACCAGGTTCTCGGCTTTTCGCCTTCCCTTTGTCAACTCGGCGGTGATGGCGTCCCGCTCCTCGTCGCTGAACGCCCTGTGGATCGTGTCGCCTACCCGGCACGTGAAGAGGGGAGGCTGGGCGGCGTAGACGCGGCCCTCTTCAAGGAGGGGTCTCATGAACTCGTGGATGAGGGTCAACAGGAGGCAGCGGATGTGGCTACCGTCGACGTCGGCATCGCAGAGGATGATGATGCGCCCGTAGCGGGAGTCGTCGATGTTGAACTCCTTGCCTGCGCCTGCGCCGACAGCTGTGAAGAGTGCCTGTGCCTCGGTGTTGTCGAGAACCTGCTTGAGGGTTGCCTTGCCGGCATTTACGACCTTGCCGCGGAGAGGCAGGATCGCCATGAACCTGGAGTCACGACCGGCCTTGGCCGGCCCTGCGGCCGAGTCGCCCTCGACGATGATCAGCTCAGAACCGGGCCCGTGCTCACGGCAGTCGGCGAGCTTGTCGGGCATGCCGGTGGAACCCATGTTGGCGGCCCGACGCTTTGTCTCCAGGAGTTGCTTGGAGCTGACCCTGTTGATGACGGCGTTGGCCAACTTGTCGCGGATGGCGGTGATGTGTGTCTTGGGGCCTCCGCCACCGAACCAGTCGGCGAACCCCTGCTTGACGATGTCGTAGACGATCTTCTCGACGGCCGGGGTGCCAAGTTCCTGTTTGGTCTGGCCGCGAAACTGGGGTTCCGGAACGGTGATCTTGATCGCCGCAACCATGCCCTCCTGAATGTCGTCCTTTGTGGCCCTGTTCTTGTTGTCCTTGGCCAACTTGGCCAGCTTGCGGGTGTCTTTGAGGAGAATGTCGTTGACCGCACGTGTCGCGGCCCGCTCGAAACCGGCGACGTGGGTGCCACCTTGGCTGGTGGGGATGGTGTTCACGAACGACTGAAGGCTGGTGTCGAAGCCGTCGACCCACCGGATTGCCACCTCGACGGTGCACTCGCGCTCGACGTCGCTCATCTTGCCGTCTACGGGAACACGTTCGGTGAAGGTATCGATGCCCGAGAGGGTGATGATCTCGGTGGTGTTGCCTCCGCTGGAGTTGTGGTCGACTAGGTCGGCCAGGCCGCCGCGTGAGATGAACTCGAACGGTTCACCGCCGCCGGCCCGCTTGTCGGTGATTCGGACCTTCACCCCGGGGACCAGGAAACACGCCTGGATCACCCTCTGGCGGATCAGCTCGGCATCGATCGTGGCATCAGCGTCGAAGATGTCGGGGTCGTGCCAGAAACGGACGCGGGTGCCGGATTTGGTCTTGGCTATGCGCTTCACCTTGGCAAGTTGGTGTCCGGCTTTGAACGAGGAGCCGCTGAACTGTCCGGCTACCCGGTCTTTGAATGCCAGCTCGTGGGTGTGGCCGTCGCGGTCGACCTGGGCCACGAGCTTGGTGGAGAGGGCGTTTACAACCGACGCCCCTACACCGTGCAGGCCACCAGATGCGCCGTAGGCGCCGCCGCCGAACTTGCCGCCGGCGTGGAGTTCGGTGAGAACCACCTCGAGCGCTGAGACCTTGCGCTTGGAGTGGGTGTCGATGGGGATGCCGCGTCCGTTGTCGGCGACCTCGACCGAACGGTCACGGTGGAGGGTGATGTCGATTCTGGTGGCGAACCCGGCGGCGGCCTCATCGACAGCGTTGTCGAGCAGTTCCCAGACGAGGTGCATCAGCCCCGGGCTACCGGTTCCACCGATGTACATGCCGGGTCGCTTGCGTACGGCCTCGAGGCCCTCGAGGGTCTTGATGGCGTCGGCGTCATAGCCGTTGCCGCTTCCGTTGGTACCGGCTGTCCGATTGGGTTTGACGGTTCCGGATGCCCTTGTTGCCTTGGCTTTGGTGGTCTTGGCTGCCACCGTCACCACCTGGCCGGTCCGAGGGCGAGTACCTGCCGCTCGGTCGAGGTGCTTACAAGGTCTCGTCGGCCGGGTTCCAACATGAGGGGAACCGGGTTGGGGTCTGGCTTTCGGGGGTCGTCGTCTGAGGCCATCACCGCCAGCAGGCTCAGGGGTTCGCCTACGTCCATGAGGGTCAGCGCCGTGTCATCCCCCAACTTGGTGACCCTCACCCCGACGCCGCCACGGCCTCTCGTCTCCATGTCGGCCATGGGGGTGGCCTTGGCACACGAGTCACTGGTGACGGTGATGAGAGCTTCGTCACCGATGGTCGCGGCTGCGCCAACCACCGTGGCGTCTCCCCGCAACTTCATTCCGGCAACCCCGGATGCTCCGCGCCCCTGGATGCTGACGGCACCGGTTGGTGTGCGCAGAGCCTGTGCGTCTGAGGCGACCATGACCATGTCGACCTCGGCTGGTGCCCGGAACGCGGCTACCAGCCGGTCTCCCTGCTTCAGCTTGATCAACGGCTTTCCGCCCTGGGTGTCGCGGACCTCGTCGGGGGTGAGGCGCTTTGCCACTCCGGCGGCACTCACGACAACGAGAGGTTCCTCGCCGCCGGACACGATCGTGAGGATCGTCTCGCCCCTGTTGGTGCCGAACAGCTGCGATGCTGAGCCGCCGCGGACCCGGCCGCCGCCATCGGAGAGTTCGGCCACCAGCATCTGAAGTGCTCGCCCTTCGGAGGTAACCGCCGTGATCCTTGATGTGGTCCTTGTGACGGTGGAGGCGACGAGGACATCGTGGCGACCAGGGGTGGCCCTACGGGCTCCATCCACGGGTAGTCGCCCGATCTGTCCCGAGGTGGTGAGCGTGACTACGCAGGCCTCGTCGGCGATGTCGTTGGCGACCTCGCTCACCTCAAAGACCGGTAGGTCGTCGGGGTGGGTGATCTCGGTGAGGCGGGGGTGCCCGAACTGCTCTACGGCGTCGGCCAGTTCGGTCAGTACCAGCGTGCGTCGTCTCTGCTCTGAACTCAGGAGCTTCTTGAGGTCGGCGATGTCGGCTGTGAGTTGGTCGCGTTCGGATTCGAGGCGTCTGGTTTCAAGGGCCGTGAGGCGCTTGAGGGGCATGTCCAGGATGTGGTCGGTTTGAGTGAGGCTCAGCTTGAAGGCCTTCATGAGCTGCTTGCGGGCCGCTGCGGTGTCTTCGGAGCCGCGGATGATGGCGACAACCTCGTCGATTGAGTCGAGAGCCGTAAGGAGACCTGTGACTATGTGGAGCCTGTCCTCGGCCTTGCCGATTCGGTGCCTGGTTCGGCGGACGATGACCGTGAGGCGGTGCCCTATGTATTCGTTGCACAGGTCGTAGATGCCGAGCGTGCGGGGTTCGCCGTCGACAAGCACGACGTTGTTGATGCCGAAGGTCTCCTCTAGTGGCGTGAAGCGGTAGAGCTCGCCGAGTACCGCCTGCGGGTTGTGACCGGACTTGACGGTGATCTGGATCCGGAGGCCCGTTGAGCGGTCTGAGAGGTTCTTGAAGTCGGAGATTCCCTGGACCTTGTCTGTTTCTACAAGTTCCTTCAGCTTGGCGATTACTCGCTCTGGGCCGACCTGATAGGGGAGTTCGGTGACGACAATGGCCTGCTTGCCCCTGCCGGCCTGTTCTACGTGTGCGCGGGCCCTTACCCGGATGGTGCCCCGGCCGGTTTCGTAGGCCTGGCGGATTCCGTCGTCTATGACGATGCCGCCGCTTGGAAAGTCGGGCCCAGGTAGCACCGCCAGAAGCTCGTCGATTGTCGGCTTTGGCCGACGCTTCTTCATTACCAGCGAGATGGCGGCGTGGACTTCGGCGAGGTTATGCGGGGCCATGTTCGTGGCCATGCCGACGGCGATTCCGGTGGTTCCGTTGAGAAGCAGGCCGGGGAGCAGTGCCGGCAGCGCAACGGGTTCTTCCGATTCACCGTCGTAGGTGGGGCGGAAGTCGACGGTGCCCTCGTCGAGCTCGCTGACCATTGCCATGGCAGCTTCGGTGAGGCGGCATTCGGTGTAGCGGGGTGCGGCGGGAGGGTCGTCGAGCGAGCCGAAGTTTCCCTGCGGGTCGACCATGGTGATGCCGCGGGCAAAGTCCTGGCCCATCCGGACGAGGGCGTCGTAGATGGCTGCATCGCCGTGTGGGTGGTAGCGGCCCATGGTGTCGCCGACGACCCGAGCACTCTTGCGGTGTGGGGTGTCGGGGCGGATCCCCATTCGGAGCATGGCGTAGAGGATTCGGCGTTGAACCGGCTTGAGGCCGTCGCGTACGTCGGGGATGGCCCGTGAGGTGATTACGGAGAGGGAGTAGGCGAGGAAGGACTCCTTGAGTTCCTCGTCGACGGGCACGTCGACCACATGGTGGGCGAAGGCTGGTTCGTCGGGTAGTAGCTGCTGTTGTCTGCCCATGGTTTCTGTCCGGGTTCTCTACTGGTTTCTCTGCTCACCGACCGTCGGTCGGGAGGGGAATCTGGCGGCAACACGTTTCTTTCCGGGGGTTACCTTCCCGGAGTCTGTCGCAATGGTGCCCATCGCCTGTGACAGGCCCGGGATGGTCAGCGGGGAAGGCGGCAGCGGGACACGCCGGTCACCAGTTGGTCGAGGGTGTCGAGAAGCTTCACGCCACCAACGGTGCGCAGGCGGGCGGTGTCGCCGGCGGTCCACGGCCGGTCGATGGTGGTTGGTTCGAGACCCGCCGCCCGCCATGTGTCGCCCAGCATGCGCAGAGCCGAGTCGACGCCCGGATCGCCGCATGCTGCAAGGATTTCACCTGCCTCGCTGGTGTCGACCATGGTCGTGCCCCCGGCGCTGGTGTCAGACAGCGTCCCGAGTCTGAAACGGAGCGCCTCGGCAGCGATTCTGGCGTGGTTCATTGCCCTCCAAGGTACCCATCAGGGATTCGCGGGTAGTGGACCCCGGCGCCGGTCAGGCGCTAGGTGCGGGGCCGGGACAGCAGCCCTGTGGGCAGCGGTCCGGCCGGACTCCGAGTTCTCCGAGGGCGTTTCGTCGGGTTCTGGTGGGGTCGGTTCGTTCGGCGACCAGATCTGTGATCATCGCGGTGAAACGGGGATCGTCGTCGATGCAGCGGGCACGGGCGAAGGCCATTCCGGCCTGGTGGGCCCGGTCAGCCGCCTCGATGTCGAGATCCCATGCGACCTCGAAGTTCTCCACCGGGAATCCGATGGGTGATACGGCGACGGCAGGGGCGCCCTCGGCAGCCAACTGGTCGATTCGGTCGCAGACATCGGGTTCCAGCCACGGGGTCCCCGGGTGTCCACTTCTTGATTGCCAGACGACCTCCCATGTGTGGGACTCGGTCAGCCCGGCCCGGTCAGCGATCAGGCTTGCCGCTTCTGTGACCTGGGCCTCATAGTCGCATGTGGCGGCAAGGTCGACGGGGAGGCTGTGGGCGCTGAACAGGACCCGGGCGTTGCCTGCCGGTAGCAACGAGAGGGCCTCGGCCAACCGGTCTGCGGCCGGCTGGATCAGACCGGGATGGTCGTGGTGTGGGCGGATGACGTCTATCTGAGGTGCCCCGGCTCCCACCTGGGTGCAGGCGCCCTCGATGTCTTCGCGGTACCGGCGGCACGTGGAGTGGGAGCTGTAGGGGGAGGCAACCCAGGCCAGGGCGGTTTTGACGCCGGCATCTCTCATCTCGGCCACGGTGTCTGCCAGAAGGGGAGCGGCGTTCCTGTTTCCCCAGTACACGGGAAGGTCGCTGCCGGATGCGGTCAGTTCGTCGGCTACCGATGACATCAGGGACCGAAGCCGGCCGTTGATGGGTGACACGCCGCCCATCTGGTTGTACCTGTCGGCGACCTCGGCGAGGCGATCCGCGGGGATGCGCCTCCCGGACGTGACCCTCTCAAGGAAGGGTGCCACCTCATCTGGTGACTCGGGGCCGCCGAAGGCCACAAGGAGGAGGGCCTCGTAACTGCTGACCGCTGCCACCTGATTCAGCCGACCGTGGGACAGGGCTTCAGGCCCCGACCGAGAAGTGGGACAGGTCCTCGTCGAGGCCGGCGCGGATGGAGTCGGCGATAGCGCCGCGAGTGGTGCCGCGGGTCAGGACCAGCCCGCCCCGACTGATTCCGGTCAGCGCCGCCGCCCGCTCAATGGCGGTGGATAGGACCTCGTCTGGATCGACCACCTCGTCGAGGAACCCGGAGTCGACGGCTCCGACCGGGTCGTAGGTGGTTCCAAGGGCTGTGGCCCGTGTCAGGTGCCGCTTGGAGATCCGGTCTCGGGCCAGTTCCGTAGCGAAGAACGGTAGGGACATCCCCATCGTGAGTTCTGGCAGGCCGATCTTGAAGTCGCCTCCGGCGCCAACCCGGAGGTCACAGGTCAAGAGGATTATCGCTCCGGCGGCGATGGCGTGTCCGGTGCATGCTGCGACCACGGGCCGGGGAAACATGTAGAGGCGCAGGAAAAGGTCGACGCCACGTCTGAGCATCTCCTGGGCCTCGTCGGGGCCCGCGTTGATTGCCTTCAGGTCGAAGCCGGCAGAGAAACGGCCGGGTCGGCCGACGATCACCACGGCGTCTGCTCCCTCGTCCTCTGCGGTGTCGAGGACTGTGAGAAGTGATGCAATGGACTCGTGGCCGAGGACGTTTGCCTTGCCATCGTCGAAGTCGATTACGGCAATTCCGTCGTCGATCTGGATTGTCGCCGGCTGGTTCGGTCCCTGAGAGGTTTCGTTCATGGGCCGGAACCTACCTCGCGTACCGTGTCGGGCCGAAGCGTACGACGGCAGCGACTGTAGGCTCGTGCCATGAGCGACCAGTTGACACAGGACCCCATTGGCGATGCTGCCGACGAACAGTCTGGTCAGGTGATCGAGATCACCGAAGCGGCTCTCGCCAAGGTGATCGAGATCCTCGACGGCGAGGACGACTCCGATTCTCTGGCGCTGCGCATCGCAGTTACCGGCGTGTCGGGTATCGACTTCGTCTACGACCTGGCGTTCGTCCCGCTTGCCGAGGCCGAGGACGACGACCACAGGTGGAGCAACGGTGATCTGACGGTCCTGGTGCCGGCTGACAGCCGTGACCGTCTCGGTGGCTCCACCCTGGACCTTCCCAGCAATCCCGGTCAGGGCGGGCTGGTGGTGCGCAACCCCAACCGGCCGAACCCGCTCGGCGACATCGGCACCCTCGACCTTGTGGGTGAGGTGCCCGAGAAGGTCACCCAGCTGCTCGAACAGCGAATCAACCCTGCGCTGGCCTCACATGGTGGTTTCGCCACCCTGGTAGGTGTCGAGGAGCACACGGCCTACGTCACGATGGGTGGCGGCTGTCAGGGCTGCGCAATGAGCCAGGCAACCCTCACCGACGGAATCCGGGCGGCGATTCTCGATGCCATACCCGAGATCACCGACGTGGTCGATGCCACCGACCATTCGGCTGGCGACAACCCCTTTTTCACCTAGAGCGGTCCCTCTGAGGCCAGTGCCTCAGACGTAGTGGTTCACGGCAGGCGTTCCAGCACCGAGGCCACGATCCCGGCGGCATCAAGGCCGAACGACGCCAGCAGGTCCTCGGGTCTTCCATGGGTGTGGTGTCCTATCGGAACACCGAGCACGGCGACCCTCGTTTTCGGAGCGCTATCGGCGAGAGCGTCGCGAACAGAACTACCGAACCCGCCCTCGCGGTAGCCGTCCTCGATCGTCACAACCAGTTCGTGTCCGCCTGCGTGGGAGAGCATCTCAGGGTCAAGTGGGCGCACTGCCCGTGGATCCCATACTGCCGACGGGACTCCCTGGGCAGCCAACAGGGCTGCGGCCTCCTCTGCCACCGTCAGCATCTTGCCGACACCCAGCAGACACACCCGGGCTTCGGGGTCGTCGCTGACGAGGCGGGCGTTGACGCCGCTTCCGACCTGATCCCAAGGCGTCTGGGGGGCAGCTGTCTTGGGCCATCGGATGGTCACGGGACCGTCGGTGATGTCGAGGGCATCATCGAGCATCTGCTGGAGTTCCTGGTACGACGACGGCGCCAGAATGGTCATGCCGGGAACCTTGGACAGGAGCACCATGTCGAGAAGGCCGTGGTGTGACGGCCCGTCGTCGCCGGTTACGCCCGCCCTGTCCAGGCAGAACACGACCGGCAGCCCGTAGAGGGAGACATCCAGGTTGACCTGGTCGATAGCACGCGTGAGGAACGTGGAGTAGACCGCCACCACAGGCCGCAGTCCGCCGAGTGCCATTCCAGCCGAGGCCGTCACGGCGTGCTGTTCGGCTATACCGACATCGAAGCATCGATCAGGGAAGCGGTCCCTGAATGGCAACAGCCCTGTCGAGTCGGGCATGGCCGCCGTGATGGCAACGACCTCGGGCCTGGATTCGGCCGCCTTCACGAGTGACTCGGTGAAGGCCTCGGTGTAGCTGCCCGGCTTGACCCCGGAGGTGTCGTGCATGTGCTTGATCGGGTCCTGCTCGGCAGGCTCGAAGCCACGTCCCTTCTGGGTCAGCACATGGACGACAACCGGCCCGTCGAACTCGGAGGCGTTTGTCAGGGCCTCTTCCATTTCGGCGACGTCGTGGCCGTCGAACGGCCCCAGGTAGTGGACGCCTAGAGCCTCGAAGAATGCCGTGGGCTCAAACATTTCACGGATGGCGGCCTTGGTGGCGCTGATGCCGCGTTCCAACAACTCGCCTACCCAGGGGAGTTGCTCGGCAAGTTCCTCCAACCGACGTTGCCTGCGCATGTAGGTCGGGTTGGACCTGATGTGGATGAGGCTTTCGGAGAGGCGACCCACGGTGGGGGCGTATGACCGGCCGTTGTCGTTCAACACGATCGTCACGGCCAGCCCGCTGTCTCCGAGGTTGTTGAGCCCCTCGAAGGCCATGCCGCCAGTAAGGGCGCCATCGCCGACCACGGCAACGACACGCCTCTGCTCGCCGGTTGCCGCATTGGCCGTTGCCAGGCCGTGTGCGTAGCCGAGCGCGGTCGAGGCATGGGAGTTCTCGATCCAGTCGTGGGGGGATTCGGCCTGTGACGGGTAGCCCGAGAGTCCCCCCGGTTGGCGGAGGCCCGAGAAGTCGTCGAGGCGCCCGGTCAGCATCTTGTGGACGTAGGCCTGATGACCGACATCCCACAAGATGATGTCCCTGGGGCTCTCGAACACCCTGTGGAGGGCCAGCGTGAGCTCAACGACACCCAGGTTGGAACCGAGGTGGCCGCCTGTGCGGTCGACGGCATCGACAACCCTTGTGCGGATCTCGTCGGCCAACTGGCTTAGTTGGGTGGAGTCCAGATTGCGGAGATCGCGGGGGGACCGGATCGAGTCGAGGAGCAAGTGCCGTCCTGGGTTGGGTCAGGTGTCTGGTGGGGGCCGGGTCAACGGTACCTGTCGCGTGCGGCATTCGGGGTGGCGCCGGGCCTGGGGCCTGTGTGCATCAGTCGATCTGCTCCATAAACGGTGCTGCCTCAACCACGACCCTCGTGATCGAGGCGGTCGAGATCGTCTGGCCTTCACACGTGGCTGTGGCCGAGAAGGTGAGGCGCCTTCCGTCGACCTGTTCGAGAAGCGCCTCGGCGAGCACCTCTCCACCTGTGCCGGTCGGGGCCAGGTGGTCGATGTGAACGCGCATGCCCACCGAGGTATGGCCGGTCTCGAGGTGTCCGACCAGGGCCAGAACCGAGGCCTCCTCCAACAGGGCAACCAGACGTGGGGTGGCCAGAACGGGCACGTCGCCGGATCCCATGGCGATTGCCGTATCGGCATCGGAGACGGTGAGGGTGACGCTTGCGCGCAACCCCGGGGTAAGAGGCACACGGGTACCATACGCATCCACCCGGACCGCGGGAGGCACGGGCCTCAACCCGGTTCGAAACAGCCGACGACCGGACAATGCAATCGGCCAGACAGAAGGTGAGCAGCAGTGGACCATGAGTTGAACGGTGATGCAGACGCTGGTGCGCCCATCGTGGAGCCCGACGTGCTTGAAGAAGCCCTCACCTCGGCCATGGGCACCGGCGCCGAGTTTGCCGAGGTGTTTGTAGAGGATCGGCGCAGCATCTCGGCGCTCTTTGACGACGGTCGTGTCGAGGAACTCACGAGCGGACGTGACCGTGGCGCTGGCCTCAGGGTGGTGGTAGGTGACACGACCGGCTTTGCCCACACCGCCGACCTCAGCCCGGCCGGTCTCAGGGTCGCCGCCGAAGCCGCTGCGTCCGCTGCCCGGGGTGGTGGCGGTGGCGTACGCGAGGTTGCCCTTGGGGCTGTGTCCGGCCCTGCCCCGGGCCCGGTCCAGATCATGCCCCGCGATGTGTCCAAGGCCCGCAAGGTCGCACTCCTCGAGCGCGCCGACTCCGCAGCCAGGGGCAGCGACGGAGCGATCACCCAGGTTGCGGTCAGGTATGCCGACAGCCACCGGAGGATCCAGGTGGCCAACAGCGACGGCCTCCTTACCGGTGACAGGCAGGTTCGCACCCTGTTCTCGGTGTCGTGTGTGGCCAGCGGCGACATGGGCATGCAGACCGGCCGGGAGTCCATCGGCCACACGGTTGGATTCGAGGTCTTTGACAGCGTCGACGTCGAAGAGCTGGCACGCCGTGCTGCAGGCAGGGCACTGTTGAAGTTGGATGCAGTTCCCGCACCCAGCGGAGAGATGCCGGTCGTAATCGGTCCCGGTGGCGGAGGGGTCCTGTTCCACGAGGCCTGCGGCCACGGCCTCGAGGCCGACCTGGTGGCCAAGTCCGCCTCTGTGTTCGCCGGTCGGCGCGGTGAGGTGGTAGCTGCACCCATCGTCACCCTGATCGACGACGGCACCATGCCGGGTGAATGGGGCCGCTACGCCATCGACGACGAGGGAAGGCCGGCGCAACGCAACGTCCTCATCAAGGATGGGGTGCTGACCGACTACATGTGGGACCACCTCAGGGCACGCAGGGAGGGCCGTCCAAGCTCCGGCAACGGCCGCCGTCAGGGGTACCGCCACCTGCCCATGGTGCGCATGACCAACACCTATCTGGGTTCCGGCGACGCCGACCCCGATGAGATCATTGCCGGCACCGATCACGGTGTGTATGTGGCCCAACTGGGTGGCGGACAGGTGAACACCGCCACCGGGGACTTCGTGTTCGGCATGACCGAGGCCTACATGATCGAGGACGGACGCCTCACCAACCCGATCCGCGACGGCAACCTGATCGGCAACGGCCCCCAGACCCTCCTCGACATTGACGCCATTGCAGGCGACTTCGCCATGGGGTCGCCCGGCACCTGCGGCAAGGACGGCCAGGGCGTTCCGGTCGGCGACGGAACACCGACCCTGAGGGTCACACGGCTGACCGTCGGCGGAACGGCGGCCTGAGATGGGCGAACTTCTTGACCTGGCGGAGAGGGTGGTGGGCCTGGCTGAAGGCTCCGAACAACTCGAGGTTGTTGTGGTCCACGAGCACGAAACCGAGGTTCGCGCCTACGAGGGCGAGGTTGAATCCCTGACCGTCGCAGAGTCACGTGGCGTCGGTGTGCGGGTCGTTTTCGGAAACCGGCAGGGTTTTGCCTACACGGGAACCCTCGACGAGGCAGCCGTGGGCGAGGCGCTGGCCGAGGCACGCGACAACCTGTCGTTTGCCACGCCCGACGAGTACTGCGGGGTCGCCGAGCCCGATGGTGTCGAGCCCGCTGACATGGACCTCTTCCGGGCTTCCCTGGCCGATTACCCGACGGACGCCAAGGTGGCCATGGCCCTCGAGCTGGAGCGCCTGACCCGTGCCGCTGACGAACGCATCTCCGGTATCGAGTCGGCCGAGTACTCAGATTCGATCACCGAGTCGGCCGTGGCAACAACGACCGGTATCCGGGCCACCAGCCGCGAGACAGGCTGCTTTTTGTCGGCCTATGCCCTGGCCGAACAGGACGGCGAGACCCAGACAGGCTTTGGCTTCTCCCTGGGTCGCGACCCGGCCGACCTGGACATGTCGACCGCTGCCGATGATGCGGCTGAGCGTGCCACGCGCATGCTGGGTGCCGTGAAGCCGCCGTCGGGCAGGTTGACGGTGGTGCTCGATCCGTGGGTAAGCGCCCAGTTCCTGGGAATCGTGGGCGGAACCCTCAGCGCTGAGATGGTCCAGAAGGGCCGGTCGCTGTTCGCCGACCGCCTCGGCGACGAGGTGGCGGCTCCCGGCGTGACGCTCATCGACGATCCGACCGATGCACGTGCATTCACGGCCTCATCCACCGACGGTGAGGGGCTTGCGACACGAAGAAACCTGCTCATAGAGGGTGGGCGCCTGGACCGGTTCGTCCACAACAGCCAGACTGCCCGCCGCGCTGGAACCGTCTCGACCGGTTCGGCTGTGCGCGGCTATTCGTCGACACCCGGGGTGGGCGTGCGGGCCGTCTCCCTTCTGCCCGGCCAGCTCAGCCAGGCCGAGTTGGTTGCCGGTATCGACGATGGACTTCTCATCCAGGGGGTCAGCGGACTCCACTCGGGTGTGAACCCGGTCAGCGGTGACTTCTCCACCGGAGCCGAAGGACTGCGGATTCGGGGTGGCGAGTTGGCTGAGCCGGTACGCGAGTTCACCATTGCCTCGACGATTCAACGGATGCTCCTGGACATGGAAGCCATAGGCAGCGATCTCCAGTGGCTTCCGATGAAGGCTGCAGGGGTGACCCTCGTGATCGGCGAGCTCACCATCTCCGGGACCTGAGAACCAGACTGTGTCGACCCTGCATGCGATCATCCTGGGCCTGGTGCAGGGGCTGACCGAGTTTCTGCCCGTCTCATCCAGCGGCCATCTGGCGCTCGTGCCGTGGCTGTTCGGTTGGGACCACTTCGGTGGCGACGATGTTCTCGAGAATGCGTTCGACGTGGCGCTCCACCTGGGGACCCTCATGGGTTCGATCGTGTACCTGCGTTCCGACGTGATCCGCTACGGCACCGCTGGAATGGGTTGGTTGAAGAAGCGCGGGCCACTTTCAGGCGATGCCCGGGTGGCCTGGCTGCTGGCGGCCACAGCGGTTCCCACCGGGATCCTGGGCCTGCTAGTGGTGGCGGTCACCGACGACCTCGGTGACCGCACATGGTTGGTCGCCGTGAGCCTGATCGTCTTTGGTCTTGTCCTCTACCTGGCTGACCGTCGGCCGTCAGATCGTGGTCTCAATGACATTCGACTTCGCGACGCCCTCCTGCTTGGTGTAGCTCAGGGTCTGGCATTTCAGCCTGGCGTGTCGCGCTCAGGTGTAACCCTCACGGTGGCCCGTGGGGTCGGTATCGAACGCGAGGCAGCTACGAGGTTGGTGTTCCTGATGAGCCTGCCGGTCATCGCCGGGGCCGGCCTGGTCAAGGCATCGGACCTGGTGGTTCCCGCAGGTTGGTGGGGGCCGTTCATCTGGGGCACGCTCGCCGCAGCTGTCAGCGGATGGTTTGCAGTCCACTGGATGCTGCGATTTGTAGCCCGCGTCGGGTTCGGTGGCTTTGCCGTCTACCGGGTGGCGGTCGGGGTCGGAGTGCTTGTGCTGCTGGCCTCATCATTTCGCTGAGTCACTGCGCCGGAGGGTCAGGGTCAACCCGGGACCAGCGCCAGGGCTACGTCGCCCCAACGTCTCGCAGCAGCCAGCTCGGCAACGCCGTCCATCGGCACGGCCACGGTGACGGTGTCCCTTTCGATGTCCAGAACACGGGCTGCCGCCACGAGGAGGCGTCCGTCGGGTGAAAAGTCGTCTACTGCTATCAGGTCAACCCGGTCACCGACTGCGAGTGGAAGCGAGTCGGATCCCCTGTCGAGGGCGACGCCCCGCTCGCCTTCGACCAGTGAGCCTGCGGGGGTGTCCGGTGACGACTCGACCACGGCCGGGCAGGCCCGGGGTGCGGCGGCGGACTGAACCGTGATCCCTGACAGGGCGGCGAGGGCTGCGGCGCCACTCCACCATGCCAGCCTGTGGTGGGCGGCCCAGTGCCTGAGGCGGGCGAGCATGTACCCCATGGTTCCTCCCGGAGTGGGTGGGTCAGATGGGGGAGGTGGGTCGGTTCGGTAACCCGACTAGGAGGACGTCTTGGCTTCCTTGGCCTTGGAACCCTTGTCGGTGGAGGTGTCCTTGGAGTTGCTGGAACCCTTGTCGCTGGAGGTGTCCTTTGAGCCGTTGGAACTCGACTGGGAGTCTCCAGTGCCCGATTCGGAGGATGCGGTCTTCTGCTCAGGCTTCTTCTCGGATTTCCTGCCGGCGGCGCTGGACCCGTGGTCGTTCTTGTAGAAGCCGTCACCTTTGAAAGAGATGCCGACGCCGCTGAAGACCTTGCGAACCGTGCCGGCACATCCCTCGGTGGGACAGGAGGTGAGCGGGTTGTCGCTGAAGGACTGGCGTACCTCGAACTCGTGTGCGCAGTCAGGGCAGCGGTACTGGTAGGTGGGCATGGCAGGAGGGTTTCTGGCGTAATCGGGTGGTTCGGGAAGCCGGGGAGGAAGCCTACCGGGGGATCGGGCCCCGTTGGATGTGCAAGCATCTACCTGAGTCCACACGAACCGTGCTGGAAGGGGTGATGCTGTGGGGGTGATCGTCGTCTACATCCTGTTGATTGCCGGCGCCTACGCGCTCGGGATGCTTCCCTCAGCCCACTATGTGGCGGGCCGTAAGGGCCTTGATCCCACCCGTGAGGGTTCCGGAAACCCAGGTGCGACCAACGTCTTCCGGGTAGCCGGGAGGCGCGCCGGCATGACCGTGTTTGTTGCCGATCTCGGCAAGGGGGCGGTGGCAACCGCTGCTGGTCTGGCGGTAGCCGGCCGGCCGCTGGCCACGGCTTGTTGGGTTGCAGCGGTCCTCGGCCATGTACTGCCGGCGACACGTCGTCTGAGGGGGGGCAAGGGGGTTGCCACGGCAGGCGGTGGCGCCTGTGTGCTCTTCGGGTTCTTCACCATCGTGGGCATGTTGATCTTCTTCGTTGTGGCCGGGCTCACCCGAAAGGTGTCGGTGGCGTCGATGGTCATGGCGGTCTCTATGGCCACCATGATTATCTTCAGCGGCGTGCCACTTGGCGAGGCGTTGGTGGTGGTGGGTCTGACCGCACTGGTAATCGTGAGGCACCAGTCCAACATCCGGCGCCTGCTTGCCGGTGGTGAGCGATCATGGAAGTCGGGTTCGTGACGGGTCACACGGTCGGCCCTCGGTTCCGAGATGGTGGTCTCATGCTCGTGGGTATCCTCGCCGGGTGATCCCCCTCGAGGAAGCCAGGGCGTTCGTTCTCCACAGGTGTCCTCCACCCGTGCCTGCCGACGTCGACCTGCGTTCGGCACTGGGGCTGGTTCTGGCCGAACCGGTAGAGGCCGTTGAGTCGGTGCCGCCCTTTGACAACACCGCCATGGACGGCTTTGCCGTGCGGGCCGCCGATACAGCCGATGCACCCGTGGACCTGAGCATCATCGGGACCCTCGCAGCCGGGTCGGTCTCTGACAGAGAGGTCGGTGTCGGCGAAGCCATGCGGATTATGACCGGTGCCCCGATGCCGCCAGGTGCTGACGCCGTCGTCATGGTTGAACGAACTAAGGCCTCAGCCGATGACACGACCGTGACGATCGAGATTCGGGTCGAGGTGGGCAACCATGTCCGGGGAGCCGGTGAGGACCTTCGGTCGGGTCAGGAGGTGTTCGCTGCAGGGACAGTTCTGGGGCCAGCCCACATCGGGGTGCTCGCCAGCATCGGATGTCGACAGGTGCCGACCTACCGGCGCCTACGGGTCGGGGTTCTCTCAACCGGAGATGAGCTGGTCATGGGCACGCCCGGTCCCGGGCAGATCCGTGACAGCAACCGCGATGCCCTGCTGGCCCTCCTTGAGGCCGCGGGGATGATCGGGGTCGACCTGGGGCTGGTGTCAGACGACGAGGAGGCGATCGAGGGTGCGATCCTGGCCGGGGTGGCCGGGTGCGACGCCGTCCTGACGTCTGGCGGGGTCAGCATGGGCGACTTCGACTACGTGAAGGCCGTCTTGGACCGGATCGGCGACATGCGTTGGATGCAGGTGGCGATCAGGCCTGCGAAGCCGCTGGCGTTTGGCCTTGTTGACGGAACCCCGGTGTTCGGACTGCCGGGCAACCCGGTCTCGTCGATGGTCTCCTTCGAACTCTTTGCCCGACCGGCGTTGAGGTCGATGTCCGGCCATACCGATCTTGAGCGCCGGCGTGTGGTGGCTGTAAGCGAGGGGGGGCTGGATCGTCACCCTGACGGCAAGGTCCACTTCGCCAGGGTGACTGTTGACTACTCCGATGGCACCTACATGGTCGCGTCGGTCAAAGGTCAGGGGTCCCATCAGTTGACGGCGATGGCCTCGGCCGATGGCCTTGCGGTGCTGCCGGATGGTGACGGTGTTGTTGACGGCGGTGCGGTTGAGGTCCTGTTGTTGCGCTGAGGCTGGTGCCGGTGGCCCGTAGGCCCCGGTCTGGCCCTACGCTGTGGCCTGTGAGCGGCCGGCTGATTGACTCCTTCGGGCGGGTGCACCGGGATCTGCGGATCTCGGTTACCGACCGGTGCAACTTCCGTTGCAGGTACTGCATGCCCGCTGAGGGCCTGGAATGGCTCCCGCGCGAGGAGCTGTTGACCTTTGAGGAGATCGAACGCGTGGCCCGACTGCTGGTCGAGGACTACGGCGTTGAGAGCATTCGCCTCACAGGTGGAGAACCGACGGTCCGGGCGCGGCTCACCACCCTTGTGGGCATGTTGTCGCGGCTTCCGGCCGACCTGTGTCTCACCACCAACGGTGCGACGCTCGAGACCATGGCTGCACCGCTGGCTGAGGCTGGCCTGAAGAGGATCAACGTGTCGCTGGATTCGCTGCGGCGTGACCGCTTCGAGGAGTTGACCTTGCGCGATGGCCTGCCTGCCGTGCTGGCCGGCATCGACGGGGCCATTGAGGTGGGCCTGGATCCTGTCAAGGTGAATGTGGTCGTCATGAGGGGGGTCAACGACGATGAGGTTCTCTCCTTTGCCAGGTTTGGCCGGGAGCACGGGGTCGTTGTGAGGTTCATCGAGTTCATGCCGCTTGATGCCGACGAGGCATGGTCCGATAGCGCTGTTGTCACCCAGGAAGAGATCGTCGGGATCATTGGCGAGGAGTTCCCGCTCGTTCCGGTGGAGCGGACCTCTGCGCCGGCGACCCGATTCAGGTACGAGGACGGTGCCGGCGAGTTCGGTGTCGTGGCGAGCGTCACCCGGAAGTTCTGCGATACCTGCGACCGGGTCCGTCTGACCGCTGACGGCCAGTTTCGGAACTGTCTGTTCGCCGTGGATGAGTTCGATCTGCGTGGCCTGCTGCGAAGCGGGGCGGCCGACGCCGAGATAGGTGAGATGTTTGAGAGGGCCGTCGGGGCCAAGTGGGCCGGACACGGAATCGGAACGGTCAACTTCATTAGGCCGGCACGCTCCATGTCCCAGATCGGCGGATAGGGGCGGGTGGGGGAATGAGCGACGGTTCGGAGGGCTTCACCCATCTGGATGCCGAGGGTCGGGCCAGGATGGTTGACGTGGGCGACAAGGAGGCCACCCGCCGCAGGGCTGTCGCACGGGCCCGGGTTGACATGGCTGTCGACACTGCGCAGGCGCTCGTCGGCGGGACCGTGCCCAAGGGCGATGTTCTCGCTGTCGCACGGGTGGCCGGCATTCAGGCTGCCAAGCGGACCTCTGAGTTGATTCCCTTGTGTCACCCGCTGATGCTGAGTTCGGTTTCGGTAGATCTGACGGTTGGCGAGGCGTGGGTGGACATTGAGGCGGTGGCCGAGACCGTTGAGCGCACCGGGGTGGAGATGGAGGCTCTCATGGCCTGTTCGGTGGCGGCTCTCACCGTTTATGACATGTGCAAGGCGATGGACCGTTCAATGAGCGTCACAGAGGTTGCTCTCTGGGAGAAGTCCGGCGGCAGGTCGGGTCCCTGGACTCGGGAGGGCTGAGGCCCGGAATCGGTGGATTTATCCCTCGCGCTGGCCGCGCGATCATTCGCGCGGACAGCGCGAGTAAATCCACCATCTGAAAGGGATAAGGCTGTACGGTGACGCCACACGCCGACCACGGTGGATCGGCGAGGAGGGAAACCGGACAGTGTTGATCTTGTTGGGTCTTGGAGTCCTGTGGGCAGCAGTGCTGGTGCCCCCCCTGTTGCGTCGAGAGGGGCCGGCGATGCGACCCGTCGGGAGCCTCTCAGCGATGGGTCGATTCGACGCCAACGGCCTGCGTGCGCTGCAGCAGTCCGCCAAGGCGGTCCCCAGCGGAGCATCCGCCGCGCGCCGTCGCCGCAGAGACGTCCTCATCGCCCTTGGCGGGGTGGCTACCTTCACCCTCCTTGGAGCAGTGGCAGTCGGTGGGATCCTCTGGATGGTCAACTTCCTCGTAGACGTGGTTCTGGTCGGCTACGCCGTGATGCTCACGAACCGTCACCAGAACGAAAGCGAGCGTCGTGCGACCGTTGTGCCGCTCCGGCCCGCAAATCCCTTCCTTGCGGGCGAGCAAGCGTCAATCGCAATGGCCGACGAAGCAGTGCTGCGCAGACAGGCCAACTAACAGACCAGGTTCCCGGCCGACAGACCGGTCGGGGCCCCCGCTACGCTCACCCCCGCCCACGGGGGTGTAGCTCAGTTGGCTAGAGCGCTACGTTCGCAACGTAGAGGTCGTGAGTTCGATTCTCATCACCTCCACCGTGCCCACCGGTTGCTGAAGGACAACGCTCAGGCGTTGTCGGCCTCGACGGCCTTGGCGAGATGCTCGGCCAGGCGGGGCAGTTCCGAGTTGATCCGTGCCCAACTGGGTATAAACGGTGATTCCACTGGGTCCTCCAGGTAGTCGCCGCCGGCACGGATGATCGCATGGGCAAACACGCTGGCCGTGGCCTCCTCGTCGTGTCGGTCATAGGGAATGCCGTTCAGGACGGCATCGGCGTTGTAGCCGTCGATCAGGTCCAGGGCTGAACGGAAGAAGGTCGCCTCGAGGGTGCGGAAGCTCTCAGGGGTGAGTACCACGCCCGTGGCAGCCAACTTCTTGAACATGGCCTTGGCGATGTCGACGCTCATCTTGTGAAGGCCCGCCGAGGCGTCGTCGGGTGAGAGCTCCTGATGCTTGTGGTCATAGATGTCGGCAACATCCACCTGACAGACCCTCGTGCCACCGTCCCTTCGGAATACCTCGCCCAGAACTCCGATCTCGAGGCCCCAGTCGGCGGGGATTCTGATGGACCCCGCCAGGCTTTGGTCCATGGCGCACTCACCGGCCAGCGGGTACCTGAAGCTGTCGATGAAGTCCAGGTAGTCGGACCGGCCGAAGGTGAGCGCCAGAGCACGAACCAGCGGTGCCACGAACAGTCGTGTGACCCGTCCGTTCAGACGGCCACCGTCAGGTGAAGCCCTGTAGTAGAAGCCCTTGGCGAAGGTGTAGCCGAACGTGGGGTGGGCGATCGGGTAGTGGAGCCTCGCCACCATGGAACGGTCGTATGTGAGGATGTCGGCGTCATGCAGGGCAACCGAGTGCCCGCGGCCCGATGCCAGGAAGTAGCCGAGGCACCACCAGACGTTGCGGCCCTTGCCGGACTCTGACGGAGCCAGATCCTGATCGCCGAGAGTCGCCTCGATGGAGCCGAGGCGGGGACCGTCACCCCAGATGATCCGGTGGTGTTGTGGAAGCCGGGAGAAGAACTCCCGGGCCCGCAGAAAGTCGCTGTGGTCTGCGCAGTCGAGGCCGATAATCACCTCGGCCAGGTAGGGGACAGACGCCAACTCGTCGACAATGCCACGCAGCGCCGGACCATCCATCTCCGCAGCGAGACAGGGAATGATGAGCGACATCGGCCTGTCAGTGCTCCACGAGGACAACTCCGTCTCCAGCGACTCGAGCGACCTGTCGCCAAGGTGGTGCAGCGTTGCGATCGTGCCGTGCTGGGAGAAGTCCGCCATCGGCTCAGGTTAGGCGGCCAGATTCCCCGGGTCCCCGCCCGGTCCATGGGTTTTCATGTCAGGTGCCGGTGTGGCTACCGTTCACCCTGCCAACCGTGAGGGGATCCCGTTGTATCGACGTCTGCCGGCAATGCTCCTGCCCGTGCTCGGATTGCTTGTGGTGTCCTGTTCCAGCGGAGGCGCAGACGACGCCACAAAGTCCATCGTGGTGTTGAGCCCCGACGCCGCCTCTGAGATCGTGGTCGCTGCCGACGCCTTCGACAAGGTGGTCGACGTGACCACCACCGCAGCCGAAGAAACGACGACGTCCGCCAGGCCAACAACCACGACGACGAGCCCCCCGGTCGAGGCGACCACCACGACCACAGAGCCACCCCGCACGACGGTTCCGCTGGAAGAAGAGGAACTCAGCCCCGGAGCGAAGCTGCTCGATGCACTGGACCGCTTCAACTCGTGCCTCAGCACCGAGGGCCACACCTGGATCGGCATGCCCAGCATGGAGGCCGGCGCCGATGCTCCAGAGAACAACTCCGAGTACGTGGCCGCCCTGATCCTGTGCAACAGCCGCACCCACATCTCGACGGTCTACGAGGAGTTCCTCACCTCGAGGACAGGCCTCGACCCCGATGAGATCCGGCAACAGAACGAGGACTTCCTCGACCTGACGGACTGCCTACGCCGCAAGGGGTGGGAGATCTCTGAGTTGACGCCGGACGAGAACGGCCTGCTCAGCCCGGCGGACGGCTTCGCCAGCGCCGACGGCGAGTTCGACACCGATCAGATCAGGAACTGTGTGGGCGAAATCGCACTCGAGAGAGACCGTGGGGGTGAGAGTTGATGCGTCTGTGCCGGCAGCGACTTCCCGTTCCTAACAGGTTCGTAACATGGCGCTGGGATGCTTCGCTGACACGAAACGCGTCAGAGCTGGAATGGAGCCGAGTTGACCAATACCGTCACCCCCCACAAGGCAACGCTGCTGCTGGTCGTGTTGGCTGCGGCAGCCTGTTCGGGCAGCGAGGCCGAGCAGACACGCTCGATCACCGTGCTGACAGCCGACGAGGCACCCGAGCTGGTGGTGCCGGCCGACGCTTTCCTGAACGTTGTAGAGACCACCACCGCACGAGTCACCACAACGCAGGTCGCCACCACGACGGTTCCGGCCCCGACGGAGGCCCCAACCTCCAGCGAGCCGCCCAAGGACACCGTGCCGCTTCCAGAAGAGGATCCTGGCGAGGCCTTCCGAGGCACCAGGCAGGCGTTCAGCGACTGTCTTGCAGCCGAGGGTTTCACCTTCAGGGGTCCACCTGGCGAGGAGTCCAATGACGACGATCCCGTCAACCAGCCCGGATACGTCGAGGCAGTCGAGCGATGCAACGCCGAGAGCGGAATCGCCGATGCTGTTGAGGAGTTCCGGTCGTCCAGGGAGGAACGCTCCCCGGAACAGGTCCGCGAGAACAACGAGCAACTTCTCTCAGTCGTGGCCTGCCTCCGCGGCAGGGGCTGGGAGGTTGAGGAACCCACTCCCGATGAAACCGGTGCTCTCAGCCCACGCTCGCTGTTTCGTGATGCCGCTGAGGAGATCGACGGCCCCGACATTCGAGAATGTGCAAGCGAGGCGAACCTTTTCGGTGGTGGTGGCTTCGGCGGAGGGCAGCCCGGTGGTGGTCAGGGAGGTGCCGGAGGTGGAGGCTGATCTGAACCGTTCGACGGCGACCGTGAACTACACAGGGAGGCGACCATGAACACCAGGATGCCCGTACGCATTGTCGGGCTGGCGGTGACCGTGGCGGTAGTGGCTGCCGTGACCGTGTGGAAACCATGGGACGACGGCGCAGCTGCAGTGGACCCGGCACAGGACCGAGCCATTGCCGAGGCCGTGACCACCAGAACCCTCACAGAGGAGCTGACGGTCCGCGGTGAGTTGAGGCGTGATGAGCTCAGAACCATCAACTCGGCGGCATCCGGCCGCATTTCCGGCATGAAGCTTGAAGATGGTGACACGGTGCAGGAAGGCGATGAGCTCTTTTCTGTGGATGGGCGCAGAGCCGTTGCCGTTACCGGGGACATGGACTTCTACAGGCAACTCGATGTGGGTTCAGACGGCCCTGACGTGCTGCAGTTGGAATCGATTCTAAGCGCCGCCGGCTACCCGGTTGGAACAGTCGACCGGTACTACACCGAGGAGACCCGTGGCGGTCTGGCTGCATGGCAGGCCGACCACGACTACGGGAGCACGACCACCGAGGTGGACGAGGTGGTGACGATCTCGCTGCAGGCAAATCCCGCTGGCTACACGGTTGGCGCCTTGAACAGCGTGTCGGTCCGGATCGGAAGCTCGTCACGGTCAGCCGGCAAGGCCAGAAGGGTCACGGCCGAGGCCACCGGTGACGTGCCTGTAGTCACGGTCCGGGTGGCCGACGCCATCGTTGCCGAAGGCGGACAGGTGGTGTTCACCATCTCAGCTGATCCGGTGCCGACCAGCGATCTGGTGGTGGCGGTACGTGTTGGTGGTGACGTGAATGCCGACGACTTCGAGGGGATCGACGACACCGTCGTGATCCCAGCGGGGTCGTCCACAGCGTCTCTGGTGGTTTCCACCCTCGTTGATGACCTACGTGAGGCCAACGAGGACATGGAGGTCATAGTGACCGGCAACTTCCCAGACGCCGCCAGCCTTGCGCCCCAGGACCTGCTGATCTTTGACATTCAGGAGGCCGTCAATGTGTTGCTGGAACGACAGGCAGATCTGGTGGACGAGATCGCCGCATCCGAGACGGCACCCGAGGATCTCAGGCTTTTCGACCTTCAGGCAGAAATCGACGACCTGATCGAGAGACGTAGCGAGCTGGTGGCAGAGTTGGCTGAAGCGGGAGCGGAGGTGACCGGCCTTGAATCTCGTCAGCAGGAGACGACGAACGTTGAACAGGAGCTGATCGACAAGGGCATCATCACCTACGCGCAGGCCGCCGAGCGCGATCTCACACCTACCGAGGCCGCCAACCTCATCTCGCTGGACGAGGCCCTTGATGATGCCAACAGCGACCTGGATGCCGAGAACATCACCGTCGCAGCACGCACCCAGGCCTTTGATGCCTACAACGATGCCCTCAGCGCAGCGCTCGAGATCTCGGCCGAGCTGACCACCGCCCGAGATGCCCTCTCCGCCCTCGAACGCGAAGACGACAGGCTGAGCTTTCTGCTCGGGGTGGCCGAAGCTGACCTGGCCGACACGCTCACCTCGGTCGATGCAGCGGTCGCCGGCCTGCTGGATGAACAACAGAGGCTCAACTTCAGCCTGGGCGCCAAGCGTGAGGAACTGCGGGTCGGTCAGGGTTCCCGCTACCTGGTAGGAGATCAGGACACCGCTGTGGTGATCGTCGACGATCCAGATGTTGCCGATGCGCCGACGCTGGTGTTGAGGTCCGACAGCGAGACGGTGGGTGAGTCCGGGCTGGCATCATTCACAGTCGAGACTCCCGACCCGCTCGTCGAGGACCTTGAAATCTTCTTTGAGACGGTCGGGTCTGCGACCGCCGGATCCGACTACAACCAACCCGACGGCGACGTCATCTTGCGCGCCGGACAGGAAGCCGTGGTCATCACGGTTCAACTCAGGCCCGATGACCTCGTCGAAGAAGATGAGAGCATCACCGTTCGCCTCCTTGACGATCCCGGTGGCAACTACCTGCTCAGCCACAGGTCGGAGGCCACCATCAAGGTGGTGTCGGTAGACCTGCCGGAGTTGGGTCTCAGCGGTGGAGGTCGTGTCTCCGAGGGAGACATCTCAACGGTCACCGTCCTGGCCGATCAGGCGGCGACCGTTGACACGTCGATCAACTACTCCGTTGGCGGCAGCGCAAGGGCCGGAGAGGACTTCGAGGTCCTCACCGGAACGGCGATTCTGCTTGCCGGCGAGAGTTCGGTGGACATACCGGTCCGTACGATTGCCGACGACGTGGTGTTCCTTCCCGGCGACATGATTGTCGCAGCCTGGCCCGCCCGGGTCGGTTCGGTTCACGTGGATGCCGGCCAGTTCATACAGAGCGGGACCCCGCTTCTTACCCTCACCGAACCCACCTTCACGGTGAAGTTGTTCGCCAGCCCAACCAACAGGGCCAAGTTGGATGTTGGTCAGGTGGCGACCGTCAACATGGATGCCGGCGACCAGGAGGTGGGTGGTGTCATCTCTGAAATCGAGGACTCGGCAAGCAGCGAGGGTGGTAGCGAGACCTACGAGGGTGTGGTTCAGACCGATGGTGATCTGGTCGGGGTGGACGGTGCCGTGGTGACCATCGACGTGGTGGTGGCCGAATCTCTGGATGCCGTCGTCGTGCCCATCGCAGCGGTGCTGTCAGATGGCGGCGACCAGAAGGTTCGTGTAGTGACGCCAGCGGGGGTGATAGAGCGCAGGATCGTCCGGACGGGGATGCTGGACGGCGCCTACGTCGAGATCGTCTCGGGCCTGTCGGTCGGCGAGTACGTGATCTTGGAGATTGACCGATCGTGACCCGACGGTATCCGCAGGCACCTGGACGGTCTGGGGAAACCCCCAGGTGAGCGAGGTTCTGCTGTCTCTGGATGGCGTCTCACGGGTGTTCGGCGACGAGGTCAAGGTCTACGCACTGCGTGACGTGTCGCTCGAGATCAGGGCAGGCGACCTCCTCTCGATCGTGGGGCCGTCTGGATCCGGAAAGTCGACGCTTCTCGGCCTCCTGGGTGTCCTCGACCTGCCCACGAGCGGGGCAGTACGAATCCGTGGAACTGACATGGCCGAACTGGGCGATGCCGAGCGTTCCAGTATGCGCGGTGACTCCATCGGCTTCGTATTCCAGCAGTTTCACCTGATTCCACACCTGACGGCCCTTGGAAACGTCGAGACCGCTCTTCTCTACCGGGGTCTCTCGGCCGGCGAGCGCCGCAGTCGTGCCATGGGTGCCCTCGAACAGGTCGGCCTCGGCAACCGGTACGGGCACACGCCCATTCAGCTCTCCGGCGGTGAACAGCAGCGGGTCGCCATAGCCAGGGCCATCGTCACCGATCCCCTGATGGTGCTGGCAGATGAGCCGACCGGTGCGCTCGACTCCCAGAATGCATCCAAAGTGATGGACATCTTCGCCGACCTTCAGTCGCCAGACCGTGCCATCTGCGTGGTGACCCACGATCTTCAGGTAGCTGCTCGAACAGAGCGGCGGATCACCATGCTCGACGGCGGAATCGTCGCTGACGAACGCCTCGGTGACCAGGTGGAGGTTTCATGAGGCGCATGCGGGAACTGGTTGGAGTCGCCCTCGGGGGCCTCCGGGCCCGCAAGGTGAGGACCGCGTTGATCATGCTCGGTCCCATCCTCGGGGTAGCTGCGATCGTGTCGGCCATCGGGATCAACGAGAGTTCCAAGGGACACCTGAAGGCCGTCCTCTCCGACCTCGGAACCGATCTGATCGTGGCGAACGCACAGGGATCCCTCGGTGGCTTCAGCCGCGACCCGCGCATTCCAGAAGCAGCCGCTGCCCGGGTGGGCCGCCTCCCCGATGTGGTGGCGGTGACAGGCACGCTCCAGATGTCTGACATAGTCACGCTGCCGTTTCAGGATGCCGAGGACTTCTATCGGGCGTTTCCGGTGCCGGTGATAGCCACGGGCCTGGACCTTCCCGGGACCCTCGAGGTGCCGCTGGTGAGCGGCCGCTTCCTCAACGAGTTCGATGTATCCACCGCAGCGAGGACGGTTGTCATTGGACGCGACCTGGCTGACGAGTACGGCTATCTGCGCGGAGAGGCACGGACGATCCAACTCAACGGCATCGACTACGGGGTCGTCGGGGTGCTCGACTACGTGCTCCTTGAGCCCGCCATGGACTCGGCGGTGTTCTTGACCTTCGCCAACGCCGAGGCCGACCTGGGGATGGATTCCCGTGACCCCAGCCGGCTGTACATCAGGGCGCCGACCAACACCGAGTTGGTGGCTCAGGAGGTCCCCACGGTCATCAGCCTCGGGGGACCCGACGGCGCAAACACCTCGGTCCCGACTGACCTGCTCGACGCACAGTCCCAGGTCGACGAGAACCTCAACAACCTGACGAAGATGATGGGCGGCCTGGCACTGATCGTGGGCGGGGTCGGTATAGCCAACGTCATGTCGATCTCGGTCATTCAGAGGTCCACCGAGATCGGTATCAGGCGGGCGCTGGGACACAGCCGAGGCACCATCGCCATCCAATTTCTGCTGGAGGCCCTCGTAGTTGGCGTTCTGGGCGGAATCCTGGGGGCAGCAGCAGGTGCAGGGGTGGTCTGGCTCACCTCGGAGTTGCGCGGTTATGTGATGGTTCTCTCGGTTGTGGGGCTGGCCGGGTGGGCGCTGCTCTCGGTTGCCGTCGCAGTGTTGGCAGGTCTGTATCCGTCCACCAAGGCCGCCCGCCTCGAGCC